>Ga0207696_1000090_pt1 | contig 188474 bp, 213 predicted proteins | sample KBSS54metaG_FD_184403 | JGI IMG/M metagenome (GOLD analysis project Ga0207696, IMG submission 184403) | Switchgrass rhizosphere microbial communities from Kellogg Biological Station, Michigan, USA - KBS S5-4 metaG (SPAdes) (version 2) | ecosystem: Host-associated > Plants > Roots > Rhizosphere... | reverse complement strand
CATGCCCTCACTCCGGCTTGAATCCGTGGGCCGCCGTCATGGGCCATCCTTGGCCCAGGACGGCTAACCCGGCGTCCTGCCGGGTTACCCACGGATTCAAGCCTGCGTTCGGCCAGCGTGTTTGACGGGGCGCCCAGGATCAAGATCAAAAGCCAGAGCAAAAGCAGAGCAAAAGCAGAGCAAAAGCAGAGCAAAAGCAGGCTGAGGCCTACCTGCTGGATGGAGATCCAAATGTGGGAGGGGGCTTGCTCCCGATGAGGGAGTGTCAGTTGATGGATTTGGTACTGACCCACTGCAATCGGGGGCAAGCCCCCTCCCACATTTTTTACCGAGTACATCAGACCCAACACCGGTCGGCTCTAAGGCCGTTGCGGCTTGGATTTTGATCTGGAGTGAGGGCATACCGAGCCTCGTAAGCAGCCGCTACGCAAATAACGGATATGTACTCAGTAAAGCGACCACAACCACCCCCCACCCCAGCATCAAAAATCTCCACAACACTGGCCCACGCCGCAATTCCATAAACCCATCAACAATCACCCACCCCTTGACCACCGCCAGCAACAACACCCCCCACCACAACCCGGATGCCCCCGTCAGCACAGTGCCAACGCTCAGCACCACCAACATCAGCCAACACAGGATCAGCGTCTGGGAACCCGTCATACACACCTCAGCGAATCACATAGACCAGCGGAAACAGCACCACCCACACCAGATCCACCATGTGCCAATACAGCACCCCGGATTCCAACCCGCTCAAGCCAGGCACCCGGTAAACCCGCTGCCAACAGCGCAACGCCAGCCATCCCAGAATCAGCATGCCCAGCAGCACATGCAAAAAGTGAAACCCGGTAAGCATCCAGTACAAGGTAAAAAACGTGTTGCGCTCAAGTCCGAGCCCGAGACTCATCAGGTGCGAGTACTCGCCAAGCTTGATCCCCACATACACCAGCGCCACCAACAACGCCCCCCACAACAAGCAAGCGCCCCGACGCGAATGCCCCAAACGCACCTGCTGCACCGCCAACGCCGCCAACAAGCCCGCGGTCAGCAGGCTCAAGGTCATCGCCAACCCCGTCGAGGTATCCAGCTGTGCGCGCCCGGCGGCAAACAGCTCGGGCTTGAGCGCCTGGGTCACGGCAAACGTGAGGATCAGAAGCGCGAACACCGACAGCTCGGCGAGGATGAAAAACCACATCGCAAGGTCGCCTGGCAGCCGGCGCGATTCAGGCAAAGTGCACATCCACCACGTCCATCAGCGCGGCGACGGTCTGCGGGTCGTCGCTCAGCGGTTCGGCCAGGCACGCCAGGCAGGCTTCGCGTGGGCTCATGCCGGCGCCGATCAGGCGGGCGGTGAAGATCAGCAGCCGGGTGGAGGCCACCTCCTCCAGGTCATGCTGATCAAGCCGACGCAGCGCCTGGCCCAGGCGCACGACCTGGGCGGCCAGCGCCACATCCACACCGGCCTCGCGGGCGACGATGCGTTCCTCGTCGGCCACCGGCGGGTAGGCAAACCGCATCGCCACGAAGCGCTGGCGGGTGCTGGGTTTCATGCCCTTGAGCAGGTTCTGGTAGCCGGGGTTGTACGACACCACCAGCATGAACGACGACGGCGCCTTGAGCACTTCGCCGGTGCGCTCCAGGAACAGTTCGCGGCGTTCATCGGCAATCGGGTGCAGCACCACGGCGGTGTCCTGGCGCGCTTCCACCACTTCGTCGAGGTAGCAGATCCCGCCTTCGCGCACGGCGCGGGTCAGCGGGCCGTCCTGCCACCAGGTGCCGTCGGTGCCGATCAGGTGGCGGCCGAGCAGGTCGGCGGCGCTGAGGTCGTCGTGGCAGGCCACGGTGTACAGCGGCAGGTTCAGGCGGTGCGCCATGTGCTGCACGAAGCGCGTCTTGCCACAGCCCGTGGGGCCTTTGATCAGCACCGGCAGGTGGTGGCGCCAGGCGTGTTCGAACAGCTGCTGTTCGTTGTCCTGCGGTTGGTAGAAGGGCTCGGTCATCACGCGTACTCGCAACGGGTTCGGCCCCCACGCTAAGGGCCCCTGCGACAACCTGGCAAGCACGTACAACGGCAAACTTGATCGCCGTCAAGCGAGCCTTGCGCCACTGCAACATAGTCTTGCCTGGCACTAAGAACCTGCGCTCTACCCCGCCTTCGCCGGGCATCGCAAAGGTCTTGCCTGAGGAGATATGGAATGCTGACTCGCAACAGAAAACCCTGGGTCCTGAGTCTTGCCAGCCTGAGCTGCGCCCTGGCCCTCGCATTGCCCATCAACGCTCATGGCGACGCGCCGACCGGGATGGTGAAAAGCCCCGGCGCGCCGGATATGAGCCAGGCGGAGTTCGACGCCTCCAAGCAGATTTACTTCGAACGCTGCGCCGGCTGCCACGGTGTGTTGCGCAAAGGCGCCACCGGCAAGCCGCTGACACCGGACATCACCCAGGCCCGTGGCCAGGCTTATCTGGAAGCGCTGATCACCTACGGCTCCCCGGCCGGCATGCCCAACTGGGGCACGTCCAATGCGCTGACCAAGGCACAGATCACCAGCATGGCCACCTTCATCCAGCACACCGCGCCCACCCCGCCGGAATGGGGCATGGCCGAAACCCTCAAGACCTGGAAAGTGCTGGTCAAGCCCCAAGACCGGCCGAAAAAACAACTGAACACCCTCAACCTGCAAAACCTGTTCTCGGTCACGCTGCGCGATGACGGCAAGATCGCCCTGGTGGACGGCGACACCAAGCAGATCATCAAGCTGATCGACACCGGCTACGCCGTGCATATCTCGCGTATCTCCGCGTCTGGCCGCTACCTGCTGGTGATCGGCCGCGATGCCAAGATCGACATGATCGACCTGTGGCCCCTGGAGCCGACCAAAGTCGCCGAGATCAAGGTGGGCATCGAGGCCCGCTCGGTGGAGACTTCGAAGTTCAAGGGCTATGAAGACAAGTACGCGATTGCCGGCTCCTACTGGCCGCCGCAGTTCACCATCATGGATGGCGAAACCCTGGAGCCCAGGCAGATCGTGTCCACGCGGGGCATGACCGTCGATAAGCAGGAATATCACCCCGAACCCCGCGTGGCGGCGATCATCGCCTCCCACGAGTGGCCGGAGTTCATCGTCAATATCAAGGAAACCGGCAAGGTGATGCTGGTCAATTACCAGGACATCAAGAACCTCACCATCACCACCATCGACGCCGCGCCGTTCCTGCATGACGGCGGCTGGGACAGCACCCACCGCTACTTCATGACCGCCGCGAACAACGCCAACAAGGTCGCGGTGATCGACTCCAAGGAGCGCAAGCTCACCGCGTTGGTAGAGGTCGGCAAGACCCCGCACCCTGGCCGTGGCGCCAACTTCAATCACCCAAAATACGGGCCGGTATGGGCCACCAGCCACTTGGGCGACGGCGGTATTTCGGTGATCGGCACCGACCCGGTCAAGCACCCGCAATACGCCTGGAAACAGGTGGAATCCCTCAAGGGCCAGGGCGGCGGTTCGCTGTTTATCAAGACCCACCCCAACTCCCATCACCTGTATGTCGACACCACCCTCAACCCCGACGCCAAGCTCAGCCAGTCGGTGGCGGTGTTCGACATCAACCAGTTGGACAAGGGCTACACCGTGCTGCCGATTGCCGAGTATTCGGGCATCAAGCAAGGCGCGCTGCGGGTGGTGCAACCGGAATACAACAAGGCCGGTGACGAGGTGTGGTTCTCGGTGTGGAACGGCCAGACCGAAGAGTCGGCGCTGGTGGTGATCGACGACAAGACCTTGAAGCTCAAGCAAGTGATCCGCGACAAGCGCCTGATCACGCCGACCGGAAAATTCAACGTCTACAACACCCAACACGACATTTATTGAGCCCCATCAACACGAGGTCACCGAATGAAAAATATTCTCCTCGCACTGCTGGCACCCGCCGCTGCGCTCAGCCTGCAACCGGTATTGGCACAAGACGGCCCGGGGTTGTTCAACAGCAAACCCTGTGTGGGCTGCCACATGATCGACAGCAAACTGGTGGGGCCGGCCTTGAAGGACGTCGCCGCCAAGAATGCCGGTGTGAAAGACGCGGCCACGACTCTGGCCAGCCACATCAAGAACGGTAGCCAGGGCAACTGGGGGCCGGTGCCGATGCCGCCGAACCAGGTCACCGATGATGAAGCCAAGGTGTTGGCCGATTGGGTCCTGACCTTGAAATAAGCACAAGGAGCACGCCATGCAAGCATCGATGATCGGTACGGCCATGGCGCTGCTCCTGCTGATTCCCGCGCGGGCAGCGGCCACCCCGGACGCTGCCCGTCTTGAACACCTGTTGACCCAGGATTGCGGGGCCTGTCATGGCCTGCACCTCACCGGCGGCCTGGGCCCGGCGCTCACACCGCAAGCCCTCGCCGACCACAGCCGCGACAGCCTGATCGCCACCGTGACCTACGGCCGCCCTGCCCGCGCCATGCCCGGTTGGGGCCCGCTGCTGAGTGCCGGCGATATTGCCTGGCTGGTCGACCGCCTTTTGCAAGGAAGCCCCCCACCATGATGCGTCCTACCCTGTTATCCCTGTGCCTGTTGCTGGGTGCCTGTGCCCAACCCGCGTTGCGCGGCAGCGGCGACCTGGGCCTGGTGATCGAACGCGCCAGTGGCAGCGTGCAGATTATCGAGAGCACCGGCATGACCGAACTGGCCCGTATCGAGGGGCTGGGCGACCTGTCCCACGCCTCGGCGGTGTTTTCCCGCGACCAGCGCTATGCCTACGTGTTTGCCCGCGATGGCGGGCTGACCAAGATCGACCTGCTGCGCCCACGCATCGAGCGGCGCATCGTCCAGGGCGGCAACAGCATCGGCGGCGCCATCAGCCAGGATGGGCGCCTGATCGCCGTGTCCAATTACGTGCCGGGCGGGGTCAAGGTGTTCGATGCAGAAGACCTGACCCTCATCGCCGACATCCCCGCGACCGCACTGGCCGATGGCAAACGCTCGCGGGTGGTCGGCCTGGTGGATGCGCCCGGGCAGCGCTTCGTGTTCAGCCTGTTCGACACCGGCGAGATCTGGAGCGCCGACTTCAGCCACGGCAACCCGCCGCGCATCACCCGCTTCAAGGACGTCGGCGAGCAACCCTATGACGCGCTGATCACCGCCGACGGCCGCTACTACATGGCCGGGCTGTTCGGTGAAGACGGCATGGCCCAGCTCGACCTGTGGCACCCGGAGCGCGGCGTGCTGCGTGTGCTCAAGGACTATGGGCGCGGCCAGGCCAAGCTGCCGGTGTACAAGATGCCCCACCTGGAGGGCTGGGCCGTCGCCGATGACCAGGCGTTCGTGCCGGCGGTGGGGCGTCACCAGGTGCTGGTGATGGATGCACGCACCTGGCAGCAGACGGCGGCGATCCCGGTGGCCGGGCAGCCGATCTTTGTCACTGCGCGCCCCGACGGTCGCCAGCTGTGGGTCAACTTCGCCTACCCGGACAACGACCGGGTACAGGTGCTCGACACCGAAACCCACCAGGTGGTCGCCGACCTGCGTCCCGGCCCCGGCGTGTTGCACATGGAATTCAGCGGGCGCGGCGAGCAACTGTGGCTGTCGGTGCGCGACGGCGAACAGTTGCAAGTGTGGGACCCGTACCGCCTGACCCTGCTGAAAACCTTACCGGCCAAGAGTCCCAGCGGGATTTTCTTCAGCCTGCGCGCGCAAAAAATGGGGTATTGAAATGGACCTTGATTCGCTCAGCCAGCAATTGATCGAACGCTTCCAGCACGGCATGCCGCTGTGCGCCGAGCCCTACCGCGAAATGGCCCAGGTACTGGGCTGCAGCGCGGCCGAGGTGATGGCCTGCCTGCAACGCCTGGAACTGGCCGGCGCGTTGTCGCGCATCGGCCCGGTGTTCGAACACACCCGCGCCGGCGCCAGCACCCTGGCCGCCCTGGCAGTGCCGATCGAGCGCCTGGAACAAGTGGCGGCGCGGGTCAGCCAGTACCCGGAGGTCAATCACAACTATGCCCGCGAGCATCATTACAACCTGTGGTTCGTGCTCACCGGGCCCCATCGCCAGCACCTGCAGCAAATCCTCGACGAGCTGGAGCAAGACACCGGCCTCACGCCCCTGGACCTGCCGATGCTCACCGCTTACCGCATCGACCTCGGTTTTTCCCTCGGAGAGCAGCCGTGATCGCGCCACTGAACCACGAGCAGATGCTCGACCTGCGCCAGTGCCTGGAGCGCGGCCTGCCCATCGTGCCACGGCCCTACGACGAGCTCGCCGAGCAGATTGGTGCCCACCACGATCAGGTGCTGCAACAGATGCAGCAATGGCACGACCAGGGCCTGTTCCGTCGCGTCGGCCTGGTGCTCAATCACCGTGCCCTGGGCTATGTGGCCAATGCCATGCTGGTGCTGGATGTGCCGGATGCGCTGGTCGATGAAGTCGGTGCACGCCTGGGCCGCGCGCCCGGCGTGAACCTGTGTTACCAGCGCCCGCGGCGCCTGCCGCAGTGGCGCTACAACCTGTTCTGCATGGTGCACGGGCGCGAGCGCGCGGTGGTCGAGGCGCAGATCCAGGCGTTGCTGGAGCGGCATCTGCTCAGCGACCTGCCCCACCAACTGCTGTTCAGCACCCGCGCCTTCAAGCAATGCGGCGGCCGTTTCGCGCCGCCGCCGTCACAGGTATGGGCCCATGGATGAGCTGGATCGACAACTGATCAACCGCCTGCAACACGGACTGCCGCTGGTGCGCCAGCCGTGGCAGCAGGTGGCCGAGGAACTGCATTGCCCTCCGAGCGAACTGCTCGACCGCCTGCACGACTTGCTCGAAGACGGCATGCTCACGCGCTTCGGCCCGATGTTCGATATCGAGCGTCTCGGCGGCGCTTTCACCCTCGCGGCGCTTGCCGTACCCGAGGCGCGCTTTGACGCGGTCGCCGAGCAGCTAAACGCCCTGCCCCAGGTGGCCCATAACTACCGCCGCGAACACCGCTGGAACATGTGGTTCGTGCTGGCCTGCGCCACCGCGCAGGAGCTGGCCGATACCCTGTCGCGCATCGAGGCCCTTACCGGGCTGGCGGTGCTCAACCTGCCGAAGGAGCACACCTACCATGTCGGTCTGTATTTCCCGGTCTGACAACACCCTGGCCCTGCAGCTGGTCGCCCTCACCCAAAGCGGCCTGCCGCTGGTGGAAGACCCGTGGGCCTGGCTCGCCGAGCAACTGGGCATCAGCGTCGAGTCGACCCTCGACCTGCTCAAGCGCCTGCAGGCCGAAGGCGCGATCCGGCGTATCGCCGCGGTGCCCAACCACTACCGCCTGGGCTATCGGCATAACGGCATGACCGTGTGGGACGTGGCCGATGTGCACCTGCCGCGTCTGGGAGAACTGCTCGGCGCCCAGCCGTTTGTCAGCCATTGCTACCGTCGCCCCCGGCGCCCGGACTGGCCCTACAACCTGTTCGCCATGGTGCATGGCCGCAGCCGCGAAGAAATCGACAGCTACCGCGAGCACTTGCGCTTCCTGCTGGGGAATGCCTGCCGCGCCGACGAGATGCTGGTAAGCAGCCGCATTTTGAAAAAGACCGGCCTGCGCCTGACGCCGGCGCACTCAAAGGAATAGCCCATGCTGCGAATCAGTCAGTACCTGCGTACCCTCGCCGGTCAATGCCCGCCGCCGCGCACCTCACCCCCTGGCAGCGAACGGCCGCCGGTGGTGATCTGGAACCTGCTGCGGCGCTGTAACCTCACTTGCAAGCACTGCTACGCCACCAGCGCCGACAGCGTGTTTCGCGATGAACTCGACACCCCGGCAGCATTGCGGGTGATCGACGATTTGCACGACGCCGGGGTTCGCGTGTTGATCCTGTCCGGGGGCGAGCCGCTGCTGCGCGAAGACCTCTTCGAGCTGAGCGCCTATGCCCGTGACAAAGGTTTTTTCGTCGCACTGTCGACCAACGGCACGCTGATCGATGAGCACAACATCCAGCAGATCGCCGACGCCCGTTTCGACTACGTGGGCATCAGCATCGACGGCCTGGAGGCGACCCACGACGCGTTTCGCCAACTGCACGGCAGTTTCCAGCGCTCCATGCACGCCATCCGCCTGTGCCGCGAAGCCGGGATTCGCGTGGGCCTGCGCACCACCCTGACCCAGGACAACCATGGGCAGCTGCCGCAGTTGCTGGCGCTGATGCGCACCTATGACGTGCAGAAGTTCTACCTGTCGCACCTCAACTACAGCGGGCGCGGCAAGCGCAGTCGCCAGCTGGATGCGCACCGGCAGATGAGCCGCGAGGCCATGGCGCTGATTTTCCAGCAGGCCTGGAGCGATATTCAACACGGCGTGGACAGCGATTTCGTCAGCGGCAACAACGACGCCGACGCCGTGCTGTTGCTGCAATGGGTGCACCAGCACCTGCCCGAACATTACCCGCAGCTTGAGCACCTGCTGCATGCCTGGGGCGGCAATGCTTCGGGCAGCGGCATCGCCAATATCGACAACACCGGTGAGGTGCACCCGGACACCTACTGGTGGCAGCAATCGGTGGGCAATGTGCGCAACACCACCTTCCGCCAACTCTGGCTGGAGCGGCCCGACCCGTTGCTGCTGCGCCTGCGCGAACACCCGCGCAGCATTGGCGGGCGTTGTGCCGAGTGCCGCTGGCTGGCGATCTGCAACGGCAATACCCGCACCCGCGCCTGGGCCGATGGCGACCTGTGGGGCCCGGACCCCGGTTGCTACTTCAGCGACGCCGAGATCGCGCGCCAGCCCCTCAACCTGATCCCTTGCTCGACTACCCGGTGACACAACCGAGGGCCGCCTACCTGATGATGAACCAAGGACGTCGCATGCACACTTCAACTGCCCACTCCTCCACTGGCCTGCCGGCCAGTCTGCACAGCCCCTTGCACCCCGGCGAAGTCGCGTTGGTGGGCGCCGGTCCCGGTGACCCGCGCCTGCTGACCCTGCGCGCCTGGAGCCTGTTGATGCAGGCCGACGCCGTGGTGTTCGACCGGCTGATCAGTGCCGAACTGCTCGCACTGATCCCGCTGACCTGCGCCCGTCATTACGTGGGCAAGGCCAGCGGTTGCCACAGCCTGCCCCAGGATCAACTCAATGAACTGCTCGCCGAGCTGGCCGACCAGGGCCAGCGGGTGGTGCGCCTCAAGGGCGGCGACCCGTTTATCTTCGGGCGCGGCGCCGAGGAACTGGAGTACCTGCTTGCGCGCGGTATCCCGTGCCAGGTGGTGCCGGGCATCACCGCCGCCTCCGGCTGCAGCGCCTATGCCGGTATCCCGCTGACCCACCGCGACCTGGTCAATTCGTGCCGCTTCGTCACCGGCCACCTGCAACGCGACGGCGCGTTGAAACTGCCATGGGCCAGCCTGGCCGAGCCGAGCCAGACCCTGGTGTTCTACATGGGTCTGTCGAACCTGGCACTGATCGCCGAGCATTTGGTGGCGGCCGGTTTGCCCGCAGATACACCGGCCGCCCTGATCAGCAACGGTGCGCGCGCCGATCAACAGGTGGCCCGTGGCACCCTGCGCCAGTTGCCCACCCTGGCCGCCGACTGCGAACCCGGCGTACCGACGCTGACGGTGATCGGCCACGTCGTCAACCTGTTTGCCGACGCCGCCCTGCACTTCCCCGCCAGCCTGGCACCGGCCCGTGAAGCGGTGGCGGTATGAAGCGCCTGCTGCTGGTGCCGCTGCTGTGGGCGACGGCCGCGCACGCTACGCCCGCGCAGGACTACCGCCAGTATTGCGAAAGCTGCCACGGGCTTAACCGCATCGGCGCCAGCGGCCCGGCGCTGCTGCCGGAAAGCCTGGGGCGGATCAAGCCGGATGAAGTGCGCAAAGTCATCGAACAAGGCCGGCCCGCCAGCCAGATGGCCGCGTTCAGTGCGCAACTGAGCGCCGCGCAGATGGATGGGCTGGCTGAGTTTCTGCAACAGCCGCCTGATTCACCGGCGACATGGAGCGAGCATGACATCCGCAACAGCCAAAGCGTGCTGGCGGACCTGCGCCAATTGCCGACCACACCGCAGCATCACGCCGACCCGCTCAACCTGTTTGTGGTGGTGGAGTCCGGCGATCATCACATGGATATTGTCGACGGCGACACCTTTGCCGTGCTGGACCGTTTCCCCACCCACTTCGCGGTGCACGGCGGGCCGAAATTCTCCCCGGACGGACGCTTTGTGTACTTCGCCTCGCGGGACGGCTGGATCAGCCAGTACGACCTGCACAACCTCAAGCTGATCGCCGAAATCCGCGTAGGCCTCAACACCCGCAACCTGGCGGTGAGCAAGGATGGCCGCTGGGTCCTGGCGGGCAATTACCTGCCAGGCAACCTGGTACTGCTGGATGCGCGTGACCTGTCGCTGGTCAAGACCCTGGACACCGGCTCACGGGTCAGTGCGGTGTACACCGCGCCACCGCGCAACAGCTTTATCATCGCGCTCAAGGACGTGAACGAGGTCTGGGAATTGTCCTATGCAGACGCCCGCCCCAGTTTCGAGCCCCGGCGCATCCAGGCCCAGGACGTGCTCGACGACTTCTCGTTCTCACCCGACTACCGGCAACTGATCGCCACCTCACGCAAGGCCGGCGGCGGCCAGGTGATCGACCTGGACAGCGGCCGCGTGGTCACCGACATCCCGCTCTCCGGCATGCCGCACCTGGGTTCCGGGACGTATTGGCAACGCAACGGGCAATGGGTGTTTGCCACGCCGAATATCAGCAAGGGGCAAATCTCGGTGATCGACCTCAAGACCTGGACCCTGATCAAACAGATCCCCACCCTCGGGCCGGGCTTTTTCATGCGCAGCCATGTGAACTCGCGCTATGTGTGGAGCGACGTGTTTTTCGGGCCGGACAATGATGCGATTCACCTGATCGACAAGCAGACCCTCGAAATCGCCCACACCCTGAGGCCAGTGCCGGGCAAGACGGCAGCCCATGTGGAATTCACCCGGGATGGGCGGTATGTGTTGCTGAGCATCTGGGCCACGGAGGGGGCGTTGATTGTGTATGACAGCCAGACGCTCGAGGAGGTGAAGCGTATCCCTATGAATAAACCGTCGGGTAAGTACAACGTGGGCAATAAGGTGGAGTTTGCGGAAGGGACATCGCATTGAGCGCGGTCAAAAAAATGTGGGAGGGGCGGTGCGACGATTCGACTTGCCCCCTCCCACATTTGATCGCGGTTGGCAGGTAGAAAGTGGCCCGGCTGTAGATCTGATGGGCGCCGCTGGTCCCTTGTGGGAGATGTCGAGCTTTAGCGAGGCTTCGATGGCGGTAGCACAGTTGGTAGAGGTGTTGGCTGACACACCGCTATCGGGGGCAAGCCCCCTCCCACATTTGATCGTGGTTGGTAGGTAGAAAGTGACCCGGCCGTAGATCTGATGGGCACCGCTGATCCCCTGTGGGAGATGTCGAGCTTTAGCGAGGCTTCGATGGCGGTGGCACTGCCGGCAGAGATGTTGGCTGACCCACCACTATCGGGGGCAAGCCCCCTCCCACATTTGATCGTGGTTGGCAGGTAGAAAGTGGCCCGGCTGTAGATCTCGGGAGCACCGCGAGTCCCCTGTGGGAGATGTCGAGCTTTAGCGAGGCTTCGATGGCGGCGGCACAGTTGGTAGAGGTGCTGGCTGACACACTGCTATCGGAGTGCGTGGTGTGTCAGACGGTGCGGGAGAATTGGCCTTTGTGGGCGCCGCCCAGGTAGGCGTCGAAGGCCATGGCCACGCTGCGTACCATCAGTTGGCCCTTGGGCAGCAGTTGCAGCGCGTCGTCCCGAACCAGCAATAAGCCGTCCGCCACTTGCTCGTCCAATTGCGTCAACGCTTGGGCAAAATAGTCGTTGAAACGAATGCCGTGGGCCGCTTCGACCTGGGCGACATCGACGCGGCCGTCGCACATCAGGCCATTGATCACCTCGCGACGCAGTACGTCGTCGGGGTTGAGCCGGTAACCGCGTTGCACCGGCAGCATGCCCGCATCGATGCGCGCGTAGTACTGGGACAGCTCCTTGACGCTCTGGCTGTAGCTGTCGCCGACCTTGCCGATGGCCGATACGCCCAGGCCAATCAGGTCGCAATCGGCATGGGTGGAGTAGCCCTGGAAGTTACGTTGCAGGCTGCCGTTGACGCGGGCCAGTGCCAGTTCATCGTCGGGCAGGGCGAAATGGTCCATGCCGATGTAGACATACCCGGCCTCGGTGAGGCGGCGGATGGTCAGTTCCAGCAGCTCCAGCTTGCGCGCCGGGGGTGGCATGTCTTCGGGGCGGATCATGCGCTGGGCGCGGATCTGGCTCGGCAGGTGCGCGTAGCTGTAGGCGGCCACGCGGTCGGGGCGCAGGGCGATCAGCTTGCTCAGGGTCACGTCGAAGCTGGCCACGGTTTGCAGGGGCAGGCCGTAGATCAGGTCGACACTCACCGACTTGAAGCGCGCCTCGCGAGCCGCCGCCACCAGTTGCAGGATCTGCGCTTCGCTTTGCACGCGATTGACGGCGGCCTGGACGTCGGGGTCGAAGTCCTGCACGCCGAAGCTCAGGCGATTGAAGCCCAGGCGGCGCAGGGTGTTGATGCGCTCAATGCTGATGGTGCGCGGGTCGACCTCGATGGAAAACTCATGGGCGTCGCTGTCATCCAGGCTGAAGTTGTCCGCCAGGCAGGCCATCAGTTCGGCCAGTTGCGCATCGTCCAGATACGTCGGGGTGCCGCCGCCCAGGTGCAATTGGGTCAGGCGTCGCGAGCGCTCGAACAGCGCGCCCTGCATCTGGATCTCGCGCTTGAGGTACGCCACATACTCGACGGCGCGATGGGTCTTGCGGGTGATGATCTTGTGGCAGCCGCAGTAGTAGCAAAGGCTCTGGCAGAACGGAATATGGATGTACACCGACAACGCCTTGGGCGCGGCGAGTTGGTGACTGGCGCGCACGGCCTGGTGATAGTCGTCCAGGGCAAACGCGCTGTTGAACTGCGGCGCGGTCGGGTACGAGGTGTAGCGCGGCCCCGGGCGGTCGTATTTGTGCACCAGGGCACGGTCGAACTCAAACGCCGTCATGGTCGATCACCTCGTCGTTGGCGCTGACGGGGGTGGTCAGGGGCTCGGTGACGTACAGACGCGCCGGGTCGGCGGTTTCGTGAAACCCGCCACAACAGGTGGCGAGCTGGCCATTGCTCAGCTGGGCGCAGTACTCACGGGCATCCGGGGTGTTCTGGGCACACAGCGTGTCGATCTGGCTGATGGCCCCCAGGCCAAAGCCGATGTGATCGCAGTAGCCGTGCAGGGTGAAGCCTTCGCAATTACGGCTGAGACGACCGCGCTCCTGGGCCTGCTTGAGGTCATCGTCGGTGCGGGCGAACTGGCCCAGGCCGATGTAGTGATACCCGGCGGCGGCCAGGTGTTCAAAGCCGAGGCGGCGCATCGCGCGTTTATCCGCCGTGCTGCAAAACGCCTGGGATTGGCGGCCCTGGTAGCGCACCGGTGGCTGGGCGTAATCGAACAGCTGCAGGCGGTCAGGCTCCAGGGCAATCAGGCTGGCCAGTTTCTGCTCGAAACTGGCCGGCGTCTGCCAGGCATGGCCGTAGCCGAGGTCGATGTTCACTGAGCGAAACCCGAAGGTCCGCGCCGCATCCACCAGCGACTCGATGGGCGCCGGGTCCTGATAGCGTGCCTGGGACAGCGGCCCGTCCCGGTTGGCGTCGGGCACGCCGATGCTGGCGTGGTTGAAACCCTGGTCGCGCAACAGGCCCATGGTTGCCCAGTCGATGTGCCAGGGGTCGAGGTCGATTCGGTAGTCGCCACGGTCGTGGTCGAGAAAGTTGAAGCGGCTGTGCAGGTGTTCCAGCAACGTACACACCTGCTCGATCGTCGGCGTGGTGCCGCGCAGGTGAAAGTGCTCGACCGGTTGGCGCGGGCCGAGCTGACAGCCGATCAGCTGGATTTCCTGGGTGAGGCTCTGCAGGTACTCAGCGCCGGCATCGCTTGCCGGCCAGTGCAGGTTCAGCGCCAGGGGCCGCTGGCGCTGGCGGCTGTCGCGCAGGGCACGCAGCAGGTCGAGGGAGCCGACGCCGGCATGGAAGCGGCGCGTGTCCGTCTGGCGGGCCAGGTCCAGCACGCCCTGGTCCTGACGAAAGCGGGTGGGATGAAGATGGGTGCGCATGGCGGACTCCGGAACGGGCGGCGGTGGTCCATTGTCCGGTGCGACCGCTGCGCGCACCTTGATATGCATCAAGGTCGTTACCAGCTGAGGTAAAACATGCCCTTGGCCAGCAGCACAATGGCGACCATGTGCACAAACAGGCTCAGGTGAATGAAATGGCTGTAGCGCGCACTGACCTTGCCCCAGCGCATCCGCGCCATGGTCACCAGGAAGTGCAGCAGCACACTGGCGGCCAGGATCAACTTGAGGCCCAGCAACGTGCCGAACGAGGACGCCAGCGGGGCCGACAACGCCGGCAGGTAGCGCAGCCAGACCATGCCGAGCCCGGCGCCGAACAGCACCAGCAACACCCACGGCATCAACACCCGGGCACGCCGGGCGACGCCCTGCTCCACCAGCACCATCACCCGAATCGGCAAGTGCTGGTGCAGGTGCCCGAGGATCAGCACTTCGAAGAACACCGTGCCGATAAAGATCAGCGCAGCGAACAGGTGGGCCAATAGCAACAGGAGGTAGAGCATGCAAGCCTCGCAGAGGGACCGGCCGTGGGGAGCCCAGTGTGCGGGCTGGCGCACGGGGCGGCCTTGATGCCGGTCAAGCGTTGCTCCTGCCGGGCTTACAGCAACGGCAGGCTGTAGCTGACGATCAGCCGCGTCTCATCCTTGTCGGCGGTGTCATTGCCGCGCAGCACGGCGCTGCGCCAGGTCAGGCCCAGGCCCTTGAACGTGCCCGTGGGGATCACGTAGTCGACACGCACATCGCGCTCCCACTCGCTGTTGTCGCGACGCGCCGCGCGGATGTGGCTGCCGTGGATATAGGTCACGCTCGACTTCAGGCCCGGAACGCCCAGGCCGGTAAAGTCATAGGTGTAGTTGCCCACCGTGGCCTGTTCGCCGGCGTTGACGAACTTCAACGACTGGGCGTTGGTGATCAGGTACAGCGAACGGCCCTGACCCTGGTTGATGTGGGGAAAGTCACTTGCGCCGGTGGTTTTCTGATACCCCAGGCCCACGGAATGCCCGTACACGCCATAGGTCAACATCGCGCTCCACAGGCGGTTGTCGACCTTGCCCGCATTGACGCCCGGCGCGTAATACCCGGAACTCACATAGCCTTCATCGCGCCCGGCGGCGCTGCCGTTCTTGCCGTCGGCGGTGCTGTAGAAATAACGCAGATCGGTCTTGAGCTGCCCCACCGGCAACTGCCAGTTGTGCACCAGGCCGACAAAATGTTGTTGGTAGAAATTCTCCAGGGTCGCGTAGTAGTACTGCACTTGCAGTTGCCTGCTGACGGCGTAATCCACCCCGCCGTAGTAGAACTGGTTGCTGAACCTGCCCTTGGCCGGGTCGTTGGCCCCGGCGATCGACAGGCCCTGGCCGTTGCTGGAGTTACGGTCGAGCACCTGCTCCATTTTGCCGGCGATCAGGTTGAAGTCCTTGAGGTCCTTGGAGTCGACCTGATAGCCACGGAACGTCTGCGGCAACAAGCGGCCGTCTTCGGACATCAGCACCGGCATCTTCGGCATCAGGGTGCCGACCTTGAGCTGGGTTTGTGAGATGCGCACTTTGCCGGTGGCGCCGGTCTTGCTGAAGTCATGGGCGGCCTTGCCATCGGACAACGGGAAGACGCTGCCGGGGGTGTTGTCTTCACCGGCCTTGCCGGCGCGCCCCGAGGCATCCAGGCGCAGGCCATACATAGCCTGCAGGTCCAGGCCGAAGCCCACCAGGCCATCGGTGAAACCGGACTGGTAGTTGAACATGAAGGCCTGGCCCCACTCCTTGTCCGAAGGCGCCCTGGTGTTGCGGGTGTCCTGGTTGTAATAGAAATTGCGCAGGTCGAGAGTGGCTTTGCTGTCATCGATAAAACCCGATGCAGCCGCCTGCTGCGCGGCGCCGAAGGAGACGGCGAGCGCCAGGCACGTGGTGTGTTTCATGAAGGCTCCGTGAAGTGATTGAGGCGACCCCGTTACAGCCCAACCCTGTTGTTTGTCGGTCGGGTGGTGCTGCATTCAACGGGTGCGCGCACGGTATAGCCTTGGGCCTTGGGGAAACAGCCGCTAAAACCGTCAATCACTTTTGCGGTTTACGTAACAATCCCGCTCGTTCAAGGCACCGGCAACCAGCCCTGGAGTACTCCTGGGAAGGCGAGCGGACACCAGGCAAAGTCCCATTCCGAGGCCGGGAGTACCTGTTGTTCGGCGGCGGCAATGCGCGCGCCCTTCCAATCGAACACCGTCAAGCCTTGCCAGGCCAGGGCCACCCCCTGGGCCTGGCTGTCATCCGTACTGATCCAACGCGCCGCTGCTGCTGCCATGAAGGTTTCGATGGGCTCTTCATCAATCTGCCCGCGATACGGCGACGCCAGCAGCCAACGGCACACGTTCAGGTGCCAGGTCCAGTCCTGGGCCGGCTGGTTGCGATAGGCCCAGGTCATGAAGCTGCGAAACAGGTTCAGGCCTTCGGGCGGGTCGAGCTTGAGCAGCGTCGGGCAGATGTCGAACACGGTGTGCCAATACGGCAACAGGCGTGCATCCAGGTGCACAAAGCAGCGGGCATTGCTTGGGTAGTCCGGGCGTGCCGGTTCCGCGCGCAGGCGACGGGACGCCTGGCTGACCAGGCGGCTGGCGCCTGCAGGCAAGTGATGGTTCATAAAGCGCACTCACAGTCGTGACGATAGAACGCCCCCTGTTCACAGGAGGCCCAGGGCACACGTCAGAATGCGGGGGATGCGCGGGGGTTGGCCGAAGGCCAGGAATAACGCGGCGGCGCCTTATTGCGCCGCTCATGGGCCGCGCGCGGGGTCTGCCCCAGGCCCAGCAACCAGGCCAGGCCGATCAGGAACACCAGCGCGACGGTCACGGCGTTGCACACCGGGCAGGCAAAGTAGTTCGAGATGTTACTGGAAGACGGCGCGCCCAGCCCTTTGTCGGAAAGTGGCGGCTGTTTGCCGTCCACTGCGCAGAACGCGCCACCGATCCCATTGAGCTGCTGGCCCGTCATCTGACCATGGCCCAAACCGCACACGAACAGGTTCATCAGCACGCAGAAGTACAGGGTCCAGACGATCAGGGAACGGTCGGGGCGGCTCGATTTCATGGCGGCGACTCTACCACCAGCGGTGCAAAAGGATGAAATCCAGCGTGCCCCTGTGGCAGAACGTCGCAGATTACGCGGGCTGGCCAGGGTTGGTAGACTTGGTGCCCTCCTCGTTTACTCCTATTCAAAGCCCGCCGAGTTGATTTCGCGCAATGCGGGCGTTTCACAGGATGCACCGTTGATGAGTACGTTATTCACCCGCCGCAAGGTCCTGACCGGCATGGGCCTGTTGGGTCTGGGCCTGCTGGCCGGTTGTGACAACAGCCCGAAATTGAATTTCAAGTACGGCAAGGACTTGAGCGACAAGATCATGGGCCGCACCTTCAAGCTCAAGAACACCGAGGGCGACACTGTCACCCTCAGTTCCTACCGTGGCCTGATGCCGGTGGTGTTCTTCGGTTTCACCCAGTGCCCGGCCGTGTGCCCGACCACGCTGGCCCGCGCCGCCCAGGCCAAGAAGCTGATGGGCCGTGACGGCGAGATCATGCAGGTGATCTTTATCACCCTGGACCCGGAACGCGACACGCCGGAGATTCTCGACAAGTACGTCAAGGCGTTCGACCCCAGCTTCGAAGCGCTGTACGGCACCCCGGACGAAATCGCCGTGGCCGCCAAGGAATTCGGGATCTTCTATGAAAAGATCCCCGCCGGCGACACCTACACCCTGTCCCACACGGCCACCAGTTTTGTCTTCGACACCCGTGGCAACCTGCGCCTGGGTTTGCAGGCATCCCTTACCGCTAAAGAGTGCGCAGAAGACCTGCTCACCGTCATGGAGGTCTGCTAATGACTGCCGTTCAACACCTCAAGCGCTTCACCTTTGGCCTGACCCTGCTGGGCCTCGCCGCCCACGCCAGTGCCCAGGTGCAAGTGACCGACGCCTGGGTGCGCGCCTCGGTGCCGGGCCAACCGTCCAGCGGCGCGTTCATGACCGTGACCGCCGACAGCGACAGCAAGCTGCTCAGCGTGGCCTCACCGGTGGCCAAGGACGTGCAGATCCATGAGATGAGCATGAAGGACGACGTGATGCGCATGGGCCCGGTGGACTCGGTGGCCCTGCCGGCGGGCAAGGCGGTCAAGCTCGACCCGGACGGCTACCACGTGATGCTGATGGGCCTGACCGGGCAGATCAAGGAAGGCGACCAGGTGCCGCTGACCTTGACCGTGGAGAACGCCAAGGGCGAGAAGCAGACCGTTGAGGTCCAGGCCAAGGCGCGTGGGCTGGATGGCATGGACCATAGCAAGATGCATTGATGCAGCGGATTTGGGGGGCCTGTTCCTGTGGCAAACCCTAATGCCAGTCAATTAAGGACGAACACCGTACCTGTGGTGAGGGAGCTTGCTCCCGTTGGGCCGCGAAGCGGCCCCCCGCTCTTTGTTTGAAAAAACGGGACTGCTGCGCAGTCCAACGGGAGCAAGCTCCCTCACCACAAAGGTCACCCTTCAATCCACGATAAACAGCTTCGCCCCGACACTCGTCGAGGAACGATGCGCCTCCATGTCATTGCCCACCTGGTAACTCATCCCGGCCGTCAGCGTGAACTGGCGGCCGTCTTCCAACTCCGTGTGCAACTCGCCTTCCAGGCACAGCAGCACATGTCCGCGCTTGCACCAGTGATCGGCCAGGTAGCCGGGGCTGTAATCGACCCTGCGCACGCGGGTGGTGCCGAAGTGGCAGGTGCGCCATGAGGCACTGCCGCTGACGCCGGGGTGAAGCTCGGGTTCGACGGTGGACCAGTCGGTGATGCCAAACGGGACAGCGGTGAGTTCCATGGTGTGCTCGGTCGTCAGTTAACGTGGCCTGAGGCTATCCACCTGACAACCTGCGCGATAGACACAGATCCCGTGGTTTTGTGGGATACAGGCGAGCGTGCTTGTTATCCTGCCCACCCTGCTCCCAAGGACGCGTGCTGATGCAGATCGACCCCGCCTACATCCTGTTTGAAACCGAGCACTGGCTGCTCAACCATCACCTGGCGTCGAAGCTGCCGGGTTACCTGATGCTGGGCGCCAAGGCGCCGATTGATTCCCTCGCCGATATGCCGGAGGCAGCGTTAGCCGAATTGGGTGGACTGCTGGCAAAAACCCAGCGCGCCATGGAAGCGCAACTCAAGCCCAAGTGGTTGTATATCAGCCGCTATGGGCATATGCCGGGGTTCCCGCTGCACTTTCATTTCATCCCGGTGTATGACTGGGTGGAGGAAGCATTCTGGCGGGATGAGCGTTATCGGCGGTTGCAGGATTTGGGTTCGCAGGACCTGGCAAAAACGCTCACCGACGGCGCCGAACTGACGCTGTTTGTGTGGCGGGAGTTGGGTGAAAGCCTGACGCCGCCGGTGATCAAAGGGCCGTCGGTTGAGCAGGTGATCGGGAGCTTGCGCGCGCATTTGCGTCACTGATGGAGATCCCCGGCGGGAGCTGACTTATCGGCACGGGTGGCGGTGTAGCATCAGGAATCGAAGTGCTTTGTCATGTGTGCATGCGCCGTTACAAGTCTGTCTGGCAGCTTTCCGATGTCTGGATACAGTTCAGAAAAGACTTCTGGATATGGCCCCCATGAAACGCAAAGTTCGAATCTTGATCCTGTGCAAAACCTACCCTTCCCCGAGCGCAAAATATGCCGAAACATCCTGCGTTGCGGGGATGGATGAGGACGGCAATCTCATACGGCTGTATCCCGTACCGTTTCGCTTGGTGACCAGTGATCAGCAGTTTGCCAAGTGGCAATGGATCGAAGCCTCTATAGAACGCAGCCCGGCGGACCGCAGACCAGAAAGCCATAAGATCGGCGTGGACAGTATTTGTGTGGGCAGGACCCTGCCCGCAGGCGATTGGTACGAAAGACGAGTATTGCTGGACAGACTGATGGTTTATGAAAATTTTGACGCACTGGAAAAGGCCAGGATTGAGCATAACGTCACACTAGGCCTGATCAGGCCGGCACGCATCGCAGCATTACGCATCCAGAAATCAGCCTCTACAGAATGGACCCCAGAGGAAATTGACAAGCTGCAATCGATGCAACGCCAACCCAGCCTGTTTGAAGAGCAGGAACACGCCAGCATCAAGCACCTGGAGAAAGTGCCCTTCGACTTTCATTACGTTTATGAGTGTTTGGTCGACGGTGAACTGAAAACCCATATCCACAAAATTGTCGACTGGGAAGCCAGTCAACTCTTCAGAAACGTGTATCGCAAACACGGCGCAAAAGGTTGGGAGGCCCCCTTTCGGCACAAGCTGGAAACCGATCTACCCGACAAAGACCTCATGCTGTTGATGGGCACGATCCATCGTTTTCCCAAACAGTGGCTGATCGTAAGCTTGATCTATCCGCCTAAGCGACAGAACGAAGACGATCAACAAATAGCGTTGTTTTGACCGACAGATGCTGAGCTTCCAGCGACGGCTCCACTTCCTGCGCGGCTTCGGCAATCAAACTGCGATGGCAAAAACTTGCGTCCGCCTCATAGCAGACCATGCAGACCCGCTGTTCAGCCGCACTGCAAAGCAGCTCGCTCAACACCGTGCCTTGGGTGCGGATATAAGCCCTGAACTCACGCGCATAGGTGGCCCAATTACCGTCTTCCTTGAATTGCTTGCGTATGGGCTTCGGGCAGCCGAGCGGCCGGATGTGCTCATAGGCGATCCCCTCCGCAGCCAGGCATTGGGCAAAGGCATTTTTGGAGAAGCCTTTTTTTCGCGACAGCGGGTATTCACGCACATCCAGCACCTTGTCGATCCCAGCCTGCTTGAGTCGCGCGATGAATGCGTCGATAGACAGTCCTTCGTAGCCAGCAGTGTAGAGGTTCATGCGGAGTCTCCTGGGGCCTCCCGGCGCGATCAAAAGGTAAAAAAGCGCCGGGACTATAACATCGCCGGTTATTGACCAGACTTTGAGGGTGACGGGCGGAGCAGATTATTGCGTAACAAGCAAATAGCGCTTTTTGGCCAGTACACCGTTTCAACCAATCTGCTTTTTCATCGGAATGCACGCCAACTGCAACCCCGACGGCGAGTGGTAAATCGCCTGCTCATCGCCCACGTAGCCACACGCGCGATAAAAACTCGCGGCATTCAACGTCGCGTCCAGCACCACCTCTTCAATCGCCAGCTCCCGTGCGACATGCTCAAGGTGATCCAGCATTGCCTTGCCATACCCGCGCCCGGTGAATGCGGGCAACACGAACAGCGCGCCGACTTCGTGGTTGGCCGGGTCGAGCATGCCGGTGGCGATCGGCTCACCGTTCAGCCAGCCCAGGTAGAACGGTTTTTCCATCAGCGCGCTGTAGCCGTCCTCGGCTTTACCGCGGGTCCACAGCATCATTTGTTCAGCGGTGTAAGCCCCGATGCATTGAGCGCGGATGGCTTGCAGGCGGATGGGGAGTTCTGAGCGTGGCCGACGCCGGGGTGGACCTTGAAGCGATTGAGGTGGCTTTTGTGGACACCCAAGTGGATGGAGACAGTTGGAGCTCTCGGTTGCACCTCGACTAGCGGCACTTTATAGTTCGCCGCGTCGCCGGCTTTGGTCAGCGACAGGGTTTCGCAGCCCTAAAACGATTCACACCGACACCGTCAGACATACCCCAGCCGGCTCCCGGCTGCCGAATGTTTTATGGCGGCTGTGCGTGGGAGACCTTCGGGTCTGCCGGGTTTTGGTGTAAATCGTCCGGTCTGCGAACCCGCGCACAGCTGCCACCCAATCTGTTTCGCAGCAGAGCAGGTGGTAATTCTTCTTTCATGAGGATTTACACCATGACAACTCAACACCCGCCCCGCCGCTTCACCCCCATGTCCCAAACCGCAACCGACTATCCCGTGCTGCTGATCGACAGCGACGCACCACTCAGCGAGCTGCATGCCTGCGCCAGTGAGCGTCTCAACGCCGCCCTCGCCTATCTGCACCTGATGGCCTGTTCCAACGTGTCCGACTATGCCGAGCACGACATCAACACCGTCGCCAATACCGCCCGGATCATGGTCCAGGATGTGGCGGATGTGTTTACGGTGATCGAGCGGCGAGGGTTTGATTCGCCTGCGGTGAGTTGATGTGACTTGAGCGGTGAGGAAGCCCGCTTTGGCGGGCTCCACATTGCCTCTTGACCTCGATGGCCCTGACCAACATGCATCGGAAACAGCACCCACCACCAAGCCTGGCGCGGACAAAACTGTGGGAGGGGGCTTGCCCCCGATAGCGGTGGATCAGTTATAGATGGGCTGATTGACACGCCGCCATCGGGGGCAAGCCCCCTCCCACATTTTGTTCTGTGTTCAACGCAGAGTCCCAGCGAGGCCGTTATGATGTGGCCTTTCGCTCAACGCCCCAGGAAACGCCCATGCCCGCCCTCACCTTACGCAACGCCCTCCCCGCCGACGCCGCCCGTTGCTACGCGATTGAAATCACCGCCTACGAGGGCGACGAAGCCGCGACCCTGGAAAAGATCGCCACGCGCATTGCGCTATACCCGCAAGGCTTTTTGATCCTGGAGGCCGAGGGCGAGGTGGTGGGTTTTATCAACGGCGGCTGCGCCCATGAAGTGGTGATGTCGGACGAGGCGTTCAAGGAACTGGTGGGGCATTCGGCCGAGGCACCGAATGTGGTGATCATGTCGGTGGTGGTCGACCCGGCGCATCAGGGCAAGGGGTATTCCAAGGTGCTGATGACCGAGTTCGTGCAGCGCATGCGCGCGATGGGTAAGCAGACGATTCACCTGATGTGCAAGGAACAGCATGTGCCGTTGTACGCGCGCATGGGCTACACCTATGTCCAGCCGTCGCCCTCTGATCATGGCGGCATGGCGTGGCATGAGATGGTGATGACGCTTTAACCAACGGAGGGTTTCGCGATGACCGCAGCGCTTATAGAAATCAGCGACCAATCCAACCCCGACGCCGAGCGCATTCTCGGCAACGGCCTCGCGGCGTTCAACGAAGGTATTGCCGGCTACAACGACCGCCTGCCACTGACGGTATTGATCAAAGACCCCAACACCCGGAAGATCGTCGGCGGCATCACCGGCAAAACCACCTTGGGCATGGCCTTTCTCGACCTGTTCCACCTGCCCGAAACCCTGCGCGGCACAGGCCTGGGCAGCCGGTTGCTGCACGCCTTTGAGCACGAAGCCCGGCGGCGCGGCTGCGCGAACGCGGTGCTCTACACCCTCAGTTTTCAGGCCCCGGGGTTTTATGAAAAGCATGGATGGGTGCGGTTCGGGGAGGTCCCTTGTGAACCGGCAGGCAGCAGTCGCGTGTTTCTGTCCAAGCGGCTGTAACGTTCCGGGCTTTGCCAGACAGCCGCTTGCAGCCTGGCGTCACGCAGAACAAGCTCCGATTACCAACTCCCCGACGCCCCGCCACCGCCACTGGAGCCACCGCCCCCCGAGGAACTGCTGCTGGAGCTGGAGCCACTGGAACCCGAACCGGAGCCACCGCCCGAACCGGACCCCGAGCCGGAACTGGCAATGCTCTGCACAAACACGATAAACGCCACAAAGGAGGCCACTGGAATCGCCACGATCCAGCCCTGATACCCGTGCCCCAACAGTGTCCCCGCAGCGACGTAGATGGCCATGACGGCCAGCGCACGCAGGAGGAAAAAGCGCGGGCTCTTTTTCCAGGATGCCCTGATGACGAAGAACAACCCGAGGTACAAGCCCAGCACCAACGCCGCGCCAAACGGCCACACCAGCCAATGGATATAACTGACCTCCACGAACCGGTTGGCGATCACCACCCCGACGATATAGGCCAACAGCCCTATCACGCAGTAGAACGCCGTGCGTGCCAGCCACAAGGCGCCGAAGGTGGCGCCGCCGATCAGGAGGGTCAGGGGCAGTACCAGCAGGTACATCGGCCATTCCCGGCCGCCGGCGAATGCCACCAGCGCCACGGTAACGGCTGCCGTGGCGATCAGCGCCCCCCGCCAGCCCAGCTTGCGCGCCGCGACCAGCACGCCGCCGACGGCACCGCACACGAACGCCAGCAATACCGCAAGCGCCTCAAGACTGCCGCCCTGCCCGGCCACGTGCGGCAAGTCACCGCCATCCACCAGGACAACCAGGTCGTTCACGCCCTGCTCGACACCGCCGGCATAGTCGCCCTGGCGAAACGCCGGGGTGATGTGCTCTTCGATAATCCGATGGGCCAGCAGGTCGGTCACCGTGCCCTCCAGGCCATAGCCCACCTCGATGCGCACCTTGCGATCGTCCTTGGCCACCACCAGCAGGATGCCGTCGTTGACATCCTTGCGCCCCAGTTTCCAGGCGCGGAACAGTTGGTTGGCGTAGTCCTCGATGCTCGCGCCACGGGTGGTGGGCACCAGCAACACCGCCACCTGCGCGCCTTTGCGCTGCTCAAGGGCGGCGAGTTGGTCTTGCAGACGGGTGGTGGTGCCGGCGTCGAGGGTGTTGGTGAGGTCGATCACCCGCTGGTCGAGGGCCACGCCGATGGGCGACGTCTCGGCCTGGGCGGTGATAAACAGGCCGGCGGACATCAATACCAGCAGACTCAAGACGGATTGCCGCAACCACCGCATCATGTTTGTTACCTGAAGTTTCTTCCTGAAGGCGCCGACTTTACCCTATCGGCGCTATAGCGCGTGACCCAAAGCCATCGACTATCTAAACTGCAGCACACCTAGCAATACGCCATAACTTCGAGATCCCCATGGGCCTACTCCAGCGCAACAACGTCAACGTGATGGGTGACGGGCCCTCGACCCTGGTGTTTTCCCATGGTTTTGGCTGCAACCAGGCCATGTGGAACTACCTCGCGCCGCAGTTCAAAGAGCGTTTTCGCGTGGTGATGTATGACCTGACGGGCGCCGGCCTGTCCGACCTCAACGCCTTTGACAAGGCCAAGTACAGCGCGCTGGACGGCTATGCCCGCGACTTGAACGAGATCATCGAGGCCTTTGCCGAGGGCCCGGTCATCCTGGTGGGGCACTCGGTCAGTGCCATGATCGGCACCCTCGCCGACCGCCTGGCCCCCGGGCGTGTCGCCGCCCATGTGATGATCGGCCCGTCGCCACGCTATATCGATGACGATGGCTACGTGGGCGGTTTCAAGCGCGCCGACATCGACGACCTGCTCGACACCCTCGACAGCAACTACCTCGGCTGGTCCAGCACCATGGCCCCGGTGATCATGGGAGCCCCCGGCCAACCGGCGCTGAGCGACGAGTTGACCGAAAGTTTCTGCCGCACCGAGCCGGACATCGCCAGGCAGTTCGCGCGCGTGACCTTTATGTCGGACAACCGCCAGGACGTAATCGGCCTGCCCACCCCGGTGCTGATCCTGCAATCGAGTGACGACCTGATCGCCCCGGTGGCCGTGGGTGAATACCTGCACAGCGTGCTGCCCAACAGCACCTATTGCCTGGTGGACAACGTCGGCCATTGCCCGCACATGAGCGCACCGCAGGCCTGCGCGGCGGCCATGGATGCCTTCCTGGCGCCGTGGATGGCAGCACGTGCCGGCTGATCTGTTCGACAGCGCCGCCTGCGCCCTGGCTGTCACCACGGAAGAGGGCACGATCCTGCAGGCCAACGCACGCTTCAGCGACTGGCTGGGGTTCAGCATCGCCGAGCTGCAGGGCCGGCGCTTCCAGGACCTGCTGAGCATGGGCGGGAGGATCTTCCACCAGACCCACCTGGCGCCCATGCTGCGCATGCACGGCAGCGTCACCGAGGTGAAGCTGGACCTGCTGCACCGCGACGGCCACAAGCTGACCGTGCTGCTCAACGGCAACAAACGCGAACAGGCCGGCTCGGTGGTGTACGACCTGGCGCTGTTCGGCACCACCGACCGCGACAAGTACGAGCGCGAGCTGCTCAACGCACGCCACCTGGCCGAAGCGCTGTTGCAGGAAAAAACCGCCACCGAAATCGCGCTGCAACAAGCCCAGGCCGAACTGAACGAGGCCTACGCCATCGCCCAGCGTCGCGCCCTGTTTGCCGAGCAGATGGTCGCGATTGTCAGCCATGACCTGAAAAACCCGCTCACGGCGATCCGCATGGCCTCGGACTTTCTCAGCCGTGGCGAACGCACGCCCAAGGAGCGCCAACTGCTGGGGCACATCGGCCAGTCCTCCGAGCGCGCGCAACGCATGATCGCCGACCTGCTGGACTTTACCCAGGCACGGGTCGGCCACGGCATCACCATCAAGGCGGCGCCGCTGGACCTGCACGAGGTGATCCATCGCGCGGTGGACGAACTGCGCGTGGCGTTCCCCAAGGCAACCCTGGAGCATCAAGCACAAGGCAGCGGCGACGCCTGCCTGGATGCCGATCGCGTGCAGCAGATCATCGGCAACCTGGTGGCTAACAGCGTGGCCTATGGTGACCCGCGACGGCCGATCACCATCACCTCGCGCCTGGATGCCGGCGCTTGCGAAGTGGCGGTGCACAACCACGGCACGGCGATTCCGGCAGGTTTGCTGGCCGGGCTGTTCGAGCCCATGACCCGTGGCACCGACCAGGGCAGCGACGTGCGCAGTGTGGGCCTGGGCCTGTATATCGTGCGGGAGTTGGCCAAGGTCCATGGCGGCGATGTGGCGGTGAGTTCCTGTGCCACGGCCGGCACCACCTTCACGGTGACGTTTCAGAACAGGTAGGCGCTGCCCTGCATGATCGGCTCCACACTGCCCGTCAACACCACACCGCCCTGCCCGTCCCATTGCACCGTGACCGTACCGCCGTCGCACTGCACCTGCACCGTGGCATCCAGCAAGCCACGGCGGATGCCATTGACCACCGCGCCGCAGCAGCACGAACCGGAACCCAGCGGCACGCCGCCGCCACGCTCCCAGATGCGCAGGCGGATATGCCCACGGTCGAGCACCTGCACGAAATGCACATTGGTCCTGGCCGGGAACAGCGGGTGAATTTCCAGCGCCGGGCCGACGGCGGCAGGGTCGATGGCGTTGATGTCGGCCACAAAAAACGTGCAATGGGGGTTGCCCATGCTGCACGCCGCCGGGTTGCCCGCCAGCGGTAACGTACCCGTATCCATGGCCTCGGCCAGCGGTATGGCCGACCAATCCAGCGACGGCGCGCCCATGTCGACCGACACTTGACGATCCGCTACCCGCACGCAGGTCAGCAGGCCCCGGTCGGTGCGCAGCACAACCGAATCGCTGCGGGTTTCATGCATCAAGCGGTCGGCCACCCCGCGCGTGGCGCTGCCACAGGTTTGCAGCGGCGTGCCATTGGGATTCCAGAACTTGATGCGCGCGGCGGCGTCTTCGCAGTCGAGCATCACGGCCAGCTGATTGAAGCCGATGCCGGTGTGGCGATTGCCCAGGCGGCGGGCGACCTCGGGGGTGATAGGGTCGTCCAGGCCACGGCGGTCGATGATGATGAAATCGTCGCCGTGGGCGTGCATCTTTGTGAACGGCAAGGTCATGGGCTGTCCTGGGGTCGACCGGTGGGGGAACTGGAGGATACCCTGAACCGACCCAACCTTATCGAGAGTCAAGCATGCTTATCGTCTTCAGCGGCCTGCCCGGCACCGGCAAAACCACGATTGCCCGCAAGTTGGCGCGCCAGACCGGTGCGGTTTACCTGCGCATCGATGTGATCGAGCAGGCGATTCGCGACGCGGGCGTATTGGCGGGTGATGTCGGTGCCAGCGGCTACGGCGTGGCGAATGCGCTGGCGCTGAGTAACTTGCAGTTGGGCCGTAGGGTGGTGGCCGATTGCGTGAACCCAGTGCAGGAAAGTCGGGCAGCCTGGACAGCGACGGCCGCTACGGCAGACGTGGCGCTGGTCAATATTCAGGTGGTGTGTACGGACGCACAGGAACACCGGCGCCGGGTGGAAACCCGTACGGGCGACATTCCTGGGTTGACGCCGCCAACGTGGCAGTCCGTATCGGCGCATGAATATGAGCGTTGGGAAAAAACGCCGTTGACGATCGACACCGCACTTTCAGCGGCGGCAGAGTCAGTCGCAATGATCCTGGCACACCTGAACCTTGCGGCCGACACGCCGAAATGAACACCTGCCCCTGGGGGTTACCCTGGACGCACCTTATAAACTTACGAGGCCGCTTGGCGTTTGGATACAAGACACCAAACGTGACGCCTCGACGCTGTCGCACCGATGAAGTCGCACCGGCCCGGAAAAATTCATGGCATCCAGCAGGTGATAGATCCTCTCGGGTGCAGGATGAAAAATATCCAGGTTTTGCAATAAGCAACCTTTATCTTCAAGCATCGTCGCAGGGTGTGCCGCCTGTCTCCATTTAATCAAACTGGGCGCGGCTCCCTCCAAAGGCAGTTTGCCGTCTGCTGAAATTGTAATATCCCAACGCAACTCCCCTCGACTCATCGGCTGCGCCTGGCCGACGAGCGTTGCCAGCATCGGGTCAAGCGTTTTCAAGGTGTCGGTCTTCGCGACCCAATGCGCCAGCCGAGCAGAAGCGTTGTGCGCCAGCCTGTCCAGGTCAAACCACCGCGGCCGATCCACAGGTGGGGCCGCAGGATTAACCGCGATCACTTCCAGGTAGCAATCCGGGCCCAGTCGCAGCAATTTATTGTGGGTTCCCATAAGCGGATGACAACCACCTGGTTGAAGTGGCACACCCAGTCGCTGACTCACGAAGTCGTCACCCGCTTCCAACGTGGGCGCGACAATAACCAGATGATCCAGCGAGGTCTGCATAAGGTCTCATCCTGAGGTAAAGGCACAGGGGAAACTCGTTCGGCTCAACGAAACAATCAGCCGCTTCTGCAATGGGGGCCTCAGAGCACACTCCCCATCGCCTTCATCAACACCAGGTCGCGCCCATAAATATCCGGCGCATACACCAGGTCACCCTGGCCGTCGACCTGCACCGTCCAGTAGCCCAACAACACAGGCACCGGGGTGGCGAGCCGGAATTCATGGGTCACGCCGGTGGCCAGCAGTTCATCGGTGCGCGCGCGTTCGGCCGGGCTGACCAGCAGGTCGCGCAGCAGCAACGGTTGTTCGACCCTCACGCAACCGGAGCTGAACGCGCGCGGGCCCTTGGTGAACAGCGGTTGGCTCGGGGTGTCGTGCAGGTACACCGAGTACGGGTTGGGGAAGCGCATCACGATCTTGCCCAGAGGGTTGCGCGGGCCCGCTTCCTGGCGCAGCAGGATATTGCCGGGGCGCGCCCAGTCGATATTTTCCGGCGCCAGCGGGTGGCCTTCGGCGTCGAGCACTTGCAGGTTCTGCTGGCGCAGGTATTCGGGGTTGAGGCGGATGGCCGGGAGTTTGTCCTCGCGCATGATGGTGGGCGGGATGGTCCAGGTGGGGTTGAGGGTCAGCCGGGTGATGCGAGATTTGAGCAGGGGCGTCTGGCGTTCGGCGCGGCCCACTTGCAGGCGGGTCTGCCACACCGGGATACCGCTCTGGTACACGCTCAGCTGCGCGGCGGCGACGTTGACCAGTACACCTTCGGGCTCCAGGTCCTGGGCCAGCCAGCGGAAACGCTCGAGGTTGATGCGCAATTGTTCGCGGCGCATGGCCGGGCTGATATTGAGTTCGGCCACGGTACCGGCACCGATCACGCCGTCCGATTGCAGGGAGTGGCTGAGCTGGAAGGCCTTCACCGCCGCGACCAGTTCCGGACCGTATTGTTTGCCCGCGCCCTTGGGTTCGACAGACAGGTAGCCACCGCTGTGGAGCCGACGGGTCAGTTCCGGGACGCGCGGGTCGTCCATGCCGGGACGCAATAACGGGCCGCTGCCGACCGGATCCCAATGGGGCAAGGGTTGCAGGCGCACCGTGGAATAGGCGTTGCGCAGGCTGCGGTACAGATCGGCGCTGGGGCGCGCCTGGTCAAAGGCTTGCGCCATGTTTTGCAGGCCGAGGGCAGCGAGGGCCAGCACTTCGGTGTCGGGGTCGCGGGTGGGTGGCTGCGAATGCCACAGCGGTTCGAAGCGCGATTGCTGCAGGCGCCCGTAATGCAGATCCTGCAGGGCTTGCAGGTAGTGCTGGCTGATGTCGATGTCGCTGCACAGCACATTGGCCATGGCATCCGCCGCAGGCAGACTATAGTGGGTGGGGTCGAGCCCGTCATCGGCGAGCAGCTGCAATTGGGCGTGCAGTGCCTCGCGGCGATCGTTGGCGGACCACAGCGGCCCATTACCCTGCTGCTGGTAGAACGCTTGCAGGCGCAGTTGCGCGGCGGCGTCTATCTGCGCGGCAAGGCCGGGGCAGACACCCGGCAGTTGCGCCAGTGCCTGTTGCAGCGGGGCCAGTTCGACCGGCGCCGGCGTGGTGACCGGCAATGGCTCGACCGGCAGCACGTCGGCTGTGGCGACCAATGGTGCAACGAGCAGGCAAATGCTCAAGTAACATGCGTGTTTTTTGAACAATAGCTTTGCTCCAATCCACAGTGGGGGGATGTACTGTAGATGCTGACTTTTATATGCCGCCTCGGTTTGGTCACCGTGGGCCTGGCTTTACTGAGCAATATTACGCTCGCCGCCAATGGCAACCCTCCTTCCTTGTATAGCAGCCTGGCGCGCTCGGCTCCAGAACTCAATCCCACGGTACTGAAAAGCGCCCTGAACGCCGTGCAATGCGCGGTCAATAATGGCGAAGAACGCTCCGAGCGCCTGGCCGTGATTGACTACTCCCAGCCTTCGACCGCCCGTCGGCTGTGGATCTTCGACCTGCGCAAGAAAACCCTGGTGCTGCGCGACCTGGTGGCCCACGGCGCCAAATCCGGGGAAAACTTCGCCACCCAATTCTCCAATCTGGAAGGCAGCCACCAATCCAGCCTGGGCCTGTTCCGCACCCAGGAAAGCTACCTGGGCACCCATGGCTACTCGCTGCGCATGGACGGCCTGGAGCCGGGGTTCAACGACCAGGCCCGCGACCGCGCCATCGTGATTCACGCCGCCGACTACGTCAGCCCCTTGTGGAGCAAGCGCGAAGGCCGCATCGGCCGCAGCCAGGGTTGCCCGGCCGTGCGCCCGCAGGTGGCACGCCAGGTGGTGGACAAGCTCAAGGATGGGCAGTTCATGTTTTCGTGGTACCCCGACCAACGTTGGCTGAAGTCCTCGACGTACCTCAATTGCAAACCCCAGCAGGTGGCGAGTAGTCGTACAATCCGTGGCGGTTAGCCTGTCCCCACAGATAAAAGAGAGCTTCGCATGCTTCTACATCAATCGACCTGGATCGAGATCGGGCAGTTCCTGGAACGCAGCCGCACGGTGGTGATCCCCATCGGCTCCAACGAACAACACGGCCCCACCGGCCTGCTGGGCACCGACTGGATGTGCCCGGAAATCATCGCCCATGAGGCGCAAAAACACGCCGACATCCTCATCGGCCCCACCTTCAATATCGGTATGGCCCAGCATCACCTGGGCTTTCCCGGCACCATTTCCCTGCGCCCTTCCACCTTTATCGCTGCGATCGGCGACTGGGTGCGCTCGCTGGCCGGGCATGGTTTCGACAAGATCCTGTTTCTGAACGGCCACGGCGGCAATATCGCCACGATTGAAGCAGCGTTTTCCGAGCTGTACGCCGAGGCGAGCTTCGGCCGTCGCCCTGCCGGGTTTGCGTTGAAGCTGGTGAACTGGTGGGACCTGGAAGGCGTCACTGACCTGGCGCACCGCCAATTCCCGGTAGGCCATGGCAGCCACGCGACGCCTTCGGAAATCGCGGTGACGCAGTGGGCGTACCCGGACGCGATCAAGTCGGCCGACTACTCCCCGCAGATCGCCAACACCGGGCCGATCCGTGAAGCCCTGGACTTCCGCGCACGCTTCCCCGATGGGCGCATGGGCTCGGACCCGGCGCTGGCGACGGTGGAGAAAGGTGGGGAGTTGGTGGTGCTGGCGGCTCAAGGGCTGGTGAAAACGGTTAACAGCTTCAGCAACGAAGCCAGACCTTAGGCCTTATGCGGATTCAAATGTGGGAGGGGCTTGCCCTCTTCCACATTGGTTATCTGCAGTCCTGCGCCACCTGTTCAAGCCGCGACGGCGTAATGGTCGACGCCAGCGGCTTGCGCTCGTACAAAAACACCTTGCCGCCGTCCCCCGCCTTGTAGACCTCCAGCACGTCATCGGCGGCAATCTTGCTGGTCAACACCAGCTTGGCGTGGCGCGAGTTCTGGGTCACCGTCGACGTGATGCCGTGCTTTTCCAGCTTGGGAAGCAGGCATTGCACATAGTCATCCGGGCTCTTGCCGGTTTGCAGGGTCAAGGTCGGATTATTGGGAGCGGAAACACAACCGGCCAGCAACAGGGCCGCGACCGGTACGAAAAAAGAGCGCATGAAAAAATCCCGAGTCTAAAAATAAAGGTTCACATCAACCCGCGCGAACCAGCGCCTTGAGCGAGGCATCGAACTGCTTCAGCGCATCGAGCTGCACATCCCGCTGCTGCTCGATCCGCGCGGCAATCTCCGGTGCGGCCTTGTCGTGCACCCACACCGAGGGCACCTGCCTGTGCACCGAGCCTTCGGCCTTGGCGATGTATTGCAGGTTCGCGTCATAAAACCGTGCGATAAAACGCGCCTCGACCTGATCGTTGCGCTGGGTCAGCAGTTGGTTATGGGTATCGAGCATCACCACCACATCGGGGCGAGCCTGCACCAGGGCATCCAGGTTGTCGTAGACCGTCACCGACAAAAAGGTTCCCTGCAGCGAGCTCATCAACCAATCAATGGCCAGTTCCGGGTCGGAGCTGTTGACGAACGCCTCGCGGATACCTGCGTCAAGGGCATCCCTGGCGCCATTCAAGGCCATGTCGTGGTAGCGTTCAAGGTAGCTGAGGTTGTCGCGGGTGTTATCGCTTAACAACACCCCCACCGATTGCGCATGCTGCAGGGAGTCTACGCTACCGACGATAGGTAGCAAATGGCCTGCACGCAATTCATCAGCGATCGCTGCGTTGTTGACGATCACAGTGCCCAGCATCAGCATCATTAAACCCAGCTGAATCAACGTCCTCATCGCGCATTTCCTTGAACAGCGTCTCGATGCAGGCGATTTTGCGCTTTTCCTGAAAAAACAGAACTTGCGTTGCATGATGGTGACTATTATCTGAACCGATAGTGCTCACATAAAACCTATAAGGACCACGCCATGAAGCCTCACCAGAAAACCTTCGACCGCATCCGCGAAGCCGTCTTGCCGGAGTTTCGTGAGCGGGTCGCCGACTATCTGGTCGACTATGAACAGGTGCTGCTGGATGAGGCGTCAGAGGCCGACCAGGTGCACGCCAGTGCCCAGCAATTGCGCGGTTACCTGCGTGGCTTGAACACCACCCGGGTGCTGGGCATGGCCGATTGGGAAGACCTGGACCGGCGCGTGGCGCAAATGACTGCAAACGCTACAGCGCAGGACGTGGCTGGTTGACCCATTCCTGCACCGACGGCCGCTGCCATTGGCGCTGTACGTACGCCACCAGTTCGACGGGCACGCTGTCGCCGTTGAGGATCAAGCGATTGAGCATCACAGCCAAATCCACGTCAGCAATGCACCACTCACCGAACAAGTATGGCGGATTACCCGCCAGCAGCGCCTGCGACGCACTGATCAACTTGGCAGCAGCCGCTTCAGCCACGGCGGTCAGTGGGGGCATCTTCTGCCCGTAGAACACCACCATCGTCGAGCGTTCCTGACGAATCGGCAGCAAATCGCTGCGCAGCCACGCCTGTACCTGTCGCGCCCTCGCCTGCTGTTTTGGATCGGCCGGGTACACGCGGGTCTCGGGGTAGGCCTGGTCCAGGTATTCGGTAATCGCGGAGGATTCCGACAAGGCAAAATCGCCTTCCACCAGGGTCGGCACGCGCTGGGTCAGGGACAAGTGGGCGAAGTCGGCCGTCTGGTTCTGTGCGGCGTCGAGGTCCAGGGTGACCTGGTCGAAGGCCAGGCCTTTTTCCCGCAGGGTAACGAACACCGACATCGCGTACGGGCTGGTGTAGAGCGAATCAACGTAGAGGCGCAACGGGGGCTGGTTCATAACGGGGCTCCTTGGGTGAAGCCCTACGCTACGAGATGCGCGCCAAGAAAGACAATGCGCGGTTTTTATGGGGGCATTCCCGAGCGGAATAGCGGGTTAACCGGCAAACCCGCCCTTGTCCAGAAAGGCGCGCTCTTCATCCGTGGTGACCCTGGCCAGCACCGCATTGCGATGGGGAAAGCGCCCGAAGCGCTCGATGATCTGCGCGTGTTCCTTGGCCCAGCGGTAAGTGTTGGCATCCAGTTGCTGGTTGAGGGTCAGGGAGCGTTGCTGGTCCCTTGGGTCTTCCGAGTGTTCGAACGGCAAATAACAGAACGCGCGCAATGCCGGCTCCACCTGCTGGTCGAGCCCGGCGTCCACCATGCGCTGGGCGTACAGGCGCGCCAGCGGGTCGGTGGCGAACATGTGCGCAGTGCCGCGAAAGGCGTTGCGTGGGTATTGGTCGAGCAGGATCAACAAGGCCAAGGCGCCTTCGGCCGAATCCAGCCAGCTTTCCAGCTCGCGCCGGGCGGCTTGCAGGTGGGTGGCGTGGAAGGTGTCGCGGAAGGTGGCGTCGAACCCATCGTCCTTGGCGAACCAGCGCTTGGGGCCGGCGTGCCGCCAGAAGTCGATGACGGTTTGAGGGGTGCTCATGCTCAGGGGCTCCGGGTGTGAATTCACTGAAGGTATCAGAAGCGGGATCAACGGAGGGCAACGCGTTGATTAATGTTATAGGATAACGCCAATTTTCCGCCCTGCCCTGTGATTCCGCCCATGACCGATGCCGTTCCCCTGCGCCAACGCCTGCTCTCCATCGACGCCCTGCGCGGCCTGGTGATCCTGTTCATGCTGCTCGACCACGTACGCGAAACCTTCCTGCTGCATCGCCAGGTCAGCGACCCGATGAGTATCGACAGCACCGAGCCCGCGTTGTTTATCAGCCGCACCCTCGCCCACCTGTGCGCGCCGGTGTTTGTGTTGCTCACGGGGTTATCCGCGTTTTTATACGGCCAGAAATACCAGGGCCGCCGCGATGTGTCGGCGTTCCTGTTCAAGCGCGGGTTGTTCCTGGTGGTACTGGAATTCACCCTGGTCAACTTCGCCTGGACCTTCCAACTGCCGCCCAGCGTGATCTATCTGCAGGTGATCTGGGCGATTGGCATCAGCATGCTCGCCCTCGCCGCCCTGGTGTGGTTGCCGCGCCCGCTGTTGATCGTGCTGGCGCTGGTGATCATCGGCGGGCACAACCTGCTGGATGACCTGCACTTCGACCCAGGCTCGGCGCTGCATATTCCGTGGACGATCCTGCATGAACGCAGTTGGATTGACGTGTCCGACACCCTGCGCCTGCGCACGACCTACCCGGTACTGCCGTGGATCGGCGTGATTGCCCTGGGTTACGGCCTGGGACCGTGGTTTGCCAGTGCCACGCGGCCTGCCGTGCGCCAGCGGTATTTGCTGCTCGGCGGCTTGGGTGCGTTGCTGGGGTTCGTGCTGTTGCGTGGGCTCAATGGCTACGGCGAGAAACCCTGGCAGGCGTATGACAGTGGTGTGCAGACGCTGATGAGCTTTTTCAATGTCACCAAGTACCCGCCTTCGCTGCTGTTCCTGGCGTTGACCCTGGGCATTGGACTGTTACTGTTGCTGGCGTTTGAACGCGCGGGGCATCGACGCTGGATCGGCGTGTTGGCGGTGTTTGGTTCGGTGCCGATGTTCTTTTACCTGCTGCACCTGTATGTGCTGAAAGTGCTGTATGTCGCCTGTGTTGCGCTGTTTGGCGTGAACCATGGCAACTACTTTGGCTTCGACAGTATCGGTGCGGTGTGGCTGATGGCGCTGGCATTACCCCTGGCGCTCTACCCGCCGGTGCGCTGGTTCGCCGCGCTCAAGGCGCGGCGGCGCGACCTGGCGTGGCTTAAATACCTCTGACCTGACATGGATGATCGTTCCCACGCAGCGCGTCGGAACGATCGAGAGGTTAAGCCAACTCGGCCCGTAGCTGGCGAGCTGCGGTGACCATATGGATCAACGCCGCTTCCGTCTCCGGCCACCCCCGCGTCTTCAACCCGCAATCCGGGTTTACCCACAAGCGCTCGGCAGGAATCCGCCGGGCGGCCTTGCGCAGCAGGTTGGCCATTTCCGAGGCATCCGGCACCCGTGGTGAGTGGATATCGTAGACACCCGGTCCGATGTCGTTGGGGTAGGCGAAGGCTTCGAACGCGTCCAGCAGCTCCATGTCCGAGCGCGAGGTCTCGATGGTGATCACGTCGGCATCCATGGCCGCGATGGACTCGATCACATCGTTGAATTCGCTGTAGCACATGTGCGTGTGGATCTGGGTTTCATCGCGCACGCCCGAGGCGCACAGGCGGAACACTTCGGTGGCCCAGTCCAGGTAGCCCTGCCACTGCGCCTGGCGCAACGGCAGGCCTTCGCGGAACGCGGCTTCGTCGATCTGCACGATCTGGATGCCGGCGGCTTCCAGGTCGACCACTTCGTCGCGAATCGCCAGGGCCAGTTGCCGCGCCTGCACTTCGCGGCTCACGTCTTCGCGGGGGAACGACCACATCAGCATGGTCACAGGTCCCGTCAGCATGCCTTTCATCACCTTGCGAGTCAGGCCTTGGGCGTAGCGGATCCACTCCACCGTCATCGCCTTCGGGCGGCTCAGGTCGCCGAAGATCACCGCCGGTTTCACGCAACGCGAACCGTAGCTCTGGACCCAGCCAAAGCGGGTGAACACGTAGCCATCCAACTGCTCGGCGAAGTATTCGACCATGTCGTTACGCTCGGCTTCACCGTGCACCAGCACATCCAGGCCGAGGTTTTCCTGCACCTCGACGGCGTGACGAATCTCGCTGTGCATGGCTTCGACGTATTCGGCTTCGCTCAACTTTCCAGCCTTGTATGACTGGCGCGCGAGGCGGATCGACGCGGTCTGCGGGAACGAACCGATGGTGGTGGTCGGGAACAGCGGCAGGTTCAGGCCCGCACGTTGTTTCTCGATACGCTGGGTAAACGGCGACTGGCGCTGGCTGTCCTGGCGGGTAATCGCCGCCACCCGCGCCTGTACCGCAGGCTTGTGGATACGCGGCGAGGCCGCGCGGGCCGCCTGCACCGCGCGGCTTTCGGCCAGGGCAGCAAGGACGTTGGGCGCTTCAGGCTGATTAACCGCTTGCGCCAGCACCGCCACTTCGGCGCATTTTTGCACGGCGAATGCCAACCAGCTTTTCAACTCGGCATCCAACTGGTCTTCACGGCCCAGGTCCACCGGGCTGTGCAGCAGCGAGCAGGATGACGCCACCCACAGGCGATCACCGAGTTTTTCATGGGCGTGCTGCAAGGTGGCCAGGGCGTTTTCCAGGTCGCAACGCCAGACGTTACGGCCGTTGACCACGCCCAGGGACAGCACTTTATAAGCGGGCAGGCGGTCGAGGATGGTCGGATACTGCTCCGGCGCACGCACCAGGTCGATGTGCAGGCCATCCACCGGCAGGTTCGCGGCCAGGCCGAGGTTCTCTTCCAGGCCACCGAAGTAGGTCGCCACCAGCTTTTTCAGCGGGTCACGCTGGATCAGGTTGTAGGCACGCTCGAACGCGTTCTTCCATTCCTGCGGCAGGTCGAGGACCAGGATCGGCTCGTCGATCTGCACCCATTCCACGCCGAGGTCGGCCAGGCGCTGGAAGATCTGGCCGTACAACGGCAACAGGCGCTCAAGCAGGTCGAGCTTGTCGAAGTCACCGCCCTTGGCCTTGCCCAGCCACAGGTAGGTCAGCGGGCCGATCACCACCGGCTTGACGGTGTGACCCAAGTCGCGGGCTTCCTTAACTTCGTCGAACAGTTGGTCCCAACCGAGGTGGAACTGCTGGTCGGCACTGAATTCAGGCACCAGGTAGTGGTAGTTGGTATCGAACCATTTGGTCATTTCCTGGGCATGGGCACCGCCGCAGCAGCTGTCGCTGACGCCACGGGCCATGCCGAACAGGGTGTCGAGGGTGGCCTGGCCATCGGCCGGACGAAAACGCTCGGGGATCACACCGAACATCAGCGAGTGGGTCAGCACTTGGTCGTACCAGGCAAAATCACCGGCGGGCAGCAACTCGATACCGGCCTGCTTTTGCAGGTCCCAATGGGCCTTGCGCAGTTCGCGGCCGACGGCACGCAAGCCAGCTTCGTCCAACTCGCCCCTCCAGAACGCTTCCTGCGCTTTTTTCAGTTCACGATCGCGTCCAATGCGCGGAAATCCGAGGGAATGAGCGACTGCCATGACTTACAACTCCACTGTAGGTATTCAATGGCAGCCATTGTCGGCACACGAGCATAGTGAGACAAACTCATTTTATTCCAGATGATCACAAGATCTGCTCATGTTACCAGCAGTGAATAGATCAACCCATTGCTGGTCGCGTCTCCTCTATTACGCATACCATGGCCCCAAACAACCATTCAAATGAGCACCCATGATCAAAGCCAGCCTGCGTAGTCACCTCACCCTATGGTTTGCCGGGTTGTCGCTGCTCATTTTGTTGAGCGTGGGTTTCTATGTGGGGCACATCGCCACCGAGCAGATGAAGCAGGCCAGCGCCAATACGCTGTTGGGCACTGCGCGCTCGACGGCGGCGCTGCTGGCCGTGCAACTGCGCGAACGGCAGTTGGAAGTGTCCTTGCTCAGCAAGGCCCCGCTGTTTCGCCGTGGCGATCTGGACGCGCCGGATATCCTGGCCTTGATGGAACTGCGCACCCAATCGCGCGCCGAGTACGCGTGGATGGGGGTTGCCGACGCCGACGGGCGTGTGCGCCAGGCGGTCAATGGGCTGCTGGTCAATCAATCGGTGCAGCAACGCCCCTGGTTCCAGGCCGGCCTGCGCGGTGAGTACACCGGCGATCCCCACGAGGCAGTGCTGCTGGCCAAACTGCTGCCGGGTGCGGCGAATGGCGAGCCGCTGCGCTTTATCGACTTTGCCGCGCCGATTCGCAATGCCAGCGGCGAAACGATTGGCGTGCTGGGCGCCCATGCCCACTGGCGCTGGGTGACGCAGATCGTCGCGTCCGCCGTGACGCAAAAAGACGCCCTCCCCGATATCGAGGCCTTGATTGTCGACTTCGATGGCAAGGTGCTTTACCCCGAAGCCCTCGCCGGTGAGCAAATGCCTAAAGACAAGCTGGTCACGCCAACCGGCTGGTTCACCGACAACGGCTACGTCACCGCCTCGGTCGCCGTCCCCAGCCCGTCCAACGCGCGGGTGAGCTGGTACATCATGGTGCGCCAGCCGTTGGACGTAGCCCTGCAACCGGCGCGCAGCCTGCTGTACAAATTACTGGTGCTCGGCCTGCTCGCAGCGATCATCTTTATCGTGGCTGCGTATTACCTCGCCTCCTCACTCAGCCGCCCCATCGAACGCCTGGCCAAGTCCGCCAAACAGGTGCAGGACCATCAGCCCGGCGCGGTCTTCCCCCAGGAACACCCGGTGCTGGAGATCGCCCAACTGGGGCAATCGCTCACCGGCATGATGCAATCGCTGCTCGCCAAGGAACGTGAACTGCAAGACGCCAACGCCTCCCTGGAAGCCACCGTGGCGCAACGCACCGCCGACCTCACCCAGGCCAACGCCGACCTGCTCAAGCTGGCCACCCACGACGCCCTCACCGGCGTGTTCAACCGGCGCCGCTTCGACGAAAAACTCGCCGAGAACAGCCTGCTGTTCCAACGTACCGGCCGCACCTTCGCCCTGCTGCTGATCGACGCCGACTATTTCAAGCGCGTCAACGATACCTACGGCCATACCATCGGTGACGATGTGCTGTGCCAACTGGCAGCCCTGATAGAAAACACCACGCGCGCCACCGACTTCGTTGCCCGTTATGGCGGAGAAGAGTTCGCCGTGCTGCTGCCGGAAGTCGAAGAACCGGACAGCCCTGACGTGGTCGCCGAAAAGATCCGTGTTGCTGTCGAGGCGGCAGTCTTTCCAAGCGTGGGTCGCCTGACCGTGAGTATCGGCGTGGGCGTGGCCGAGCCTTCTGACCGCGACTCCCTGGCATTGCTCAAGCGCGCGGACATGCGCTTGTATGAGGCCAAGGGCGCGGGCAGGAACCGGGTGGCGTGAGCACCACGGTCTTTTAGGGCCGCTTCGCAGCCCAACGGGAGCAAGCGCCCTCGCCACAGGGGGGGGCGGTTACTGCCTTGCTCTTACATCAACGGAATCGAATAACTCACAAACACCCGATTCTGGTCCTGGTCCCGCGCCACTTCACTGCGCGACACGCCGTTCCGCCAGCCGAACCCGACGTTCTTGAATGTGCCGCTCTGCACCACGTAATCCAGCGAGATGTCCCGCTCCCACTCGCTGGCGTCGTTGCCGCTGGTGGTGAGGATGTGCTCGCCCTTGAGGTACATCACCGAGGCCTTCAGGCCCGGTACGCCGAGGGACGCGAAGTCGTAGGCGTACTGGGCGAACGCGGTGCGTTCGCCGGCCTGGATGAAGGTCTGCACGGTACGGTCGGTGTAGAGATACAGGCTGGCACCGCCCTCGCCTTTGTTCACCAGGCCGCCCTGGTTGAGTTGGGCAAAGTTGCTGTCGTCCGAGACTTGCTGGTAGCCGGCGGTGATCGCGTGCGGGCCCAGGGAGTAGATGAACGCGGCGCTCCAGGTGTTGTTGTCGATTTCACCGTTGCCGTTCTTGGTATAGCCGCCCAGCTTGTAGCCTTCGGCACGGCCGGCGGCGCTGCTGTTTTTGCCGTCGGAGCGGGTATTGAAGTAGCGCAGGTCGGTTTTCAATGAGCCGTATTCGCCCAGCGGCAATACGTGGATCAACCCGGCGAAATGCTGTTGGTAATAGTCTTCGAGGTTGGCGTAGTAGTACTGGACCATCAGGTCCTTGGTCAGTTGGTAGTCCGCACCGGCGTAAGTGAATTTATTGCTTTCCTGGGTAGCGCCCGCCACTGCCAGGCCACTGCGGTCGCTGGAACCGCGGCCGGTGGTGTGCTCGAGCTGGCCGCCGACCAGGGTCAGGTTGTCGATGTCCTTGCTGGTGACCTGCCCGCCTTCGAACGACTGCGGCAACAGGCGGCCGTCGTTGCTCACCAGGATCGGCAGGTTCGGGCGCAGGTAGCCGTAGCGCGCTTCGGTCTTGGCAAAGCGTGCCTTGGCCGTCGCGCCACCACGGGCCCAGTTATCCGTGGCCTTGCCGTCTTCGGTGGGGATCATCGAGCTGCCGACATGGCGCGCGGCGCTGCTGTCGAGGGTCACGCCGAGCATGCCGATGGCGTCCAGGCCAAAGCCGACGGTGCCGTCGGTAAAGCCCGACTGGTAGTTGAGGATAAAGGCCTGGCCCCACTCTTCGGTCTTCGACGGTGCCGCCGTGCCGTCGCGGTTGTCGTTATTGAAGTAGAAGTTACGCATGCTCAAGTTGGCTTTGCTGTCACTCAAAAAGTCAGCGGACGCCAAGGGGCTCAGGGCAATGCCCAGACCGCCGGTCAATACACTTAATACATTCAACGTGGCTTTCATCAGGACGAACTCCGGCGCGGAATCCAGGTTCCGGGCGCAAAAAATGGGCAGCAGGATGCCGTCGGCCAAATGTGAAGTTGGCCGGGGCGTTAACGGTTATTCAGTTGCTTAGTTGTTAGCGAGTTGAGTGAAGTGAAACCTCCGTAAACCTCAGTCAATCAATCCATGAGCGTCATAAAACGGATACGGCCCCGGGTAATCCCCGAACACGCCGTTGTGGCTGATCAAGCCCTGTTGCGCATCCCAGCGATGCAACAGATACCCCGCCGGTTCCAGGTTGAAATGCGCGGGCGCGGCGTCCTGCAGGTCCAGCACAATCTGATGGGAGGTGCCGGGGCACACACAACTCAAGCTGCCGCCAAAGCGTCGTTGCATGGGCCGGTGCAGGTGCCCGCACAGCAGGCGTTCCACTTGCGGGTGGCGAGACACGACTTTTTCCAATGCGGCGGCATTGATAAAGGGTTCGCGGTCCATATGGCCGATGCCGCTGATGAACGGCGGATGGTGCAGGATCAGCAACGTCGGCGCGTCCGGGCGTCGTGCCAGTTGCTCGTCCAGCCATTGCAATTGGCTGTCCAGTAACTGCCCGCCATGGCCGCCGGGGATGGTCGAGTCCAGGCCGATCAGGCGCAGTGGATGCTCGTCCACCACCCAGTCCAACGGCCCCTCTGCCGACAAAGGCAAGTAGGCGTGATCACGGAATGCCTCGAGCAACGGGCCGCGTGTGTCGTGGTTGCCGGGCACCAGGTAGCACGGCATGTGCAGGCGCGCGAGTTCGGGGTGCAGCACGGCGTATTCATCGGCGCGGCCGAAGTCCACCAGGTCACCGCTGATCACCACGATATCCGGCCGTGGGTGGCTGGCGTTCAAATGGTCGACGGCACGGCGCAACGCGCCCAGGGTATCGACCACCCCATACGTCAGGCGCTGGCCGGCTTTAAGGTGCAGGTCGCTGATTTGCGCAACAAGAAACGGACGATTCACAAGCAAACTCTCACGCATTCAGGGTGAACAACATGTGCGGCGCAATCGCCAGGGCAATCGGCGCGCCGACGGCGTACAGGTGGTTGTCGCTGCTGTCCACCAGCAGCGGTTGCGGGCCGCCCACGTCCACCAACAGGCGACTTTGGGCGCCCTGGAAAAACTGCGCCAATAGATGGCCGTGCAAGTGCCCTTCGCTCTCCATCACCCGCAGGTGTTCGGGGCGGCAGTACACCGTGTTGGGCACGTCGACGGCCTGCCACGGCAACTCGCCGCCGCAGACTTTCAGGCCATGGGCCGTTCGCGAGGTGACGGCAAATGCATTGAGGTTGCCGACAAAACCGGCGACGAAGGCATTCGCCGGCTGCTGGTAGATCTGCCGTGGGCTGGCCAGTTGCGCGACGCGGCCGTGCTCCATCACCAGGATACGATCGCCCAGGGCCATGGCTTCGCCCTGGTCGTGGGTGACAAATACCGAGGTGATACCGAGGCCGCGCAGCAGTTCATTCAGCTCGCTGCGCAGGCGCTCGCGCAATTGCGCATCCAGGGCCGCCAGCGGTTCGTCCAGCAACAGCACTTTAGGGCGCGGCGCCAGGGCACGGGCCAGGGCCACCCGTTGACGCTGGCCACCGGACAATTCGTGAATGCTGCGCTTGCCATGCTGTTGCAGGCCCACCAACTCCAGCAGCTCCTCACAGCGCTTGTTCCGCGCAAGCGGCGCCATGCCGCGAATCTTCAAGCCGTAGACGATATTGCCGGCCACATCGAGGTTGGGAAACAGCGCGTAGTTCTGGAACACCATGCCCACGTCGCGGCGCTCGATGGGCAGGCGGGTGACGTCGTCGCTGCCGAAAAAAACCTGGCCCACATCCGGGCGTTCCAGGCCGGCAATCAGGCGCAAGGTGGTGGTCTTGCCGCAGCCGGACGGGCCGAGGATCGCCAGGGTTTCACCGCCTTCGACGGTCAGGTTCAGGTCATGCACGGCCACGGTGCCGTCGGCGAACGCCTTGCGACAGCCTTGCAGGCGGATAGTGATAGCGGTCATCGACGCTCTCCACGGGACAAACGAGCGCTGATGGCCTGCAACGCAATCAGCAGCGGCACGATCATCAGCAAAAAGATAAGGGTGTAGGCGCTGGCGATTTCCAGGCGCGCCGAGGCGTAGCTGTCGGCCAGGCCCACGGGCAATGTCTTGGTCATCGGCGTGTGGAGCATCCAGGTCAGGTTGAATTCGCCCAACGACAAGGTCACCACCATCAGCACGCCGGCCAGAATCCCCGCCCGGCAGTTGGGCACCACCACGCTGAAAAAGCGCTTGATCGGCCCGGCGCCCAGGCTGGCCGCCGCCTCTTCCAGCACCGGCAGTTGCTGGCGTTGCATCACCGCCATCACCGGACGTACCAGGAACGGCAAGGTGAACAACACATGGCCCACCAGGATGAACAACCAGCTGCTGCGAAACGTGCCGAACTGGCCATAGGTGAGCAGCAACGCCAGCGCACTGGCCAGCCCCGGCATCGCCACCGGCAGCACCATCAGTTCTTCGAAGGCACGGCTGAAGCGGTTGTTCATACGCACCAGCGCATAGGCCGCCGGCACGCCGATCACGCAGACACACACCGCGCACGCCAGGGCCAATTGCAACGACAGCCATACGGTGGGCGAATAGGCCTGCCATACCTGGATCAACCAGTCGAAGGTCAGGCCGCTGGACAGGCCGACGAAAAAATTGCGCGTCAACCCGGCCAGCAACGACATCAGTACCGGCACCAGCATGAAGGCACACACCAGCAAGGTGAACAGCAGTTGCATTACAAACAGCGATGAGCGTTTCACAAGACTGTCCCCGCATTTTTCACCAGGCGTCGCGTGAGCAACAGCACCGCCCAGGTCACCGCGCCGAGCACCACCGACAACGCGGCGGCGACGGCAAAATTGGCGTAGTTGGTAAACACATTGTAGATCGCCACCGGGGTCACGTTCAGGCGCGTGCCCAAGGTGAATGCGGTGCCGAATGCGCCCATGGACGTAGCGAAGCAGATCGCGGCGCAGGACGCCAACGCCGGCGCCAGGCCCGGCACGATCACGTCGCAGACCACCCGCCAGTGCCCTGCTCCCAGCGAATGCGCGGCTTCTTCCAGGCTGCGGTCGAGGCTTTCGCACGCGGCCATCACCGTGAGGATCACCCGCGGAATCGAGAAGTACAGGTAGCCGACAAACAGCCCGGCCAGCGAGTAGGCAAAGATCCAGCGCTCACCGGCCAATTGCAGGCCCAGGGACGCCAGCAGCCCCTGGCGCCCGGCCAACAGGATCACCAGGAAGCCCACCACCACCCCCGGAAACGCCAGGGGAAACGTGAGCAAGGCCACCAGTGCCGAGCGCCCGAAAAACTGCTGGCGCGCGAGGAATACGCCGCTGATACCACCGATCAACAACGCGGTAAACGTCACCACGATCGCCAGCACGCAGGTCTGCGCCAGGCTGCCCAGGTACTGCGCGCTGCTGAGCACCTGCCAATAGCCGCTGCCATGGCTGTCGCGGCTGTCGGCGCCGAGCAGCATCAAGTGCGCCAGCGGCAGCAGCCAGAACGCGAACAGCACCGCAAAGGCCGGGGCCAGCGCCCAGGCCGCCGGTTTTGCCGATGCAGCCACTTACTTGACCTCGTTCAGGTAACGGGCGGCGAAGGCTTCCTGCACAGCGGCCATTTTCTGATAGTCCACCACACCCGCGCGGGCGTAATCGCTGTCGGGCAGGAACTGCGCGGCGACGTCGGCCGGCATGGTCACCGGGCGTACGGGGCGCAAGTACGCCTTGGCCCAGAGTGCCTGGCCTTGGTCCGAGAGTACGAAGTCCAGCACCTTCTCGCCATTGGCGCGGTGCGGCGCGTTGGCCACCAGGCTCATCACATAGGGCACGCTGATGCTGCCTTCATTGGGGATCACGAAGGCGACGTTGGCATTGTCCTTGTAGCGGGCGCGGTAGGCGTTGAAATCGTAGTCCAACAGGATCGGCAACTCGCCGGACAGCACCCGCGCATAAGCGGTCTGCTTGGGCACGATGGGGGCGTTTTTCGCCAGTTTCTGGAAGTAGTCGATGGCCGGGGCGAAGTTGTCCAGGTCGCCGCCCATTGCGCGGTTGATCGCCACGGCAGAGACGTAACCGACGAAGGCGCTGGACGGGTCCAGGTAGCCGACCATGCCTTTATATTGCGGCTTGAGCAGGTCGGCCCAGCTTTGCGGCACCGGCAGGCCGCCCAATGCATCGACGTTGACCATGATGCCCAGGGTGCCGGAGTGGATCGCAAACCACTGGCCGGCAGGGTCTTTCAACCCGGCGGGGATCTGTTCCCAGCCCTTGGGCTTGTAACCCTCGACCACGCCGGCCTTTTGCGCCTGCAAGCCGAAGGTCACGCCGTAGTAGACCACGTCGGCGACGGGCGCGGCCTTTTCGGCCACCAGTTGCGCCAGGGACTGGCCGGAGTTCTTATTGTCCAGCGGCACCTGCACACCGGTGCTGGCGGCGATGGCCTTGAGCTGGGTGCCCCAGTCGGCCCAGTCCGGCGGGCAGTTGTAGCAAATCGCGGTGTCGGCGGCCTGGGCCAGGCTGGCCACGCCACAGAGCAGCACGGCGGCCAGGGTTTTACTGAATGCGCGCATCAAGGGACTCCTCAAAGGGTTGGGTACTTTCGCCCGGCCGGATATGGCAAGGCAGGCAATGGGAAACCGGGTCGTTACCGGCGATCTGCGCCAGCAGTTGGTCAATCACCGTGCTGGCCAGCAGCGCGATGGGCTGTACCACGCTGCACAGGGTCGGGTGCATCTGGGTGCCGAGGGCGATGCCGTCAAAGCCCATCACCGACAACTGCCCGGGTACATTCCAGGCGTTGCGGCGCAGCTCGGCGATCAGGCTGATCGCCAGGAAGTCGTTGGAGCACACCAGGGCGCTGGGGGCGTCGGGGCCGTTGAGGTACGGCTGGATGGCAGCGAATTCGGCCTGGGTATGGGCGGGCATTTCGATCACCGCGCGGCTTTTGAGACCGTATGCCTTCATCGCGTCGCAGTAACCGGCATAGCGCAGGCGTGCGCGGTCGGACTGCAAGGCGGGGCCGGCGACCATGCTGATGCGTCGATGGCCGGCCTCCAGCAGGTAACGCGTGGCCAAGGCCATGCCGGCACGGTTGTCCACCGACACCGCGCTGTAGTTGGGATTGCTCGGTTGGTGATAGGCCAGCACGAACGGCGTCCGTTCGGTATTCAGGCTGCTGAGCACGCTGTTGCTTTCGGCATCGGTGACCGTCAGCACCAGGCCATCGACGCGCTGGCGCAGCAGTTCTTCCACTACGATGCACTCGCGCTCGCTGCTGTAGTCGGTGGTCGCCAGCACCAGGCTGTAGCCACGCAAGCGTGCGGCGCGCTCCATGGCCTGGAACTGTTCGGCGAACACCGGGTTGAGCAGATTGGGCACCACCACGCCGATCAACTGGGTGGTTTGCAGGCGCAGTTGGCGGCCGAGCAGGTTGGGCCGAAATCCCAACTCACGGGCGGCGGCGAACACCTGCTCACGGGTGGCCGGACGCACCTGGTCGGGGGAGGCAAAAGTGCGGGCGGCGGTCGCGCGGGATACGCCGGCCAGTCGCGCGACGTCTTTCAGGTCAGTCATGTTTACTCGCTTGAGATCGATCTCATTGGCGAGGACAGTAACGGCGGAATGTGGCAGGAAGGTGGTGGGCAGATGACGGTTTGATGGCAGTGCAGCAAAGTCACATAGGCCAATATGTGGGACGGTGCATATCCTTAGATAGTCATACTCCGGGGCTATGCTTGAAAAACCGGCGTGCGAAATCCGCCCACTAACCTTTCGATTCGATCCAAGTGCGGGCACAATGCGTGTCCTTTTTTGGCAGGCACCGCCGCAGGCTCTCAAAAATGATCAAAACGCCGTACTACCTCATCGATAAACAGAAGCTTCTGGTCAACATGCAGAAGATTGCTTACGTGCGCGAGCAGTCCGGCGCCAAGGCCCTGCTGGCGCTCAAGTGCTTTGCCACCTGGTCGGTGTTCGACCTGATGCAGGAATACATGGACGGCACCACCTCGTCGTCGCTGTACGAATTGAAGCTCGGCCGCCAGAAGTTCGAAGGCGAGGCGCACGCCTACAGCGTGGCCTGGGCCGACGATGAAATCGAAGAGATGCTCGATAACTGCGACAAGATCATCTTCAACTCCATCAGTCAGCTGCAGCGTTTTGCCGAACGCAGCGAAGGCAAGACCCGCGGCCTGCGCGTCAACCCGCAGGTAAGCAGCTCCGACTACCTGCTGGCCGATCCGGCGCGTCCGTTCAGCCGCCTGGGCGAATGGGACCCGGTGAAGATCGAAGGCGTGATCGAACAGATCTCCGGCTTCATGTTCCACAACAACTGCGAGAACGGCGACTTCAACCTGTTCGACCAGATGCTCAATACCATCGAAGAACGCTTCGGCGCGCTGCTGCACAAGGTCAACTGGGTCAGCCTCGGCGGCGGCATCCACTTCACCGGTGAAGGCTATGCCATCGACGCCTTCTGCCAGCGCCTCAAGGCGTTCTCGCAGAAGTACGACGTGCAGGTCTACCTGGAACCCGGCGAAGCGGCGATCACCAACAGCGCGTCCCTGGAAGTCACCGTGCTCGACACCCTCTACAACGGCAAAAATCTCGCCGTCGTCGACAGCTCCATCGAAGCCCACCTGCTGGACCTGCTGATCTATCGCCTCAACGCCAAGCTGGCGCCGAGCGAGGGCGAACACACCTACATGGTGTGCGGCAAATCCTGCCTGGCCGGGGACATCTTCGGCGAGTATCAATTTGATCGTCCGCTGGCCATCGGCGATCGGCTGTCGTTCATCGACACCGCGGGCTACACCATGGTCAAGAAAAATTGGTTCAACGGCCTGAAAATGCCGTCCATCGTAGTGAAACAACTCGACGGTACAGTCGAAGTGGTTCGTGAATTTGGTTACGACGACTACCTGTCCAGCCTTTCGTAAGCTGGCGGATAAAGGAGAGATAAAGCAATTGAAAAAGAACGTTCTTATCATTGGTGCAGGAGGTGTCGCCAAGGTGGTGGCCCACAAGTGCGCGCAGCACAACGACGAACTCGGTCGTATTGCTATCGCGTCGCGCAACATCTCCAAATGCCAGGCCATCATCGACAGCGTCAAGGCCAAGGGTAGCCTCAAGGTTCCCGCCGACATCCAGGCCTTCGCGCTGAACGCCCTGGACGTGGAAGCGACCAAGGCCCTGATCCGCGAGACCGAATCGCAGATCGTCATCAACGTGGGTTCCGCGTTCCTCAACATGTCGGTACTGCGTGCCTGCATCGACACCGGCGTCGCCTACCTCGACACCGCCATCCACGAAGAGCCGGGCAAGGTCTGCGAGACCCCGCCGTGGTACGGCAACTACGAATGGAACCACCTGGAAGAGTGCAAACAGAAGAACATCACCGCCATCCTTGGCGTGGGCTTCGACCCGGGTGTCGTCAACGCGTACGCCGCGCTGGCGCAGCAACAGCATTTCGACCGCATTGATTCGATCGACATCCTCGACGTCAATGCCGGCTCCCATGGCAAATACTTCGCCACCAATTTCGATCCGGAAATCAACTTCCGCGAATTCACCGGGCAGGTGTGGAGCTGGCAGAACAGCCAGTGGACCAGCAACACCATGTTCGAAGTCAAACGCACCGACGACCTGCCGGTCGTGGGTTCGCAGAACCTCTACCTCACCGGCCACGATGAAGTGCACTCGCTGTCGAAAAACCTCGACGTGCCCAACGTGCGTTTCTGGATGAGCTTCGGCGAACACTACATCAACGTGTTCACCGTGCTGAAAAACCTCGGCCTGCTCTCCGAGAAGCCGGTCACCACCGCCGAAGGCCTGGAAGTGGTGCCGTTGAAAGTGGTCAAGGCCGTGCTGCCCGACCCGTCTTCCCTGGCCCCGGGCTACACCGGCAAGACCTGCATCGGCGACCTGGTCAAAGGCACCAAGGATGGCCAGCCGCGTGAGATGTTCATCTACAACGTGGCGGATCACGAAGAAGCCTTCGCCGAGACCGACAGCCAGGGCATCTCCTACACCGCAGGCGTTCCACCGGTAGCCGCCGCGCTGCTGGTCGCCCGGGGCGAGTGGGATGTGAAACACATGGCCAACGTCGAGGAACTGCCGGCGGAGCCGTTCCTCAAGGCGCTGGACGTGATGGGCCTGCCGACTCGGATCAAGGACGAGCACGGTGATCGCGCCTGGGATGCAATGGCCTGACAGGTCATAGCGAACCGAACAGAATGTGGGAGGGAGCTTGCCCCCGATAGTGGTGGATCAGCAAGCAGTTGCTCGCTGACACACTGCCATCGGCGGCCAGCCCCCTCCCACATTTGCATCTACATTGCCGGTTATTCCAGGTTACGCGCCGAGTTGCTCAGTGCCCTGGAGCACTGCAACAGCGCCGGCGCCAGCTGCTTCTCCGCATCCGCCCTGCTCCACCGACTGGTCGGCGCCACCACATGCACCGCCGCCACCGGCCGGCCATTGGCGCCCAGCACCGGCGCGCCGATGGTCATGTCGCCGAGGAACAGCTCCTGGGCATTCACCGCATAGCCCTGCTCGCGCACCTGCTGCAACGATTCCAGAATGCCCGCCACGTCCGTCAACGTCTGGCTGGTGTGTGCCACCCGCTGGCTGTGCTCGATCAGCGCCAACGCCTCCTCCTGCGGCAATGCACTCAGATACGCCCTCCCCGACGCCGTACAGTACATCGGCACCCGCGAGCCGATCGGCATATGCACCGGTACAAAACCCGCGCTGACAAAGCGCGCGATATAGGTCATGTCGTAGCCCGCCGGCTCGGTCAAGCACGAGGTCTCGCCGGTCAGCCGGGTCAGTTCCGACAGAAACGGGTTGGCCACCTCGATCAATGAATGCGCATCCAGGTAGCTGAACCCCAACTCCAGCACCCGGGGGGTGAGTTGGTAATGCCGTGTGCGGGAGTGTTTCCGAAGGTAACCCAGGCTTTCGAGGGTAAACACCATGCGCTGGGCCGAGCTTTTGGTCATGCCAGCGGCCTCGGCCACCTCTGCAAGGCTCATGCTGCGGCGCTGGGCGCTGAATGCCTTGAGCACCGACAGGCCTTTTTCCAGGGATTGGTTGTGCAGACTGTTGCGTTCTTCGGACATGGCGGACTCGCGGTCAGGTGGATCAGGCGTGGCGATATTACTACCCCAAATCACAAAAATAGACCATTAAATATCGCATAGCGATACGAATGGTTCATTTTGAATGATTTTATATAGCGTAATTCGATTTATTTGAATCGAAATGGCACAGAGCTTGCGATTTAATCGGTAACCGCTCGCGGTACTGACTTTCCGTTTTCCTTCTGGAGTAGCCCGATGAACAGTCTTTCGCCCTTGTTTCGCCGCCTTGCCTTCGGTGTGTGCGCCACACTCTGCGTCAGCGCCGCGCACGCAGAAAGTGCGTCCACGTACAAAGTCGGTGCAACCGCCAGTGGGTCGCCGTTCACCTTCCTCGATATCAAGACCAACAGCATCCAGGGCGTGATGGTCGACGTCGCCGAGGCCGTGGGCAAGGCCGGCGGCTTCACCAGCCAGATCGAACAGACCAACTTCGCCGCGCTGATCCCCTCCCTCACCTCCGGCAAGCTCGACTTCATTTCCGCAGGCATGCTCAAGACCGAAGAGCGCACCAAGGTCGTCGACTTCAGCGCCCCGGTGTACGCCTACGGTGAGGGCCTGATCATCAATGCCGACGACAGCGCCGCCTACCCCGACCTCACGCCGCTCAAGGATCAGGTGGTCGGCGTACAGGCCGGCACGGTGTTCTACGACCAACTGAACAAGCTGGGGATCTTCAAGGAGATTCGCACCTACGACTCCATCGGCGAGATGGTCCGCGACCTGTCCCTGGGGCGCATCAAGGCGGCGGTCGGCGACCAGCCGGTGGTGGCCTACCAGATTCGCCAGAAGCTGTTCAAAGGCGTGAAGCTCGCCCCCGACTACCAGCCCACCAACGTCGGCGAAGTCTGCCTGGTGGTACGCAAAGGCGATGCGCAAACCCTCGGGCGCCTGAACACCGCCATCGCCGGCATCAAGGCCGACGGTACCCTGGACAGCATCCTCAAGAAGTGGGGACTTGATACCCAGGTGCGCCCATGAACCCGGCCGAGTTCCTGCAAAACGCCCGGGACTTCCTGCCGATTCTGCTGCAGGGCGCCTGGGTGACGATCCAGATCACCGTGCTGTCGTTCCTGCTCAGCAGTGCGATCGGCCTGGTGCTGGCGCTGCTCAAGCTGTCGCCGATTCGCACGCTGTCATGGGTGGCCAGCACCATCATCAACGTGATCCGTGGCCTGCCGATCATCGTGCAGCTGTTCTACATCTACTTCGTGCTGCCGGACATGGGCGTGCACCTCACGGCGTTCTACGCCGGCGTGATCGGCATGGGCATCGCCTACTCGGCATACCAGGCCGAGAACTTCCGCACCGGCATCATTGCCGTGGAACAGGGCCAGCGTGAAGCCGCCGAAGCCCTGGGCATGCGCTCGGCGCTGATGATGCGCCGGGTGATCCTGCCCCAGGCGTTTCGCATCGCCCTGCCGCCCTACGGCAACACCCTGGTGATGATGCTCAAGGATTCGTCCCTGGTCTCCACCATCACCGTCGCAGAGATGACCCGCCAAGGCCAACTGATCGCCTCGTCGACCTTCCAGAACATGACCGTCTACACCCTGGTCGCCCTGCTCTACCTGCTGATGAGCCTGCCGCTGGTGTATGGCCTGCGTCGTATGGAGCAGCACCTGGGGCGGAGGAAAAAAGCATGATCGAGATTCGTCAGTTGCAAAAACATTACGGCAGCCACCGCGTCCTGCACGGCGTTGACCTCGACGTGGCCAAGGGCGAAGTGGTGTGCCTGATCGGCCCCTCGGGCTCGGGCAAATCCACCCTGCTGCGCTGCATCAACGCGCTGGAAGCCTACGATGGCGGCCACATCAACGTGTTCGGCGAAACCGTGCAACGCGGCAGCAAAACCGTGCACGCGCTGCGCAGCCGCATGGGCATGGTGTTTCAGCGCTTCAACCTGTTCCCCCACCGCACCGTGCTGGAAAACGTGATGGAAGGTCCGGTGTATGTCAAAGGCGAACCGTTCAAGCAGGCCCGCGAAGAGGCCCTGGTGTTGCTGGACAAGGTGGGCCTGAGCGCCAAGGCCGACGCCTACCCCGAACAGCTCTCCGGCGGCCAGCAGCAACGCGTGGCCATCGCCCGCGCCCTGGCGATGAAACCTGAAGCCATGCTGTTCGACGAACCCACCTCGGCCCTCGACCCGGAACTGGTGGGCGATGTCCTGGCGGTAATGCGCACCCTGGCCGACGAAGGCATGACCATGATCGTGGTCACCCACGAAATGGGCTTTGCCCGCGAAGTCGCCGACCGCGTGTGCTTCCTGCATGGCGGCTACATCGTCGAGAGCGGCCCGGCCGAGCAGGTGCTGGGCGATCCACAGCATGCACGTACCCAGGACTTCCTGCGGCGCGTGCTGCACCCCACCGGCAACACGCGGAGCCTGTCATGAAATCATTGTGGTCGGCGACGGCGCCCTCCGTGGTGCCGACGCCTGCGCTGGGTGAGTCGGTGAACGTGGATGTGGCGATTGTCGGCGCGGGGTATACCGGCCTGTCGACAGCCCTGCATCTGGCCGAGCGCGGGGTCAGCGTGTGCGTGCTGGAAGCCAATGAGCCCGGCTGGGGCGCATCGGGACGCAATGGCGGGCAGGTCAATCCGACGCTCAAGTACGACCCGGAGCAACTGGTGCAGATGTACGGGCCGGAGCAGGCCGAGCCGTTGATCTCGACAGTGTCGAACTCGGCGGACCTGGTGTTCACGTTGATCGACAGGCACGGCATTGATTGCGCGCCGGTGCGCAAAGGCTGGATGCAGGTGTCGTACACGCAAAAGGGCGTAGCCGGCCTGCATGCGCGAGCCGAGCAATGGGCGCGGCGCGGCGTGCCGGTACAGCGCCTGGATGCGGCGGCGGTGGCATCGCGCATGGGCAGCGAGGCATTTGCCGGCGGCTGGCTGGATGGCCGCGCCGGGGCGATTCAGCCGCTGGCGTATGCCCGTGGGCTGGTCGGGGCGGCGTTGGCGGCGGGTGTTCGCATTCATGGTCACAGCGCAGTGACAGGGTTACAGCGCCAGGGCCCGGGATGGCAACTGCAGACCGCTGGCGGTGCGCAGGTGATGGCCGATCAAGTGGTGCTGGCCACCAATGGCTACAGCGGCAACCTGTGGCCGGGCATGGCGCAGAGCATCCTCGCGGCGAACAGTTTTATCGTCGCCACCAAACCGCTGCGTGGGCGTGCGGCAGAGAGCATCTTGCCGGGACAGGAAACCGTGTCCACCGCACAACGGCTGCTGCTGTACTTTCGCAAAGACAGTCATGGGCGCTTACTGATGGGCGGACGCGGGTTGTTCAACGACCCCACGTCACCGGCCGATTTTGCCCACCTGGAGCGCTCCCTGGCGCTGCTCTTTCCGCAATTGGGCCCGCTGGAATTTGAGTACCGCTGGGCCGGGCGTATCGCAATCACACGGGACTTCATGCCCCATGTCCACGAACCGGCACCGGGGCTGACCTTGGCGCTGGGCTGCAATGGCCGCGGCATCGCATTGTGTACCAGCCTGGGGCAGCAACTGGCCGGGCGGTTGTGCGACAGCCAGGCTGAATTTGCCTACCCGGTCACGCCGCTGCAACGCTTGCCGATGCACGGATTGCAGCGGTTTTACATTGGTGCGGGGGTGGCTTGGTACAGCTTGTTGGATCGGCTCAATATCAGCTGAGTCCTAATTGCAGGGGCGCCGAAAACCGTTATCCCTCACAGGTCCTTTGGTACGCAAAACCCGCTAGGCTTAGCCATGGATTGGCTGACCTGCGGGTTTGCGGTCTATTCATCCTGTGGGAAAGGCATGCTCATGCAACTCGACAACACTCGCACCGCCCGTGTCATCGGGCTGGTGTACAGCACCTGCTGCTATTTGGCGTTCCTATTCACGTGTTTGTATTTGATCGGGTTCGTCGGCAGCGTGGCGGTGCCCAAGAACATCAACGACGGGCCCCTCCTCGCTTGGCCAGCCGCCGTGCTGATCAACTGCGCGCTGATCCTGCTGTTCGGCGTCCAGCACACGGCCATGGCGCGCAAAGGCTTCAAACAGTGGCTGGCGGCAGTCATTCCGACCTCCGTTGAACGCTCCACGTATGTGCTGCTCAGCAGCCTGGTGCTGGTGCTGATGTTCTGGCTGTGGCAACCGATGCCGCTCACCGTCTGGAAGGTTGAAACCTCGTGGGCCAAGGCCCTGTGGATTGGCCTGTTCTGGCTGGGCTGGGGCATCGCTTTACTGGCAACCTTTTTGATTGACCACTTCGAACTGTTCGGACTCAAACAGGCCATCGACCGTTGGCGCAAAACCACACCACAGGCGCCAGTATTCAGGACGCCGCTGTTTTACAGGATCGTGCGTCACCCGCTGTATCTCGGCTTCCTGATCGCCTTTTGGGCAACACCGCACATGACGGCCGGGCACCTGTTGTTTGCGACAGGGATGACGGTTTACCTCTTCATTGGCGCCAGCTTTGAAGAAAAGGACCTGGTGGCGTTGTTTGGTGAGCGGTATCGGCGCTACCAGCAAGAGGTGGGCATGATTTTGCCGGGGTCGAAGACGCGCAAAAAAGGACGCTGAATAGGCGTTTGTGGCGAGGGAGCTTGCTCCCGTTGGACTGCGCAGCAGTCCCATTTTTGGGGCCGCTTCGCGGCCCAGCGGGAGCAAGCTCCCTCGCCACAGGATGTAGCGTCTGGCCATGAGTTCCTTAGGACTTATCCCACGACTGTTTCAGGTTGTCGCTCGGAACTTCGCTGACTAACCTCTGTGCCGTCGCTGCCAATTCAGCGACCGGATTTGACCGTCCGGCCTTGTTAACGAACTGCTACGCCCTGCACCTATCCCAGGCGTTTTTTTTGTGCCTGAGGTATCGTGTCGCGGCAGTTGTGCGCGGGATACTTTCGGGTATGCCGGGTTCGTTGACAACCGGTCGGTCAACCCGCGTACAGCTGCCACCCTCTTCGTTTGACCGCGAACGCTGGCGGCTCCACTTGTCGACGGAGTTCCACCATGATTAAAGACACCCCAAATCCCCCAGAAAAACTCTTCACCGTGCGCCCCGACCTGGGCACGGAGACCCTGCTGGTCAACGCCTCCCAGGATCTATCCTCCATCACCGATATCACCACGCACCTGGCCTTTGAAATCGACGGCGCCCAACGCAATGTGGCGTTGGGCATCTGCCGAATGCTGGAAGGTGTGCAATTGTTGGTGGACAAAGCATTGGATGACGCCCATCCAGCGGCATGACACTCAGATGATCGTTCCCACGCGCGTGGGAACGATCTCAAAACACCGACCACCCAATCCGCTCACTCAACAACTCCAACGCCTTGATCCCCGCCAGCGAGTTGCCCGCCGCGTTCAACTCCGGCGACCACACGCACACCGTAAACTGCCCCGGCACCACCGCGACAATGCCGCCGCCCACACCGCTCTTGCCCGGCAAGCCCACGCGGTAGGCAAAGTTGCCCGCCTCGTCATACAGCCCGCTGGTGGCCATGATCGAGTTAACTTGCTTGGTCTGCCGCGCAGTGAGGATCTGTTCGCCGCTGTGGGCACTGGTGCCCTCGTTGGCGAGGAAGCTGAACGCCTTGGCCAGGTCCAGGCAGCTCATCTGCAGGGCGCAGTAGTTGAAGTAGCTGTGCAGCACCGCGTCCACATCGTTGTGGAAGTTGCCGAAGGACTTCATCAGGTAGGCCATGGCCGCGTTGCGTGCGCCGTGCTGGGCTTCGGAGTCGGCGACCACGCTGTTGACCAGGATCTGCGGGTTGCCCGACAGGCGCCGCACGAAGTCGCGCATCGACAGGATCGGCACGGCAAAGCGTGATTGGTTGATGTCGCAGATCACCAGCGCGCCGGCATTGATGAAGGGGTTACGCGGGCGGCCGCGTTCGAATTCCAGTTGCACCAACGAGTTGAACGGTTGCCCCGAAGGCTCGTGGCCCAGGCGTTCCCAGATGGTTTCGCCGCCGTGGTCGATGGCCTGCACCAGGCTGAACACCTTGGAAATGCTCTGCACCGAGAACAGCGTATCGGCGTCACCGGCGCGGTAGGCCGAGCCGTCATTGCCGTACACCGCGATGCCCAGTTGGTTGGCCGGTACATCGGCCAGTGCGGGAATGTAGTCGGCGACTTTGCCGAGGCCGATGAGGGGGCGCACTTCGTCGAGGATCGACTCCAGCAGCGCCTGCATGTCTTGTCCTGTCATCTGTCTTTGAATCGGTGGAAAGCGGGGTGCGGAGGATACTTCAATGGGCGCGGAAGCCCCACACAATCTCTACCACCCGCTCGGCCACCACCAGATAAACCAGGATCAGCAACAGCTGCAATGCCAGGTGATAACGCAGCTTGGCCAACCGGCGAATGCCATCGCTGACGTTCAACAGCATCAGCACTGTCGACAGAAGGATCAGCCCCCACCCCGCCACGCTGGAGGCGAACACCCCGATAAACAGGTCCTGCTGCCCCACGAGGGTATTGGTACCCGCCGCAAACAGCAGCGCGCACACCAGCAGGTTTTTGACGTTGTCGAAAACTTGCGTGCTCAGGTCGTTTTCCAGCAGGGCCACATACCGCTTCCATAACGTGCGCATGAGTCATTACCGGGTGGGGATCGCTCGTCAATCAAAGTAGTCCATATGCCGGTACACTGCACCGTTGCGCTTACTCCACGAGGACTTTGCATGAAATTGATAATTGGCCTGGCCGCTTTACTGCTGGTATCGGCCTGTACCACGACCCCACCCGCCCAGGACGCTGCGGCGTCCACCTGCCTGGCAGGCGGCGGTACCATGAAGCAAGTCGGCAAGCTGCAGAGCTGGAAATGCATCACCCCGTACAAGGATGCGGGCAAGGCATGTACCGATTCGAGCCAGTGTGAAGGTGAGTGCCAGACCAGTGTCACCACCCAGTCCGGCAATGGTCCGGTGACCGGCGCGTGCCAGGTGGATAACGGCCACTTCGGCTGCTCGGCGACGGTGGAGAAAGGCAAGCTGGGCCGAGCGATCTGCGTGGACTGAGCCATACCACCAAACCCATGTGGGAGCGGGCCCGCGGCCAGACCCGCTCGCACATTTTTTGCTCCACTTTACCCTTCAAAAATGCGCCACATCCGACACCCGCTCATCCAGCACATCCCGCGCCAGTGCCCAGGCCTGGTCCTTGGATTCCACCACCAGCAACGGGTAGCCCCAGGCCTTGCTGAACATCACCGCAAACGGCTTGAGTGCCAGGCGTTTAGCGGCGCTGGGCTCAACTTGGATCATGCCTTTGACGAACATGCGCAGCGCCTGTTTGTTTTTCTTCATCCAGATCGACGCCTGCTTACGCTCTTCGTGGGAGTGCTCATGGTTGTTTTCATCCACGGATTTTTCGTGCAGCAACATAAAGGCCTGCTCCCTCGCCAATAGTCCTTCAAAAGCCAGGAAAGCATCCTCCGGCCCACCCTCGCTGGGCGCATCGAAGACGATTTTCACCACAGGGAACGTTGTACTGTCGAGTCGCATGGCAAAGCTCCTTAATGAGAGTGGATCTCAATATAAAGCTCGAGCCCCTGGACGGCATTGCACAGAATAGCCAGACTGTTTCGCAATCCGGCCAACCTGCGATCTCCGCCATGAAGCACCACCGTCTTGATCTGCTCGAACCGTTGATGGCCAAGGACGCCGACCTGTTTCCCCGCGCCGTGGTGGCGGTGGGCGCAACCAGCACGTCGGACACCTGGGAACATGCCCAGCACGCCCACCGCAAGGGCCAGTTGATGTACACCCTGCGCGGGGTCATCCACTGTGAAATCGAAGCGGGAATCTGGATCGTGCCGCCCCAGTGTGCACTGTGGATTCCCGGCGGTACGCCCCATGCGGCGCGTGGCTCTGGCGAGGCCGAGGTGTATTGCCTGTTGATCGACCCCGACGCCGCCCACGCCCTGCCGCCGCAATGCTGCACCCTGGCCGTGTCCGGGTTGCTGCATGAGCTGATCAGCAAGGCCGTCAGCTTCCCGCAATGCTATGACGAGGGCGGCGCCCAAGGCCGCTTGATCAACACCTTGCTGGATGAACTGGCCGCCGCCCCGGTCGAAGCCCTGCACCTGCCCATGCCCCAGGACGCACGCTTGCGTCGCCTGGCCAACAGCCTGCTGGCCGACCCGACCGACAAAGCCACCCTCGGTCAATGGGCCGTGCGCATCGGCATGAGCGAGCGCAGCATGACGCGCCTGTTGCTGGAGGAATTGGGCCTGAGTTTCGGCCGCTGGCGCCGGCAGTTGCATGTGATCCTGTCCCTGCAACGGCTGGCCAAGGGTGAAAGTGTGCAACGGGTGGCCCTGGACCTGGGTTATGAAAACGCCAGCGGCTTCATCACCATGTTCCGCAAGGCGGTGGGCCAGCCGCCCGCGCGTTACCTGGCGGACCGTGCCGGTGTCTCAAGTACGACCACCCAGGCCATTGCGCTGAAAGACGCCCACTGACTACCAGTTTTCGCCCAACCCCAGCAGGCCCAGTATCTGCCGCCGCAGGTCCACCAGGTAAGGATCGTCCCGGTGCCGTGGATACGGCCTATCGATGCTCAACTGTGCCTGGATCTTCGCCGGGCGGTCGCTGAACACAATCACCCGGTTGGCCAGCAGCAAGGCTTCTTCCACATCGTGGGTCACCAGCAGGGCCGTGTAGCCCTGGCGCTGCCACAGGTCGATCAGCTCTTTTTGCATGGTGATGCGGGTCAGGGAGTCGAGTTTGCCCAGGGGTTCGTCGAGGATCAGCAAACGCGGCTGGTTGACCAGTGCACGGGCCAACGCCACCCGCTGGGCCATGCCGCCGGACAACTGCCGGGGATAGGCACGGGCGAACGGGCCAAGGCCGACCTTGTGCAGGGCCTCATCGACCTTGGCCGAATGGGTCTTGAGCAGGCCCTGGGCTTCGAGGCCGAGGGCGACGTTGTCCCACACGCGGCGCCATGGGTACAGGGTCGGGTCCTGGAACACCACCACACGGCTCGGGTCCGGCCCGGAGATGGGTTCGCCATCGGCCAACAGCCGTCCGGAATCCGCCGGTTCCAGCCCCGCCACCAGGCGCAGCAAGGTGGACTTGCCGCACCCCGAAGGCCCGAGCAATGCCACAAACTCTCCCGGCGCCACGTCCAGGGACACCCGCTCCAACACCGGCAAATGCCGGCCGTCCAGCGCAAAACCATGGCTGAGGTTTTCTATGCGCAGCGCCAATCCTTCCGAAGCCGATACCGCGTGTGCCAGGGCTACCATTTCATCGCTCCTTTCTGCCAGGCCAGCAACCGATCACGCACCAGGAACAACCCGGTGATCAACCCCGAACAGGCCAGCGCCATGATCAGCAGTGCGGCGTACATGTTCGCGTAGGCCGCCCAGCCCTGGGCCCATTGCAGGTACCAGCCGATGCCGGATTTGACCCCCATCATTTCCGCCACCACCAAGGTTGAGAATGAGGCGCCCAGGCCCATGAACAGGCCGACGAAGACGTGGGGCAGCGCGGCGGGAATCGCCACCTTGAAAATCAGAAAACCCGGCCGGGCGCCGAGGGTGCGCGCCACGTCGTAATAGGCTTTATCGACGCTGGCCACGCCGGACCAGGTGAGCACCGTGACCGGAAACCAGGTGGCCAGGGCAATCAAAAACACACTCGCACTCCAACTGCTCGGAAACAGGAAAAAACACAGCGGCAACAACGCCGTCGACGGCACCGGGCCGAGGATGCGCAGCACCGGGTGCAGCCAGTAGCCGATCCGCGTGGACCAGCCAATGGCAACACCGGCGACAAACCCGGTGGCCGCGCCCAGCGCCACCCCCGAGCCCAGCAGCAGCGCCGAATGCAGCAGGCTGTCGGCCAGGCGTGCGTAGTCTTCGATGTACACCGCGAGCAAGGCTTGGGGCGGCGCGAAGAATGGCACCGGCAACAGCGCAAGCTTGGCGGTGAGCAATTCCCAGAGGCCCAAAAGCACCGGCAAGGCGATCAGCCAGGGCGCGGCCGTGCGCAAGCGCAGCGCGAGTGTCGACAGCCTGCGCCCCAGCAGGCTCAGCACAATAAACAACGCCGCCACGCCCACACAGAGGTTGGCCAGGCCCTGGGTCATCGGCCAGTTGCGCACCGCGTTGGGCCAGTAACTGATCAGCAGCGCGACGGCCACCCAGGCCGTCACCACCGCCGCGCCTTGCCACCCGAGCTTGAGCGCCACAGGCGGGTTGAGGATGCTTGCGTCAGTTGAAGACATCGGCGGTGATCTCCTGGGCAAACGCGATCGGGTCGGTGCCTTTGCTGATCACTTCCACGGTTTTCAGGTCGGTGACGTAGGTGGTGATCTCCTGGGTCAGCGCTACGCCGACCGCGTGGTGGCCGTGGGTGTGGTCGTGGAGGATGGCCTGGACTTCTTCGGTGGAGGTGTTCAGTGCGTAGGCCTGGAAGCCTTTGGCAACGTCCTCCGGGTGCTGCACGGAATAGTCATGGGCCTCAAGGATCGCCTGGGTCAGCGCCGCGACCACGCGCTTGTCTTCACGCACCAATTTGCCGGTGACGCCGACCACGCAGCAACTGAGGTTGGCGTATTCCTCCACCAGGTTGGTGGACAACTCACGCGCCACGCCGGACTTGATCAGGCGGTACATGAACGGGTCACTGCCGCTCACCGCCTGCACTTCACCACGCTCCAGCGCCGTGCCGAGCAGGTCGGCCGGGTACAGGCGCCACTCCACATCGCGCACCGGGTCGACGCCGTGTTTTTTCAGCAGGATCGAAAAGAAATTGCGGTCCGGGCTGGCCATGTCGGTCACGCCAATGGCCTTGCCCTTGAGGTCTTCCAGCTTGCTCACGCCGCCGTTGGCGGCACTGAGCAACCGCAGGCAACCGCCATGGGTGCCGGCGGTGAGCTTCACGTCGAAGCCCTGCTCCAGGGCCTTGAGCCAGCGCAGCGCCATGCCCACGCCTGCGTCGGCCTTGCCGGTGGCGATAGCTTCCAGCAAGACCTCGGTGGAGTTGCCGAAGTTGACCAACTCCACGTCCAGGTTGTGCTTGCCAAAGAAACCCTGCCCATGGGCGATCACCACCGGCGCCAGGCACACCGCGTTGAGGTTCACCGCCAGTTTGAGTTTGCGCGGCGCGTCGAGGCGGATGAACTCACCGGTGCCGGCAGGCTCCTGGGCGATGTTGTGGCCGGCATGTGCGTCGGCGGCAAAGCCCAGGCGCGGCAGCGACAGGCTCGCCAGGGTCAGGCCGGCCAGGCCCAGGAGGCGGCGACGGGTCAGGTGATCAAAAGCAGCCATGCGAAGTATCCCTATTGAATGGATCAGCCCGCGTCAGAGAAAGGCCGAATGCGGCAAAAATTCCATTTTAATTATATTAACGACTGACTTTTATGAAAGAACCATATAATTCTATGGTTATGCCCGCTGGGCAGGAAGCGGCTGAAAGCGCCCTAAGCTCAGATCGAAAGAGTATTTATCGAATGGTTTTCAGATCATTAAGCTTGGATCTATTTCGCTGAAGATCGAGCCCACCATGCCCCTCCGTCGTCCCCTCGCCGCTGTATTAGGATTGCTGGCCTTTTCCGTCGCGATCAGTGCGCACGCCCAGGAAACCGTGCGCATCGGTTACCAGAAATCCTCCACGCTGATCACCCTGCTCAAGACCCAGGGCACCCTGGAGAAAGCCCTCAAGGCCGACAACATCGAGGTGAGCTGGCATGAGTTCCCCAGCGGCCTGCCGCTGCTGGAAGCGCTGAACGTCGGCAATGTGGACATCAGCGCCGACGTGGCCGACACCGTGCCGATCTTCGCCCAGGCCGCCCAGGCCAAACTCACCTACTTCGCCCAGGAAGCGCCCTCGCCCTCGGCCCAGGCCATCGTGGTACGCAAGGACTCGTCGATCCAACAGTTGGCGGACTTGAAGGGCAAGAAGATCGCGGTAACCAAGGCCGCCGGCACTCACTATCTGTTGATTGCCGCGTTGGCCAAGGCCGGCCTGGCGTTCTCGGATATCGAGCCGGCTTACCTGTCGCCGGCCGATGGCCGCGCGGCGTTCGAGAACAACAAGGTGGACGCCTGGGTCACCTGGGAACCCTTCCTCACCAGCGTGCAGCGCCAACTGCCGACGCGCACCCTGGCGGACGGTGCTGGGCTGGCGAGCTACAAGCGCTATTACCTGACCGGCACGCCCTACGCCAAGGCGCACCCGGAGGTATTGAAGGTGGTGTATGCGCAGCTGGAAAACGCCGGCCACTGGGTAAAAACCAACCCGCAGGACGCGGCCAAAGTGCTAGGCCCGCTGTGGGGCAACCTGGATGCAGCCACGGTGGAAGCGGCGAATGCGCACCGCAGTTATCAAGTGCAGCCGGTGACGATTGAGCAGTTGGGTGAGCAGCAGAAGATTGCCGATGCGTTCTTCAAGGCGGGGCTGTTGCCCAGGGCGGTGGATGCCAAGGATGTGCAGACCTGGCGGCCTTGAAGGCGGGTGTGATCTCAATGTGGGAGGGGCAGTGCAACGATTCGACTTGCCCTCGATGGGCATGGGTATCTACACAACTTTTCAGACTCTGACAAATATCCCTGTGGTGAGCGGGCTTGTCCCGCGCTGGGCTGCGTAGCAGCCCCAGTAAAGAAGAATGCGGTGTATCAGACACTCTGTAGAGGCTGGTTTTGGGGCTGCTACGCAGCCCAACGCGGGCGGTGCGACGATTCGACAAGCCCGCTCACCACAACAGCCCTATCTGCCGGACGTTCAGTGTTGAGTCAACGTTATGTAGATCCCTATGCTCATCGGCGGCAAGCCCCTCCCACATTTGGTTTGCATATGCGGTTAGAGGAGTGTTCGGGCTAGAGCCTTTTTCCACTCTGAGTAACGCTCCGCCATCGCCGGATCCTCCTGCGGCTCAAAGCGCTCGCGCTGGCGTTCCAACTGTCCCAGTTCCGCATCACTCGCCCACACCCCCAACGCCCGACCCGCCAGGTGCGCTGCGCCCAATGCCGACACCTCCGGCGACAGGCTGCGCACCACCGGGCGTTGCAGCAGGTTGGCGAGGAACTGCATCAGCCAGCGGTTGCGCGTAGCACCGCCATCCACCCACAGTTCCTTGAGCGGGCTGCCGATGTCTTGCTGCATGGCCTCGAACACATCGCGAATCTGATAGCCGATGGATTCCAGCGCCGCGCGCAGGATGTGCGCGCCGGACGTGGCTTCGCTCAACCCGCAGATGAGTCCACGGGCGTCGGCCTTCCAGTGCGGTGCGCCGAGGCCGGACAGCGCCGGGACAAAATACACGCCGCCGTTATCCGGCAATTGCGCGGCCTGTTCGGTCAGCGCATCCAGGGATTCTCCCGCCACCAGCTTCGACGCCCACTGCACGGCAGCGCCGGTATGGACGATATTGCCTTCCATGCCGAAAGTGGGTTGGCTACCGTCATGCCAGGCCAGGGTGGTCGACAGGCCATGGGTGGAGGCAATCGGCCCGCCCATGGGCGTCATCAAGGACGAACCGGTGCCGAGGGTGGCCTTGACCAGCCCCGGCGCAAAACCGCCCTGCCCGTACAGCGCCGCATGGGAGTCGCCGATCATCGACATCACCGGGATGCCGGCAGGCAAGCCGCCCAACGCGACGGTTTCGGCGAAGAACCCGGCGCTCGGCTGGATCGGCGCCAAGGCCGCAGCCGGAATGCCGAACAACGCCAACAACTCAGGATCCCAGGCGCAGGTGTGCAGGTTGAACAGTTGGGTGCGCGCGGCGTTGGAATAGTCGGTGGCGAACACCTGGCCGCCGCTGAGTTGCCACAACAGCCAGCTGTCGACCGTGCCCAGGCAGATTTCCCCGGCAGCAGCGCGGGCATGGCCATCCTCAAGGTGATCGAGAATCCAGCGGAATTTGCCCGCCGAGAACATCGGGTCCAACGCCAGCCCGGTCTTTTCCAGGATCAGCGCTTCATGGCCCTGCTCATGCAGGTGCGTGCACAACGCCGTAGAGCGTCGGCACTGCCAACTGATGCACGGCGACAATGGCTCACCGGTATGCCTATCCCAAGCCACCACCGATTCACGCTGATTGCTGATCGCGAGCGCAGTGATCGGACGGTCCACCTGGGCCAGGCATTCTTCAATCGCCGCCAACGTGTTTTGCCAGATCAGCAGCGGGTCCTGCTCGGAAAACCCGGCCTGGGGATGGCGAACGCTCAAGGGCCGCGAACCGCGCGCAACCACCTGGCCAAGTTCGTTGACCAGCACCGCCTTGGCATTGCTGGTGCCTTCATCTATCGCCAGGATCAGCGGGGTATTGTTATTCATGGGGTTCACCGCAACCGAGTGGCAGCCGCCACGATCCCAGCCGCGTCGATGTTATGCAAGGCGCGGGTCGGTTCGCGGGCACCGGCGGCGGCGTACTCGCCATCGCCGATACCCAGGCGGATAAGGGCAATGCCCAACCCGGCTTCGGCCAGCACTTCGGCGACCAGGCTGCCGACGCCGCCGTTGATATTGTGTTCTTCCACACTGATGACCGCGCGGGTGCCGCTCAAGGCGCTGAGCAATACATCACGCTGCAAGGGCCGGATCGACGACAGGTTGATCACCTGCGCCTGGATGCCCTGCTCCGCCAGCAATGCCGCCGCCTCCACCGCTTCATGCACCACCGAGCCCAGGGCCACGATGCTCACATCGGCGCCCTGGCGCAGGATATCCACCTGACCGGGCACAAACTGATAATCGGCGCCGTGCACGTCGGGCAAGGCTTTGCCGTCGAGACGGATATACACCGGGCCGTGGTAGCGCAGCGCGTAATCGACGATCTGGCGGCACTCGACGGCATCGGCGGGGGCGAAGATCTGCACATTGCCAAACCCGCGCATCACCGAAATATCGTCGAGGCTGTGGTGGGTGCTGGCGAGCGGGCCATAACTGGTGCCGGCATTCAGGCCGAACATCTTCACGTTGGCCTGGTTGTAGCAAACGTCCACCTTGATCTGCTCATTGGCCCGCGAGATCAGGAACGGCGCCGCGTTGCAGGTAGCGGCGATCTTGCCACCCAGGGCCAGGCCCGCCGCGACGCTGACCAGGGATTGCTCGGCAATGCCGACGTTGATCAGGCGCTCGGGAAAGCGCTGGGCAAACGGGCCGATCTTGGCCGTGGAGGTGGAGTCGCTGACCACCGGCACTACGTCCAGCCCGGCCTCGACGGCAGCGATAAACGCTTGCACCATGACGCTCGCCAAATGTTCACTCGCCATGGTTCAACTCCTCCAGTGCTGCGTTGATTTCATCACCCTTGGGCACGCGGTGGTGCCATTCGGGGCGGGCTTCGATAAACGACACGCCCTTGCCTTTGATGGTGTGGGCGATCAGCACCTGGGGCACTCCGGTCTTGGTCTGCATGCTTTCCAGGGCTTCGATCAATTGGCCGACGTCGTTACCGTCGCACTCGCTGACGCGGAAGCCGAAGGCCGCCCATTTCACGTCCAGCGGGTCCAGCGGCATGATCTCGGCGGTCAAACCGGCAAGCTGCAGCTTGTTCTTGTCGACGATCACAAACAGGTTATCCAGGCCGTACTTGGCTGCCGCCATCGCCGCTTCCCAGTTGGAGCCTTCGGCCAGTTCGCCGTCGCCGGTGAGCACGTAGATGCGCTTGTTGCTGCCGGACATCTTCGCCGCCAGGGCCAGCCCGACCGCCACCGGCAAACCGTGGCCGAGGGCGCCGGTGTTCAGTTCGATGCCGGGGGTTTTCTGGCGTACCGGGTGGCCGGGCAGGTGCGAGTTGAAGTGCTGGTAGGTGGGCAGCCACTCGGTGGGGATGTAGCCCGCCTGCGCCAGGCAGCAGTACAAACCGCCGACGCCGTGGCCCTTGCTCTGGATATAAATATCGCGCTCGGGGTCTTCGGTGCGTTCCGGGCCGGTGTTGAGGATGCGGAAATACAGGGTGGCGAGGATGTCGGTTTCGGAAAGGTCCGCCCCGGTGTGGCCGCCGGCCGGTGAGTCGGCATTCAGGCGGATCACATGGCGACGGATCAGGCGGGCCTGTTCCTTGATCTGGTGGGCGTCGTACTGGAAGGCATTCATGCAGCGGCTCCTTTGAGGCTGACCACGCGGGGTGAAAGTGTCCAAGGCTGTCTTTGAATATTTATTCAGCAGTGACAATATATTTCTATTTAGACGCCGATCCTCTGGCAGGTCAAGTGAGCGAACCGCCGAAAAATCAAATAAAGCTCGGAAATAGCCCTCGGACAAACGGCCAAAATCCCACGTCGGCATCTCTAGTCCGTGGCTTTGCGCCGGGCAAAAACACCGCTTCAGCGGCAGGCAAGAAAAATTAAGCGCTTGACTTTGACACGGTGTCACTGGAATCTGAATTAACAGTCAGGCACGCATAAATATTCACGACGCCTGAAGCACTCCAAAAAAAATAACTCAGGAGAACACTGTGGACGCCAAAGCTATTGTCCAGCACCCGGCCGAACTCAAGCCGCCACCTCGCCCACGCATTGTCAAACTGCTGCCCAGCAATATCGGCGGCCCGCTGATCGGGCTGGTGCTGCTGGTGCTGGTCTTCTCCTTCAGTTCCGAATTCTTCTTTTCGTTGCGCAATGGCCTGAACATCCTCGATCAGGTCACGGTGCTGGGCATCCTGGCGATCGGCATGACAGCGGTGATCGTGATCGGCGGCATCGACCTGTCGGTCGGCTCGGTGCTGGCCTTCTCGATGATGATGCTCGGCTGGCTGTATCAGGATCAGGCGGTGCCCCTGGGCTTTGCGATTCCGATCTCGATTGCCAGCGGCATGCTCGCCGGGCTGGTCTCCGGCGCGTTGATCACCTACGCCAAGCTGCCACCCTTTATTGCCACGCTGACCATGATGTCCGTGGCCCGTGGCCTGGCGAATATCCTCACCGAAGGCCGGCAGATCGTCGGCTACCCGGACTGGTTCACCAGCCTGGCGACGGTGCGCCACTTTGGTTTCCTCTCGGCCACCGTGGGCCTGTTCCTGGTGATGCTGGTGGTGGCCTGGGTGTTCCTGCGCTTTCGTGCCGGTGGCCGCAACCTCTACGCCATGGGCGGCAGCCCCGAAGTGGCGCGGTTGTCGGGCATCAAGGTGCGGGCGATTACCCTGTGGGTGTACGCCATCAGCGGTGCGCTGGCCGGCATCGCCGCGGTGACCCTGGCCGCGCGCCTGGACTCTTCGCAACCGAGTGCCGGGCTGAGCCTGGAACTGGACGCCATCGCCGCCGTGGTGATTGGCGGCGCCAGCCTCAGTGGCGGCGTCGGCAGCATCGGCGGCACCCTGGTGGGCGTACTGATCATTGGCGTATTGCGCAATGGCCTCAACCTGCTCGGCGTCTCGCCCTTTATTCAACAAGTGGTGATCGGCGTGGTCATCGCCCTCGCCGTCACCATCGACACCCTGCGACGCCGCTCCAGCACTGCCCGTTAACCTGTTCGACAGTTGACACCCTCCAACAATAAAACCAGGAGTCACCGACATGTTCAGCCCCAAGAAATTGCTGTTGGCCACCGCTCTCGCCGCCGCCACCCTTACCGTTGCCGGCACCACCTGGGCCAAGGATTTGACCATCGGCCTGGCCGTGGCCAACCTGCAGGCCGACTTCTTCAACCAGATCAAGCAATCGGTGGAAGCCGAAGGCAAAGCCAAGGGGGTCAAGGTGATCACCGTGGACGCCCAGGGCAACTCGTCCACCCAGGTCAGCCAGATCGAAGACCTGATCACCCGCCAGATCGACGTGCTGATCTACATCCCGGCCGGGGCCACTGCTGCCGGTGTGCCGGTGAAAGCCGCCAAGGCCGCAGGCATCCCGGTGATCGCCGTGGACCGCAACGCCCCCGACGCACCGGGCGACACCTTTATCGCCAGCGACAGCGTGGCCGGCGCCAAGACCCTGGCCGAGTACGTGGGCAAGATCACCGACGGCAAGGGCCGCATTGCGATCCTGCAAGGCCAGATCGGCACCACGCCGGAGAATGATCGCGCCAAGGGTTTTGAAGAGGGCCTGAAAGCCTTCCCGGACCTTAAGGTCGTCGCCCAGCAACCGGCCGAATGGGCCCAGGACAAAGGCTTCGCCGTGGCCCAGGACCTGCTCCAGCGCGACCCGAACATCACCGTGTTCTTCGGCCGTGCCGATGCCATGGCCTTGGGCGCTGCCCAGGCGGTGAAAGTCGGCAACCTCGATCACAAGGTGGTCGTGGTCGGTTTCGACGGTGACGTGGCCGGGCTCAAGGCCGTGCAAAGCGGTGTGCTGAACGCGACCATGACCCAGCAGACGCAGAAAATGGGGCGCCTGGCCGTGGCCTCGGCCATCGACCTCAAAGCCGGCAAGACCCTGCCCAAGGAGCAGTTGTTGCCCACCGTGCTGACCACTAAAGAAAACGTCGCGCCGTTCCTGCAACAGCACCCGTAAGCCTTGGAGGTCGTCATGCAAGCAGCCGCCGTTGACACCGCTCGATCCGACGCGGTGCTGTGCCTGCGCAACATCAGCAAGGCCTACGGGCCGGTGCAGGTGTTGTCGCAGGTCAACGTGGACATTCGCCCCGGCGAGGTATTGGCCCTGCTCGGTGAGAACGGCGCGGGCAAGTCGACCTTGTCGTCGATCATCGCCGGGCTGGTGCAACCGGAAGCCGGGGGCAGCATGACCTGGCTCGGCGCGCCCTACGCGCCGGCTTCACCGGGGGCCGCGCTGGGCGCCGGGATCGGCCTGATCCACCAGGAAATCCGCCTGCTGCCGCAACTGTCGATCGCCGAGAACATCTTCGTCGGCCGCCTGCCCATGCGCCGTGGGCGGGTGGACCGCGAGTACATGGAGGCCCAGGCGCAGATCCAACTCGAACGCCTGGGCCTCAAGGTGCCGGCCTCGCGCAAGGTCGAAGGCCTGAGCGTGGCGGCCCAGCAACTGGTGGAAATCGCCAAGGCGCTGACGCTGAAGGCCAGCCTGTTGATCCTCGATGAACCCACCGCCGCATTGGGTGGCGAGGAAACCGAACTGCTGTTCAAGCAGGTGGAACGGCTGAAGGCCGAGGGTGTGTCGTTTATCTATATCAGCCACCGCCTGGAAGAAATCGCACGCATCGCCGACCGCGTGCTGGTGCTGCGCGACGGTCGCCAGATCGCCTTGCACGCCACGGCCCAGGTGCCGGTGCGGGAGTTGGTCGAGCAGATGGTCGGGCGCAGCCTGGAGCGGATCTTCCCTGCATTGCAGGCGCCCCAGGAGCAGGTGATGTTGCAGGTCAAGGCGTTGAGCTGCCGTGAGTTTGCCTTGCACGGCATCGACTTCAGCGTGCGTGCCGGCGAGGTATTCGGCATTGCCGGGGTGGTCGGCGCCGGGCGAACCGAACTGGTGCGTACCATTGCCGGCGCGGCCCAGGACATCCAGGGGCATATGCTGCTGGATGGCGAGGTCCGCCAGTTGCGCTCGCCCTTCGAGGCGATCCAGGCCGGCGTGGTGCTGGTGCCCGAAGACCGCAAGCAGCAAGGCGTGGTGGTGGAACACCGTATCGAAGACAACCTGATCTATGGCAACACCGACCTGCTGGATAAACGCGGTTGGGTGTTCCCTGCCCCACTGCGCGAATTCGCGCGCACGGCGGCGGCGCGACTGGGGGTCAAAGGTGCGCCGCAGTCGCGGATCTCCAGCCTGTCTGGCGGTAACCAGCAGAAGGTGATCATCGCCAAGTGGCTGGCGCGCAACCCCAAGGTGTTCATCCTCGATGAGCCCACACGCGGCATCGACGTGGGCGCGCGGGCGGCAATTTATGAAGTGATCGCGGACCTGGCGGCCAAGGGCATGGCGGTGATTGTGGTCAGTTCCGACCTGGATGAAGTGCTGGGCTTGTCCCATCGGGTGATGGTGATGAGCCGGGGACGGCAGATGGGGATTCTGGAGCGTGGCGAGGCCACGCCGGTGTCGGTGATGGAAATGGCCACCGCATAACCAAAGACCTGCATAGATCCAAGCCCTCTCCCACAGAGGTTCACTGTGATTTCAAATAACGGAGTTAGTCATGCAGCTTTTTAGTCTTCAAGGCCAAGTGGCCTTTGTTACCGGCGCCGGCAGCGGCATTGGCCAGGCTATCGCCGTCGGGCTCGCCGAAGCCGGTGCCGATGTCGCCTGCTTTGATCTTCCGGGCAGCCCCGGCATCGCCAGCACCGTAGAACGCATCCAGGCCCTGGGCCGGCGCGCCCTGGCCTTGAGCGGCACCGTCACCGAGCGGGCCGCCCTGGATGCAGCGGTCGCGCGCACCGAGCACGAACTCGGCCCACTCAGCGTGGCCGTCAACTGCGCCGGCATCGCCAATGCCCAGGCCGCCGAAGACCTGGAGCTGCAACGCTGGCAAACCACCCTGGACATCAACCTCACCGGCATTTTCCTCAGCTGCCAGGCCCAGGCCGCGGTGATGTTGCCGCGTGGCAAGGGCGCCATCGTCAATATCGCCTCCATGTCCGGCAGCATCGTCAACCGCGGGCTGTTGCAGGCGCACTACAACACCTCCAAGGCCGGGGTGATCCACCTGAGCAAAAGCCTGGCGATGGAATGGGCCGACAAGGGCCTTCGGGTCAACTGCATCAGCCCCGGCTACACCGCCACGCCGATGAATTCACGCCCGGAAGTCGCCGACCAGGTGAAGATCTTTGAACAGACCACGCCCATGGGCCGCATGGCCAGCGTGGACGAAATGGTCGGCCCGGCGATTTTCCTGGTCAGCCAGGCCTCGTCTTTCTGCACCGGTGTCGACCTGCTGGTCGATGGTGGTTTTGTCTGCTGGTAAGGAGTTTTGTCATGTCGCAACGTTTCAGCGGTAAAACCATCGTGATCACCGGCGCCTGCCGTGGCATCGGTGCCGGCATTGCCGAGCGCTTCGCCCAGGAAGGTGCCAACCTGGTGCTGGCCTCCAACGACCTGGAGCGCGTGACATTCACCGCCGACCAACTGGCCCGGGAATACAAGGTCGACACCCTGGCCCTGGGCATCGACGTGACCCGCGAAGAAGACATCGAAACCCTCTACCGCGAAGGCCACGCGCGCTTCGGCAGCATTGACGTGTCGGTACAGAACGCCGGCATCATCACCATCGACCACTACGACAAGATGCCCCGCGCCGACTTCGACAAGGTGCTGCAGGTCAACACCACCGGCGTTTGGCTGGGTTGCCGGGAAGCGGCCAAGTACATGGTCAAGCAAGGCAGCGGGCGCCTGATCAACACCTCGTCCGGCCAGGGCCGCCAGGGGTTTATCTACACCCCGCACTACGCCGCGAGCAAAATGGGCGTGATCGGCATTACCCAGAGCCTGGCGCTGGAACTGGCGCGGCATAACATCACGGTCAACGCGTTCTGCCCCGGCATCATCGAAAGCGAGATGTGGGACTACAACGACCGCGTGTGGGGCGAGATCCTCAGCACCGACGAAAAACGCTATGGCAAGGGGGAATTGATGGCCGAATGGGTCAGGAACATCCCCCTGCGCCGGGCCGGCAAGCCCTCGGATGTCGCCGGCCTGGTGGCGTTCCTGGCCTCGGATGACGCGGCCTACCTGACCGGCCAGGCGATCAATATCGACGGCGGCCTGATCATGTCGTAAGGGTTTGGTATCCTCACCCGCATTGATGTCATCACTGAGGCCTTCATGAGCCAGATCGAAGAACAGCGCCTGATCACCAAGATCGCGAGCCTCTATTACGAAGACGGGCTCAAGCAGTCCGAGATTTCCGCCCAGCTGGACCTGTCCCAATCCTTTATCAGCCGCGCCCTGCGCCGGGCGCTGCAGGAAGGCGTGGTGAAGATCAGCGTGATGCGCCTGCAAGGCCTGCACCTGGAGCTGGAAAACCAATTGCAACGCCGCTACGACGTGCGCCAGGTGATCGTGGTGGAAGCCACCGAGCCCGGCAACGATGAAAGCATCAAGCAAGCCATCGGCTCGGCGGCTGCCCACTACCTGGAGACCAGCCTGTCGCCCCAGGACCATATCGGCATTTCGTCGTGGAGCAGCACCATTCGCGCCATGGTCGGCCACCTGCATGCCCAGCCGGGCAAACAAGGCGCCCAGGAAGTGGTACAACTGTTGGGCGGTGTCGGCCACAAAGGCGCGTTTGAAGCCACCCTCCTCACCCAGCGCCTGGCTACCCTGCTCAACTGCCCGGCGTTCCTGCTGCCATCGCAAAGCATCGAGCAATCGGTGGAAAGCAAACAGCGCATCGTGCAGATGGAAGAGGTCAGGGAAGTGCTGCAACGCTTTGACAGCATCACCCTGGCGATCGTCGGCATCGGCGACCTGGAACCCTCGCAGTTGCTGCGCAACAGTGGCAACTACTACACCGAGGACATGCTGCGCCTGCTGGCCGAGCGCGGTGCCGTCGGCGATATCTGCCTGCGCTACTTCGATGCCCAGGGCAAGCCGGTGCTGGAGGAAGATGAAGAATTCGTGGTCTCGGTGGCGCTCCCCAAGTTGCGCGGTATCCACCGCGTGCTCGGCCTGGCCGGCGGGCTGAACAAGGTCCAGGCCATTCGTGGCGCGCTCAAGGGCGGCTACCTGGACATCCTGATCACCGACCTGGACACCGCACAGGCCCTCAACCAATAACCTTTTTTGGAGATTGCCGCTCATGACGTCCAAACTCGAACAACTCAAGCAATTCACCACCGTGGTCTGCGACACCGGCGACCTGGAAGCCATCAGCCGCCTGCGCCCGGTGGACGCCACCACCAACCCGTCGCTGCTGCTCAAGGCCGCCGCGATCCCGGAATACGCCGAGCTGCTGCGCAATGCCGTCAACCTGGCCAAGGGCGACGTCGGCCTGGCCTGCGACCACTTCGCGGTGTCAGTGGGTGCCGGCATTTTGAAGGTCATTCCCGGGCGTATTTCCACCGAAGTCGACGCGCGCCTGTCCTTCGATGAAGACGCGCTGTGGGCCAAGGCCAACCAGTTGATCGCCCTGTACGACCAGGCCGGTATCAGCCGCGACCGCGTGCTGATCAAGCTCGCCTCCACCTGGGAAGGCATCCGTACGGCCGAACGCCTGGAAAAAGCCGGTATCCAGACCAACCTCACCCTGCTGTTCTCGTTCGCCCAGGCCCAGGCCTGCGCCGATGCCGGGGTGTTCCTGATCTCACCGTTCGTGGGCCGCATCTACGACTGGTACCGCAAGAACACCGGCCTGGACTACACCGGCGCTGATGACCCGGGTGTGCAATCGGTGACGCGCATCTACAACTACTACAAGGCCAACCAGATCAACACCGTGGTGATGGGCGCAAGCTTCCGCACCCTCAGCCAGATCGAACAGCTGGCGGGTTGCGATCGCCTGACCATCAGCCCGGAGCTGCTGCAGAAGCTCGACGAAGACCAGGGCAAGCTGGCGCGCAAATTGGTGCCGGTGACCGAAGGCGAAGCGCGCCAGCCAATGAACGAAGCGCAGTTCCGCTGGGCGTCGAATGAAGATGCGATGGCCACGGAGAAGCTGGCGGAAGGGATTCGACAGTTTGCGCGGGATCAGGAAAAACTCGAGGCGGTGTTGTCGGCGCTATGACCCCCGTCCAGCCGCTCGGCCAGTCGCGCACCTTGGTGTTCCTGGCCTACCCGCAAATGGGCCTGCTCGACCTGACCGGTGCCCAGACCGTGTTCTGGGCTGCCACCAAGGCCATGGTCGAGCGTGGCCTGCCGGGCTATGTGGTGCACACCGCCAGCCTGGCGGGCGGCTTGATGCCAACGGCCGAAGGATTGAGCGTCGACACCCTGCCATTGGCGCAATTTGACCCCGCCGCCCTGGACACCTTGATCGTACCCGGCGCCCCCGCCATTCAACAGGCGCTGGCCGCCAACACCGACCTGGTGGACTGGCTGCGTCACGCCTCCACTCGGGCCCGGCGCACGGCCTCGGTGTGCAGCGGTACCTTCCTGCTGGCCCAGGCCGGCTTGCTCCAGGGCCGACGTGCTGCCACGCACTGGGCGATGTGCGACATGCTCAAGCGCGGGTTTCCCAGCATCGATGTGGACATGGACGCGATCTTTGTCCAGCAAGGCAATGTGTGGACGTCGGCAGGCGTAAGTGCCGGCATCGACCTTGCGCTGGCGTTGGTAGAGGCCGATTGCGGGCGTCACATCGCCCTGCAAGTGGCACGGGAACTGGTGGTGTTCCTCAAAAGGCCCGGCGGCCAGGCCCAGTTCAGCCAACTGCTGCAAGCCCAGACCGACGACACTGCCGGTTTCGACGCCTTGCACCTGTGGATCGCCGACAACCTCAGCGACAGCGAGCTTACGGTGGAGCGCCTGGCAGAACAAAGTCGCATGAGCCCGCGCAACTTCGCCCGGGTCTACAAGCAAAAAACCGGGCGCACCCCGGCCAAAGCCATCGAGTTGTTTCGCGTGGAAGCCGCACGGCGCCTGCTGGAAGACTCCCAGCGCAACATCGACCAGGTGGCGCACCTGTGTGGCTTCGGCGATGAAGAACGCATGCGCTACACCTTCCATCGCCACCTTGCGATTTCCCCTCGCGACTACCGCGCGCGCTTTTCCCGCTGACGGCAGGCCGCTTGGCAGTCATTCAGGGTTTTCTGTCCTACCCGCCAAACCGCGGCGCTCTTAGAGTAGGCCGGTAACGCATTGCGCCTTGAGCAATCGTATCGACCTGGTCCCTGGAGCATCCCCATGAAGCAGCACATCCTTATCATCGGCGCCGGGTTCGGCGGTGTCTGGAGCGCCTTGAGCGCCGCGCGCCTGCTGGATAAACATGATCGCCATGACGTGCAGATCAGCGTCCTGGCCCCACAGCCGGCGCTACGCATTCGCCCACGTTTCTACGAGGCCGACGTGCATGCCATGCAGGCACCGCTAGGCCCATTGTTTGCGGCAGTCGGCGTGGACTTCATCGAGGGCGCCGCCGACCGCATCGATGAACACGGCAAGCAGGTGACCTACCGCAACGCGGCGGGCATCCCCACTACCCTCAAGTACGATCGCCTGGTGCTGGCTGCCGGCAGTCGTCTCAATCGCCCGCAGATGGACGGCCTCCAGCACGTGTTCGATGTGGACCAGATCGAAGACGCCACGCGCCTCGAAGCCCATATCAAGGGTTTGAAAAACCTGCCCGACAGCCCGGCACGCAACACCGTGGTGGTGGCCGGCGGCGGGTTTACCGGGATCGAGACCGCCACCGAAATGCCGGCACGCCTGCGCGCAGCACTGGGTGACGACGCCACTATCCGTGTGATCGTGGTGGACCGTGGTCCGCAGATTGCGGCATCCATGGGCGATGGCATTCGCCCGTCCATCGTCGAAGCCAGCGAACATCTGGGCCTCGAATGGCGATTGAACACCTCCGTAGCCGCGGTGGATGCCGGCGGCGTGACCCTGGCCGATGGGCAACGCATTGAGTCCAGCACCGTGATCTGGACTATCGGCTTTCGCGCCAACCCGCTGACCGAACAGGTCAGCGGCACCCGTGACCCCCAAGGCCGCCTGCATGTGGACGGCAACCTCAAGGTGAAGGGCCAGGCCGATGTGTTTGCCGCCGGTGATGTGGCCTACGCCGCCACCGACGACCTGGGTAACTTCGCCGGTATGTCCTGCCAGCACGCCATCGCCCTGGGCCGCTACGCCGGCAACAACGTCGCCGCCGAACTGATCGGCGTGGCCCCGATGACCTACAGCCAACCCAAATACGTCACCTGCCTCGACCTGGGTGCCTGGGGCGCGGTGTATACCGAGGGCTGGGATCGTCAACTCAAGCTGGTGGGCCAGGAAGCCAAGGAGCTCAAGCAGCAGATCAACACGGTGTGGATCTACCCGCCAGCCGCCGAACGGGCCACCGCCCTGGCGGCGGCTGACCCGCTGATTCCGGTGGCCTGACCCGACGTCAACGCTGTGGCGCATTCACCGTCAGGCCACGCGCCACCCACGCCCCCAGCACCCCGCCCACTATCGGCGCCAGCCAGAACAACCACAGCTGCGCAATGTACTCACCGCCGGCAAACAACGCCGGCCCGGTGCTGCGCGCAGGGTTGACCGAGGTGTTGGTCACCGGGATCAGGATCAGGTGAATCAGGGTCAGTGCCAGGCCGATGGCAATCGGCGCAAAACCGGCGGCCGCACCCGGTGCGGTGACGCGCATGATGATCAGCACAAAGAAGAACGTGGCGATGACTTCGGCCAGCAACGCCGCCTTCATATCGAACAGGCCCGGACTCAGTTCGCCGTAGCCGTTGGCGGCAAAGCCACCCATGTCGAAACCGGGCTGGCCGTTGGCGATCACGTACAGCGCCGCAGCGGCAGCCAGCGCGCCAATGACCTGCGCCGCGATGTAGGGCAGCACATCCCCACCGCATATACGGCGCCCTACCCACAGGCCGATGGTGACGGCCGGATTGAAATGCCCCCCGGAGATGCCACCCACGGCATAGGCCATGGTCAGCACCGTGAGCCCGAATGCCAGGGAAACCCCTGCGAAACCTATGCCCAACCCAGGAAATGCGGCCGCTAGAATGGCACTGCCACATCCCCCGAAGGTCAGCCAGAAGGTACCCAGAAACTCTGCGGTCAAACGTTTTTGCACAGTCGACTCCATTGCTGTTCAAGCGCCGTCACCACAGGCTGTGGGCGGTCCTGGGCGACGGTAGCAATGGGCATCGAGGGGCCCTGTAAGACTTGTCTGGTTCTATTTAAGCTGCGGCGCTTCGCACGTCAGTCCTGCACAACTCCGGTCCCAAACTTGCGAATCGCCAGGCAATACCCGATCAACGCCAGCGCCGCCAGCAACCCGCCCGCCACGCCGACCCAGGCGAAGCCGAAGTGGCTGCCAACCCAACTGCCCATCAGGGCGCCACCGCCGATGCCGATGTTGTAGATACCGGAGAACATCGCCATGGCCACGTCGGTGGCGTCCGGGGCCAGCACCAGCACCTTGGACTGCATGGCCAGGCCGAAGCCCATGATCGCCATGCCCCAGAACACGCTGAGGATCACCAGGTACGACTCGGCACCGCTCAAGGGCAGCATCAGCGCCAGGCACGCGGCCAGGATAAACACCGCGCCGACCACGAACAGGTGGGGGTTGAAGCGGTGCACCAGGCTGAACAACAGCGAACCGATGATGCCCGCGCCGCCGAACACCAGCAGGATCAGGGTCACCGCGCTGCCGCTCATGCCGGCCACGCCTTCGACGAAGGGTTCGATGTAGCTGTAGGCGGTGAATTGCGCGGTCACGGTCATGGCGGTGAGCACATACAGCGCCACCAGCGCCGGACGCTTGAACAGCAGTGGCAGGCTGCGCAGGGAGCCGGAGTTCTGGCTCGGCAGCAAGGGCAAGGTGCGCGCCAGCCAGAACACCAGGGCGGCGGCGAACGCGCCGATCACCAGGAACGTGGTGCGCCAACCCATGGCTTCGCCGAGCAGACGCCCCAGAGGGATACCCAGCACCATCGCCAGGGACGTACCGGTGGCGAGCAGGCCGAGGGCTTGCACCTGCTTGCCTTCCGGCGCCAGGCGTACCGCCAGGGACGCGGTGATCGACCAAAACAGCGCATGGGACAAGGCAATGCCGACGCGGCTGACCATCAACAGGCCGAAACTGGTGGCCACGCTGGAGAGGATATGGCTGGCGATAAACAGGCAAAACAGCACGATCAGCAGCTTGCGTCGCTCGACGTTACGCGTCAGCAGCATCACCGGCAGCGAGGTCAGGGACACGATCCAGGCATAGATGGTGAGCATCAGGCCGACGCTGGAAACCGGCATGTCGAAGCTGGCGCCAATGGCGCTGAGCAGGCCGACGGGGACGAATTCGGTGGTGTTGAACACAAAGGCGGCCAACGCCAGGGCGATGACCGGTTGCCAGTTGGCTTGGGGGGTTGCGGCTGAAATGCTCATTTACAGGTCGTCGTACTCGGTTTCCGCGCGGGTCAAGGCGGCCCAATGCCGGCCCTTGAGCAGCGCGGAAAAATAGTAACACGGACCTTCAAGGATCGACCTGTGCCATCAGTTCCGGGATTGACTCCGGCCGCTTGGCATAACGCTGGGCCAACGCCGCACAGACCATCAACTGGATCTGGTGAAACAGCATCAACGGCAAAATCAGCACGCCCATGCTCGCCCCGGCGAACAGCACCTGGGCCATCGGCACACCCGTGGCCAGGCTCTTCTTCGAGCCGCAGAACAGGATGGTGATGCGATCTTCCTGATTAAAGCCAAAGGCCTTGCCCAACAGGGTGGACGCCACCAGCACCAAGGCCAGCAACACGCAGCAGGCCACCACCAGGCCGCCCAGTTCCCACAGCGGGATCTGGTGCCAGATGCCTTCGTTGACCGCTTCGCTGAACGCGCCGTACACCACCAGCAGGATCGAGCCCTGGTCGACGAACTTCAGCCAGGCTTTATTGCGCCCCACCCACGCGCCGATCCAGCGGCGGGCGATTTGCCCGGCGATAAACGGCAGCAGCAGTTGCACGCTGATTTTGAGGATCGCATCGACGGTAGAGCTGCCTTCGCCGTGCACATTGAGCAACAGCGTCACCAGCAACGGCGTCAGGAAGATGCCGAACAGGCTGGAGGCCGCCGCGCTGCAGATCGCCGCCGGGATGTTGCCCCGCGCCAGCGAAGTAAAGGCAATCGCCGACTGCACCGTGGCCGGCAAGGCGCAGAGATAAAGCATGCCCATGTACAGGTCTTTGCCGATCAGCGGCGACAACACCGGTTTGAGCGCAAGGCCCAGCAGCGGGAACAGTACAAAAGTCAGGCTGAACACCAGCAGGTGCAGGCGCCAGTGGCCCGCGCCGGCGACGATGGCCTGGCGCGACAGCTTGGCGCCGTGCAGGAAAAACAGCAGCGCGATGGCCAGGTTGGTGACCCAGCCGAAGGCCACGGCGGTCTGGCCGCTGGCGGGCAGCAGGGAGGCGAGGATCACCGTGGCGATCAAGGTCAGGGTGAAGTTGTCGGGCAGAAAACGGGGGCGAGTCATAAGCGAATCTTCCGGGGGTTGCCAAGAGCGTCATGGCGACTCTAACGTAACGGCTTGTTACCGACTAACGCCAATGAGCCAGTAAATGCCGCCTAAAGGACATGCCAACACCGTACGCCGCAGTGTGCCTGGGCTTTCCAGCCTGCCACGGCCGGTGTATGGGCGCACCGAATCGCTGCCCAACCGCGCCCTGACCCGCCGGCACAGCCACCCGTGGGTGCAATTGTCCTACGCCATTTCCGGGGTGCTGGAGATCCAGACCAGCGCCGGCCGCTTCGTCGCGCCACCCCAGCGGGCGGTGTGGATCCCCGCGGGCATGCCGCATCGAGTGTACAGCTCGCCCCACACCGAGATGCGCAGCCTGTACCTCGATTGCAGCGTCACCACTTGGGCCGCCGAACGCTGCCAGGTGCTGGAGGTGAGCAGCCTGCTGCGCGAGTTGATCCGCAGCTTCAGCGAGCTGCCGGTGGAATATGCCGAGGATGGGCCGGATGGGCGCCTGGTCCAGGTAGTGCTCGACCAACTCGCCGCAGCGCCCAAGGTCGACTTGATGCTGCCATTGCCCCATGACCCAAGGTTGCGACAGATCTATCGCAGCTTGAGCCTGCGCCCGGAACAGCAAACTACCCTGGGACACTGGAGCGAGAAACTGGGGGTCAGCGAAAAGACGCTGAGCCGCCTGTTTTTGAAGGACACCGGCCTGACATTTCGGGCCTGGCGCCAGCGTTTAAGGCTATTGAGCGCCCTGCCCGCCCTGGAGCAAGGCGAACGGGTCACCGATGTGGCGTTGAACTGTGGCTATGAGTCGACGTCGGCGTTCATCAACGCGTTTCGACAGCAGTTCGATGCCACGCCGGGTGAGTTCTTCCGCTGACACTTCAAACGCTGAGTATCAAATGTGGGAGAGGGTTTGCCCTAATGCCGATCAGTTAAGAAGTAGAACGGGTAAAAATTAACCTGTGGCGAGGGAGCTTGCTCCCGTTGGACTGCGCAGCAGTCCCGTTTTTTTCAAACAAAGAGCTGGGGCCGCTTCGCGGCCCAACGGGAGCAAGCTCCCTCGCCACAGGTACGGTGTCCGAACTGAACTGTCTGGCATTGGGGCTTGCCCCCTCCCACAATGTTGACCGTACTTCCAATGGGGATCGACGTTCAGCTGCCGTTACCGACATGGGCCTCTTCAAAGAAGTAGTCCTTCCAGCTCGCCGCCTTGTTTTTCAGTACGCCCAGTTCCTGCAGTTTCTCGGCGTAGATGAAGGTACGCTGCGGCACGATGGTGAAATCGATTTCCGGGTCCTGGACGATTTTTTCCACCAGGTCCAACGGCAGCTTGGACTGTTCTACGCGGATGTACGCCTTGGCCGCTGCGGGTTTGTCGGCCTTGATGATCTGCTCGGCTTCGGCCAGCGCGGCGTAGAACGCCTGGTAGGTCTTGGGGTTTTCGTCGTGGAATTTCTGTGTGGTGTACAGCACGTTGAACGTCGCCGGACCGCCAAGGATGTCGTAGGAACTGAGCACCTTGTGCACATTGGGGTTCAACAGTTCCTGGTACTGGAACGGCGGGCTGGAGAAGTGCGCGTTGATCTCCGAACCACCGGCAATCAACGCGGCGGTGGCGTCGGGATGGGCCAGGCTGATGGAGATGTCATCGAACTTCTTATAGTTGGCATCACCGAACTGCCTGGCGGTTTCAATCTGTAAGGTGCGCGACTGGAAACCCACCCCGGCGGCAGGCACGGCGATGCGGTCCTTCTCACTGAAGTCCTTGAGGGTCTTCACGTTGGGGTTGTTGGTCAGCAGGTAGTTGGGCATCGAGCCCAAGGAGGCGATGGCCTTGACGTTCTGTTTGCCCTTGGTACGGTCCCACAGGGTTAGCATCGGCGGCACACCGGCGGACACTACATCCAGGGCGCCGGCCAGCAGCGATTCGTTCATGGCGGTGGCGCCGGAAATGCTGTTCCATTCCACCTGGATGTCCAGGCCCTGGGCCTTGCCGTGTTTTTCGATCAGGTGCTGGTCGCGCACCACATCGAGGATCAGGTAGCCGATGCCGAATTGCTGGGCGATGCTGATCTTGCCTTCGGCCTGGGCACCAGGGCTGAGCAATACGCTGGCGGCGGCGAGGGACGCGGCCAGGAGGGTCAGGGAGGAACGCTTGAACGTCATGGGGAATCTGCCGCGTTTTCGAGAAGGTGATGGAGCGTAGCCGCGGTTTTTTAGACAGCAAAAGAATATCTGGGTCTATTGTTATGCAAATACCCCTAAAACAGCGCGCGGCTGGTATCGTGCCGCGCTTTGAAAAAACTGCCGCACACTGCGAGGAACTGCACGTTGAACACTGACGAAAAAATGACCGGGGACCTGTTCGAGGTGGATAAGCGCCTGTCACTCAAACCCGTGGTGGACTTCAACAGCTACGTGCGCAGCGCTTTCGGCGACGGTCCGTGCACCTGCATTCGTTGCACCGCCAGCGGCGGTGACGAAACCGGTTACGCGTTCCAGCACACCTTCAGCTTCGACGGCAAACCGACCCAGCGCCGCTTTGCCTCCACGGCGGGCAGTGATGTGTTGATGGCGCTGAAAAAGGCCTGGTTGTCCTTCACCAAGGCTGAGCTGCCTTCGAATGGCGCGCTGGCGCTGGAGACGGTGAAGGAATTTATCGAACCGCAGTTGCACAAGCGCCTGGCGCCGCTGTTCCTCGCCAGTGGGCTGGTCAAGGAGGTGGACGGCGAGTTGCACCTGCAGCCACAAGCTGCGGCCTGAACATAACCGTCAGCGCAAACGGGTGACGGTGAGTGCCACCACGGCGATCCGCTCCACACGCTCATAGCCGGGCTTTTCCAGCTCTTCGCCGAACACATCGGGGTCAAGTTCGCGGTAGGTCCACCCAAAGGCATCGCTGCCCAGCAACGGCGTGACGGCGGCCAGGAACGGGTCTTCCCCGGCGACAATCGCCACGCCGGTGTAGAGCACCAGGCTGCCGCCCAGGGCCAGTCGCCCCAGGGCCTCGCCGGCGATGCGCACCGACAGTTGCTCGCCCAGTGCCCCGCCGCCATGCCGATAGGCCCGCTGGCGGTCGTCATTCATGTAGGGCGGGTTGGCGACGATCAGGTCGAACGTGCCTTCGACGCTGCCCAGCACATCGCTGTGGTACGCCGTGACATTCGCCAGTCCGGCCAGCTCGGCATTCACTGCCGTCAGGCGCAAGGCGCGCGGGTTGATGTCCACCGCCAGCACCTCGGCGTCAGACCGCGCCCGGGCGACCACCAACGCGCCTACACCGGCGCCGCAGCCGATGTCCACGGCGCGCTTGATCGGCTCGAAGCGCTGTTGCATATGGGCTTCGATCAGTTGGGCAAACCGATAGCTGTCAGGCCCGAAAAATACCGCGTCCGCTTGCGTGGTGGGGTACGCCGAGTGGGCAAACAGCAGGTCGTCCAGGCTCGACCAACGCACCGCACTGCGCCACAGCGCCTCGTGTTTTTCGACCACCTCGGCCTGCTGCAGCTCCTCTCGAAACGCCTCGGGCAACAGCTCGCGGTCAAACGGCAGCGACCAGCCGAAGACGTCCCGCAGGTCCTTCGCCAGCGGCCTCCCCTGGCGCTGGAAAAACCGCTCATGGGTCAAGGGCGTTGGCGTGATGAACCGGTAGCCATTTTCCTTTAACCCCCGGCCCAGGTTCAGCAGGGCGCGGTCGGCGAGTTGTTGTGCAGACATGGGTGATTTCCTCAGCGCAGGCGCGCACGCAGTTGGATAAAGCGGCGAGTGGCATACAACCCGGCGGGCGTGCAGTGACGCCGCGCCGACAGCCACGGGATCAGCGCATTGAGCTGCTGCTCATCAGGCAGGCTCCACAGCGAATCCACCAGCGCCTGGGTGTCCGGGTCGGACGGGCGATGCTGCTCGCGGGAGAAGCGGCTGCCGCGTCCAGGCCGCACGGGCGCCACACGTTGAGCGCTGATCCAGTCACCCGCGATCCAGTCGCGCAGCAGCTGTTTCTCATAGCCGCTGAACACGCCGAACATCGCCGCGCCCGCGCCTTCGATCAATTGCCAGAAGCGACTCTCGGCCGGATCCTGGTTGCGCTTGATCCAGCCCTTGTCTTCCAGGGCCTGCAGAAAGGCGCCGATCTGCCCCGGCCGCGCCAGCCATTGGTTGACGGTCTTGCCTTCGAAGCGGCAGTAATCCGAATGCATGTGCTGGCCGAACGTGCGCTTGCGTTCAAGCATGGCAACCACTTCGTCATTCAGGTTGAAGTCGTGGATAACGGCGCTGGTCCCCGGGCCGAGGTCATTCAGGCGATACCCCTCGGCCACCCGGCGATAGAAGTCCTCCCTGCCCTCCCCCAGCGGCAGCAGGTTCAACACCGACTGCGCGGCCTTGCAGGCGTGGCCGCTGCTGGCATTGTCGATGGTGACGTGGAGGGTGAAGTAATACGGGTCGATGCCCAGTTCGCTCAGCTCATACGCGGTGATCAGCAGGTGCAACGGCAACTGCTCATAACCGAGGTTGAAGCCGATGATCTCCGGCAGGAAGTCGTCGACACACAGGCCGAGCGCCAGTTGCAGGGCGCCTTGCAGGTAATGGTCGTCCTCAAGGCCGGCGTCGCTGTCGGCATCATGCTCGCTGAGTAATTTGCGATAGATCACCACATGGTTCTGCGCCGCTTCGCCGTCACCCAGCTCTTCGAGATAGGTGGTGAGCAGGCCGTCGAAGCGCGGGTCGTGCCAATAGCGCAGCAGGCCATTGAGCCAGGCACCGTCGACCTGTTTGGTCGGCGCCACGCGCTGCAGGAAATACAGCGCATGGGCCTTGTTCTGAAAATAACGACGTGGCCGGCCTTGCTGGCGTTGCTCCAGGTAATCGGCATAGGCCTGCGCCACGTCGGCGCAGCGCTGTTCGATCCAGGCCGGCAGTTGTTCGGGCATCTGCGGCAACTCACTGGGCGCGTCGCGCACCTGCGCCAAGTGCGTGCGCAGAAACTCCCGCGCAACCTCTTCAGCGCCAGGGGTTTCGCCATACAGGTGTTGGTACAACCACTGGTACTGACCCGGTTGGGTGATGGAGGCCGGCTGGCCCGACAGCGCTGTGAGAAGCGTCATGATGGCAGTTTCCGCAAAGTCCGATCCAACCAGGCCTCCCGACAAGGAGGCCCCGCAAGCGCGCTCAACAGCACACGCGTCTAGAATGCAGAACCTGCGGGCATGGGGAAAATTCAATCGGGGTTGTGCGGCTGCGGATCAGTGGTCGTCAGTAGCCCACGCCACGTACGCCGCCCGAGGCACGGATCGACTCACCTGTGACCCAATGCGCCGCCTCGGAGGCCAGGAATACAGCCAGCGGTGCAATGTCCTCGGGCTCGCCGAAACGCCCCAGCGGCGTGCCGGCAATCAGCGACTGACCAAATTCGCCGGCGAAGTTGCCATCGGTGGCAGGCGTATGGGTATGGCCGGGCAGGATCGAATTGACGCGAATACCGCGCGGTCCCAACTCACGGGCCAAGGCAAACGTCAGGGTATCCACCGCCCCCTTGGTGGCCGAATAGACGCTGGAGGCCAGGTACGGGTCGGTACTGAGGATCGAGCTGATATTGATGATACTGCCGCCCTGCCCCAGCAACTTGACCGCCTCACGTACCGCCAGCAAGTAGCCCAGTACATTGAGGTTGAACTGCTTGTGAAAGGCCTCTTCGGTCAGGTCTTCAATCATCTGGAACACCGCCACGCCCGCGTTGTTGACCAGGATGTCGAGCCTACCGTATTCGCTGCGCACCGTGTCGAACAGGCGTGTCACATCGGCAGCCTGGCTCATGTCGGCGCGCACGCCGAACGCAGTGCCACCGTGGGCGTGGATATGGGCGACCACCGCATCGGCGTCAGGTTTGCTGTTGGCGTAATTGACCACCACCGTCGCCCCTGCTGCTGCCAGGGCCTTGGCGATACCGGAACCAATGCCTTTGGAGGCGCCAGTCACGACTGCGATTTTTCCATTGAGTGTCATAGCTGTTTTCCCAGGTTGAGTGATAGTGCTGACCCCCAGTATTCGGGCAAGGCCTGAAACGGCGGTTGCCGGTTTCTCTTCCATGCTTGCCTATTCTTCGCACGTGGCTTGCTTTGCGCTCCGGTACGGCTCATGGTCAGCGCCATGAACGACAACCTGAATGAACTGCGCCGTCTGGTGATGCGCGCAGAAAACACCTGGACCGATACCGGCCTGCCGCGCGTAGCGATGGTCCAGGCCGAAGCCTGTGCCGATCAGTTGTACCCGCCGATGGTGCACCTCGTGCTGCAAGGCTCGAAAACCCTCTCGATTGGCGATCAGGTCTCGACGTACGGGCCGTCCAGCTATTTTGTGGTGCCGGTGGAGGTACCCGCCACCGGCCAGGTCCACGCCGGCGCACCCGGCCTGCCCTACCTGGCACTCAGCCTGACCCTGGAGCCTACGGTGATCGCGGCCGTGCTGGCGGATGAAGTCCCCCCCGAAGAAAGTCTGGGCGCGCAACGGTTCGCGGCGTTGCAGGCCACCGACGAATTGCTGGACGCCTGGCTGCGCATGCTGCGCCTGATGGATCGGCCCAGCGAAGCGGCTGTGCTGGCCCCCCTGATCGAACGGGAGATTGTATTTCGTGTATTGCAGGGCCCGCTGCGCTCAACCCTGGTGCAAATGGCCCGCCCCGATGGGCGCCTGGCGCAGATCCGGCGAGCCACCGCGTGGATTCGAGAGCACTACACCGAACCCTTTCGCGTGGAACCGCTGGCGGCCATGACCGACATGAGCGTCGCGGCGTTCTATCGGCACTTCAAGGCGGCTACCGCAATGACGCCGATTCAGTACCAGAAGCACTTGCGCCTGTTGCGGGCGCGCTGGTTGCTGCTGTTCGACAGCCTGGATGCAGCGTCTATCGCGTTCCAGGTGGGCTATGAAAGCGCCTCGCAGTTCAGCCGCGAATACGCACGACTGTTTGGCCTGCCGCCGATCAAGGACGCGGCCAGGTTCAAGGTCTAGCCCCACCACCAGCACTGCCTGAAGGTTAAAAATCGACGATGCGGGTGCCTGCAATCGTCTGGGCAAAGCCCACGCCAAACAGGTGTGCAGGGCTTTCAAAGCCACTGCGGCGCTCACCGCCAAGCACCCGCCGCGCGGCTTCCACAGCGGCGAGAGGCGTGTAGCTGTAGCCATTGACGGTCTCGATCACCGAGCGCGCCACGCTGCCATCCGCGCCGGTCACTTCGGCGATGGCGCGGGCGCGATGGGCGTCACGCTCGACCTGCGTGGGGCCGTCGGGCAGTTGTGACAGGTCACCTTCGGGGAAGGCGTCGCCACTGATGTGCACGAACATCGCGATATCCGCGATCGCGGTGGAATGCCAGGCGGTCACCAGGTCGCCGAAGGACAGCGGCACGCACAGCACCGGGCCATCGCCGAAGTCCAATAGCTGGGGCTGTGCGTCCGGGGTCGCGATCAGTTGGCCGTCGACCCTTGCCATAACGCCCGCGCCGATGATTTCGCCCACACTCAGCGCCGAGCCTCGAGACATCGAGCCCGGCACTTGCAGGGCGATGCGCAACGATTGGGGCTGCCGCACGCGCTGGGCGACATGCATGGCCAGACAGTCGGTGGGCACGACGTCCCAGCCGACACCGGGCAGCAACATGACGCCGGCTGCGGCGGCGTCGGCGCCGAGTTGCTCGGCCAAGCGATAGACGTTGATCTCGGCGGTGATATCCAGGTAGTCGACCCCGGCCTTGATACAGGCCTGCATCAAGGTGCCCGCGGTGTGGGCGAAGGGCCCGGCGACATTGAGCAGCACATCGATACCGTCCAGGGCCTCAGCGGTGGGTGCCTGCGCGGTGAAGACGCGGTATTGCACCTCGAGTTGGGCCGCGAGCGGCGCCAGCCGTTCGGCATTGCGCCCGGCGATCACCAGGGCCAGGCCCAGGGCTTTGGCGTGTTCGGCGGCCATGCGTCCGGTATAGCCGGTGGCGCCGTAGATCATCAAGGTTTTCATAGGCTGTGCTGCCAGTTCTTGTAGACGAATTCGAGGCTGTACCCGTCCGGGTCCAGTACGTTGGCGGCGTAGTAGTTGGGGTCGTAGTGCAAGCGGGCGCCGGGTGCACCGTTATCGCGGGCGCCATGGGCCAGGGCGGCGGCGTAGAAACCCACGGAACGCGGGATGTCACTGACTGAAAGAAAGAGATGATCAAGCATGCGGTAGCCTCGCGATTCAAATGATGTAGCCGCCCGCGACCTCAATTGTCTGGGCATTGATCCAACGGCCTTCTTCCGACAGCAGCATGGCGATAACCCGTGCCACGTCTTCCGGTTCGCCTACCCGGCCCAGGGCGGTTTGCCCGGCCAGCAGCGCTTCGAACTCATCGTTCAAGCCACCGCCCAGTTCGGTGCGGATGGCGCCGGGTGACACCGCGTTGGCACGGATACGGCGCTCACCGAATTCCTTGGCCATGTAGCGGGTGAGTACGTCGAGGCCGCCCTTGAAGGCGGCATATGGCGCCACACCGGCGGTAGCGACGCGGGTGGTGGCGCTGGTGAGGTTGACGATGCTGGCGTGCTCTTCCAGCAGCGGCAGCAGGGTCTGGGTGAGGAAGAACGGGCCCTTGAGATGGACGTTGAACAGGCCGTCGAATTGCACTTCGGTCACGCTTTCAAGCGGGTTGAACAGGCCATAGCCGGCATTGTTGACCAGCCCGCCCAGGGTGTTTGCACCCCAAGTGGTACGCAGGGTCTGCACCACGGCGTCACGGAACGCTGCGAATGTACCGGTAGCGCTGACGTCCAGCTGCAGCGCCGCCGCCTTGCCGCCGGCCGATTCGATGCGCTGGACCACCGCGAGTGCCGCCTCGGGGTTGCGGTTGTAAGTGAGGATCACGCCGTGACCTTGGCGGCCACACAGTTCGGCGGTACTGGCGCCGATGCCACGGCTGCCTCCGGTAATCACGATAACGCTCATGGCTTGCTCCACTGTCGAAAAGTTGAGTCACCACAATAGCCATCGCCCTACCCCGTGACGCAGCCGTTCCTACTCCAATCCTGCCTGTTTCTGCTTTTTGCTTGCGCAAGGTCTGCAGGAAGGCACAGCATGGCCAGCATGAATACTCAATTGATCGAACTGCGTGCCCTGGCCGCCAGGGCCGAAAACCGCCGCACCGAGACCGGTATCCCGCGGGTGGCGATGGTCCAGGGCGCGATTCCCGAGCATATGCTCGCGGCGGTGTATGACCCGATGATCAACCTGATCCTGCAGGGCAGCAAATCACTGACCGTGGGCGACCGCACGTTGCACTACGACCCGGCGACGTATTTTGTGATGTCCATCGAGTTGCCCGCCGTGGGCGTGGTCAACCCGACGAGTACGGGCGAACCCTACCTGGCGGTCAGCCTGACCCTGGACCCCGCGGTGCTCACCACCTTGCTCAATGACCTGCCCGCGCCAAGCGGTCGCGGCGAACAGGACGCGGGGTTTTCAGTGGCGGCGGTGACGCCTGCGTTGATGGACGCCTGGGTGCGCATGCTGCGCCTGATGGGCGACCCGGTGGCTATCACGGCCTTGGCGCCGGTGTATGAGCGGGAAATCCTCTACCACGTGCTGCAAGGCCCCCATGGTTGGATGCTGCGGGAAATCGCCGCGCCGGATACCGCCATGGCGCGGGTCAGCCAGGCGATCCAGTGGATACGCCGGGACTATGCCGAACCGATCCGGGTGGAGGCCTTGGCACAGAAGGCGGCGATGAGTGTTTCGGCGTTTCACCGGCACTTCAAGGCGGTGACCAACTTGAGCCCGTTGCAGTACCAGAAACGCGTGCGCCTGTTAAACGCGCGCACGTTGATGCTGGCCAGTGCGAGCAGCGTGACCAAGGCCGCGTTCGAAGTGGGGTATGAAAGCGCGACCCAGTTCAGCCGCGACTATGCGCGCGTCTTCGGGCTGCCGCCGGCGCGGGATACGGCGCGGATTCTGGCGCAGAGCAAAGGACAGTGAACACAGGCCCGCGCTCTATTTCACTTATACAAGATCGCCTGATGGATATCCTCCAGCGCCATGATGCGTTGGGCAGCGTTGAGCTTGATGGCCTCCTTGGGCATGCCGAACACCACGCAGCTGGCCTCGTCCTGGGCCACCGTGGCGGCTCCAGCCTCGAGCATCTCCTTGAGCCCGCGCGCGCCGTCGTCGCCCATGCCGGTCATGATGATGCCGGTGGCGTTCCTGCCGGCGAACTTGGCCACCGAGCGAAACAGCACATCCACTGATGGCCGATGCCGGTTGACCAAGGGCCCATCAATGACCTGGGCGTGATAATAGGCGCCGCTGCGGGTCACCATCAGATGCTTGCCACCCGGCGCGATCAGGGCCAGGCCAGGCAGGATGCGGTCATTGTTGCGCGCTTCGCGCACCTCGATCTCGCATACGCTGTTGAGACGCTCGGCAAACGAGGCGGTGAATTTTTCCGGCATGTGCTGCACGATCACCATGCCTGGGCACACCCTCGGCAGTGCCGTCAGAACCGCCTCCAACGCTTGGGTACCGCCGGTAGACGTGCCGATGGCGACGATACGCTCGGTGGTCTGTGCCATGGCATGGCCATTGGCGGCAGGCAGGATCGCATCCGCGGTGAGTTTGCTGGCCGGGGCCGGCGCCGGGCTGGCGCTGCGCTTGCCCAGGTTCCTGACGTTGGAGTTCGCTGCGGCGCGGATCGCGGCCACCAGCTCGGCCGCCGACTCGATCAGGAAACTCTTCAACCCGGTAGTGGGCTTGGTGATGATTTCCACCGCGCCCGCCGACAGCGCCTGCAGGGAGGTTTCCGCGCCTTTCTGGGTCAGCGAGGAGCAGATCACCACCGGCGTCGGCCGTTCGCTCATGATTTTCTTGAGAAAGGTGATGCCGTCCATGCGCGGCATTTCCACGTCCAGCACGATCACATCCGGCCATTCCCGGGCGAGTTTGTCCATGGCGAAAATCGGGTCGGAGGCGGCGCCCATGACGTGGATATCCGGTGTATCGCTGAGAATCGCCAGCAGTACCTGGCGCACCACGGCCGAATCATCGACCAACAGCACACTGATTTTTTTGGTAGGCATCTTGTTGAATTGTTCCCATTGGTTGGTGCCGGACCCAGACGTTGCCGTTCCACAGGTCGAACATGATCGTGCGGTAACCGGTACTGCCCATGTCCTGGGCCGTCAGGTGCAGGTGATAGTGCTCGGCCAGGGCCAGCGCCGCGCGAATATTCAGGCTGGCCACGTCCTGCTTCGGCAGGCGGCGCAGCTGGGGAAACATCTTGCCGCCGCCGAACAACTTGACCTGGTAATCCTGTGCATGCGTGCCATTGATCTCGGCGTGGCGCAGCAGCAGTTCCAGGGCTTCATCGGCATATCGGCCGTCCAGGGGCTGATGGTCGCGCACGCGCCCCGGCAGCATGAAGTGACACATGCCGCCGATCAGCCGTTGCGGGTGCCAAAAGGTGATCGCCACGCAGGAGCCGAGCAAGGTGCGCAGGCGCGTCGGCCGCGTCGCAAAGCTGACCTGGCCAGGCGCCAATACCACTTCGGCCGTACCGACGGGCTTTTTCATGGCTTGCGGTAAATCGACGGTGCCACCAGCTTCAAGGTGTCGTTGACACCGTGGAGGCTTTCCGAGTGACTGATGATCAGGTAACCGCCCGGCTTGAGCAGCGGCAACAGGCGCGCGACTACCTGGCTCTTGGTCTGCTGGTCGAAATAAATCATCACGTTGCGCAGGAAGATCACCTCGAACTCACCCAGGGCCGGCAGCGCTTCGTTAAGGTTGACCTGGACAAAATTGACGCGACTACGCAAGGCCTTGTCGATCAGCAAGGTGCCCTCCTGGCGACCAATGCCCTTGAGGCAGTACTTGGCCAGCAGCGGTTGGGGCAATGTCTCGGTGCGTTCCAGGGAGTAATGGCCGGTGCGCGCCTTGGCCAGCACTTGGGAGCTGATGTCCGAGCCGACCACTTCCCAGGGCGTGCTGCCGAGGCTTTCGGCCAAGGTCATCGCCAGGCTGTAGGGTTCTTCACCGGAGGAGCTGGCCGCGCTCCACACGCGAAACACCTTGCCCGGCGCGGCCCGGGGCAGCACGTGCTGACGCAGGAAGTCGAAGTGCTTGGGCTCGCGAAAAAAATAGGTTTCGTTGGTGGTCAGCAAATCCAGCGCAACTTGCAGTTCGCCCTTGCGCTGGTCATTCATGATCAGCTTGAAATACTCACCATAGCTGTGCAGCTCATAGTGCTTGAGGCGCTTGAACAGGCGCCCGGCCACCAGGGCTTTCTTGGTCGGCGACAGGTTGATGCCGGCCGCGCGGTACAGCCAGGTCTGGAACTGACCGAATTCATGGTCATCGATGGATACGGTGTCTGGCATGGTCGGGTCTCAACGCGGGTCGAGGTCGAGGGCCGGCGCCTGGCCGGCCTCGGCGAGGCTGGACATCTCATCGATGGACAGCACCTTGTCCACCTCCAGCACGATCACGAACTTGCCGTCGACCTTGGCCATGCCGCTGATGAAATCGGCGCGAATTCGTGCGCCGAAGTTGGGTGGCGGCTCGATCTGCGTCGCCGGGATCTCCCGCACCGCAGACACCGTATCGACCAGCAGCCCGATGTCCTGGGCCTGGCCATCTTCGGTACTCGCCTCGATGATGATCACGCAGGAGCGCCGGGTGATCGCCGAGTTGGTCCGGCCAAAGCGCGCCGACAGGTCGACCACCGGCACCACCGCGCCGCGCAGGTTGATCACCCCGCGTACGAACGCGGGCATCATCGGCACCACGGTCAGGCTGCCGTATTCGATAATTTCCTTGATCCCCAGAATGCCGATGGCGAACATTTCGCCGCCGAGCATGAAGGTCAGATACTGCGCATCCTCATCGACCGCTGCTGCGGTCTGCCGAGTCGTCATTGCTGCACCCATGTCACTCTCCCTAGTAGGCCCGTATTGATCGTGGGATCAGAAGCGGGTGAAATCCGCTTCGTCCGGGGCACTGGCCATGGTGTAGGCGAACGCCTTGCGCTGCGCCGGTGGTTTCGGTTGTGGCGCCTGACGGTTGGGCTTGCTGCCCGGGCTGTCCACGCTGTTGCTTTGAACTGCGGCCTTGGGCGCTGAATCCAGCACGAAAAAGCTCATGGCCTGTTGCAGTTGCTCGGCCTGGCTGCTCATTTCTTCCGCCGTGGCCGCCAGTTCCTCGCTGCTCGAGGCATTTTGCTGGGTCACCTGGTTGAGCTGGGTCATCGCGGTGTTGATCTGCGCGACACCGGCGGCCTGTTCCTCGGACGCGGCGCTGATTTCCTGCACAAGGTCGGACGTCTTGTTGATGGAGGGCACCATTTCGTCGAGCAACTTGCCGGCCTTCTCGGCCATGTCCACGCTGCTGGAGGACAGTTCACCGATTTCCTGGGCGGCAACCTGGCTGCGTTCGGCCAACTTGCGCACTTCGGCGGCCACCACGGCGAACCCCTTGCCGTGCTCGCCGGCCCGAGCGGCCTCGATGGCGGCGTTGAGCGCGAGCAGATTGGTCTGGTAGGCGATGTCATCGATGATGCTGATGCGCTGGGCGATTTTCTTCATCGCCACCACGGTCTGCTGCACCGATTCGCCGCCCTCGGTGGCTTCCTTGGCGGCCTTGCTGGCCATGCCATCGGTGACCTTGGCGTTTTCGGTGTTCTGATTGATGCTGGCACTCATCTGCTCGACCGACGCACTGGTTTCCTCGACGCTGGCGGCCTGCTCACTGGTGGCCTGGCTCATCGATTGCGCGGTGGCGCTGACCTCCTCGGAGGCGCTGGCCAGGTTATCGGCGGCGTTACGCACCTCACCGATGATATGCGCCAGCTTGCCGACCATGTTGCGCATGGCGTTGAGCACCATGCCGGTTTCATCCTTCCCGCCCGGCTCGATGTGCGCGTTGAGGTTGCCTTCGGCCAATTGCTCGGCGGCGCTCGCGGCCTGGCGCAATGGGCGGGAAATGATCCGCGCGATGAACATCGCCAGGCCCAGGCCAATCAACAGGGCCGCGACCAGTACCGCGATGATCGACACCCGTGCGCTTTCATACAGCACGGAACCCTTGTCACCTGCGGCCGTTGCGCCGGCATCATTGAGCTCGACCATTTTCTGCAGACGGGACGTCACCTCATCGAAATGCCCCTTGGATTCTCCCCTGAGCAAACCGCGCGCCTGGGCTTCCTGGTTCTGGCGAGAAAACTCAAGCACCTGCTTGCTGCTTGCAAGGTAGGCGTCCCAAGCGCTTTTCACACTGGCCAGGAGTTGCCGATCTTCATCGTTCGACAGCAATTGCTCGTAGGTGCCCACGCGGGTTTCGAACTGTTGGCGCGCGTCGGCGGCTTCGCGTTCGGCCTGGGCCTTTTCCTCGGCAATCTCGGTGCCGATGTGGCGGTTCTCTTTCAAGCGATAGTTGGCGGCAAAAAAACGCATGCCTGCCGCGGCACGCATGGAGGGCATCCAGTTGCCCTTGATGTCCTGAGCGGCCTGGTTGACGGCACCGAGCTGGAGGATGGCGAAGCCGCCCATGGCCCCAGTGAGCGCCAGGACCACCAGGAATGAACAGATCAACTTGGTGGAAATCTTAAGATCGTAGAACCATTTCATCGGGGAACCTCCATGGAATTGCAAATGCGTCAGCGAGCGACGGCCGGTGGCGACTGAGGCGCCTGGGCCGTGCGGGCTTCCAGTTGTACGATTTGGTTGAGCAGTACCGGTACATCCAGGATCAGGGCCACCGCGCCGCTGCCCAATATGGTCGAGCCGCTGATGCCACGCAGTGCACCGAACAGCTTGCCCAGGGGTTTGATCACGGTCTGGAACTCGCCGAGCAGGTCATCCACCACCAGCCCGGCCTTATGCTCGGCGTAACGCACCACCACCACATTCTGGCGTCGGGACGCGGGGCCTTCGTGACTGAAGTGGTCGCGCAGGTGCACCAGCGGCAACACCTGGCCACGCAGGTCCAGATAGCCCGTGTCGCGGCTGGACTGGCGCTGCTGTTCATCCAGCTCGATACACTCCTGGACCATGTCCAGGGGAATCACGTAGGTGGATTGGTCGATGCCGACCAGGAACCCATTGATGATCGCCAGGGTCAGCGGCAAGCGAATGCGCACCACGGTGCCCTGGCCGGGGCGGCTGTCGAGGTCGACAGTGCCGCGCAACAGGGTGATATTGCGCTTGACCACGTCCATGCCGACACCGCGCCCGGACAGGTTGGTCACCGCCTCGGCGGTGGAGAACCCGGCCTCGAAGATCAGGTTGTAGATCTCTTGGTCGGTGAGCACCGCACCGCTGGCCACCAGCCCGCGCTCCTGGGCCTTTTGCAGGATGCGATCGCGGTTGAGGCCGGCGCCGTCGTCGGCGATCTCGATGACGATGCTCCCCGAGTCGTGGTAGGCATTGAGGCTCAGATGGCCCTTGGCCGACTTGCCGGCCGCCCGCCGCGCATCGGCGCTTTCGATGCCGTGGTCCATGGCGTTGCGCAACAGGTGCATCAGCGGGTCGCCGATCTTCTCGACCACGGTCTTGTCCAGTTCGGTTTCCGCGCCGCTGATGCTCAGTTCGATGTCCTTGCCCAGCTCCTGACTGATATCGCGCACCACGCGGCGAAAGCGGTTGAACGTGTCGCCGATGGGGATCATGCGCAAATGCAGGGCGCCATCGAGGATCTCTTCCACCAGCCCCGATACCGTCGAGGAGGCCTCGTGCAACGGGTCGTTGTTACAGGACCGGGCCAGCAGGTTCGCGCCGGCGCTGGCGATGACCAGCTCACCCACCAGGTTGATCAACTCGTCGAGTTTGTCGGCGTTGACGCGCACGTAATTGCCGTCGCGGCTTTTCGCTTCGCCGGTCGCCAGGCGCTGCGGTGCAGCCGTCACAAGACTTGGCTCGGCCTGCGTGCCCGGCTCGCCCGCCGGGGCCTGGGTGCTGTCGGGCGCTTCATCGACGGCACTGATGTGCACGTCACAGTCGTCACGCACGAAATCGAACACCTCGTTGAGGCTGGCGTGGCTGGCGGTCGAGCGCAGGTCGATCTCGAAACCCAGGTAGCAGCTTTCCGGGTCCCAGCTGTCCATGGGCGGGATGCTATCGGTCAGGGTGGCGACCTGTATCAACTGCCCCAAGGTCTCGAGGTAGCGCAGAAATGACAGCGGGTCCATGCCATTACGAAATACGTCCACGCCGAAGCGCAGGGAGATGTGCCAGAGCACTTCGACCGCCGCGTCGTCGGCCACCTCGGCGGTTTCGACGCGGGCAGTGGCGGTTCGCATCGGCTGGTAGGCACTCAGCGCCTCGCGCAATGCCTCACCGCGCTCCAGAGCGGCAGGCGTCGGCACCTCACCGCGGTTGGCGACCACTTCGACCAGTTCGAGCATGTGGTCGCCGCACTTGAGCAGCAGCGCGATCAAGGCGGCGTCCACCGCCACACTGCCTTCGCGCAGGCGGTCAAGCACATCTTCGACGATATGCGTGAACCCCACGATCGACGCCAGGCCGAAAAGGCCCGCCGAACCCTTGATGGTGTGCGCGGCGCGGAAAATCGCGCCGATGGCATCCTGGTCGCCGGGCTCGCTTTCCAATTGCAGCAGGGATTGCTCCATGGCCTGCAACAGCTCGCGCGCCTCAACGATGAATGTCTGTTGTGCCTGATCGAGATTGATGCTCACCGTGACTTTCCTTGTCGATCAAAAAACCTGGGAAGCGCGGCTATGAGGCCGCGCTGCGACACAGTTGGAGCGCCTGCGTGACCGCCTGGCTCTGGCCGGTCACGCTCAAGGCTATGCCGGCATTACCGGCCTCACGCCGGATGACCGCGAGCAACTGCAAGCCGGCGCCATCCATTTCCGTGACCTCAGACAGGTCCAGTTCCAGGCGTGGCGCCGCGCCCATCTGCGGCAGCAGCGCCGCCGCCAGTTCCGCGACGGTGTAGATCGTAAGCTCGCCGTCAATGCGTACGTGGGCCGTGTCGTCGAGTGTTTCAGTGGTTATCGGCATGGGAGCCTCCCTGGCGCCGGGATCAAGGCAGGATCAGTTTAGACACGGCTGCCAACATCTGCGCAGGCTGGAACGGCTTGACCACCCAGGCCTTGGCGCCGGCGGCCTGGCCCTCGGCCTTCTTCGACTCCTGGGACTCGGTGGTGAGCATGATGATCGGGGTGAACTTGTAGTTGGCCAGCTTCTTGACCTCCTTGACGAAGGTGATGCCGTCCATGTTGGGCATGTTCACGTCGCTGATGATCAGGTGCACTTTCTGGCCGGTCAGCTTGCCCAGGGCATCCTTGCCGTCGCTGGCCTCGATGACGTCGTAACCGGCGCTTTTCAAGGCTATGCCGACCACTTGCCGCACGCTGCTGGAGTCGTCGACCACTAATACATTCTTCGCCATGATGTGCTCCTAAAAGAAGGTGATGTCTTGAGAATTCTGCTGTACGGCCGCCTCTCCATGATGGAGGCGCCGCTGCTCGTCGGTGGCGTAGGTGGCTTCCATGCGCGCCAGCCATTGGCGGGCGTCGACGGCCACCGGCTGGTCCGGGGCCTGGCTGGCCTGCAGGAGGTGCTCATGCAGGGCGTGCATGTTGTCGCGCACGTGGCTGAGGATCTGGCTGACACGGTCCTGGAATTGCAGGTTGACCAGCACCTCGGTCATCTCATCCCGGATGCCGTAGCTTTCCTGCTTGAGCAGGTCGGCGGACTCGGCCAGGCGCCCGGTGATGTTCTGGAAGCGTGCGAGCACCACTTGAATACTGTTTTCGGACTCGGCCACCGAATGGCTGTCCTGGTCGGCACTGCTGGACGCGGCCTGGACCAATTGCGTAATGGCGTTGTTGATGATGTCGACCTTGGCCGACATCTGCTGGCCGGTTTCACTGGATTTGCTCGACAGGCTGCGCACCGCGTCGGCCACCACCGCAAAACCGCGCCCGGCCTCACCGGCACGCGCCGCCTCGATGGCTGCGTTGAGGGCCAGCAGGTTGGTTTGCGCGGCAATCGCCGCCACATCGGCGGCCATGGTCCGCAGTTCGCCGGTATAGGCGGTCAGGCTGCGGACCTGGGCCAGGGTCTGGTCACGGCTGGTTTGGGTGGCCTTGAGCGAATTGATCACCTGGCTCAGCTCGCTGTCACTGCGTGCCAGCACCTCAAGCGCGCCGTCGGCGGCCTGCCCGTCCAGTTCGCCGGCCGCGTGCTGCGAGGCTTGTACCGTCTCCTGCAAGCGTGCGGCGATCCCGGTGAAACGGTTGGCCAGGCTCACGATCGCTTCTTCGGTCTGATGGCGCGAGCTTTCCACCTGCTTGGCCCAGATGGGCATGGCGCCCAGCAATACCTCATCGAGCTGGGCACGAGAGGCCATGCCGTCGTGCGCCGCGTGCGCATCTGACTGTTCCGCCAGCGCAAGCGCTTGCTGCATTGCGTTGCGCTGCGAACTCGCGCTCCAGGCACAGGCACCGAGGCCGATCAGCACCAGTACCGTGCAAGCCAGCAGATTGGCCGGCGAGGTTGATTGCACAAGTATCCACAACACGGCCGGCACGACCGGGATCAAAGCGAACCAGCGAAAACGTGGATAAACGGGAAGAGGCAGGCGACTGGATTGGCGCTGGGGCATGAGTTCGATCCTTGAACGTTGTTGCGGATGTAAGTGACATAGTTGTTATCTGCGCTGTAACTCGCAACTTGAGGTGACTTGAGTGCCTTCCGTCTGGTTTATGACCGCAGGGTGACAGATCGGTCAGTTCTGGATTCTTGTTCCTGAAGGATCAGCGGTGGTTTACCGAACAGGGGTTTGTCGCAAGCGCTGGTTAGCGAGTCTGTCTTTCAGGCTGAAAAATCTCTTTGTGGTGAGGGCGGTTGGTTCCGTGGCGGCCTTCGGGCCGACCATGTCGTTGGGTTTGACCGAGTACATATCCGTTGCTGCGGTAACGGCTGCCTACGGTTCCGCCCTTACGGCGGGTCACTTTGGAAAAGCCCCAAAGTAACCAAAGGGCTCTTGCCCCACCACTCGGTACCTCGCCTAGGCTCGGTATGCCCGAACGCAGGCTGAGGTCTGCCTGCTGGATGGAGATCCAAATGTGGGAGGGGGCTTGCCCCCGATGAGGGAGTGTCAGTTGATGGATTTGGTACTGACCCACTGCAATCGGGGGCAAGCCCCCTCCCACATTTTTTACCGAGTACACCAGACCCAACTCCGGTCGGCTCTAAGGCCGCCTCGCTTTGGCGTTTGATCTCAAATCGCCCCGTCAAACACGCTGGCCGAACGCAGGCTTTGGAGCGTGGGCACACCGAGCCTAGGCGAGGTGCCGAGTGTTGGTGCTGTACGGGCGGAACCCTAAGCCGCCGTTACCGCAGCAACGGATATGTACTCGGTCAAAGCCAACGACATGGTCGGCCCGAAGGCCGCCACGAGAGTAAGCTGCCCATACTCAGGCTTGCCTGACCAGCGCGCGCCATCGGTCACAGAGCTGCGCCTTCATGTTTGCGCCAAAACAAAACGGCACCTGGGTGCCGTTTTGTGTTCCACGCCCGGGCACGTTTACTTACGCGCTGCCTCCCACTGCTTGAGCAGGTCGCCGTAGGCCACGGTCTCGCCTTTCGGTTTCTCGTTGGCCAGTTTCGGTTTCGGCGCACCCGGTTGGTCGAACCAGTATTGCGCGTCACGCTCGGGGTTCATTTTCGGGCCGCACACCGGTTGCACCTTGGAGCGTTCCAGGCGCGTCATGATCGCGTCCTGCTCCTTGGCCAGGTTGTCGAGGGCCTGTTGCGGGGTTTTCTCGCCGCTGGCGGCGGCGGCGATGTTGCTCCACCACAGTTGCGCCAGGCGTGGGTAGTCCGGCACGTTTGTGCCGGTCGGGGTCCACTCGACCCGCGCCGGGCTGCGGTAAAACTCCACCAGGCCACCGAGTTTCGGCGCCATGTCGGTCATGGCCTGGGAGTTGATGTCGGACTCACGAATCGGTGTCAGGCCGACGATGGTTTTTTTCAGGGACACGGTTTTCGAGGTCACGAACTGCGCGTAGAGCCAGGCCGCGAGTTTCTGTTTCTCCGGGGTGGACTTGAGGAAGGTCCAGGAACCCACGTCCTGGTACCCCTTCTTCATGCCCTTTTCCCAATACGGCCCGACCGGCGACGGCGCCATGCGCCATTTCGGCGTGCCGTCGGCATTCACCACCGGCAGGCCCGGCTTGGTCATGTCGGCGGTAAACGCGGTGTACCAGAAGATCTGCTGGGCGATGTTGCCCTGGGACGGCACCGGGCCGGATTCGGAGAAGGTCATGCCCGCCGCTTCCGGTGGTGCGTAGGCTTTCATCCAGTCCACGTATTTCTGCGTGGCGAACACCGCCGCCGGGCCGTTGGTGTCGCCGCCACGGGTGACGCTGGAGCCCACCGGGTGGCAGTCCTCCACGCGGATGCCCCACTCGTCCACCGGCAAGCCGTTGGGCAGGCCCTTGTCGCCGCCGCCGGCCATGGAGAACCAGGCATCGGTGAAGCGCCAGCCCAGGGACGGGTCTTTCTTGCCGTAGTCCATGTGCCCATAGATGCGCTTGCCGTCGATTTCCTTGACGTCTTCGCTGAAGAATTTGGCGATGTCTTCATAGGCCGACCAGTTCACCGGCACGCCGAGGTCATAGCCGTATTTTTCCTTGAACTTGGCTTTCAGCTCCGGACGCTCGAACCAGTCGGCGCGGAACCAGTAGAGGTTGGCGAACTGCTGGTCGGGCAGCTGGTAGATCTTGCCGTCCGGCGCGGTGGTGAAGGAGATGCCGATAAAGTCCTTGATATCCAGGGTCGGCGAGGTAAAGGCCTTGCCTTCGTTGGCCATCAGGTCGGTGATGGATTCGGTCTTGCCATAGCGAAAGTGCGTACCGATCAAGTCGGAATCGTTGACCCAGCCGTCATAGATATTCTTGTCGGACTGCATCTGGGTTTGCAGTTTCTCCACCACGTCGCCTTCCTGCAGCAGGTCGTGGGTCAGCTTGATGCCGGTGATTTCGCTGAAGGCCTTGGCCAGCACCTTGGATTCGTACTCGTGGGTGGTGAGGGTTTCCGAGACCACGTTGATCTTCATCCCACGGAACGGTTCGGCGGCCTTGATAAACCACTTCAACTCCTCAAGCTGCTGGTCGGCCGTAAGGGTCGACGGCTTGAACTCGCTGCCGATCCATTTCTTCGCCGCATCTTCATACGCATCAGCCCAGGCCGAAGCGCTCAAACCGCTGAGGGCCAGTACGGCGGCCAATGAAATGCTATGTCGCAGCTTATTGTTCTTATTCAACATAGAGACCTCCTGGTTAATTTCAAAAAGGACTACAAACGCCACAACCCCCTGTAGGAGCGAGCTTGCTGTGGCGAGGGAGCTTGCTCCCGCTGGGCTGCGAAGCGGCCCCAGACTGAACACTCGAGTTACATCAGTTGCAAATCGGTGAACGGATTGGGAGTGCTACGCACTCCAGCGGGAGCAAGCTCCCTCGCCACAGCAAGCTCGCGCCTACAGAGGTCATGTCTAGCCCCAACGCATCACACTCAACAGCCATACCAGGGAGAGCGCGGACGCTACCCAGATGCTCCAGTCGGTAACGCCGATCACCAGCAAATGCAGGTAGGCGCTGCCGAGAAGACCGATAAACAAGCGATCACCACGGGTGGTGCTGATCGGCAGGACGCCGCGCCGCGGGATGCTCGGCGAGCGCAGCTCCCAGGTGGTCATGCCCGCCAGAATCAGGGCAATGCCGCCAAAGAACAGTGCAGTGGGGGTGGTCCAGGCCATCCATTCCATCATCGACTCCTCAGACCCGGCCCAGGGCAAAGCCCTTGGCCACGTGGTTGCGAACAAACCAGATCACCAGCATGCCGGGCAGGATGGTCAACACCCCCGCCGCCGCCAGCACGCCCCAATCGATACCCGAGGCCGACACCGTGCGGGTCATCACCGCGGCGATGGGCTTGGCGTTGACCGAGGTCAGGGTGCGCGCCAGCAGCAGCTCGACCCAGGAAAACATGAAGCAGAAAAACGCCGTCACACCGATGCCGGAGCCGATCAGCGGGATAAAAATCTTCACGAAGAACTTGGGAAAACTATAGCCGTCGATGTAGGCGGTTTCGTCGATTTCCTTGGGCACCCCGGACATGAAGCCCTCCAGGATCCACACCGCCAACGGCACGTTGAACAGGCAGTGGGCCAAGGCCACGGCGATGTGCGTGTCGAACAGGCCGATGGACGAATACAGCTGGAAAAACGGCAGCAGGAACACCGCGGGTGGCGCCATGCGGTTGGTCAGCAGCCAGAAGAACAGGTGCTTGTCACCCAGGAAGCGGTAGCGCGAGAAGGCATAGGCCGCCGGCAACGCCACGCTCAGGGAAATCACCGTGTTCAGGCTCACGTAGTACAGCGAGTTGAGGTAACCGGTGTACCAGCTTGGGTCGGTGAAGATCACCTTGTAGTTGGCCAGGGTGAAATCCTGCGGAAACAGGGTCAGCCCGCCGAGGATTTCGGTGTTGCTCTTGAAGGACATGTTCAGCAGCCAGTAGATCGGCACCAGCAGGAACAGGATGTAGATCAGCAGCGGAATAACCTTGCGCTTGCTCATGTTGGCGGCCTCAGCGGTTGGCGTCGGAGTGGGTCATGGCGGTGTAGAACAGCCAGGACACCAACAGGATGATCAGGAAGTACACCAGGGAAAACGCCGCCGCCGGGCCCAGGTCGAATTGGCCTACGGCCATCTGGGTCAGCGTCTGACTGAGGAACGTCGTGGCATTCCCCGGCCCGCCCCCCGTGAGGACGAAGGGCTCGGTGTAGATCATGAAACTGTCCATGAAGCGCAGCATCACCGCGATCAGCAGCACGCTTTTCATCTTCGGCAACTGGATATGCCGGAACACCGCCCACGCCGAAGCCCGATCGATACGTGCGGCCTGGTAGTACACATCCGGGATCGCTCGCAGCCCGGAATAACACAGCAGCGCCACCAGTGAGGTCCAGTGCCACACGTCCATCACCAGCACCGTGACCCAGGCGTCCATGGTGTTGGCCGCGTAGTTGTAGCTGATGCCCAGGGCGTTGAGGCTGTAGCCCAGCAGGCCGATATCGGCGCGGCCGAAGATCTGCCAGATGGTGCCCACCACGTTCCACGGAATCAGCAGCGGAATGGCGAGGATGATCAGCACCAGCGACGACCAGCGGCCCTTGGTCGGCATGGTCAGGGCGATGGCGATGCCCAGGGGGATTTCGATCAGCAGCACGCAGGCCGAATAGATGAACTGGCGCAGCAGCGAGTCATGCAGGCGCGGGTCGAGCAGCACCTGCTTGTACCAGTCGGCGCCGACAAAGTAGCGGCTGGACTGGTCGAAGATGTCCTGCACCGAATAGTTGACCACCGTCATCATCGGGATCACCGCACTGAACGCCACCAGCAGGAACACCGGCAACACCAGCCACCAGGCCTTGTTGTTCTGCACCTTGTTCATGGCTGCACCTCCAGCAGGTAGTCGTCGGCATACACCATCAGCCACTGCGCGGGAAAGCTGATGGACGCCCTGCCCTCGGGCACCGGTTTGTCTTCGGCCAGGCGCACCTTGAGGGTGGCGCCGTCGAGGTTGAGGGTCATGATCTTGTAGGTGCCGAGGTCTTCGAGGTGAGTGACATCGGCTTGCAGGGCGTCAGGGTTGTACTCGTCCCATACGTGAATGAATTCCGGGCGGATCCCCACCTGCAGCGTCTTGTAGTCGCTGCCGGCAATGCGTTGCTGCAAGGCCTCGGATAACGGTAGAAGCGTACCGGCAAAGCGCACACCGCCGGCCTCGGCCTGCACTTCGATCAGATTCATCCCCGGGCTACCGATGAAATAGCCGACAAAGGTGTGGCTGGGTCGTTCGAACAACTCACGGGGCGTGCCGAACTGCACGATCTGCCCGCCGTACATCACCGCGATCTTGTCGGCGAAGGTCGAGGCCTCAAGCTGGTCATGGGTGACGTAGACCATGGTGATATTGAACTGCTCATGGATCTGCTTGAGCTTGCGCCGCAGCTTCCACTTCAGGTGCGGGTCGATCACCGTCAGCGGTTCGTCAAAGAGGATGGCCGACACGTCATCCCGCACCAGGCCACGGCCCATGGAGACTTTCTGTTTTTCGTCGGCGGTGAGGTTGCGGGCTTTTTTGCTCAGCAGGTTTTGCAGGTCGAGGACTTCGGCAATTTCCTGCACCTTGCTGTGAATTTTCGCCTCGGCCATGCCCTGGTTTCGCAGGGGAAAGGCCAGGTTATCGAACACGGTCATGGTGTCGTACACCACCGGGAACTGGAACACCTGGGCGATGTTGCGTTTTTCCGGGGTGAGGTCATTGACCACTTTGCTATCGAACAGCACCTGCCCTTCGGACGGGCTCAGCAGGCCGGAGATGATATTGAGCAACGTCGACTTGCCGCAGCCCGACGGCCCGAGCAAGGCGTAGGCACCGCCCTGCTCCCACACGTGGTTCATTTCCCGTATCGCGTAGTCCTCTGGCCCGTTCGGCGTAGGACTGTAGCTGTGCGCCAGGCTCTGCAAATGGATCTCGGCCATCAGGCAACCCTCGCGACGCGGCGCCCGGGGGCCTGGACCAAACGGCCCTGGCCATCGAACACAAACAGTTTATGGGTGGGGATGTACACACGGATCGGCGCGTCGACGTCGTACTCATGCACCCCCGGCAGGTGCAGCACCAGCAGGAAATGCTCGCTGCGCACGTGCAGGAAGGTTTCCGAGCCGCTGATCTCGGCGACTTCCACGGTCACTGCCAGTTCGAGGTCGTCGTCGTTGCTCGGCACCAGGCTGATATGGCTGGGGCGCACGCCGAAGCGGAATTCGCCTTCGCCGATGGGGCGCAGGTCGACGTTCAGCGGGAAGTGCACAAAATTGGCGAAGCTCACCTCGTTACCGCTGATACGCCCCGGCATCAGGTTGATCGGCGGCTCGGAAAACAGCTCGGCGGCCAACACGGTCTGCGGCTGGTGATACACCTCGGCGGCCTTGCCGCTCTGGATCACCCGGCCTTCGTGAAGAATGGTGGTGGTGCCGCCCAGGGCCAGGGCCTCGTTGGGCTCGGTGGTGGCGTAGATGGCAATGGTGTGCCGCGCCTTGAACAGCTCGCGCATTTCCTGACGCAGCTCTTCGCGCAGTTTGTAGTCCAGGTTCACCAGCGGCTCGTCGAACAGGATCAGTTCGGCGTCTTTCACCAACGCGCGGGCCATGGCCGTGCGTTGCTGCTGGCCACCGGACAGCTCCAGCGGGTGACGTTGCAGGAATTTCTCGATGCGCAGCATCCGCGCGGTTTCCAGCACCTTGCTCTGGATCAGCTCGTCGGACACACCGGCCTGGCGCAATGGCGAGGCGATGTTTTCGAACACGGTCATGGTCGGGTAGTTGATGAACTGCTGATACACCATCGACACGTTGCGCAGGCGCACCGGTTTGTGGGTGACATCCACGCCGTTCATCAGGATGCGCCCGCTGTCGGGCTTGTCCAGGCCCGCCATCAGGCGCATCAGGCTGGTCTTGCCGGACAGGGTGCGACCAAGCAGGACGTTGAAGGAGCCGGCTTCGAAGCACAGGTTGGCGTCGTCGATCCAGGTTTGACCTTCGACGACGCGGGAGACATGTTCCAGGGTCAATGACATGACACGACCTTTTTATTATTGGAATGAATCTGGCCAGTCGTCAGAGCGAGTTTCATGCCAAAAACGGCAGGTGCTTGATCCACAAGGAAATGGGTTGAACGTGATGTTCAGGAGCGAACAGAAATGAACAGATCAGGCTGAACAACTGAACAATCCTGGGGTTGACAATGAACAGTTATGAACAACACTCTTTGAACCCGATTGATCTGGTTACATCCGCTGGATTGTGCAAGACCCCAAAACAATAAAAAGAAGGTCGCCCCATGGCCGAACCCCTGGCTCACGACACCCTTATCCAGGAATCCTGGCGCCGTTGCCGCGCCTTCGGCCTGGACCACCAGAGCACGCCCAGCTTCGATCAACTGCCCGCCGAGGGCATCAGCCAATTGCTGGAAAGCCAGCATTCCCTGGTGCAGACCACGCACCAGGAAGTCCTGCCCTACTACGAAAACATCCTGAGCAATTCCAACTGCCTGATCATGCTGGCCGACAACCAGGGCCAGGTGCTGACCAGTTGGGGCACCCAGCGCTTTATCGAGCCCAAGCTGGCCCGAGGGTTCAGCGCCGGCGCCAGCTGGATGGAGCGTTCCAGCGGCACCAATGCCATCGGCACCGCACTGGCCTGCGCCCAGGCGGTACATATCGAACATGACGAACACTTCCTCAAGGCCAACCGCTTCATGACCGGCTCGGCAGCGCCGATCTTCGATGCCCAGCGCGAAATCATCGCGGTGCTGGATGTCTCCAGTGACAGCTACCTGCCGCCCTCCCACACCCTGGGCATGGTCAAGATGATGAGCCAGACCGTGGAGAATCGGCTGATCCTCAACCTGTTTCGCGGTGAGCATTTCCAACTGACCTTCAACACCGGCCTGAGCAACCTCGACAGCCAATGGGCCGGCCTGCTGATCTTTGACGAGAGCGGCCAAGTGCTCTCGGCCAACCGCCGGGCCGACAACCTGTTGGGCATCAGTCTGTCGCGGGTGATGATCGACAGTTTGTTCAAGGTGTCGCTGCTGGAGTTGCTCAATCAGCCGGAGGGCCTGCCCTTTTCGTTGCAGGCGGCCGGACGCAATCGCTTCCAGTGCCTGCTGAAGCGACCGAAGCAGATGCCGGTGCAGGCCCGCGTGTTCAGCGAACCCGTTGCGCCAAAGCATGCCGCAATTGGCTTGAAGACCTTGCACTTTGGCGATGTGCGCGTGGAAAAAGCCGTGCGCCAGGCCGAGCGCCTGCTGGAGAAGGACATCCCGCTGCTGATCCACGGCGAAACCGGGGTGGGCAAGGAAGTCTTCGTCAAGGCCCTGCACCAGGCCAGTTCCCGCAGCCAGCAGGCGTTTATCGCGGTGAACTGTGCGGCGATTCCCGCCGAGCTGGTGGAATCGGAACTGTTCGGCTACGAAAAAGGCGCGTTCACCGGCGCCAACCAGAAAGGCAGCATCGGCCTGATCCGCAAGGCCGACAAGGGCACGCTGTTCCTCGATGAAATCGGCGATATGCCACTGCCGACGCAAGCGCGCCTGCTGCGGGTATTGCAGGAGCGTTGTGTGCAGCCGGTGGGCAGCAGCGAGTTGTTCCCGGTGGATTTGCGCATCATCTCGGCCACTAACCGGGCCTTGCGCGAGCAGGTCCAGGCCGGGCGCTTTCGCGAGGACTTGTACTATCGCATCGGCGGCCTGACCCTTGAATTGCCGCCGTTACGCGAGCGCAGCGACAAGCGGGCGCTGTTCCAGCAGCTGTGGCAGCAACACCGGGAGCCAGGCCAATGGGCCGGGCTCAGCGCCGAGGTGCTGGCACTGTTCGAACAGCACCCCTGGCCCGGCAACCTGCGCCAGGTGAGCAGCGTGCTGCAGGTGGCGCTGGCGATGGCCGAGGAGCAGCCGATCCGCCCGGAGCATCTGCCGGACGATTTTTTTGTCGATTTGAACGTGACGGCGCCACTGCTGCCCGCCAGTGAACACCTGGATGCCAGCATCGACCTGACCCAGCGCTTGAAGGCCGCCGGCGGGAATATTTCCCACCTGGCGCGGGAGCTGGGCGTGAGCCGCAACACCCTGTACAAGCGCCTGCGCCAGAACGAACGCTAGCGCGGCTTGACCACCACCAGCAGGTCGGTGAAGTACTCCACCTGGATCGGCAGGTTATCCGTCAGGGTCGACAGCGCCGCCGCCGTGTCATCCAGCTTGAACACCCCCGTCACCCGCAGGTTCTGCAAGGTCTGGGGGTCGAAGCGCAGCAGGCCGTGGCGGTAGCTGGCCAGGGTTTGCAGCACTTCGCTCAGGGGTTGGTCGTTGACCTTGAGCAGGCCACGGGTCCAGGCGTCCGGGTCGGTGTCGTCGGTGGCCTGGGGCGGTTGGGCGCGACCATGGTCGAGGACCGAACGCTGGCCGGCAGTGACCTTGACCCCTTCGCTGCGGTCCCCTTTGACTGCCACGGTGGACTCGATCACCGTCACCACCGTCGTACCGTCTGGCGCGCGCTTGACCAAATAACGCGTGCCCAGTGCCGTCGCCGTGCCTTGGTCGGTACGCACCACGAAGGGCCGCGTCGCATCCTTGGCCACGTCGACCCAGAGCTCGCCTTGCAGCAGTTCGATCACCCGTTGGTGGCCGTCGAATTTCACGTCCACCGCCGAGTTGCTGTTGAGCTGCAACTGACTGCCGTCTTCGAGGGCGATCTGGCGCCGCTCGCCCACGTCGGTGCGCTGATCGGCCATCCACACCGGCAGGTGCGTAAGGCCCAGCCAGCCGCAGAGCAATACGCCGAGCACGCCCATCACCTGGGTGCCGCGCGCACGACGCGGGGCAAATGCGCGGTTCAGGGCCACGCGTGCGGGTTGTGCAGGCAAGGTATCGAGGCTTCCCCACAGCGCGCGCATGCGTTCGATGGCGACCGCGTGGCGAGGGTCGGCCTGGCACCAGGCGTTGAAGGCCTGACGCTCGGCGTCGCTGACCTCTTCGTCGTGCAGGCGGGTCAGCCAATTCGCCGCTTGCTGGATGATCTGTTCGGAGTTCATGCCAGCGGGTCTGCCGCGTGCAGGCTGTGGTAGCAGTGCACCAGGGCGCTGGAGATGTAGTTTTTGACAGTGCTGGCGGACACGTCCAGGCGCGTGGCGATTTCGCTGTAGGTCAGCCCGTCGAGGCGACTCAACAGGAAGGCTTCGCGGGCCTTGGCGGACAAGCCGGCAAGCATTTCGGCGATGCGTTCCAGGGCTTGCAGGGCGATATGGATCGCGGCCGGGTCGGGCATGCCGGCATCCTCGCTCTGGATCACCAGGGCTTCCATGTAGGCTTTTTCAATGCGTCGACGCCGGGCGCCATCGATCAGCAAACGCCCTGCCGTGGTGGCCAGGAATGCCCGGGGCTCCTTGATATTTTGCGGCTCGGCCAGCATCAGCACGCGGATGAAGGCATCGTGGGCCAGGTCGGCGGCGTGCTGGGAACACCCCAGTTTTCTGCGCAGCCAGCCCTGCAACCAGCCGTGGTGCTCGCGGTACATCGCCGTAAGGGTCTGCTGACGCACTGAATCGCCCAGCGCGGCCGGAATGTCATGCATGCGCAAAAGAGTCTCAAATGGGAAGAGTTACCAATTGCGCAAACAATGCCAGTAAAACGGTGTAGGAGCAAGGCCCTCCCCGTCGCAGCTCGCTCGCCACAGGGGGCTGGATAGCTGCGGCTTAGCGCCAGCTCCATGAAACACCGGTATAGATCCCGCGACCATCGGCCGGGGTTGAGCGTGCGACATCCAGGCCCTTGTCGTCGTAGCCCGGCGTGACGGTGTTGGCGTAGCGGCGGTTGGTGAGGTTGCGCAGGTCGACCCAGGCTTGCCAGTCCTGCTTGGGTGCGTCGTAGCCGAAGGTCGCGCCCAGAAGGGTGTAGGACGCGGCGTAATAGGAATTGGCGTAATCCACCGCCACCCGCGAGGAATGCTCGGTATTGAGGCTGGTGTAGAAGCCCGTCGGGTGGCCGTAGCGCAGTTGCGCCTGATAGTAGTGCTGGGGGATGCCCGGCAAGCGGTTGCCGCCGAAACGGTCGTCGTCGCGGTAGTGGAAGTCACTGAAGGTATAGGCCTGGCGCAGGTCGAGCTTACCGCTGCGGCCGCCGTCCCACAGCGGGCTGAGCAGGCCCAGCTCCACGCCCTGGTGTACGGTGGGGCTGGCGTTGGACTCGGCGAGGATGGCATTGCTGGTCGAGGTCTGGGCCTGGGTTTCCACGGTGAGCAGTTCGTGGCGCACTTCGGAGCGGTACAGCGCCAGGTCCCACTGGCCGAGCCATGCTTCGCCACGGCCACCGATTTCCAGGGTGGTGGCAGTCTGGTTTTTCAGGCTGACGCCTTCGCGCTGTAATCCAGTGGCCGGGCCGCTGCCCGCTGGAAAGTATTTGTTGGAACCCCAGATCATCGACCACGCATGCGGCGGCTCGACCGAGCGGCTCAGGTTGCCGTACACCTGCAACTGCGGGGTGAAGTCATAGCGCAGGCCAATGCGTGGTGCGTAGTCCCAGTCATGCTGGCTGAGCGGTGCCTGGCCTTCGGGATAGGTGACCTGGGTTTCACGGCGGGTGTAGATCGCGGCCAGGCCGGTGGTCAGCCACAGGTCCTGGACCAGCTCCAGGTCGTTGCCGATATGCAGCACGGTGTCGGAGCCCAGGTAGCTGTAGTCGCGGGTCTTGGTGCCGGGGGCGTAGGTTGCGGTGTTGCCGGCCGGCGTGCGCACGTATTCCGACGTGCCGTTGTTGGGCATCGCCTGGGTGGTGCGCAGGCCGAGGGTGGTTTTGCTGTCGTGGCCGAACAACGTGTCCTGGCGGATGTAATTCAAGGTGCTGCTGATATCGGTGTAGGCCACCTTGAGGCGGTTGGTGCCTTCGCGCAGGTCCATCGGGTAATCGTGATAGGCCAGCCCGACTTCCAGGCGCGAATTGTCGTCCAGCTGCAAGGTGGTCTTGTTGGCGATCCAGGTGGAGCCTGGTTGCAGGCGCTTGGAATCGCGGGCAGCGTTGAGACTGTTGGCGGCACGCGGGTCGTGGCTGATCTGGGCGCGGGTGAGTTTGCCGGGGGTGTCGTTGGTGGTTTCGCGGTAGCGGAAATAGAAGCGGGTTTCCAGGTCCGGGTTGAAGCGGTAGCCGAAGTTGGCGGCCATGCCCTTGCCGGTGGCGGCGCTCTGGCGCTGGTAGCCGTCGGATTCCGAGTCGGTGAGGCTGATGTAGTAGTCGGCATCCCCCAGCACCTGGCCCGAACTGATCTCGCGCTGGGCATAGCCACGGCTGCCGGCTTCATAGCGCACTTGCAGCTTGGGCGCATCGTAGCCGGTATGGGTCACGTAGTTGACCGCGCCGCCCAGGGCCAACGCGCCTTGATCAAAACCGTTGGCGCCACGCAGCACCTCCACGCGGCTTTGCCACAGCGGGTCCTTGAGTTCATAAGGGGTACCGCCGGGGCCGGTCAGCGGCAAGCCATCGAACATTTCGTACAGCCCTGAAGCATGAGCGCCCGGGCTGCGGTTCAGGCCCGAACCACGAATGGACAGCTTCACCCCTTCGTTATTTGCCGCCTTGGCATACACACCCGGCTGATACTTGAACACGTCTTCGTTGGTGCTCACCCGCCCCTGCTGCACGCTGCTCATGTCGATGTAATTGGTGGCCCCGGGCACGCTCTTGAGCTGCGCCTGGGCGACTTCGCCGGCGCCGGCCTCGGGCGTGGTGACTTCGACCGGCGCCAATTGCAGGTCTTCGGCGTGCACCAGGGAGCTAAAGGTCAGGGCGGCGAACAGGAACGGAGGTGGGCGCAGCAGCATGGGCGGATCCTTGGAATTCGGGGGCGTGAAAGGCTGGGCCGTCACGCGAACAGTGATGGGAAGACAACGATGCCCGCCAAGTCACGCCTTAATAACGGACCAGACGCTTCCCACAACAGCGTCGGACCGGATTTATTTTTTAAGTCCAAAATCGAATTAATACATGCAAACTCAGTATTTAAAGAAATAACCAGTACGCATTACTGTGGAGCCATCGAGTCACCTACGAGATCGCCTCCCATGCCTGCATCCGCCACCGTCATCGACTTTACCCTCCACCGCAAACGCCGCCAGGCACGTGCTGCGGCCGAGTTGATGTGGGCGATGTACGCAGCGCGCGCAGGGTTGGCGGTGTTTACCACCCACGCCGTAACGCCCAGCGATACACGCCGGGCGTAGGCCAATGAATTTCCTGCATGTGATTCCCGAACCGCCCGAACCGCCCGAACCGCTGCCCAAGCCCAACACCGATGACGATGTGATCAGCCTGTGTGTGGCGCATAACCTGCAACGCCTGCGCAGCAAACGGCACTTGTCACTGGACGCCCTGGCACGCGCCTGCGGCGTCAGCCGGGCAATGCTGGCGCAAATCGAATCCGGGCGCAGCGTGCCGTCGATCAAGGTGTTGTGCAAAATTGCCAAGGGCTTGAAGGTGTCGGTGGCGGCGTTCCTGGAAGACCGCGCGTTCGAGGGGGTGGAAGTGTTGCCGGCACAGCAGAGCAAGCGCCTGGTGAGTGCCGATGGCGCGTTTATCAGCCGCGCATTGTTTCCCTACGATACGGCACGCCAGTCCGAGTTCTACGAGATTCGCCTGCGTGCGCTTGGGGAGGAAGTATCCCAAGGCCATGGGCCGGGCATCCAGGAAAACCTGGTGGTGGCCCAAGGCGTACTGGAAGTCAGCGTCAATGACGAGCGCTACCTGCTGTCCACCGGCGATTCAATCCTGTTCTACGCCGACCAGCCCCACCGCTACCGCAACCCGGCGGACAGCGAAGCCGTGGCGTTCCTGGTGATCACCTATCCCGAGCGGCTGGATTAATCACGGCAAAAAAAAACGCCCCGACTTATCGGGGCGTTTTTTCATCGCGCGGGACCTGTCAGCAGGTGCAGCACATCATCGGCATGCCGTTGCAGCTCATCATCATGGGCATGGCGCAGTCGTTCATCATTTTGTTCATGAGCATGCAGCAGTTGTTCATCATGTCCATGCTCATGCCCGGCATCGGCATCATTTTGCACGTCATGCCGTCGGCCATCATGGTGCATTCCATGACGCACTTCATCATCGGCATCGGCATGCCCATCATCGGCATCATGTTCATGCCGGTCATCATGGCCATGGCGTCGGCCGACATGCACATCATCGACATATTGGCGCACTGCATCATCATCGGCATGCCGCAGTTCATCATCATCGCCATCATTTCGGCATTGGTCTTGAACTGGGCCATGTCCATGCCGGCTGCCGGCTTCATGGTGCACATCATGGCGTCAGCGGCCATTTCGCATTTCATGGTTGCCATCATCATCGGCATGCCCATCATCGGCATCATTGGCATGGAGGTGTTCATCGGCATCTGCATTGCATTCATCATGTTCGAAACTCCGTAATCGACAGGAAATGGCTAAGTTCTGGCGCCGATTCTAGAGAGGCCGGAGGGCTGCGCAAGACGCCGGCAGAGCAGCAGGAATGGATGTTCCCAGGCACGCTTGGTCGAACAAGACAGCTGTATTTGGCGTGATAACAGTGATTTGGGTGCTATTGCGTTAGTTACATCCGTTACCTGGCGGCTATAGGCGTTATGGATATTCGATTGAGGAATCTCGTCCAATCTTAAGGAAATAAACGGTCTAACGGATGAGCCTAGCCGTCGGGCTTTTCCAGCGACTGCATCAATTCATCGGCCTCCGACCCCGGTGGTAGCCTGAACCCATGCATTTCATCAGTGGCAAGAATTTCATCCAGGGCGGCGAGCAACTGCGCTTCTGTCGGCGAGTCCCGCAGCAGTTTATGCGCGGGGAGCAACAACTCGGAGGGAACGCCCTGGACGCTGGCAGCGTCGATCACAGCGAAGAGGATAAAGCGCAGGCGTATTTCGCGGTCCGTCGGCCAAGCCGTTTTTCGCTTACCCAAGGTAGGGCCTCGTTTTTTCAGAAAAATCCGAGGCTATTGTGCACAGACAGGTGTTTCAAGCATCGGGATGCAAGATAGGCAGATTCCTACATTCAAAGGAGAAACAGCATACCGAACAACCCAATTACTGCACCGGCAGGAAATTCATCAACAACAGGCTTTGTGCATAGTTAAGCCCAATACGGCGGTAGCGTTCGTCGAGCATCTGGGTCAACAGGTCCAGACGCGCAACAATCTTGCCGAACTCGACGGCGAAACTCAGGTTGCTGCCCTCCTCCGAGATCTCGTTGGAAAACAGGAGCAGGACACCGTTTGCATCCTGACGCTTGCTGAGCAGCCAGGTGGCCTTCTCGATATTGCGCGCGGCATTGCTGACGAACTGCGGGTTGATCGAGTCGGTAATGTAGAACTCGGTACGCCCACCGTGGGCGGTCACGATCATGCTGCCGATGGCATAGATAAACGCCCCGACCCGATCGCCCTGAAACTCAGGGCTCAAGGAGTAGCTCAGCGCCGCCAGGTCGCGACGCTCCCCGAGGGCAGGCAATGAGCGGCGCTGCTCAATGGCCAGGCGGATCTCCCGCGCAGCGCTCACCGCATCCGGATAACCCGACTGGCGCCACTGGTTGGGGTTGCGCAGGTAGAGCTTGTTCATGAGCAAATACAGGCTTTGCAAGTTGTCGCGCATGCCCAGGGTCGCCATGCGATCGACACTGGTCTGGAAGAATTCATCGGGTTTGCCATCACTGAACTGCTTGGCGATGTCCCGCCCCTGCTGCTGGGTACAGCCACTGGCACAGAGTATCAACACCACGGCCAGCCACAGGGGCCGAGGCACTCGTCGAGTCTTGAATAAAAGTAACGTGCGATCCATCGGCACCCGATCTGGTTCTTTTGCCCACGCGGGAAATCGGCAGGGCTGGGACAAGGATAGATTGGATAAATGAAAAAAAGTGCGATGGGCTGGGCAGATAGTTGTAAGCAGAGCCTGCCGGGGGACTGAATCGGCCCAATCGTGAAAGATTCGTTTCAGGGCCTATACTCAATGGAACAGTTGCGAGTGTTGTTGGCGATCCAGGGAGGATCTACATCGCGTACGACACTTCCCCCCGCAGCTGTACAGGAGGGTCGCACAGATGAAACATCCCATTCGAGCTCAGATTTTTGTCCAGGTGATTTGCCTGCTTTCGGTGGCTCAGCTTTTCTGCTGAGCCATGGGTCACTGCCTTTAAGATCAGCTGCGAGTGTGGCTGGGGCAGTTTTCGCCCTGTATTTGGGCCCATCAACTTAAATGCCATTGCTGCCGCAGTAGCGTTCGCGCGGGTTTCAAGCGCGGACGGCCCGACACTACGAGTCTGGTATTAACGCGAATGTTTCATTTATCCAGATTCACCAGCTCGTGCATCCGCGCCCCTATCATTCCCCGCAACCATTCAGCGTGAAACGCCATTTCGTCCAGAGAGATACCCTCACCCAACCGATATTCGAAAACCTTGTCCTTGGGTCCCTGACCCACGAGGTGGAAATGCCCATAGCGATCAAACCGGGCGAGGACGTAGGGGCAGACGTAAATGATGTTGCTGAATGGCACCCGCACTTCGTAGGGCCCGCGGCCACGACGGATAACCGTGAGGCTAAGCAGTTGCTGGTTTTCATCGAACGTAAAGGCCTCCACATGAGGCGTAGAGGCCATCCAGGCAAAGATCGCACCGATGAGCACTGCGGTACCGAGCATGAACAGGATGAGCGTCGACGTCGTAAAACTCGATTCAGCGCTGGGCGGCGCGCCCTGCAGCGCTCCGAGCCCGGCCAGGAGCAACATCGCCAGCCCGTAGCCCGGCAACAGCATCAGTAGCGCAATGTAGAACCCCAGGATCCCCCGACCACTGCCGCCAACGCTCGGTAGATCCGGGCCGTAATACCAGGTGGGTGGGTGCGCGACAGGGCTTCCAGTGCTTGGCGCTCCGGGAAGGGTGGCGACTAGGTGAGGTGGGTCTTGACGGTTCATCCAACAGGCTCCAGGGGTTGCAGCGTTCAATAATGGGCGAAAAGCCAGGAACCTTTGCGTTCCCCTCAAACCGTTAGTTGGACGCCCGCCTACGGGCAGCCTTACTTGAGCAGGGCAATCACCGCGCAGACGATCATGATCGCCAGCGCCGGCCACTGCATGGGCATGAAAAAGAAGTGATGGCGCACGCCATCTTCATGCACCTGCCGATTCAGGACAAAGCCCAGCACGGTGTTGATGGCCGAGCCAATCCCCACCCCCATCAACAGTTGCATCAGTGAGGTATTGCCGGGTTTGACGCTGGGGTCGGGCCACACCCCCATCAGCAACAACACCATGGCCACCGGTGTGAACAGCGTCAGCCAGCCTGCGCCGCGATAGATCATCGTTTAATCCTCATGAATGACACGATTGGCTCAAGCCGGCTCGCGTGCTTGCTCTTCAGCCGCAAACACGGCATCGAGTGTGTTGAGGAACAGGTCATGGCTCAGAATGCCGGTGGCGATGGTCGACAACACGGGTTTGCCGCTCTCGTCCTTGATCACCACCTTTTCGGTCCAGGCGTTGAGGTCGACGGTACGCAGCGACGACATCGGCACCTTGCGGCCCTGGTATTCGAGGAGATCCTGGCTCACCACAATCGGCGTCGTGGTGATTTTGAGGAAGTTGCCGCTGACGCGCTTGCCCCAGACCTGCCCGGAGCTGATGCAATTGAACCTGACCGCCCCACCCGACTCCAGCGTCGCCATCACCCCCGGCAGACGTGCACGTACGTGCAGCTCACGGACCAACTGCTGGAAATCGTGAAAACCCTTGAGGCTCTCGATCACTCGATGAAACGGCTCGGAGGCATTACGACGGTAAGCCACGTTGGTGATCATGCCGGTCAGCACGGTTTGCCCGGAGCCAAACAGATACAGGTCATCAATCTCGGCAAAGGCGGTGTATTCGCGCTGATCGTTGATGATGCGCTCGATACCATGTTCATACACGTCGTAAAGCGGCGCACGCAGTTTCCTGTGCCAGGCGTAAGCGGCAAATACACCCAGCCCGAGAACCGCCAGCAAAGCGCTGGTGGCGTAAATCAAGGTATGGGGGCTGCTGAAGCTGAAGGCCATGCCCCGGGACGTCTGGAGGCTGACCGGCCCCTCATTGCCCGCTGGCAGGATCGTACCCAGATACAACACAAACCCGGCGAGACCTAACAACACAACGCCAAATATCAAACTGAAAATCAGAAAACCCTTGCCGTGACGGAAACTGGCGATCAGTTCGCCGGTGACGGAAGGCGCTTGGGAGGGGGATGACTGCATAAATCTTGCGTCCTTGTAATGGGGTAGCGCGCGCCGCGGTTTACGCGGAGCCGATTGAGCCGTGCCCCAACTGGGCAGGCTTGGCACGGCAGGTTGGAACATGGCCCATTAACATCGTTCCCTGTGCATATGGGTTAATGCCAACGGGTTCACAACGTTCGCGACATTGGGGCCGGAAACACGAAAGCCCCGCTAAGGCGGGGCTTTGGTTTAAGTCCTGGCGGGAAACCACGCCTGGGACCCTCGTCATCTTTCGGACAATGCAGCGCTTGTTTCACCAGCTGGCAAAAGACGTTCCCGGACGTGGAATCATTATCGGGCTTGGCGAAGCACAAGCTCCGACAGACGGGTCTTAACTCGGAAGCAGAACTCACGAATTTGAAATTGATAAGCGGGCATAACCATGTAGTTTAAATCGGGACCCAATGAGTCTTTAATTTCCATGTATTTGGCAGTCTTGGCAGCAATGGCCTGGTATTGCGCCTCGTATTTATCGTAAGACGCTTTGTTGTAGACCTTTAAAACATCCAATTCTTTACGGCATTGCTCAGCGCGATTTTGGTTCAAGTTTGTTTCTGATTCTGACTGAGCCGCCTCCGGAGAAGCTGCTTTCGGGGCGTCAGCACTGGCGTTCGCAGGTGCAGCCTCATATCGCACAGTCCACTTTTCTGGTGTCGAAGGTGCGACTTCAGGCGGTGCTTCCTGGACGACGGCAGGAGGTGGAGTCACATCAGGTTTTTCGGGAGTTTTCGTAGCGCATCCAGAGAGGGCAAGCCCTACCACTACAACGATGCCACACATTTTATCCATCGGTTCCACCAAGAGGTAATTACGGATGGCTGAGTCGTTAGGTTCTGGGTAAAAGTAATAACTCATTCAATGATCGAGTGTAATTTTTCTACCAGCCTCAAGGCGCTCAGCCTCTCTTCCTTGAGTGCGCAGATGAACGATAGTAGTAAAAAAATAAAAAGATGACGAGCAAAAGCTGGCTGGAAAAACCACGAATTTAATGAGCCAGTTGAAGTGGTTTCAGTTGCGTGATTCCGGTCCCGCGCTGCATCGGCAATCATCAGTATTGGCTGCGCGAGTCTGCGACAGGGCACAGTAAGCAGAAGATCGCCAACCCCCAGAAACACAAAAGCCCCGCAATCGCGGGGCTTTCGTTTGAATCTTGGCGGGAAACCAGGGATTCGAACCCTGGGAACGCTATTAACGTTCGCCGGTTTTCAAGACTGACGATTTAACCATTAAAATCAATACCTTATCAATTTTTAGTTTCCGCATTTGGACATTTTTAGCTGACCTGTAAGCCGCGCAGATCAAGGGGAGCACATCAGGTTGCGGAAACGATTTCACCCTTCCCTGGCGTCCTGCCGACCGAACAAAAACTACCAAAAGTACACCGGCTGCTAATCTGTTGACTCCACTAGAGATACGCCAATGACCAACTCAGACCTTCTCCCCTCCCTGCTCTCTAAGCTCTACGAAAACCAGCTTGCCCTGGAAGCCTCCATCATGGAGTTGTCGAACTGGGTCGAGCAGCGTGGCTCCGAGGATGTAGCCGAGAATATCAGGGGCGCCCTGCACACCATCGACGAGAACGAAGAGTTCATAAAACTGGCCCTGGCAGTGCTCGTGGCGCCGGAGTAAATCCTACAGCTCGTCGCCTCAAATCGCGTCAAATCAAAACCTCGATTACTGTATATGAATACAGTATTCGGATTTACCCCCTATGAACCTTGATGAAGAAACCTGCGAGTGGCTTGGACTCCCCACGCCGCTCGAAATGTACAAACAGCACTGCCTCATTCTGGAAAACGAAATCCAGGAACTGAACCTGCAGCTTAGAAAATCGCGAGCGGATGTGTTCTGCATCAGCCAAACGCTGCTGGAGGTCCAGGATAAGAACAGTGAGTTTGCCGGGTATCTACGACAGCGCGGCGCTGAGGCTGCTTCGATGCGCAAGCAGATTGCTGATCTGAAAATTTCGGAATCCGCCAAGAAGAATGAGCTGCTCAAGCTCAGAAAACGTCTTGGCCCCCCTATTGAGATATTGTCCTGACGTACGCCTGGCACGCCCTCAGCGCGATTACGGCGTTATTCCCGGCATCGGTGATGGCGATAATTCTTTGAGCATGCGCTGGGTCAAGTTGGGCTCGACGGGTTGCATGAACCACGCCGACGGGGCCGGTGGTGGGAGGCATGTTGCAGCCACTGGCTGAATCCGTCGCGTCGAGAAGGACTGACAGCCGGATATCAGCAGTAGCAAGCTGATCACGCAGGCGAGCCTGATTACGCTGGGCATCGGATAATTCCTTGGTGTGTTGTTGGTCGGAGGTGGTCAGCGCCTGCTCGATGAACAGGCGCTTGTCCTGCTCGGTGCGGACCTGGACGGCGGCGGCGTTGCTTATTTCCGCCAGGTCATTCTTGTGCAGGCCGGCCTGCTCGGCGAGCTTCTTGCCCATCCGCCATTCCTGCACCTGCCAGGTGCCGGCGGCGCTGACTACTATTGCCAGCAAGATCGCGGCCAGGATCTGCCCGGGAGTCATGCCAACACCTTTTTCGCCTTGTCCCACAACTGCCGACGATCTTCCAGACCATTGATGCCGCCGTTGATGCGGCGGGTGATCTTCACGAAGTCGCCCTGGTCGGCCAGAGTGTTCAAGCCTTTCGTAGCCCAGAACCAGGCCGCCGACATCGCCGCGTAATGCGGCTGCTCCAGCAGTTCAGGGTTGTTGATGAGGTCCAGGCCAAGCGCTTCACCGCACGCTTTATAGTTCGCGCGCCCCGTAACCTGAATCAGGCCGCGCCCACTGTATTTCGAGCCGTCCCCCCTCTCCGTGTTTCCCAGATCGGCGCGCCCCTCATATCCGAGCTGCTGGGCGGTTGGGCCCCATATTTCGCGAACGAACCGCAATTGCCCCGACTCGTGACCAAGCTGGGCGATGAATGCAGCCGCGCGGGCGGTGCCGACAATTCCGTAGCGATTCATGGCGGTGTTCAATGCAGGAACAAAAACGCCGGCTTGGCGGCCGGCGTTCGGTAGGATCTGCAGCAATTGCTGCGATGTGATTGGCATTTACCTAACCTCAATAAACAGCAAAGAAAACGCCCCGTCAGTGCGGGGCGTTTATTGGAATTGCTCGGCGATCCAAGCGGGCGCCGTAGGGCGCTGCTCGATGTCGGGGAAAGCCTGCGATTGCGGCCAGTCGCGAAGCTGCTGCATGTAAACCAACAGCTCAGAGAATTGATCACCCGACAACGTTGTGTCGCCGCCGATTTCCTGCTGATCACGGTGACGCTCACGCAACCACATGACCGAAGACAGCTCAGCGTCGCGCCACTTGCGCTCCTGCGCCGCAGGATCAGGAACCACCACAGGCGGGTCAATCAAATAGGGCATACCCTGCTTATCATGAGCGCGAATCTTTCCAGGCGCGGGATTACCAATCACCGCCAGATACACTTCCTCGGTAATTTCCAAAACATCATTTGGCATGTTATCGCCATGAACGGAAGGCAGATAAGAACACCCAGTAGAGGGGCTGTAAAAGCGCTGCATGATTATCTCCAATACTTATATCAATAGCCGATAGCCAACCAGACGCCAGAAAATGCGTTAGCCGTATCGCCGTAAACCCACTGGTTCTCGATCTGGAAAGAAGCCTTACCGATGTTAGCAACGCCAAAAGACTGGCAATGATTCGTAAAGGCCGCGCTGGACTTGTAATTCGCCAACGCAATAAAGCAAGTACTCGGGAACTCGATCTGATAACTAACGGTTAGACGGTTATCAACGGGAATAGCAGCCGAGTTACCCCATTGAATAACCAAGCCACCCAACCAGCTCGGGAAAGCAAAATAGCCATTCGGCTGGAAGCTAAAAGCAAATCCCTTGCGCATTTTCTTCGGAGTTACGATAACCTGATCATTGCTTTCTAACATCTGCGCATCGGTGGCAACTCTTACCGTGCCCTGACTCGTCTCAGTCGCAAGGCCGAGCTTAGCGTCTACAGTCGCCTGGACAAACGCGCAGTTTGCAATGTACGGACCCGCATACCCTGCGCCCTGGGTTGGAACTACTGTATTACTTGGAATGGCCGGTACGTAAATCTCCATAGGTACCGTAAGGCGGCCAGCAGAGCTATAAGACATTAAAGGGCCAAGAGTTTGATTATCTGCCCCAACCGTACCCCAAACGAACCCCCCTGTATTGCCACCGCCCTTGTTGCAAATAAATTGCATCGTCCCAGTACCTGCCGACCCCCAACCGATATAACCGCCTAGGGAGCCGTAACCAGAGACCTCAGAGTTAAAAGATACGCCAAGGTACTTTGGGTAGTAAGCTCCGCCAGATACAGGCATATATCTAGAAGGGTCGAGATTTCCACTATCCCACGGGGTATTACCAGCAAAAGCCGGGCGCACTGAAAACGATACCTTCCCCGTAGCGCGGCCGACATTAAAAGCGCTGAGTTCGCTACCTTCTGCCAACCGAACAATAAGCGACCACATACTGGCATCATGACCAGTTCGATAGTACAGGGATGTAAGATCAGAGTTATAGAAATTAAAGCCTACCCCTAACGGCACCCTCATGCCTTGCTTGACAATTTCTTTAACGGCGGCCGCAAGCTGATTATTTTCATTCTCCTTAGGAATAAATCCAGCTGCTTTAATTACATTAATAATTTCGTCTGTTACTGCCGACCCCCAAGCTGACGGAATCAAAGACCCTACTTGACCCGTAGATGTGTTTTCATCAACAAACTTGCCACCTACTAATCCAACGTTTGGAACGCTATTTGGATAATCCATTTATACACCTACCCGTAATTAATAAATTCTAATGCGTGCGCAGGCGCACTTCGGCGGAGAACACATTCGAGTGCGCCACTTGGATTAACCCCGAAGCGCTCCCCGAAATAGCTGGCCCCGAAGCGACGGCCCAGACGACGACGAGGCCCAGTGTTGAGCGTCCACATGAACTGCGCCGACCACGTACCAAAGTGCGAGCGCCCAAACCGTGCAGCCCCGAAACGCGGGGCTCGATATTCGGTAACAGAAGCTTCGGGGTAGCCCTGGGTAATGGCGAGCTGCACAAAGAACGCAGGACTTTGCCCGCCGACTTCGACCAAACGGCGCCGCACGGCCAGCTGGCGGTCCTCAAACGCAGGGTTTTCACCCAAGCAAGGATCGGGCAGATCCATCACCTGCTCCCAGTCGGGCACCAACTCGCGTACCGTGTCCGGGTCGCTCTCCGCCAGCAGGTCAGAAAGGCGCAGATCCTCACGTGCCAGTTCCAAAGAGCCTGACTGCAGCAGCTCACGAATCTCAGGCACCAGTTCTACGTCCCAAGCGGGACCGGGCGGCAGCAGCGCCACCAACTGTTGGTAGTAGTCCTCTGCCGTCCTTATCGCCATAGAATCCCCCCGAATGTCGGCAGCTCATTGGCAGCCGGCACCACGTCGCCGGACGGGCTGAACAAAACATGATCCTTCTCACCAGTTCCGCCGCTGATGGCTTCGCTGATATGCGTACCCAGCAACCTGGCGCCCAGATCTGATTCGCGGTTATGCAGATCCACAAGCGCAGCCTCGACAGCTGCACGCACGACGCCGCTGTCAGGAACCAGTTTTATTTCGTACTGAATGGGCTTATCTACAGGCGCCAAGACTGCCAGCTCAGCCGTTACCGGCCGCTCTCCGTCAATGTAATTAAGCGCCTGGGCCAGCGCCTCCGGCCCTGGAATAGGGTTTAAGTCGCCATCCCTGACGATGAACACCGCCACGGTACCCGGGCCCATCCACTGCCTGCGAACCCAGGCACGGGTCACACCAGGCACTTCAAGTGCCCAGGTTTCGTAGTCGCTGGTATTACCGCCGTGGGGAACGACACGGTAAGAACGAATGACCCGGGTGCGCAGCGCCTCAATGCTTTCCTGTTCAGTGCCACCGGCAATACCTGGCTCAAGAACAGTGAACGTGTCGGCTATGCCTTCAACAGGTGAAACGCTGCGTAGCACGGTACCGGCCGGCGTGTTGCCAAGCTGGCCCGCGTCGACGGCCTCCAAGGAGACGACGCCTGAAGTAGCGCCCAGCGTTACGGATAACGAAACAAGAAAGCGCTGGCCATCTTCGCGCTGCAGCAGCGTGCCGGCATCGAGCACCGCCGTAACAGCACCGATGAATTTAGCCTGGCCTGTTGCTGCTACCGCCGGCAGCCGGTCGCGCTTGAGCCTGGAGCGCGCCATGCGGCGCAGCGTATCTTCATCGGCCTTGTCAGGCAGGATCTGGTCAGCGATATACGACTGGTGCGCGTAGCGGCCGTAGGACGCTGCAGCGTTAACCCGCGCAAGCACCTCAGCATCAGAGCGCAGCAGCGCGCTAGAACCCGCCAAATCGCTACGGGCCCGGCTGATCAGCTCGGGCATGGTCGGAGTGTTATACGGCATGGATCACCTGCCACAAGTTATCGAGAGAAAGTTCCAGCGGCGCGCCGTTCCGAAAAACCAGTACAACGCGCATGTCGAGGCGATCAACGCCGCGTGTAGTGGTAATGTCGACGGCCGTCACCCGGCCGTCATCGAGCATCCATTGCAGCGATTCACGGGCGAACGTCGTAGCGTCCCTCACCGTGTCCGCGTTGAGGGTGCGACGGCGCAGTTGCCAAAGGCGGGAGCCGATTTGGTCGCTGGTCACCGTGGGAAAGCTGTCACCCCACCAGCCGTAGCGCTCAGCATCATCAAGCGCGTCATCCGCACCGGCACGACGCCAGGTCAGCAAACTGACCACGGCTGCGCGGCGCCAGACGCTTTCGGTCACGTCTTCATTGATGAGGGCCATGACTACTCCGCCGCTGCAGGTACGGGCGGACCGGAAAGAGCGGTGCCTTTCATGACGCCATCATGCGGGTGATCAATCTGACTGACCCCGGCGGCCACCTGATCACCTGCAGACACGATCTTACCGGTGGTGCGAATCTCCGGCGTGTCGAACTCCACGGCCGTTTCCGCCTTGACCTTGAGCGTCATGGTTTCGATTTCAATCACTCGGCCGCGCTTAAAGTGCAGCTTGTCACCCTCATCGGTATAGAGTGCTACCTCACCGCTTTTAAGGCCCTGCAGGCGAAAGCGACGGTCTGCGACACAGATCACCACCCCATGCGAGCGGTTGCCGCCAAAGAAGCCTGCAAGCACCTCGGCGCCGGCATGGGCGTTGGCCGTGTAACCGTAGGGTTCGAAGTGTTCCATGCCGTCCTTGATTTCTCCGGCCAGCAACTTCACCTGCAGTTCCTGCAGCTTTTTCAGGCCGTCGACCAAGCTCAACGTGCCGCGTACAAGAATGTTTTTTATGTTGCTCATTCGGGCTTCCAGTCGGCGGGAATTAGGTATTCAAAGTTATCCGCTGCGCCGCCCTTCTTGAGCTTGCGCGCCTTGTGCGGGTCTTTGGGTTCGGGCAAAAAAGCTTCTGCAGGCGCAACCGAAAGGCTGCAGGTGGTGCCCCCTTCGTCGAGGCTGTATTGCACCTCGCTAATCAACATGTCGCGGTCAATGCCCAGGGCGTAATCCACCACCCGGACAATCAGGTTCACCCGCCACAATGCGCCGTTCGACTGCCGCCACCCCTGAACCTTGTACTTAAGCGTCAGCGCTTTACCGATGCGGTTTCCCCGCTCCCAGTTCGCCCTGGCCTGGGCCAGCTCAGGCGTCAGGTCGCCGCTTTCTTGTATCTGCAGCACCCGATAGCGCGGCGCCCGTGGGTCAGTAACGGTCGAAGCCACCTCAGACGACGCGGCGCCCGACTCGTCGTCGGTGCCCTTGCGTTGTCCGATCACGCGGTATTCCGAAAACACCCCGGAAAAGTCCAGCTCAGTGCTACCGGTCAGGATGTTTTGCCCCAGCTCCAGGCGGTCGACCGCACGCCCTGCACTACCTGGGGAAACGATCACCAGCCGCCCCTGCTCGTCGTCCGTGGACAGCAGCCGGGAAAGTGTCAACAGTCGGTCGATGGACTCAAAAACCGTCTCACCGGGCTCAATCGTGTGATCCGTGACTTTGCTGGTCTCGGGCACCTGACTAACGACTTCGATGTTGTAGGTAGACGCCAAGGCTTTCACGATGGTTTGTATGCTCTGTCCTCGCCACTGGCCGGGCTTGTTGATCGCGGCGCAGTCGACCAGATCCGCCGTCTTTGAACGGCCGCCGATGGCCCGGGTAATCTGCCTGGCGTCATAGCTGATCGGCGTCTTGAAGACATACGCCGTCAACACATGATCGGCGCCAATACGCACGGCAGCGCGGTCACCCTGGCGAATCGGGATAGGCACGTCACCGGACAGCTTCCACGTCACCCCAACGTTGAAGTCTCGACATTGGCGCTCAATGGATGCGGTGATGCTGACGTTCTTCCAGCCGCTGTAATCCATGCCGTTGACACTCAGTGTCACAGCGTTTTGCGGGTCCATAGGGTTACTCCTGGGCGACTTTCAGCGGCAGCGGTGGCAGGAATCCCGGGTGCTGCACAGCGTTACGCGTAACGATTTCATCGGCGCGCGATGCATCACCGAATTGCTGGTAAGCCAGCACGAACGCCGGCAGGGTTTGTTTCGGGGTGACCTCGATCAGCCGGACACCGGCCTTGGCGACTTCCGCCAGGTGGGCCCTGACCAACTTCCTGGCGTTGTCCAGGCGCTCGAAGTGCGCGTAAGGGGCCTGCAGCTGCGCGTCCCAAATCTCTGTACTGATGTCATCACGCAACGACAGCACATCGTCAGTTACCGGCACCTCGACACGCTCAATCGGCGCTGCTACTTGCTGCTCCAGGGTAGGAACGCCAGGCAGTACAGCCGGCGCCTGAACCACCGGCATGGACGCGACAATGCGCAACGCGTCAATAATCAACACGTCGCGTATAAGGTCACGCGTGGCCGTTACGGCCGCGATGGTGGCCGCTCCACCTGCAGGCGCAGGCAGTGCCGCAATGCCCTGGGCAGCGGCCACCTTACTGCCGGCAGTCCGCCGCGAAAGGCTGAACCGGTCAAAGTCGGTGGACATGCTGGAAAACTGCGACTGCAGCATGCTCGCCAGGTTGTCGGGGAAGTTCGCCACCATATCGGCCAGCGTGACCACAGAGCTAACCAGGCCCGTTATCTGGCTGATTTCCTGCTGAATGAACATCTGCACCCCGGCCAGGCCGTTCTGCAGCGCCTTGACGCTCAGGCGGGCTTTATTGACCAGGGCCATCGCCGCCTTGTACCGCGCAATCGCGGAATCCAGCAGGCTTTCATTCTCGGCCTCCAGCTGACGCGCCGTGTTCGGCACGCCGGCCGGGTAGCCCTTTTCACCCCCTTCGACAAACATCAACTCAAAGCGAGTGACGCCGCCTTCATTCCAGGCATGGCCCGCCGAACAATCCGTGGCGGTGCCATACATCTGCCCGTACCACGGATGAATCAGCGTTCCTGGGCCGGGCTGATTGAGCGCCCGCAGTAAGTTGTCCCGCTGAAAAAAACAATCCTCCCCCACCACAAACGCCGTGAACTTGATTACCCGGGTTTGTTCGCCCAGGTCTTCAACCTCAGGGCGGTTGCGCTGGGGGAATTCATGCACCTGTGTCCGGCGGCCTACGGGGGTGCTTTCCGATTCAACGTGAAACGGCACCCCGCGAAACGACGCCGGTTGTAACTGCTCGCGCCAAGTAGCCATTGCTTACCTCGAAAGGGTACGGGTGCCCAATTGCGAATCGACCTTGAGGCCTGGCTGATTGGTTGAACCTTCCACTCGCGTACCTGGCGGCGCGCCTTCCATCTTGATCAGCAGCGAACCTTCCAAATTGTTGCGCTGGTTGGCTGCAGCCTGCTGATTGATCGACGGCGCCCCTGGGGCACGTAGCAGGGATTTCGCATCCAGCCCCCCCATGGACGCGTTGCGCGCCGCCTGGGTGTTGATTGCCTGATCCACTGCGTTCGCCTGGACAAAGGCCCCGGTACCGCCGCCGGCCCCCGCGTTTCTCTCACGCTGTTCTTCCGCCCAGGTCTTGGCCTTATCGGTCGCGGTCTTGATGATCCCGGGCCCACCTTCACCACCGCCCATGAACTTCAGAATCGGCTCAATGATCGGCTTGATGGTTTCCCACAGGCCCTGAAACCACGCAGTGATTGGCGCCCAGTGCTTGACAATCAGACCCAGCGGGGAGAAGTCAAAAGCCGTCTTCATGAAGTCAAAGAACGGCACAGACAGCGCCTGGACCAGCTCCCACGTCGCCGCGAAGAACTCCGTCAGCGGCCCCCAGTTTTCGATCACCTGGGCAAGCGGCGTGTAGGTAAAGGCATTTTTCAGCCAGGCCCACAGCGCCATTGCCGGGCCCTGGATTTTTTCCCAAACCGCCTGGAAAAACGGCGCCACTGACGACCAGTTGGCAATCAACATACCGGCGGCCATCGCCAGGCCACGCACCACAATCCCGACAATGCTTTTTTTCGTCACGTTGTCGAACATGGTCATGGCAAAGGTCGCCGTGATCACAGCCAGGCGCAGCACGGCAAAGCCTGCGGCAGCTCCTACAATCGCCTTGATCAACGCCGGGTTGGCCGAAACTACCGCAGAGATTTGCGAGACGATTGGCCCGACCGCCTCAAGGAAGTCATTCAGCGGCGGCAGCAATGCGGTACCGACAGAGATACCCAAGTCGGTGACGCGGTTTTGCATCAGCTGCAGGGCGTTCGCAGTGGTGGCCGCCCTGGATGCATATTCCCGCTGCATCGAGCCGCCATACTTCTGCTCGTTGTTCACAAGCGCGAAGTTCTTTTGCAGCGTGTCCAAGTTCGTCAACAGCGGCGCAATAGCCCCCACCGACTCCTTGCCGAACAACTGCGTCAGGACGGCCGCCTGCTTGCTTTTCTCGACCTTTCCAATCGACTTAAGCACCTTGTTAATGGTGCCTTCGGAGTCCACCGACATCCCTTTGGCGATAGCCGCGGAGTCCAGGCGTAGCGCCTTAAACGCATCCTTTTGCGACTTGGTAGCCGCAGTGCCGGCGGTCAGCGTAAGCGCGAAGTTTTTCATGCCCGTCGCAGCGACGTCTTCGGCGATACCCACCCCAGCCAGAGACGACGCCATGGCGGCAATCTGGCCGGCATTGAGGCCGGCAATTTCGCCCAGCGGGCCGATGGCCGTCACGATCTTGGAGATTTGCCCAACACTGGCGGCGCCGGTATTGCCTAACTCGTTGATCTTGTCGGCCAGCCCCACAACATCTGTCTGGCTCAACTTAAACGCGGTGCGCCACTTCGCCATCATCGAGCCGGATTCTTCGGCCGTGGTGTCGAAGGCAATGCCCATCTTTACCGCGTCCTGGACGAACGCATTCAGTTCTTCCCGGGCAATGCCAGATTGACCACCTGCCGCAACGATGGCCGCAATCCCTTCGGCCGACATTGGCAGCTCTTTGGACAGGTTCCGAACGTCCTGGCTCATGTCCTTAAACTGCTGCGGCGTATCGAAGTTAACCACCTTCTTAACGTCCGCCATGGCGCTTTCAAAGCCAATCGCGGCCTTGACCCCCATCACGAACGGCGCTGCGATAGCGCCGCCCTGCAGGGCTTCCATAAACGTGATCTTGCCGAGGCCGGTGCTATTCAACTGCTTGCGCAGTCCCATGGCGTTTTTACGAATGGTGCCAAGCATCGGCGACAGCTTGTCGACGCCGGTAATCAGCGCCTTTAGCTGAAACTTATCGGCCATTAATCCACCTGCTGCTGTTCTTTCAAGATCCGGTGCGCTTGCTCAAAACTTTCAAGCAGCACATCCATCGGCCGGCCCATCATGTTGTCGGGGTCGACCTTCCAGAAATACGCCAGGTCATAGACCAGGCTGATTAGGCGGTCTGCGGAGTCGACGCCGGAGTCATGAAAAAACCGATCAGAATCCACGCCAGCGAATTCAGGTCGGCCAGGTCCAGCTGCTCAACCGAGCTTTGAGGGATCGCGGCACAAACTGCGATGTATTTGCACACCACATCAGGCTCCACCACGGGCATGCTGTTCTCGCTCAGGGTGTACGGCAGCGCCTTGATGGTCCGTACTTCCTTGGTGGTTGGACGGCGGATTTCCAGCTCTGCCAGCTGATCACCGTGCGCGGTGATAGGTACTTTCAGCTTGTGTACTGTCGTGGTCATTACTGCCAATCTCCGTTGATGCCTTCGAATTTAAGGGTGAGTTTCCCGTCGTCGCCATTGACCGTGGCGTCATCCACTAGGTACGCGCCGCTCAACACGTACACGCCGCCATCCTTGAATTCGGCGGTAACGGTCATGTTGGTGTTGGTGGTGATCTTCGCCAGGTCCAGGCCCGGCGTTTTCACCGCGTCGACTTTTACGAAAGGGGTTACGTCCTCTTCCTTGAAGTAACCCGGGCGGATAGTTTCGCGCTTGACCTTGGAGACGGGCGCTTCTACGCCACCCGTGACCACCAGCTGGCTACCGTCGACCTTGATGTAACAGGTTCCTGCGACTGCTTGGCCCATACGGCCTCCCATGAAAAAGCCCGCACGTGGCGGGCTGGGTGTTCAGATTTCGGCTTACGCCGCTTCGGGGTACTGCGAGCGGAATTGATACAGCAGCGCAAACACGCGCAGCTGATTCACCAGATCCGGCGGGAACAGGATGTTCAAACGGCTCGGGTTGTTCGGGTCTCGCTCTACGATCAGATTGGCCTTGAACATTTCGGCGTTCTCCACCAGACCGGCACGTTCCAGTTCGCCATAAGCCGCGATCAGCTCGCCACGGATCACGCTCGGCGTGACGATGGCCTGGCCTGGGCCAAAGTTCGTGCCGTCATTGGCAAGCTTATGCCGGCCGTACTTGCTGGTAATGCGCGTGCGCAGAAAGCGGATCACATGCGCCGACTGGTGCAGCGGCTCGCTATCCAGATACGAGTCATCAACCTGGCCGTAAGCGTTACGCTGGTAAGTCGTAATGGCGCGTTGAATTCGCACAGAACCGCCCGTGGAACTGAATGTGGCAATCCCGTTGGTCAACAGGGATTGCGACTCGTCAATCAGAAAGCGATCACTCGCTGACGCCGACTGGATTGCGCCCAGCTCCCCGCTTTGCGTAGGCCGTGCAGGGTCTGCACTGATAAACACGGCCGTACGGGCCATGAACTGCGCCGCAACCTCCCACACCGGCTGAGGCAGGCTTTTCTCAAAGCCGCCGATGCTGATATGCGGATCGTTGCGCACGCGCCCTGCGGCCACCAGCTGGCCCAGCGTGCCGCGCTTTGCGGTGTACACGTGCCCATAGAGTTGCTTGGACCACGACCAGCGGCCGGAACTCTCATCCATGGTCGCCTTCCACGCATCCAGCGTGGCGGGGTCCGTCCAGGGCTGTGCAATGAACTCGAAAGGCTCATCACCCAGGGCGGCAAGGGCAACCGACATTTCCGGCGTTCCTGCGCCGCCGGCCATAGCGGTGGCCGTCACCGTCAGCCCGGACGGGGTGAACTCGCCATTTGCACGGCCCAGGCGGTTCATCAAGACAACCAGGTCATTGCCAAGCTCACCCTTGAACTTGCAGGTCAGCGTAACCACCGCCTCGGCTGCAGCAGCCGTCACGGGCAAATCAATGTCGTCGTTGATCGCCTTGGCGAGCGCCGCCGCAACGGACGCCGCGCTGGCCTGGGCGGTGACAATCGAGCGCACCCGCTTACCGCCCACGTACAGATAGAGCAAGCCGGATTCCGTCGCGACGCCCGTTACGGTAACGGTGGCTTTCGCGGCGGTGCCCGTTTCGACTTTCAGCGGCAGGCACCAAACCTCGCCCATCACGTCGATAGCGCGCAGTCGCTTATGCATCGCGGCCAGCATCGAGCCTTGCCCGCCAATCAGCGTGGCCTGGGTGGTACGCGACACCAGCACCAGGCGGCCGATGTCTTCGCTATCTGCATCATCGTTCACCTGGGCGATGATCAGCCGGCGCAGGCTTTCCTGGGCGGTGTTGGCTTGGGAGTTATCGACCTCGGCATAAAACAGAGGCACCCGGATATCGCCGGGGATTTGATTAAAGCTTACGCCGCTCATGCCTCAGCACTCCCGTTGTCCGCTGGTTTGGTTGCCTTTGTGGTCGCTTTAGGAGCCGTTTCGGGCTCGGCCTTCACCACATCGCCGTCATTGATACGGCGCTGCCAATAAGCGTTCAGGGGCACGCTATCGCCCTTTTCAGGCAGCAGGGAGCCACCCTTGGCCGGGTCGGGGCTATCCCGGCCGGGCATTGGTTTCACATAGATTTGCGTCACGATTTCAGATCCTCGCGGGCTTAAACATCGATCCGGCCAGTTGGGCCGGGTGGAGAAGGTTTTCTGTCATCCCTGACGATGTTCACACCATCAAACGGATGCAAAGCATCGTGCTCGACCTCTTGCCAGGTTTCCGGCGGGCCAAGTGGCTGGCCGGGCCTCACCTCATCGCGGCCTATCACGAACTCGGTGAAGAAGCGGAAGCGGTAGACGGCCTTTGATCGATCAATCAGCAGCAATTCGCTGTCGTCGTACTGCAGCGGCGCACCGTCGCCACCAGGCTTGAATCCCACCAGGGCGCGCCAAAGCTCGGCGCGCAGGTCGTGAATCAGGTCAGCAGCGCCTTGACCGCGCTCGTCCTCACACCACACCTCCACGTTCACGTCGATGGAGTCACGTACACGCTGACGAATCATGCCTTGCGTATCCGAAGGGTCAGCAGAGTCACCAATGCAGATCACATACGCGGCCGGCATGTCGGTTTTCACGCTCTTCGCAACCGGGTCCCAATCAAGGCCGCCGTACACGCGGCGCATGAAAGTCGGGCAGGTATTGCGCAAGTGTTTGATGATTGGGATCAGCTTCACCATTGAACTCCAGGCATAAAAAAGCCCCGGATTACGGGGCTATTTGAAGGGTTGCGGCTATCGAAGGCCGTCCGCAAAAGCGGCGCCCAGGATCTTCTGCACGTCTGATGCAGAATCCTGCAGAGCGTCGGCCATGTAGTTGTCACGCGGATCAATCCGCCAACCTCCAGCACGGCGGGCCGCCACCAGATCCGCCCGGCCACCGCGTGCGCGACGGCCACCGGACTGGCCCTTGACGCGGCCGCCTTGCTTGACCCCGTAGTGCAGGTAGGCCGGGTAAAACGCCTGCATGTCACCGGTCTTTTTCGGCGCCACCTTAACCATGAAACCAGACCGCGACACCCTGAACGTGACCGAATCCCGAAGGCGCCCCGTGCGCACATGCGGATAACCCGCATTACCCCTGGCAAGCGCCAGGTTCATCTGCGCTTTGCCCGTTACCAGGCGGCCGACCTTGCGCATCCCTGCACGTACTTTCTTCTTGTCGAAGGCTTCGCGGTCGAACTTCTCGAAACCCTCAATGTGCAAGTAGCCATCAACGCCGACAGAATTACTCATCGTAAATATCCCGCTTTGGCATGGACGACGCGCTGGCCGGGTTACCGGTGATTTCCTCGACTTCAAGCACCGTATCAATGCCCGATTCGTTCACGTCACCCACCCCCACCACCCGGAACAGGCGTTTGCCCAGGACAACCTCATGCCGGTCATCAATCCCCGGCAGGCGCTTGAAGGTCAGGCGGTGGGTGATCTTCTTGTTGACCTGAATACCGCTATGCACCAACAGCGTGCCAAGCGGTTCCAGCAGCGCCCAGCGCCGTCCGACGCTGATGTAACCCGACACCAAATCAGCGTCATTTTCGGGTTTGTCACTGCGCACCCGGATTTCAATGCGTTTATCCCGCTCGCCAGCGGCTGGGTGCTTCATAGCGATATCCAGTTGTAAGGGCCTACCAACGCCTCAAAGGCCAGCGGCAACGCGCGTGAACCCGTTGCCGTGGCTTCGGTGACGGCTTCGCGATTGCGGTACCAGTGAGCGACCAGCATTTTCATCGCCAGGGTTACGTCATCCGTTACGGGTAACGCGTTTCCCGGCGCCGTTGCCGGCAACAGGCTGCGCAGGTAGTCGTAATCGCCGGCAGCATCCGGCGGCGCATCGGCGGGCAGCTCGACCTGCACCAGCTTGCGGCCGGTGCGAGTCTCAACCAGGCGCCGCGCTGCACGGCCGTATCCCTGCAGCAGCTCGTCTTCCTCGGTGTCGTCCAGCTCAAGCCGGCAATGCTGCTTAAGTTGCTCAAGCGTCAACATGCGCACACAGGGGCCGCTTGCACGGCTCCGCTCCAGGCTTAGGCGGCAGCGCCTTTGCCCTGCAGCGCTTTGATGGCTGCAGTGTCCTGCAGGACGATGCCAAAGCGCAGGAAGGCCAGGAAGCCGACCTGGCCGAACTCAGCGTAACGCTCAACCAGGCGTTTCAGGGTCAGGCTGCGCACGGCGCGCAAGATCAGCTCGTTGAAGTCGCCGGCAAACATAAATTTCTTGCCGGCGGCGATGTCGGCAATCGCCTGATCGATCACGTATTGCTGTTTCAGGATGGTCGCCGGGCGGTCGCTGTCGATACCTGGCAGCCACAGAGGACGGTTATTGCCGTCGACCATTTCTTCCATGGCCTGACAAGTCTTGTCGTTGAAGGCCAGGCGGAATTTAGGGGCCGCACGATAGGCCGGATCGACCGAGTGAATCAGGCCGTTGACTTCCTGCCAGGTGAACTTGGCTGCACTGGCCGTCACGCTACCCACGCTTACGGCCGCCTCCAGGCCTTTAGGCTGGGCCGGCGCATTATCCGTCTCCGCTGCGCCAGTGCCTTGCACGATCAGGCGGTTACGGGTGCGACCACAGCGCTTGCTGATGCGGCCGGCCAGGAAGGCTTCCATGTCGATACCGGAGTCCTGCAGCAGCTGCTCGGATACGCGGATGATTTTCGAACTGATGGTGTGGGAGCCCAGCGTGCCCATACCAAACTCAACATCCTTTTCGGTGGCCTGCTTGTTCTCGCCGATCAGCTCGCCCTCTTCCTCGCCGCCGTTGCTCACAGCCCAGGCGATAGGCGCGCCATTGTCGGTGTTGAGCAACTGACATACGGACGCGATACCGCCGTAGGTGCTCAGGGCCTCGATCACTTTCGCCTGCAGCGTGGTAGGCACCGTATAGCCGCCGGCTTCGGGGCCTTGTACGCCTTGGGCGCGCATGGCCAATACTGCCGAGCGCTGTTCTGCAGTCAGATGCTCAGCGCCGCCGCGCAAGAACGCATCGAAGGCGCTGCGCAGTTCAGCCTGTTCACCCGTCAGCAGCTGCTGATGCTGGGTGCCTTGGTTGGCATTGCGGGCGCGCTCTTCGATAAAGGACTGATCGTTTTCGCGAAGCTCTTCTTCGCGTTCGATCTTCTCTTTCAAGGCTTTGAGGTCGACCTTCATGGCCTCCCACTTGGCACGGACCTCGCCATTCCAAGCCTCATCCCCGGTACTTTCGTGCAGGCTGCGCATTTCGCCGGATTTTTGGGCGTACAGTTCTTTCAGTTGTTGCAGTGTCATAAATCCCCCAAGGGCTTAAAGGTCGTTCAAATCAAGCAGGCGCTCTCGGGCGTCACGCTCAAATTGAGCGCGACCCTCAAGGCCTTCGTTTTTCGCCTGTTTCCAGGCGTCCAGGGAGCGCTGTGCAGCGCTTGAATCGGGATAGGCCGGGAATGACACCGGGCCCACGTCGCGCAGTTCAGCGATCTTGTAGATCGTCCGCACCACCACGCCGTCTTCTTCGTGCCAGGTGTCGCCGCCAGGGGCGACACGCATGGCGAAGCTGCTACCGCTCATGTCGCCGCGCTTCAACGGCTCGACAACAAGGTCACGAATGGTCTGCGTGTTGGGCGTGTCGATTTCGTAGGCCAGGCCACGCTGGTCTACCGAGAGGCGCAGCGTGCCACTGACCGTGCGGCCCAACAGGTAGTTGGGGTCATGGTTGAACAGCCCGCGTACGTCCTGGCCCAGCACGTCATCGAATGCACCAGGGGCGATCAGCTCAACAAAGAAACCGCCCAGCAGGTCGCTACGCTGATTAAACACAGCGCCGTAGCCGGCAATGCGCGGTGACGCATTTTGATCGCCGCCCTCTTCCGCCGGCACAGCGCGAAGCTCGCAGTGCTGCGCGGGCAGCATGCGTTTCTCAAACTCACTCATGGGGTTATTCCTTTGGCGTTACGGGTAACGGCTTGCCGTCAGCGCCCAGCAACGTGGTGTTGACGTTGAGCAACATCGAATCGAGGCCGGCCATCGGGTTCAGGTCTTCCAGCACGCGGACCTCATTGCGAGACATCCAGCCGTCTTGGATTGCGATCCGGTAGAACTCGGCGCGCTCTTTCGGAGTGCCGCGCAACAGGCCGGCCAAGTTGAACTTGATGTAGTAGCCGGCCAGGCGCTCAGCCCGGGTAAACACCCGGCGGTTCAGCTCTTCTTCCCAGTTCTTGACCCAGGGCATTACCGAGTGCCGGACGAACTGGATAGCTTGTTCGCTGATGTTGGAAAACGTGGCTTTCTCCAGATCGTTGATCATGTGAGAAGGCACGTTGAACATGCTGGCAATCTCGCTACGGGTCAGCTTGCGCGTCTCCAGAAACTGCGCATCCTCAGGCGCGATAGTCAGCGCCTTGTAGTCCAGATCCGCAGGCAACAGCAGCGTCTTGTTTTCCGACTGCTTGAGCTTGATTACCGCGCTGTTCCAGACGCTTTTAAGGCGCTCCCAACCGTCTGAAGTGAGCTTTTCCGACTTGAGCGTGACAAGCCCTGTAGGGCGGCCGCCGCCCTCGAAAAACTCCTTTCCGTAACGCACAGCAGCCAGGCCGAGGCCCACTGTTTCGGCGTTCTGCCTAATAGGACTGGTGCCCATCCGCCGCCCGGAACCAATCGCGCGCAGATGCACCATGTCCTCAGGCGCCACGGCCAACGGCATGCCATCGTCATCCTGCGTGGCGTAGATCCAGCGGTTGCCGTTCTTCACCAGGTCGGTTACCTGGGGCTCGCACATTTCCAGCGCCTGCAGCTCACCCCGGCGGTTGCGCACTAGGCGCGTAAAGCCGTTGCCCCAGCCCAGGGTGTGCGCCTGCTTGGTTTCGCGCCACTTGTAGGAGGTCTGCCACTGGTTGGGCTCATCGTGCAGAAGATAGTGCGCAGGGTGATCCGTGGCCGGCACAATCTTCCCGTCAACCTTGCGCAACACGCTTAAGGGCAGCTGCGCCATGGTGCTGGACAGCACGTAGATACAGGCATACACCGCCGTCAGCCTTTGCGCCGTTGCGGGGCTTACAGCAATACCATTACCCGCACACAGCAGCTCGCCCAGTTCCTGGCTGTTCATCTTGGTCGCGGGGTTCTCCAGGCTGCTACGGTTCTCATACATCGCGCCCAGGATCATTTCCGAACCGCCTTGATCGCGGCGACCAGCAGCAGGACGCCGCCGGCCATCAGCGCCCAACCCGGGCCGAACTGGACGTACAGCCCCGAAACAAACAGGCCAAAGCCTACCGTCCCGATCAGTTCAGGAAGCCAATTTTTCATAGGGGGCTCACATGGTTAAAAGGTCATCGTCAGTCATGCTGTCCAGAAGACTGCCGGGCGCCTGATCGGCCAGCATTGCGCGGCTCATCCCCATCAGAATGGCGACCATGCCGTCGATCTTGCGCAAGTTGCCCTTGCCTTCGTCTTCCTTCATGGGGGTCAAACAGCCTCGGTATTCCTTGGTTGTCACGTTCCCCGCCATCCACGACAGCACACCGTTTTCAGGGTGATTGAAGCGCCGCGAAACCAGCGCCGCTTCAACCTCCCGCATGGGCATATTCATGGTCTGAATGCCGCCGCCGACCTCGACCACCTCGGCGCCGTCCGCCTGCAGCTGGTGCGCCAGTTGCGTGGCGCGCCACTTGTCGTAGGCGATTTCCTGAATGTCGAACATCTCGGCCAGGTCTTTGATGTCATCGCGCACCACATCAAAGTCGGTTTCCTCACCGTCCGTGGTCAGCAGATCGCCAGACACCACCCACCCTTCGTAGGCATCCTTAAACGTGGTCGCGCGTTCTATCGCACCTTCGGGAAGGTACGACCTGCAGAACACCGTCCACACATCGCGGCCGCGCTCGTCCTTGTCCTTGAACACCAGGGCCACAGCGGTAATGTCTGACTTACTCGCCAGGTCGACCCCGATCCAGCATTTACGGCCCCGGAATTGCTCCAGGGTCAGTTCAGGATTTCCGCACGCCGCCCAGTCCGACATGTTCAACCAGGCCGACCGGGAGCTAACCCACACGTTTAAATGTTTGGTTAGATATTTGTTCAGCTGTGACGGGTAACGCTTGGCGTTCGCCTGCATGCGCAACAGGTATTCATCATCGACCGACACGCCAAAGTTCGGGTTCGCCTTGCGCAACACTTTCGGGTCTTGCCAGTCGTCCCCCTCGTCAATGGTGTAGATGATCCCGAAAAGCTCGTCGTTTTCTATGCCGCCTTCGCCCAGGGCGTGCAGCAGCATGTCCTTGACCTGACCCCGCTGGACATAACAAGGCCCGGCCAAGTTGTACCCGGCCGTAGTGATCACAAACATCAGCGGATGCTCCCGGGCACCCATGCCGGTGATCATGGTGTCGTAAAGCGCCGACGAAACGTGCTCGTGATACTCGTCGACAATGGCGCAGCTGGGCGAACTACCGTCGCCGGGATCGCCAACCAATGGTTCGAACCGGCTGCCATCATCAGGCAGAGAAAGGTTCATCACCATTATCTCGGCGCCGCATTCCTCAATCAGTTGCGGCGTGTTCTTGAGCATCCGGCTAGCCGGTCGGAATACCTCTAGCGCTTGGTATTCGGTGGTCGCACCGCAGTACACCTCGGCGCCAAACTCGCCATCCATAATGAACATGAATAGCCCGAGGCCAGCCGCAATAACGCTCTTGCCGTTTTTGCGCGGAATCTCGCAATACACTTCACGGAAGCGGCGCAGGCCATTGCGCTTGGATCGCCACCCGAAAATGCAGCAGAAGATAAATTTCTGCCACGGCTCCAGGGTGATCAGCAGTCGCTTACCGGCCCACTTGCCTTTGGTGTGCGGCAGCAACTGGATGAAGACGCAGACCCTCTCAGCTTCGGCCTTGTCGAACTTCCAGCGGTAGCCCTTCTTTGTCGACTTCGCCAGGTCGCCCAGGTGACGCCGGCAGGCAGCGCGCACCCACTTACACGCCTCAATTTTGCCCGCCACCACGTCGCGGGCGTATTTGTTCGCCGCGTTGACGTTTGGTGAGCTGGCCATAGAGGGTAGTTATCCGGCTTTGCCTCCCCGCAGTGCGGTAAAGGGGTTATCTGGTTTCTGTTCGCCACCAGGCTTAAGGCGCGCCCGGGCTGCAGGATCAAGTCCGAGCGCCCCGCCATAGGCGGCCATCTGGCGTAGCGTTTCGTTGGAGACGGTGCAGGCAGGGTTTTTGATTTCCTGCTTGGCGCCCATAACGATGATCCCGTTTTTAGTGATGTCGTCCTGGGCCTCTCGCCAGCGCTGGTAGGCCATGCAGAACGCCTCAAGGTTGTGCATGTCCGTCCCGGTCAAAATCCTGGCCTCGATCAGCCAGGGCGCGACCTGACGCCAGATGTTCTTCGCGATTTCACCGAACCAATCTGGCGGGTCGGGGACGTGGGTTAAGGCGTCGGGTGACGGTGCGTTCTTGTTCAGTTTCCGCTTGCCAGGGTTGCCCTGGATCACTTTCAAGGCGGTCGGTTTGGCGTGACGGCCCACAGGAACCCCCCAAATTTTCCAAAAGTACGAATTTTTTAATTTCGCGGTCGCGCGTAAAAGACTGGGCGAACGGTGGAGAAGGCAAAAAGCTGCAGAGATTTTGCCCGCCCCCCCTCCGTCGCGTTTTTTCGGTGCATTTTCGCTACTTGATCTCTGCGCGTTCGCCGACGCGACCTAGGCGGGCGGCGGACGCCTCCCTTTGCGTTTTGGCCTTGTGACAGTTCTCGTTTAGCGACTGCAAATTGCAAAAATCGTCACTTCCGCCCATGGATTTAGGTGTTATGTGGTCAACTTCTGATGCTGGAAGGGTGCAACCCTTGCAGTCTTCGCACTGACACAAGTAACGGTCACGCTTGAGGGCGGCCGCACGTTTCTTGCGCCACTCCCAGTCATACCCGCGCTGCTCAGCCGTTCCCCGGCCAGGCTTGGCCCAGCCACTGGCTAGGTGCGCATGCTGTTCGCAGTAGCCGCTAGGGGCCTGGGTCTTGGCCGGGCACATTGGCGAACGGCAAGGACGTTTGGCCTTTGGTGGCATTGGTGGCCGCTCCTTATTTCTGATGCACTGCACGACTGGGCACATTCGGGAACTTGATGCTGATTAATCGACATCGCGACTTGGTAGTTTGAAATCGGTGACCCTGTCAGCAATCGACCGGATCTTCTCCACACCCAAAAAGCCAACCCAGCCACCCGCGAAGGTGGCCATGCTCTGTGGTAGGCCGAAAAAATCTAGGCCGCTGATAATTGTCACGGTAAGGCCGCCACAGATCGCGCCCTCCACCAGCATCTGGCGCCGCGTGCCGCCACCGTAGGTGATACGCAGGACGGCCATAGCGCAGGACAGCGCAGCCGCATAGAGGATTGGCGAGTGCTGGCTCAACCACGCAAGCGCTATCGCCCATGTGTCTGGTTTGTCTGGCATATTCGGCATCTCAGGTTCCTCCCTCTTGGGGAGTAAGTAGATTCGGCACCAGCAGCACTCCCAGCTCGGAGCGACGGATGTGGTGGCGCCGAAAACGGAAAAGCCCCGGCAGATGCCGAGGCTCGATAAACGTAGAAAACAAAAAGCCCAGCAGTAGTTGGCTGGGCTTACGTATCAACCATGACCGTCAGAAACGACTAACTGACATAGCTGAATCAGACTCTCTCGGGATCAAATAGATACATCAAGCGATCTACCAAAGCAGCGTAGACGGGGTCAAAACGGTGAGCGTCTTTGTCCAGCATTTTGACTGACAAATTTATCGGCATTTTTTTGACTACAAACTCAAAATTTTCTTCGCTCACCGACACAGAGAACTCAAAAACCACCACCTGCCTCAGCCCGAAATGTGCATCCTGCTCGACCGTCAATGCTATAGAAAAATCTATAACACCACCGATTGAGCTGAGTTCTAAATAACTAATCTCCTGAAATGCATTTTCATCACCAACCCCAAGGCGAACATATCGCTGCTGCTCCCCTTTCGAGTCAGTCCAAGTGTGGTCCGGAACACCTAGATAACGTTCAAAACCCACAGTAAAAGCATTTGCTGCGTTGGCCATGAGATGCAGTCTGGCCTGCTGTTTAGCAAATGATGTTTTGTACTGCTGCGATAGCTCGCTATAAATGGACATCACCAACTCCTTTGTGTGAGTCGGAAACATCTCATAGTGATCATTTTTTTTCCATAAAACAGATAGCAAAAAGCCCAACTCTAAGGTTGGGCTTTGCTCGCGGAAAAACCGCAAAGTAACTGAAATTTATATATCATCCCCGGTCCTGTCAAGCAGCCTGACGACGAATATCTAAAGCCCCATCAATCCAGGCAATACCGGCCTTCCAGAGCCCACGCGTCTTCTCTTCGCCGAACTTCATTTTTTTGCCCACCTCCACCAGCGAAGTATCCCTACTGGTGTAGTACTTCATCAGGACCTTTCCGCATTCGGGGTACCGCTTCAGTAGCCGTCCCATCAGCCCATCGATCATCAGCGCGTCGTCATCGGTGATCATTGGTGACAGAACAGTGTTCTCTCGAGATGCGCAGCACGACACGCCAGAACCCAGCACGACCCAGCGGCCCCAATGCTCTAGCAGATCCTCGGCGGTACGTTCTTTAAAGCTCGGCGTGAAGGCCATTATTCAATCCCCCTTGAAGTTGCTCAAAGAAAAGCCCAGAGGGCAAAAAGGCTGGCGGCTGCCGTCGACAGCTGGAAAAGGCCATAAGCCATAAGCCCGCCCACCGTCATCCAGAATCCAACCCAAAATGCCGGAGGAACCGGCGCTACCAACCAGCGCTTGAGCCGGGGGAAAAAGATCCTTTTACCCATTTTCAAACCTCGCCCTTAACAAATTGTGGTTCTGGCTCGCAGGCCCCGCCGTTCAAGGCGCCTACGAGGTTTTGCGAATCTTCATATCTAACGCCTGTCTGCTCGTGAATCGCCTTGAAGCCACGTTCATCTAACCAGTCATGCCACTTCACCAATGCCAGGCGGCGCTGCTCTTTGGCCTGGGTGTTGATGTAGGTGGAGGCGATTTTGCCCAGCGAGTGGTTGAGCAGCATCTCGCCGATATGTCCGTCGACGCCGAGGTCAGTCCAGGCGGTGCGGGCCACCTTGCGCAAGTCGTGACTGGTCCAGGCGCCCTGCCCTAACCGGGTGAACACGGCACTGGCTTGGTTATCACTCAGCGGCTTGCCACGGCGCGACGGGAACAGGAAAGCCCCCTCATATCCCTGGGCGGCCTGGCGGTCACGGTAACGACGCAGCAGCCCGTACACCTGATCGGTCAGCGGCACGCGCAGCTCAGTTTTCGTCTTGGTGTGCTCGGCCGGCAGGAACCACTCGCGCTCTGTCAGCGCAATGTCGGCCCAACGGGCCTGACGGGTCTCGCCGATCCGGGTGCCGTGGCACAGCATCATCAAGGCCAGCACGGCGTCACCCGGTGCACTGTCGAAGCGCTCAGCCAGCAGTGCCACCAACTCAGGCAACTGAACATCACGCAGGCGTGCGGCCTTAGGCTGGATGCGCGCCGTGGTGAAGTTGCTGAACTTGAGCTCGGCCATCGGATTTAAGGAGATCAGGTCCAGTTTGCGCGCCTGGCGGAAGGCCATGGCGACGAGGCGAAACAGCTGCTGCACATACGACAGCGACAGTTCGGCCTGGGCCGGCCACATCAACAGCTTGTCCAAGGTCTGGGCGTTGACGTCGTTGAGCAGCAGGTCATTCAGTCGCGGCTTGAGCTGGCAACTGATCGCAGACTTGATAGCAGCACGGCGCTTCTCGGACAGTGCCCTCGACTTGGCCATGCGCTCACCGAACCAGTCGAGCAGCTCACCCACGGTCAGCCAGCCCGAGACACTGGCCGCGCCGTCAGCCGCCACACGCAGGCGCACCGCCGGCAGCGCCGCGACCACCTGCTTGCTGCTCAGGTCGGGGAAGTGCCCGATAAGGTGCCATTGGCGCTTGTGGAGCAAGTACCAAGAGCCACGCGTGCGGTTCTTCGCAAATCGAAAATGCAGCGCCGGGTGACTGGCGTCCCGAAGGTCGCGCACATGTTCAAGCTTGGCATTGCGCGCGATCTCGGCATCCGACAGCTTCACCGTGAGGGTTTGGATTTGCGTATTCAAAACGTGCCCTCCTCTGGATCAAGAAGGTCGACAACCTCATACGTAGACGGCCACATCGAACCACCGTATCGAATGGCCATGGCCTTATCGAAAAACAGCGCCAGTGCATGGTCTGGCGTGCTCCCCAGTTCTATCTTGGAGGAGCAGCAAAACACCGCGTAGCGGTATAACTCAGGAGCGGGAACGGCAAGGCGTGATTCAGCCATCAGAATTTTTCCTTGTTGTAGCGATCAGCCATGCTGGTGACTTTTGTTGGTTTGAAAGGCTCAACCCAGCCAGCCGCGAGCTGTTCGAATCGGCTGTACTGACCCAGGAAGGCGGCGCGGACCGTGCCACCGGCGATATCTCGGCCTTTGCCAATGATGATTTCGGCAATGCCCTTCGCTTCGGAGTGTTCGTGGTAGACCTCGTCGCGATACACGAACAGGATGATGTCGGCGTCTTGCTCAATGGCGCCGGATTCGCGCAGGTCAGAACAAAGCGGGCGTTTGTTCGGACGCTCTTCGCATTTGCGGGAGAGCTGGCTGAGCAGAATCACCGGGACGCCCAGCTCGCGAGCCATAAGCTTCGCGGTGCGCGTCATGTGGCTGACTTCCTGCTCACGGCTGGACGTGCGCGAGTCGGACTCCACCAATTGCAGATAGTCGATGACAATGAGGTCCAAGCCATACCGACGCTTATGGCGGCGAGCGGCCGAGCGCAGTCGATTCATCGACATCGACGCCCGATCCGACAGGAACAGGTTCGACTTTTTGAGCTTGCTGGCGGCACTCATCAGCTCGGCGCCGTGGGTGTTTGGGGCCTTGCCATTTTTGATCAACTGCAAAGGCACACGCCCTTCGGACGCCATGAAGCGATCCATCAGGCCCGTGTTATCCATTTCCAGGCTGAACGCCATCACGCTTTTGCCATCACGGATAGCCGCGTGAGACGCGATATTCATGGCGAGCGTGGTTTTGCCCATGGCCGGGCGGCCAGCAATGATGATCAGTTGGCCAGGCTTGAGGCCTTGCAGCTTCTCGTCCAAATCAGGAATGCCCGTGGACAAGCCGTCAATTTCATCGCCTCGATCCGCCCGAGCTTGTAGCACCTCGATGTAGTCGTTGAGGAAGTCCTCAGCCTTGACCACCTCGGATGTTGCCGACTGGCTGTCGATGGCGTGGGACTCAGCCTGTACCGCTGCAACCTTGTCAGCCGCTGGCTGGTCCCCGTAGGCGATGTCATTGATCCGCACGCTCAGTTCGATGATCGACCTATCCAGGCTTCGCTCACGAACAGTTGCGGCGTAGGAAGCGGCGTTTGCAACACTGGGCGTATTGCGGGCAATTTCTGCGGCGTAGGCAAACGAACTCGCACCACCAGGCAGATCCCCCACATAAACCCCGACGGTCACGATATCGACGGGATGACCATCGCCGTGCAAGGCCAAAATCCCGCGATACAGCTCGGCGTTGTCCTCGTAGTAAAAGTCCTCGGGCACCAGATCGGCGGCCAGTATGTCGATCAGCTCAGGGCGCAGGAACATCGCCCCCAGCACACCGTGTTCGGCTTCCAGGCTGTAGGGATCACGCATTGTAATTACCCTCAACGACCTTCACGAAGTTGCTCGGGGCAATCAGCCAATCGAAGTTGCAGCGGAAGGGATTGCCGCCAGCGGTCGAAACCTTACCCATCAAAAAGTCGCTGGAGCGCACTAAGGCGAAGTACTCGGCCCAGAAACTGAGATCCTGATGAACATCGCTTTCGTTCCAACGTGCGCTGACCTTGGCAATCCGATCCTTCGTCAACAACATGACCCGGGGAAACTCCGGGATCGCTGCGTTGAACAAATCGACGATTGCCTGGGTTGGGCATTTCGGCTTCGAAATTTTCGTTGGTTGCTCGGCGCCAACAAGAGGTGACGGTTCACTTGATGGTTCTATTACGGTTCTGGGTGCGGCTGCTGCGGGGGTTTGTGTCGTGAGCTGCGGGGGTGGTGGTGCATCTGCTGCGGGGTGCGCCAGTTGCGGGGGTGCATAAGATGCGGGGGTTAGGGTGTAGATCGTCGAGCGTCCCATCCGCTCCCTTACAGACAAGATGCCCACTTGTCCAAGCCACTTTATGGCCGCCTGAACAGTCCTTTCAGCGAGGCAAGTCCGCTCAGAGATACGAGCGACCGAGGGCCAGCAAACACCCTCGTCATTTGCATTATCAGCCAGCGATATCAGGACAGCTTTCTGCGGGCCACTCATACCTTGCAAAGGCCAGCACAGGCTCATGATGATGGTGCTCATGCGGAAACATCCTGGGCAGGAGCCAGGGACGCCTTCAATTCATTGAGGCATTCCCGGCGGTATTTGATTTTTGACGCGAGCGAGTACTGACCGCCAATCATGAGGGCAGCATTCATCGCGGCGGATTGATTAATGGTGAGGTGTCGAGACACCTTTTCAGGCTGGCCGATAAGTGTCGCGACATCCCCATAACTATTGACTGCGGGGGCGTTGTTGGTCATTATTCACCTCGTTCTAAAGCTGTACCGAACCGCCCTGCCAGGCGGTTTTTTTATGCCTGTAATTCAGGCGTTATAGGTGTCCGGCGCATCCGTGGTAGCTTTTTGCTTCCCAACGAAAAGGCCTTGGAGGCCGGACATGACAAACGAAAGAATTCCAACGATTAGCCGAGAGAAGCTGCTGAGGGAATTGAGTGAACTGCCCGAGGGCGCCGAGATCAGCTTTTCGGGGCTACGCTTTGTTCAGTTCCGGCAGTCCCAACAAAGCCCTCCAAGATTTCAGATCGTGTTTGATCCACAGGTGTACCGAACGGCGGCAGGCGAAGTGGTGGTTGATAACCCTGAATGAGGTGATACGCGATTTGGCATGCCTCATCTGCGGAGCGAGCTGGCCCTGTCGAAACAACTCTGCCTCCAACTCGAGTAAGCACACCGAATCCGTCTTGCCCGCCCAGGCCTGAAGTGATCAATACGGTGATACGGCGTTGTCCGCGCAAGGCTTCGGCCTTTGCGTACAACGTCTTTGCTTGCGCCTCCAATCGCTCAGCCTCGTAGATAGCCATCACGTAACCATCCGCCTGGACGTCAATCGCACCGACCATTACCTCGCCCTCGTTTTGATAGTTCATCGTTCAGCTCACTCGTATTTGTTGTTCAAGCAGCTTTCAGCGATTCACGCAGAACATGCAGCGCTTCGATTGCCTCAAGGATTGCTTTCTCGCCCTGGGCTTTTTCGTGCTGGCTGATGTGGTTGTCAGCCGCTGCATCGAAAATCAATCGACCAACATCACCGCACTCGGCGGACAGAAGTCCCAGCGCAGCCATCAGCGGTTTGGCTGCCGGCTTTTCACGAGCCACCAGCTCGAAGCCAAACCGATCAGCAAGCGAAATCAGCGGGCGCATGTCGGCTGTATGCAGCAGAACGCCGAACAGATGCTCGATAGTCAGGTGATGAGCTGCGTTATCCGGGTTCGAGCGCTGCAGCAGGCTGACGTGTGCCAAGCACATTTTCGCGGCCAGTTGCTCTGCCCCACTTTCCTTGATGGTGGTGTGGCAAGCCCTCAAGAAATCTTCCATTCGTAAAACCTCAAATTTGTTTCCGTGGCGCCCTGCCAGTGCGTGGGCGAAACTTTGTTCATGGAACGGGGGGACAGGGATGTCAGGCTGCTTCTACGGCCTGCTGCTTAGTGCCACGCACATAAGCCCAATCAATGTCTGGGCGCAGTTGTTCGCAGGTGACCTGGCCCTGACTCTCCCGCTCAATGTTGATTGCGAGGGATGCGCTTGGCCGGCGATTGCCGTATGCAACCTGCTTGAGTTGGCCTGGGCTGGTATCGCAAGCCGTTGCGAATGCCAGCAAGGCCTCGTTTTCGAACGGCTTCAGAAATTCGTGCAGGTTCATATGCACCTCCTTTAACAATCACAAGATTAGCGTTTGCTAATGCTACAGGCAATAGCAATCCGTAATTTACTGTTTGCTAACTGGAAGCGATGATTCAGAAATGGATATCAACAAACTCAGAGTCGAGGCTTTGCGGGCGATCATGGCCGGCGCCTCGCAAAAAGAATTCGCAGACCGTCACAACCTTGACGCTTCTTACCTTTCCCAGATTTTGAATGGGCATAGAGGGCTGGGTGACAAGGCGGCGAAAAACCTAGAGGAGAAAATAGGCCTGCCGTCTGGCTCTCTGATCACCCCCTCCCTGCCGGCCGATGGCAAAAATGCTGCGTTGCGAGTTAGCACAGCCGCAGATGCTGCGCGCCTGATGCTCTCCAAGCTCGGCAACCGCCTTCCAGAAAGCGCGCGGAGTGAGCTTCTCGCCGTTGCCGAAGCCACTGACGCGGGGGCCAGTAACGTCGTTTCAGTCGACTTTTCAGGTCTGCGCGCCAAACCCGACGAAATCCTGATTCCTCAGTACGACGTTCGCGGCGCCATGGGTCACGGCCAGCTACCCGATGACTACAACGAGGCGATCCGCAACTTGGTAGTTCGCGAGGAAGTGCTGCGCGAGAAAGGCGTCACCTACACCTCTTCTTCTGCTTTGGCGATGATCACCGGCTGGGGTCAAAGCATGGAAGGCACAATCAACGACAAGGATCCTGTGATCGTTGATCGGGGCGTTACCGAGTTTGTAGGAGAAGGTGTGTACGTCGTCACCTGGCATGAATTGCTTTACATCAAGAGATTGCAGATGAAGGACGCAGAGCACTTCTGGCTGATTTCAGACAACAAGAGCAACAAAGATTTGGAGGCTCACGTCGACGACGTAACTATCCATGCCAAGGTTTTGTTGGTCTGGAATGCTCGAAAACTTTGACATGCCATTTAATAGAATGGGATTCGTCTACTGGTTAGCTAGGTCGCAGGGTCGATACATCGAGACCATATATCTAGCCTCAGGAGAAATAAAAAACATATCATTCTTTAAGCCTAGCTTATGCAGCTAAAGTATAATTTTTTTGAAAGGATTCGAAATTGAAAATAAATTGGCATAGAAAGCTAGGCCCCTGGGGGCGCGATGTCTTTCTAATAGAAAAATATCTCTATGGTTCGAATATCGTATTGCTTGGTAGAACACTTTTAACATCACCAGCCTCCCTCAGTTTTTTTGAAAAAGAATATACTAATTTTTTTAGCTTCATCGCTAAACTGGAAGACATATCTAAAACCTCCAGAATCCTAATAGACATGAATAATGTTTATGAAGTTAAAACTGCCGCGCTACTGGTGCTGTATTCAACAATTGAAGTAATACAGCTTAGGACCGGTGACAAGGACATAATTAAGTTTACGTGCTGCAAGGACAAGCGCGTATCTGTTTCATTGTGGCAGGCTGGCTTCTGGGAAATGACAAACCAAAGCAATCTAATGCCTAAATACAGAAGCCTTAAAAAAGAACTCGAGATATGCACTGCATCACTAGCAGCGACGAAGGCTGGTGACGAAACAGAACTACGTAAAGTTGTGGAATACGCGCAATCTACTGTTCTTGAGGCTGGATTAGATGATGAGTCAGATTTGCTCGCGTACAACGCAATCACCGAGTCAGTAAGTAATGTGTGGCAACACGCTTACGATGAAGTTTTTTTTGAAAATGGAATCAACAGTGAGTTAGCGCATTGGTGGATCAATGTTGAACGCATTGAAGACCAGTTTTTTATCGTCGTTTATGATAGAGGCGCAGGGATTCCTTACACGCTACAGAAAAAATCCTGGTACAAGATCGCGCTTGTAGATGCTCAAGGAAAGATCCATGAGGTACCCGCTGACGCGTTGAGCATAAAGCTTGCTGTGGAGTATGGTAAATCAAGATTTAAAAATGATAATCGAGGTAAGGGATTATCCGAAGCTAAAGAGTTCGTGCAATCCAACCCAATGGGAACCATGCTAATCTACAGCGGCTATGGAGATTTCGCCTTTCACAGCGAAACTGATACCACGCAGCTTCGGGAACTGCCGACGCGGTTTCCAGGAACATTGATACAGTGGAATCTAAAACTGGAGACGAAAAAATGAGCGGGTCCCACACCATTTTTGTCGCTACCGAATTTGGCGATATGCCTCACGGGCGAAACGGTAAAGATGGCCAGCTTAACGGCGAAAAGTTCCGTAAAGAATATCTTTTGCCTGCGCTCGATAAATACGACACCGTACTAGTCGATTTCGACGGAGCCAAGGGATGCGGGTCTTCATTTGCTGATGAATCTTTTGCTGGCCTTATAGATCACGAAGGTTGGAAGAAAGAGGATGTAATTAATCGCATAACCTACAAATTCAGATTCAAGAGCGTAATAAAAAATATATACCGATATATAGATGAAGCAGAGGAACGGAGGCTCAAAAAATGCTAAAAACCTTATCGGAGCTTTCACAAGCGGGATTGTTCACGGCCGCATTTGCATTAATCGGCTGGGTTTTCGTTTACTTGAATTCTCGATCGCTAGCAAAGCAAAGTGAAGTAAACACTATAAGCGCATCCATTGAGAAAATGCTTCAAGAAGTAGCTGACGAGAACAATAAATTCTGGAGAGATACTGCGCTCTCATTTGACGACAATGCAAAACCTCGACTATTCAATGCATTTATTAATTTCAGATGCGACTTCATCGAAGAAAAAATCCAATTCCTGAATAAGAAATGTGAGTCGCATTTTTTAGACATCGACCATAACAAGTTCGAAGATTGCATAATTGACCTTATTGCGCAAATCCGAGACCGGTCTACTTTCAATTCTGAAATGGCAAAAGAGGTGGAAGACAAAGTAGCTCGGGTATTGGAAATCAACTATTTGAGCATGATGCTGTACACTAATATTTACGACTTTTTAAGAACCCGCTACATGTCGGGAGACACCTTTACAAAGTCCACCTATTAGCCGATTAGCACCCGCAGCTTTGATCCTTTATTATCATTAGCCCGCCAATAGCGGGCTTTACTGCGTATTAAAAGGGTGCGGGCTCGGAGATGACCTCCAAGAACTCCGACTCAATCACTCGATCTTCATCCGACAGGGCATCCCATTTGAGCGTGACGGTTCCGTCATCATTGAAAGTCATGTCGATACCCTCCGTCTCAGCCAGCACTTCAAGCACCTCCTCCCACTCCCTATCCCCGTCCGTGTCCAAGCGATGGATCATCACCCACCGCTGAATCTGCGCGACCGGATGATTGATCATGGATGACACCCTGATCCCTAAGCGCTCAACACCGGACATCTCCTGGCGCTCGGCGCGCGCTCCTTTCTTCGTCCCACCCATTCTCCAACTCCAAATAACTGTATATACGTACAGGTTTTTGTCGAGCATACCCCAGCGTTACAGAAATGTAATCAGCATTTGGAGCTACTCGCGCCGAGCCAAGCAGATTTAGCAAATTACAGATATTTAGCATTTGCTATTGATTCAAAGATTAGCATTTGCTAAATTACGTCCGTCGCAGCATCGCACAGCCACTGCGAAGTGGCCTCACAGCCCGACGCTCTTTAACAGCCAGCGCAATACAGAAATACCAACAGACCGCATTGCCTCTACCGGCGACCGGCGAGCAGACAGGCCCGAAAGCCTGCCAACGACAGGGAAAACCCTGTACGGCTGATCGATGGTGAAACGCCATAACTGAGTGAGCGACCCGGCAAGCAATGCGCCCCGCGAATCCCAGCGGCAGAAGGGAGAGACAACGAATCGAATTAGCGGTCCCGATAGCCTCGGCTGGGAACGCCGGACCTCATGCACCCTACCCCACTCAATCGGGCGTTCAGAGCTGTAGCGTGCATGTTGTAAGGACCTGTGATCCATGGTGAACAGACGCTGTTTGACACTTTGAGGAGGAAGCTCGCCGCCCACCCACGAAGACGACCGGCCAGCCCTGCAATCAGCAGCGGGCAACGGGCCACACCGCTGACGCAATACCCCGGTCTGACGCCAGTAGCGTGACCGGGCTTTTTTACGCCTGCCTTTATCCGTCAGCACCCGCCCCTGGGCCCACCGGCACAGACCAGGCGGTCAGGTTGCTGACGAATAAACACAAACCGCTCCGAGGGATCAGCCATGCATCCATCATTTCAAGAACGCATCGACGAACTCGGTGTGCTGCTGCAACAAACCAACGCCGCGCGAGCCGCGTTCTTCAGTCGCACTGATCGACCCATGCCGAAAAAACCGGTGCGCTACCAGGTAACAGGCGAAAGCGTCGGCATGTTCCAGATCGTTGACCTCACCACTGGCAAGACTCGCGCCTTCCGCCAGGCCTATAAGGCTGCTCACGACCTCGCAATGCAGTTCGAAGCAGCATCCTAGTGTGCACCATTGATCGCACAAGAGAACGACCTCAAGTTCGCTGACACTCCATGAGTCGCATCAGCAAGATCACCGCCGCGCGGCGCCGGCCGACATGGTTGGCTATCCAGGCAAGTGGAATCGAAGAGGTAGGCCATGGCCAAGGACAACGCGCAGATCCAGCGGGACAAGCGCGCGAAAGAGAAGGCGCTGCTCGAACGGATCGGCGCCGAGAAGCGAACGCTGAGTGTCTCGAAAGCGCTCGATGATGCCCTTCAAGTTCTGGGCGAACGCCACGACTTTGAGGAGTGGCAGGAAACACTCTCGACGCTCCTGATCAACCTGGCAACAGCACCAGCCGAAGAATCCGCCCGCTTTGTCAGCATGTCGCGACCGGTTTTCGAAGTAACCGAAAAGCAGTCGCGACAACTTGAAAAGTTTGCTAAGACAGGTATAGAGCCTTAGCTAACCGACTTTCGATTCAAGAAAGATCGAATGTCACCTGACCTGGGGCTGATCGGCAAATTTTGATCATGCTGTCCACCATGTACTTTTGACTTTTGATGGTCAAATGACCGCCATTCCCCTTCATGGCTTGTGCGATCTTGACCACGCTGTCGACCATGTAGCCCTCACCGATTACCAAGCTGCCTCCTGCTGCGGCTACTTTCAGTAACGAATCAACCATGTGTGCCATTTTCAGCTCCTTTATCCGGCTCCATGCCGGTCACCCGTAGTACCCCATATCAACGAATCACGCCAGCCTGTGAGGTAGGCGCCAAAGGTTGGTTTTTCGGAGTGGCTGCCCAAGCAGTAAAGTCAGGCAGCTTGATCTGTTTACTCGGAGATACCAGACAACCGTTTCCCCTCGGCAACCTTGGTATGTGCCTTGTCGATCTCATGAACAGCACCGGCCGCGCGTTCGTCGCCATTTAAGGACTCACTCGGATATAGCGAGATCAAATCTTTCGCACGCACCGCAAGACCTTTCAGTTCAAGTCCCTGCTGATCGGCAGCCGCAAGAACACCAATAAGCGCAATCTCCAGCGCACCTTCCCGATTTGTCGCCATCACCATCTCCTTTCCGGCGATATGCCGGGCAGAACACAAATAAACCAAATTGAGCAATCACGCCAGTCGGCGAGGATCCCTTATGTCCGCACAACAGAAGAACCCCCCTTCGATTTCAAAACCCAATACGGACTCGGCTTCAACCCTCAGGACGATGAGATCGTTGTCGACTTATTCTGTGGTCGTGGCGGTGCCGGTGCAGCGTCAGCCCGCCGCCGATGGCGGCCCTGGCCAGGGCCAACGGCCCTTGGCGCGCCGAAGAACGCCAGGCGCGCGCGGCATAAGCCATAAAAAATGCCCGGACCAAATCCGGTCTAGCAGACTTCTATAAAATATTAGAGGTTGACTATTGCTCTTCAAAATCAGAATAGGATTGAAGCACATGCTTTCTGGCTTCTAACTCACCTAACTTATCTAAAGCACCAAGAGATGTGTGTAGAGAGAAGTAAACTATCAAAGCGGAAATATTAAATCTAACACGGGGAACATTAGACCTAAACTCATCAAATACATCTGCAAGCTCAAGCTTTTTACACATATCAATTATGTCAGGATTAGAGAAGCTAAGCCCTTCCAGCGCCTTATGAGCAAATTTGTTTCTGATTTTTATCAGACGAGAAAATTCATCACGCTCTCTTCTAGAGATAGCGCCTATTAGGAAAGCATTGCTCACAGTGGTTGAAAGCCTGCCAAGCGGCGCAATGGATCGTAGCTCTTCATTGCTACACACAGGCAGGCGATGCTTTACCGTTTCAATCAATAAATCTTCCAACACACAAAGGACAAGCACCGCACAACCACGATCTGACTCACCCTTAAACTCATCAATAAAACTAGTTATCTTTCTTCGATCTTCTCCAAAAATCATCGCCCCTCCATTTTAAACCGATTATCCATTCATACAAAATCGCTACTTATTAACCCATTTAATCAAGACTGCCGCTATAGCGGCAAGGACGAAGTCATGCGTGAAATAAAGGAACGCCCCATCCTATTCTCGGCGCCGATGGTGCGCGCCATCCTGGAAGGCCGGAAAACGGTCACACGCCGGGCATTGAAAGGTCTCCACATCCCTACCGAGGACACCGCCATTCCAATTGGCGATCGTCAGCGCTGGAGCGCAATAGGCCAGCGAGACCCGCGCTATGGCTTCTGCGTATTTGGATCGACCGAAGCAGAGTGCGCAAAGGAACTGGAAGAGTACGCACCTTGCCCATATGGGCGACGCGGCGATCGGCTGTGGGTGCGCGAGACATTCATTGATCTGCGCGGCACCGGCGTCGAGCATCGCCCAGACCCAGACGGGCCGCTCCAGCGCTACGCCTACGCTGCCGACTGCCGTCCTGGATCACACAGTGACGAGGCAAGGAAGGACTTCGGTTTGAAGTACAAACCCAGCATCCACATGCCACGGGCAGCCTGCCGCATCCTACTGGAGATCACCAACGTCCGCGTCGAGCGGTTGCAAGACATCAGCCGCGCAGATATCCGGGCGGAAGGCCTGCAGTGTCCGCCGGAGCTGGCAAGCGATGACGTTTCACCGAATTACCGAGACTGGTACCCGGCGGCTTGGAGGGAGATGTGGGAGTCCACCGGCGGCAACTGGGACTCCAACCCATGGGTCTGGGTGGTTGAGTTCAAGCGGGTGACGCCATGATCGCCACCCTCTGGCTCGCCTACGTATTCATCTATCTATAACCCTCACCTTCTGCCGCCCAGCGCTGCAAGGACACTCCATGGAAAAGCAAAGTGAAACACTCGCCGAGGAAGAACTGGCGGCAATCACCGGCTACATCATCCCATCCGGCCAAATTGCTTGGCTCAACCGAAACGGGTGGAAGTACGTGCTGACCAGAGCGCGCCGGCCAGTTGTTGGCCGGGTCTATGCCCGAATGAAACTGGCAGGTGTGAAACCATCAGCAGAAAACGTTGCGATCGAAGCCTGGTCGCTGGACTTGTCACGGATAGGATGAAGAAATGCGAGCGAAAAAGGCGGCAAACAGGGACCTGCCGCCGCGAATGATTAGGCGTGTGCGCACGCTGAAAGGCGGTAAAGAGTGGGTTGGGTACTACTACGACGGGAGAAATGAAGACGGGAAGCGGGTGGAGATCCCGCTCGGAGGTGACTTGGATATCGCCAAGGCTGAATGGGCAAAGCTTGACTGCAAGCAAGTTCCGAAAAAGAACGCACTTCTGGCTCAGGTGTTTGATCGGTACGAGCGGGAGATCATCCCGGGCAAGGCACCCAAGACGCAGAGCGACAACCGGCTGAGCCTGAAGCAACTGCGCAAAGCATTCAGCGATGCGCCAATTGATGCAGTAACACCGCAGATCATCGCGCAGTATCGAGATGGCCGAACAGCGAAGGTACGAGCCAACCGGGAGATCTCACTGCTGTCGCACATCTACAACATCGCGCGGGAGTGGGGCATCACCGAGAGCAACCCGGCCGCCGGCGTCCGGAAGAACAAGGAAGTGCCCCGGGACTTTTACGCAACCGAGGAAATCTGGGGCGCCGTGTATGCGGTCGCCGCCTCGGAGCTGCGCGACGCCATGGACCTGGCTTATTTAACCGGGCAGCGCCCAGCAGACGTGCTGTCGATGCGGGAAGCGGACGCGGTTAACGAGTTCCTGCAGGTGTCCCAGGGCAAGACGTCCAAAAAGCTACGAATCCGCCTGACTGCGGCCGGTGTCCTGAATAACTTGGGCGCGCTGGTGGAACGGTTGATAGCGCAGAGGCGTTCCCGCGGGGTGCGAACCCCATACCTGATCATCACTAAAGACGGCAGACAGGTGACCAAGCCGATGCTACGTCTGCGCTTTGATGACGCCAGGGACCGGGCTATCGCTATAGCCAAAGAACAGGGAGACGGGTCGCTTGCTGCAAACATCCGACAGTTCCAGTTCCGCGACATCCGCCCGAAAGCCGCAAGCGAGATCCTCGACCTGGGCGATGCTAGTCGCCTGCTGGGGCACACCGACAAGCGGATAACCGAGACGGTTTATAGGCGTGTGGGTGAGATCGTTAAGCCGACCCGCTGACTCCCAAATTTTGCGGAGTTGCGGAAACTGCCTGAAATGATGCGGAAACGATTAGTTGTTTCACTATCAGCATTCCTGAGGGCCAGAATCGCAAAAGCCCCGCATTGCGGGGCTTTCGTTTGAATCTTGGCGGGAAACCAGGGATTCGAACCCTGGGAACGCTATTAACGTTCGCCGGTTTTCAAGACCGGTGCATTCAACCACTCTGCCAATTTCCCTTGTGCATCACAGGATTAGGATAGCCCATCCTGTCTCAGCGGGCGCCATAATACCCGAATGAAACACACTGTCAAACTCTCGCCATCGCTTGTTACAGAGCGTCTGTTATGATCTTTGCGACTGAACGTTTCAAAACCGAAGGAGTGTCGCCATGCGCGAACAGAATTACGCAGTGAATGGTAACGCGCAGGCTGAGCAGCTTGAAGTCAGCCGCGTGTTGCGCAACACCTATGGACTGCTCGCCCTTACCCTCGCATTCAGCGGCTTAATGGCGTTCGTGGCCCAGCAGATGCACGTCGGCTACCCGAATATCTTTGTCGTACTGATCGGTTTCTATGGCCTGTTCTTCCTGACCAACAAGCTGCGTGACTCGGCCTGGGGCCTGGTGTCGGCGTTTGCCTTGACCGGCTTCATGGGCTTTATCCTCGGCCCGATCCTCAACCGTTACCTCGGCATGGCCGGCGGTGCGGAAGTGGTCAGCTCGGCGTTTGCCATGACCGCCCTGGTGTTTGGTGGTCTGTCGGCCTACGTGCTGGTCACCCGCAAGGACATGAGCTTCCTGGGTGGTTTCATCACCGCGGGCTTCTTCGTGTTGCTGGCGGCGGTGGTGGCGGGCATGTTCTTCCAGATCAGCGGCCTGCAACTGGCGATCAGCGCGGGTTTTGTGCTGTTCTCCTCCGTGTGCATCCTGTTCCAGACCAGCGCCATCATCCACGGCGGTGAGCGCAACTACATCATGGCGACCGTCAGCCTGTATGTGTCGATCTACAACCTGTTTATCAGCCTGTTGCAGATCTTCGGCATCATGAGCCGCGACGACTGATTACTCGCTGCATAAAAAATGCCCCGTATCGAAAGATGCGGGGCATTTTTGTTTTCACTGCATCAGTACTGGTTGGGTTCCATTTCCAGCTCGACCTTGAAACGCTGGGCGATGTCGCGCTGGATACGCTGGGCCAGGCTGGCAATATCGTGCCCCGTGGCGCCGCCATAGTTGACCAGCACCAGCGCCTGCAGGGCATGCACGCCGGCGTCGCCGTCACGAAAGCCCTTCCAGCCGGCCTTGTCGATCAGCCAGCCAGCGGCCAGCTTCATCTGCCCATCCGCCTGGGGGTAAGCCACCAGGTCCGGATACTGCGCCTGTAACTCTTCAGCCAGGGCCTTGGACACCAGCGGGTTCTTGAAGAAGCTGCCGGCATTGCCAAGCACTGCCGGGTCGGGCAATTTTTCGCTACGGATGCTGCAAATCGCGCGACTGACATCGCTCGGTGTCGCCTCGGTGATCCCCTGCCCTGCCAGGCGCTGCTGCACTGGGCCGTAGTCGAGCTTGAGGTGGCTGGCGCGGCTCAGGGCAAAGCGTACCCGCAGGATCAGCCAGCGCCCGGTTTCGTGCTTGAACAGGCTGTCGCGGTAGGCAAAGTTGCATTCTTCCAGGCTGAAATCGCGCAACTCGCCCGTCTGGCGATCGAGGGCGGTCAAGCCGGCAAAGACGTCCTTGATCTCCACGCCGTAGGCACCGATGTTCTGCATGGGGGCGGCACCGACGGTGCCGGGGATCAGGCTGAGGTTTTCCAGGCCGCAGAAGCCCTGCTCCAGGGTCCACAGTACAAACGGGTGCCAGGCTTCGCCGGCTTCGGCTTCGACCACCACCTGCATGCCATCATCCTGAAGCACCCGAATGCCCTGGGTGGCCATACGCAACACCAGGGCAGGAATGTCCTGGGTCAGCAGCAAGTTGCTGCCACCGCCAATCACCAGCAAGGGCAACGCCTGGGTCGATGCATAGGCCAGTGCCTCGCGCACATCGGCGTCACTGCGGGCCTCGGCGAAGAGTTGGGCACGCACATCAATGCCAAAGCTGTTGAATGGCTTGAGCGACACCTGCGCCCGCACTTGCAAGGTCATAACCGCCCCTTCAATTCGATCACCAGTAAATCGCACGCCTGCTCGATCAGGTCCAGGACCCGTTCGAAGCCTTGTTCGCCTTCGTAGTAGGGATCCGGCACCTCATCCACTTCAGCCTCATAGCGCCGCAGGAACAGGTCCAACTCCGCCTTGCCCTGGCCGGGCTGCATGGCCTTGAGGTTGCGCAGGTTGCTGTGGTCCATGGCCAGGATCAGGTCGTAGCGCGCAAAGTCGGCGCGGGAGACCTGCCGGGCCCGCTGGGCCGACAAATCGTAGCCGCGCACCAGCGCCGCACGTTGGCTGCGCGGGTCCGGCGGGTTGCCGACATGCCACTCGCCGGTGCCGGCGGACGCTACGTCGACCTGCCCCGCCAACCCGGCTTCGCGCAATTTATGGCGCAGTACGCCCTCAGCGGTGGGCGAGCGGCAGATATTGCCCAGGCAGACAAACAGAACCTCCATCAGGCCCCCAGCAGGCGACGGACGCGCTCAAGGTCTTCCGGGGTATCGACACCCGCAGGCGGTGCTTCCAGGGCGTCCCCCACGTGGATACGTACGCCGTGCCAGAGGGCTCGGAGCTGCTCCAGGGATTCGGTATTTTCCAACCAGCACGGCCCCCAACTGACGAAGTCATGCAGGAAACCGGCACGGTAGGCGTAGATGCCGATATGGCGACGGTACGGCACGCCTTGCGGCAACAGGTCAGGGTTCCTGGCGAAGGCATCACGCGCCCAGGGCAAGGTCGAACGGCTGAAGGTCAGCGCCAGGCCGTTGACATCACTGACCACCTTGACCACGTTCGGGTTGAACAGGGTGTCGATGTCTTCAATCGGCTCGGCCAGGGTCGCCATACGCGCTTCACCATGGGCGGCCAGGTTGGCAGCCACCTGGTCGATCACGCCCGGCGGGATCAACGGCTCGTCGCCTTGTACATTGACCACGATGGCGTCTGGCGCCAGGCCCAGCTGCGTGGCCACTTCGGCCAGGCGGTCAGTGCCGGAGTTGTGATCTTCACGGGTCAGCACCGCTTCGGCGCCGAACCCTTTGCAGGCTTCGATGATGCGCTGGTCATCAGTGGCCACCACGACACGCTCAGCGCTGCTTTTGCAGGCCTGCTCCCACACCAGCTGGATCATCGGCTTGCTGCCGATCAGTTGCAGCGGCTTGCCCGGCAGGCGTGTCGAGGCGTAGCGGGAAGGAATGACAACGGTAAAGGCTGTGGTCATTTATCCAGGCGCTCGTCGGTGGTCAGGGTGCGGGCTTCGCTTTCCAGCATCACCGGGATGCCATCACGGATCGGGTACGCCAGGCCGGCGCCCTTGCTGATCAGCTCGGTTTTATCGGCGCTGAGCTTGAGCGGGCCTTTGCAGATCGGGCAAGCGAGGATGTCGAGCAGTTTGGTGTCCATGAGTGTTTCCTGGATAGCAGCGTTTAAGGCAAAAGACGGGCGGGCAGCAGGCGCATCAGCTGCGTGTCGAACCAGGCGACGAACGCCGGCGACGGCACCGCATCCACCGCAAGGTACCACCAGTCGGGCTGGGCAAAGGCGCGGCACTTCACCGCGTCCTTCTCGGTCATGACCAGTGGCAATGACGGGGTAAAACTCAAGACCTCGGCACTGTAGGGCGCGTGGTCGGCGAAAGCATGGGGAATCGGCTGCCAGTGTAGCGTTTCGAGGGTGTTGAAGAAACGTTGCGGGTTGCCGATACCGGCAACCGCGTGTACCTGCTGCCCCTCAGGAAAATACGCCAGCGACTGGCGCTCGCCGCTGTGCAGGTTGACCAGTGCGGTGGGTTGCAGGCGAAACCCAAAGCCATCGTCGCGATCCGAGCCGGCACCGTTGTAGAGCAGCGCATCCACACTGTGCAGACGCTCAACCGGTTCGCGCAATGGCCCGGCCGGCAGGCAACGGCGATTGCCCAGGCCCCGGGCGGCGTCGATCAGCACCAGTTCCAGGTCACGGGCCAGGCGGTAGTGTTGCAGGCCGTCGTCGGAGAGGATCAGGTCGAGGGCCTCGCTGGCGAGCAGGGCCTGCACCGCACGACTGCGATCAGGATCGATCATCAGGGGCACGCCGCAGCGCTGCACGATCAGCAAAGGCTCGTCACCCGCCACCGTGGCGCTGTGTCTTGCCTCGACGCGCCAGGGCAACTGCGGCGGCTTGGCGCCATAGCCGCGACTGACCACACCGACGCGCAGGCCACTGCGCCGACAGTGTTCGATCAACCACAGGATCAACGGCGTCTTGCCGGTGCCGCCCACGGTGATATTACCGACCACCACCACCGGCACCGGCGATTGATAGATCTCGCCCTCTCCCGCCAGGAACCGCGCGCGCTTGCGCTGCACCACCCGGCGATACAACGATTCCAGCGGACGCAACAACGCCAGCGCCGGATGGCCCTCGTACCAGGCCTTGAGCAAACGATCGGACATGGCCATCAGGGTTGGCTCGCCGCCTCGACAGTGCTCATGCGCAGATGGCTGAAACCGAGCTTGCCGGCGGCGTCCATCGCCGTGATCACGGCCTGGTGCTGGGTCTTGCCATCGGCACTGATGGACAACGGCATTTTGGTATCGCCGCCGGACTCTTTCTCCAGGGCCGCCATGAGGCTGGCGAGGTCGTTTTTCTCCAGCACCTGGTTATTCACCGAAAACGCCCCGTCGGCGCTGATGGCGATGTCCAGTTGCTTGACTTCCTGGTCTTCGGCCGGCGAACCGCTCACGGCTTCCGGCAGGTCGACGCGCAGTTCGGTCTGCCGGGTGAAGGTGGTGGTGACGACAAAAAACAGCAGCAGGATAAACACCACGTCGATCAACGACGCGAGGTTGATGTCGACATTTTCCCGTTGCTTGCGGCGAAATTTCACGCTTTGCCCCCAACCAGGTCCACATCACGGTCACCCTGCACCACTTCCACCAGCTTGATGGCTTCCTGCTCCATACCAACCACCAGTTCATCGATGCGCCGCTGCAGGAAACGGTGGAAGAACACCGAAGGAATACCGACCATCAGGCCCGCCGCCGTGGTAATCAGGGCCTTGGAGATGCCGCCGGCCAGTACGGCCGCGTTGGTGGTCATGCCCGAGCCCATGAACGAGCTGAAGATATCGATCATGCCCAGTACCGTCCCCAGCAAGCCGAGCAACGGTGCCATGGCGGCAATGGTGCCGAGGGCGTTGATATAGCGTTCCAGTTCATGGATGACCCGGGCGGCGGCCTCTTCGATGCACTCCTTCATGATCTCGCGACCATGCTTGGAGTTGGCCAGGCCGGCGGCGAGGATTTCACCCAGGGGCGAGTTGGCGCGCAGTTCCTTGAGTTTGTCCTTGTCCAGCTGCTTGTTCTTGATCCAGCTCCAGACCTGCCCCAGCAGATGCTCGGGGGTGACGCGACTGGCGCGCAGGGTCCACAAACGTTCGGCAACGATGCCGAGTGCGGCGATGGAGCTCAGGATGATGGGCAACATCATCCAGCCACCAGATTTGACCAATTCCCACACAGTGAATATCCCTTCGAAAAAGTGCGCCACTTTACCATATAGGTTCGGCGACGGGGTTCATCGACCATGGACCCGTCTGTCCCAGGCGCCGGTCTTTGGCATGGCCGGCTCAGGGTAACGTTTCGCGCCAAAAACGGCGTTGACTACGCGCAACAGTCGGTGGCTGGAAAGCCCCTAATTGCACACGCACCGCGCCCTGCTCGGCACTGTCGTATATCTGGCTGCCCAGTCGCTGGTAGCGCTCCACCACCTGCGGGTGAGGATGGCCGAACGCATTGCCACGCCCACGGGAAATCAGCACCGACGTGGGCGCCAGCCGCTGTAGAAAAGGCCAGGACGACGAACTGCGGCTGCCATGGTGAGGCGACTGCAGCCAATCGGTGCGCACGGCCAGCGAAGACGCGAGAAATGCTCGCTCGGCAGCCCGATCAATATCCCCCGTGAGCAGCAGCCGCTCACCGTTGGCCTGGACCTGCAGAACACAGGACTTGGGGTTGCCATCAATCGCATCAGACCACTGCCACAGCTCGAATGCCACACCGTCCCACTCCCACCGTTCGCCGCTGACGCAGGGCTGGGTGGCGAGAAACCCGGGCAACCCTTCGGTTTCACCGCCCACGACACGCCGGATCGGCAACCCTCGGGCAACAGCCGACGCCCCACCGGCATGATCGGCGTCGGCGTGGCTCAGCAGCATCATATCCAGCGTCCCGACGCCGAGCTTTTTCAACGCAGGCACTACCACACGGGCACCGAGGTCAACCGTCCCCGAACGCGGGCCGGCATCGTAGAGCAACGTGTGATGGCGGGTACGCAGGATCAAGGCCTGACCTTGCCCGACATCCAGCTGCACCACCTCCACCCGCCCATGGGGCACGAGCTCGCGGGGTGGAAACACGGCCAACAACAGCAGCGGCAAGCCCAGGGGCCGAAACGGCACGCCGCTGGGCAGCAGTAACAGCACCGCGCCGACCAGGCTGATCAGCCAGTAACCCAGGGGCACCTCGGCCGGTATCCAGGCAGGCATTTGCCCAGCGAGCCATGCCAAGCCCCGGAACAACCCGTCAAGCGCCCCACCCGCCAGCCACAACAAGCCCTCACCCGCATACGGCAGCGGCAACAATGCGCTCCCCAGCAAGGCCAGGGGCAACACCACCAGGCTGATCCACGGCACGGCAACCAGGTTGGCCAGCGGCGCACTGACGCTGACGGGCAAGCCGAGCACCAGCAACACAGGAAACAGACCAACGGCAATCAAGCACTGGGGACGTGTCCATGCCTGCCAGACACTCCACGGCCCCAAGCGCCCACCAAATCCCAGGACCAGCACCGCGACAGCCATGAAGGACAGCCAGAATCCGGGTTGCAGGCTGGCCAGTGGCTCCAGGATCAGCACGCCATTGAGTGCCAGCAACAACGGCCACCAGAAGCCCAGATGACGAAAGCGCAGGCGCCACAACAACACCAGCCCCACCATGACGCAGGCCCGTTGCACCGGCACGCCAAACCCTGCCAGCAGGCCGTACCCCAGCGCGGCGGCAAACGCCAGGCCGCACGCCCACGGCAGCCACGGCCAGGTGCGGGGCCAGCAGCCATAGCGCGCAAGTAGCGCGACCAACCCGTAGATCAACCCCGCCAGCAAGCCAATGTGCTGGCCGGAAATCACCAACAGGTGCACCGTACCGGTGTCCTGCAACACCTGCCAGTCTTCGGCCGCCAGCCCGGAGCCATCCCCCAGCACCAAAGCCGCCAGGCCCGCCTCGCGGCCTTGGGCGTCCACCGCCATCAGGCGTTGGCGGACCGTGTCACGCCAGGCATGACGCGCCGGCGCCAGGCGCTCACCATCCTTCACCGAGCCGGTGGCGCCAATGCGCTGGGCCAGCAGCCAGGCCTCCTGATCGAAACCGTGAAAATTGAGCAGCCCGGCAGGCCGTTTCAGCGTCACGGCCAGACGCCAGCGCTCGCCACTGCGTACCGGCGGCCCGCCGTGCCAAAACACCCGGATGCGCTTGGGCAACCGGGCGTTGCGCGCCTGGCTGTCGGCCAGCTCAAAACGCACGCCCGTCCCTGTCTGCTGCGGCAACCCGGTTACACGGCCTTCCAGCCATCGCGTCTGGCCATCCAGCACCGGCCGTAGTCGATCATCCAGCGCCCACTGCGCGCTGATGCAGGCCCAGCTCAAGCCCAGCAGGAAAAATGCCAGTGGCGACGTACGAAAAGGCAATAGCATCAATGCCAGCACCAACATGGCTATCAGCCACCCCGTCGACGGCAACGCCGGTAGAAAGCGCAAGGCAAGCAACCCCAGCGCGAGCGCGAACATCCCTGTCTTCATGAACCCTCCTTTTCAAGTGATCCACTCAGTCTTAGACGAGGGCCCAGCGTGTCCTATGATGTTTTGTCACAAAGTCTGAATTTTCTGTTTATAGAATGCGGGCATACTTGCCCCTCGAACTGACCTGGACCCCCTATGCCTCGGCGCTTATTCAAACGGTACATGCCCGACCCCACCAGTATCAGGGAACACAAGTCATTACAGTTTCTTGGCACGTTGCTGCACGACCCGAACCTCTGGCACCTGAATCGGCACTCAGTGGCACGCGCCATGGCCGTGGGTTTGTTCGCGGCGTTTATCCCGATCCCGTTGCAGATGCTGCTGGCTGCAGTGCTGGCGATCACCGTGCGCGGCAATATGCCCATCGCCATCAGCCTGGTATGGCTGACCAACCCGATCACCATGCCGGTGGTGTTCCTTTGCACGTATATGACCGGCGCCTGGCTGATGAATGTCCCGCCGCGCAGCCTGCCCGATGACCTGACCTGGGAATGGATCAGCGGCCAGTTGAGCACGCTTTGGCAACCCTTCCTCTTGGGTTCGGTGGTATTGGGGCTAGTGTTGGGCGCCTTGGCCTATTGCCTGACCATGGGCTATTGGCGCTGGTGGGTCGCACACCAGTGGAAGAAGCGCAAACAGCGCCGCGCTTGAAGGTCAGTACAAGCACAGATACGCACGCCAATCGCTTTTAAAGCACGCATTCTCCATGCGTGATTATTCAAGATACCCCCGCCACAGCCAGCCGCCCCCCGGGGCGCCAAATAGCCCGAAGATTGACGCCTGTCATTAATTTGCAAGATTCCAGGCCGCGCAAATGGCTACACTGCGCAGGTGGCGCGGGCCGGATGCCGGCGCTGAAAATTGATATCAGTGTGGTAGCAGGAGAGTGGCGTGCTTAAAAGAATGGGGATAAAAGGCCGCGTACTGTTGCTGACCTTATTACCGACCAGCCTGATGGCCTTGTTGTTGGGAGGGTACTTCACCTGGATGCAGCTCTCGGAATTGCAGGCCCAGTTGCTGCAACGCGGCGAAATGATCGCCGAGCAGCTGGCGCCCTTGGTGGCCCCCGCCATGGGCAGCAGGAACACCGACCTGCTGGAGCGTATCGCCACCCAATCCCTGGAACAGACGGACGTGCGCACCGTGGCATTCCTCGCGCCGGACCGCACGCCCCTGGCCCACGCCGGCCCGACCATGCTCAACCAGCCGCCGGTCGGCAACAGTTCCCACCTGCTGCAGCGCACCGGCAACGACGCCACGCGCTACCTGCTGCCGGTGTTTGGTCGCCATCGCAACCTGGCGGGCGATTTGATCCCCGATGAAGCCGATCGCCTGCTCGGTTGGGTCGAGGTGGAGCTGTCCCACAACGGCATGTTGCTGCGCGGCTATCGCAGCCTGTTCGCCAGCCTGCTGCTGATTGCCATCGGCCTGATCTGCACCGCGGCCCTGGCCCTGCGCATCAGCCGTACGATCAACGCGCCGCTTGGCCTGATCAAGCAAGCGGTGGCCCAACTCAAGGACGGCAACCTGGAAACCCGCCTGCCACCCTTGGGCAGCCAGGAGCTGGATCAGCTCGCATCGGGCATCAACCGCATGGCCGAAACCCTGCAAAATGCCCGGGAAGAACTGCAGCACAGCATCGACCAGGCCACCGAAGACGTGCGCCAGAACCTGGAAACCATCGAGATCCAGAACATCGAGCTGGACCTGGCGCGCAAGGAGGCCCTGGAGGCCAGCCGCATCAAGTCCGAGTTCCTGGCGAACATGAGCCATGAAATCCGCACGCCGCTCAACGGCATACTCGGTTTTACCCACCTGCTGCAAAAAAGCGAGCTGACCCCGCGCCAGCTGGACTATCTGGGCACCATCGAAAAATCCGCCGACAACCTCCTGGGCATCATCAACGAGATCCTCGATTTCTCCAAGATCGAGGCCGGCAAGCTGGTGCTCGACAGCATCCCCTTCAACCTGCGGGATTTGCTGCAAGACACCCTCACCATCCTCGCCCCCGCCGCCCATGCCAAGCAGCTGGAACTGGTCAGCCTGGTGTACCGCGACACGCCGCTGGCGCTGGTGGGCGACCCGCTGCGGCTCAAGCAGATCCTGACCAACCTGATCAGCAATGCGATCAAGTTCACCCGCGAAGGCACCATCGTGGCCCGGGCGATGATCGAGGACGAGCAGGAAGACAGCGTGCAACTGCGCATCAGCGTGCAGGACACCGGCATCGGCCTGTCCAGCCAGGACGTGCGGGCGTTGTTCCAGGCGTTCAGCCAGGCCGACAATTCACTGTCGCGCCAGCCCGGCGGCACGGGGCTGGGCCTGGTGATTTCCAAGCGCCTGATCGAACAAATGGGCGGTGAAATCGGCGTCGACAGCACGCCGGGCGAAGGCTCTGAATTCTGGATCAGCCTGAACCTGCCCAAGACCCGCGACGACGTCGAAGACCTGCCCTGCGCGCCGTTGCTGGGCCATCGCGTGGCGGTGCTGGAAAACCACGACCTGGCGCGCCAGGCCCTGCAACACCAATTGGAAGACTGTGGCCTGGAAGTGACGCCGTTCAATACCCTGGAAAGCCTGACCAACGGCATCACCAGCGCTCACCAGACCGAGCAGGCCATCGACCTCGCGGTACTCGGCGTGACCGCCAACGATATCCCCCCCGAGCGCCTCAACCAGCACCTGTGGGACCTCGAACACCTGGGTTGCAAAGTGCTGGTGCTGTGCCCTACCACCGAACAGATGCTGTTCAACGAGTCGGTACCCAACCCCAACAGCCAGTTGCAGGCCAAGCCGGCGTGTACCCGCAAGCTGCGCCGTGCGCTGTCCGACCTGATCAGCCCGCGGCCGTCACGCAGTGAACCGGGCGAGCCGTTGTCCAGCCGTGCGCCGCGTGTGCTGTGTGTCGACGACAACCCGGCAAACCTGCTGTTGGTGCAAACCCTGCTGGAAGACATGGGCGCGCAGGTCCGTGCAGTGGAAAGCGGCTACGCAGCGGTCGACGCGGTGAAACAGGACACCTTCGACCTGGTGCTGATGGACGTGCAAATGCCCGGCATGGACGGGCGCCAGAGCACCGAGGCGATCCGCCAGTGGGAAAGCGAGCGCCATGGCACGCCCTTGCCGGTGGTCGCCCTCACCGCCCACGCCATGGCCAACGAGAAGCGTGCGTTGCTGCAAAGCGGTATGGACGACTACCTGACCAAACCCATCAGCGAACGGCAACTGGCCCAGGTGGTGCTGAAATGGACCGGCCTGGCCCTGCGCAACCAGGTGCCGGAGCGCGCCGTCGAAGGCTTGGGCCCCGGGGTGCAATTGCCGGTGCTGGACCACGAGGAAGGCCTGCGCCTGGCCGCCGGCAAGACCGATCTGGCGGCCGACATGCTGGCCATGCTGCTGGCCTCCCTGGAAGCCGACCGCCAGGCCATTCACGTCGCCCGCGAGACCAAGGACAACCTGGCCCTGATCGAACGCGTCCACCGCCTGCACGGCGCCACCCGCTACTGTGGCGTGCCGCAACTGCGCGCCGCCTGCCAGCGCGCCGAAACCCTGCTCAAGCAGGACGACGCCAAGGCCATGACCGCGCTGGACGAGCTGGACATGGCCATTGCACGGCTGGCCAGTGAAGCGCGGGTCAGCGCCTGAACTCATCAAAAAGGACGCCTTTGATGCGCGTGATTCTTTTCAGCAGCCAGACCTACGACCGCGACAGTTTCCTCGGCGAACCCTTGCCGCGCGGCCTGGAACTGCAATTTCAACCCGCCCGGCTCAACCTCGACACCGTTGCCCTGGCCGAACACCATGAGGTGGTCTGCGCCTTTATCAACGATGACCTCAGTGCCCCGGTGCTGGAACACCTGGCCAAGGGCGGCACCCGCTTGATCGCGTTGCGTTCGGCCGGTTACAACCATGTGGACCTGCCTGCGGCCAAACGCCTGGGCCTCACCATCGTGCGTGTCCCGGCCTATTCGCCCCATGCGATCGCCGAACACGCGGTGGCACTGATCCTCGCCCTCAACCGCCGCCTGCATCGCGCTTACAACCGCACCCGCGACGGTGATTTCAGCCTGCATGGCCTCACCGGTTTCGACCTGGTGGGCAAGACCGTCGGCGTGGTCGGCACCGGCCAGATCGGCGCCACGTTCGCCAGGATCATGGCGGGCTTCGGTTGCCGGCTGCTCGCCTACGACCCGTTCCCCAACCCGCAGGTCCAGGCCCTCGGCGCTGACTATGTGAGCCTGCCGGAGCTCCTGGCCCAGGCCCAGATCATCAGCCTGCACTGCCCGCTGACCGCCGACAGCAAGCACCTGATCAATGCACGCTCCCTGGCGCGGATGCAACCCGGCGCCATGCTGATCAACACCGGTCGCGGTGGCCTGGTCGACACGCCGGCGCTGATCGAAGCACTCAAGGACGGCCAACTCGGCTACCTGGGGCTGGATGTATACGAGGAGGAAGCCCAGCTGTTTTTCGAGGACCGCTCCGACCTGCCCTTGCAGGACGATGTGCTCGCGCGCCTGCTGACCTTCCCCAACGTGATCGTCACCGCACACCAGGCGTTCCTTACCCGCGAAGCCCTGGCGGCGATTGCCGGCACCACATTGGCCAATATTGCGGCATGGGCCGATGGCCGGGCGCAGAACCTCGTCGAAGGATGATCAGCGGTCACATACCAGGCTCATGATCAGCAGGCACCCGTGATAGGATGCCGCGCCTATTTGGAGGATCCATGGCCGAACACGATTTCCGCTTCAGCTTGCTGAGCCCGCAACACACCCTGATCGAATGCCGTGCCCTGGTGCCGGGCCGTTACCAGGTCACCGGCAACGGTGGCTCGATCAAGCATGACGACGTGCTGATCGTCACGCTGCGCGGCAGTAAAACCTTGTCCATGCGCCTTACCGTCGAAGGTGACGCGCGCTATTCCATCCGCCCTGCCGGCCAGTGGGTCGCCATGGCCCGCGGGCCGAAGTTCGGCGAGCTGGAGATTCACACCTGGAAGGTCAACTGCGACAGCTGCGACACCGTGCTGGAGTTTGAATTCGCGGTGGAAACCAAGCTGACCAAGGAGCCGCTGCAACCGGCCGCCAACGCGCGCATTGCCGAGTTGGGCTGGGCCAGCGAAGGCGACAAGCACCGTTGCCCGACATGCCAGAAGGCCGGGCAATGAAAGGCCTGCTTCTGCTCGCCGCCGTCGGTGCGGCCCTGAGTGGCTGCGCCGGTGACGCGGCCAAGCTCAAGCAGGATCACAGCTACGTGGTGGAGTGGATTGGTGAGCGGCCGTTGATGGATTACGCACACCTGACCGTCACCCTCGGCGCCGATGGGCGTGCCTACGGCAACGGCGGTTGCAACCACTGGTTCGCGCCGTACACCCTTGAGGGCGACAAACTCAGCTTCGGCAAGCTCGGCAGCACCCGCAAGCTCTGCGCCGAGGCCCTGATGGAGCAGGAACAGCGCTTCTTCCAGGCCCTGCAAGGCGTACAGCGCTGGGACATCTCGCCGATCGAGCAGACCCGCTTCTGGCCGGCCGAAGGCAAGCCGATTCGCCTGTGGCTCGAAGAGGGCTGACTCCACCGATCTACAGATTGGTGAGATTTAAATGTGGGAGGGGGCTTGCCCCCGATGACGGTGTAACAGTCACTGATGTATTGACTGACACACTGCTAACGGGGGCAAGCCCCCTCCCACATTTGATCGAGGACAATACTCTAGCCGCGCAAGGCCTTGAGCTTGGCCAACACCCCTTCCGCCGTCTGCTCACCCATCAACTGCTCGCGCACCTTGCCCTTGTCATCAATGATATAGGTCACCGGCAACGCTTCGCTGCGCGGGATATCGAAGATTTCGTCCGGGTTCTGTGCCAGCACGGTGAACTTGATCCCCAGTTTGTCGCTGGCTTCCTTCAGCTCCGCACCCTGCACATTGTCGAAGTTAACCCCGAACACCCCCACGCCCTGCCCCTTCAACTGTTCCGCCAGGGCGTTGAGTTCGGGGATTTCCGTACGGCATGGGCCACACCATTCCGCCCAGTAGTTGACCACCAGCCACTGTTTGTCCAGGCGCTCGGCCGCGACCTTCTGGCCGTATTGGTCAACGCCGTAGTCATTGCCGCAGCCGCTGAGCAGCAGGGTTGTGATGATCGCCAATGCACCGATCAGTCGCCTTGTCATGGGGTAATCCTTCGCAAAAATGAACGTTGGCTGCGACCTATCGCCTCTTACGGTTTAAGGACAGGACGCCGCGCAGGTAGAATACCCGCCACCTTACGCAAGATGCGACCCGCACATGACCGATCTGACGCTTTATCACAACCCGCGCTGCTCGAAATCCCGCGGTGCGCTCGAACTGCTGGAAGCCCGAGGCCTCGTCCCCACCGTGGTGCGTTACCTGGAAACCCCGCTGAATGCCGCGCAATTGAAGGCACTGCTGGCCAAGCTGGGCATCAGCGCCCGCCAACTGCTGCGCACCGGCGAAGACGAATACAAGGCCCTCAACCTGGCCGACGCCAGCCTCAGCGAAGCGCAGTTGATCACCGCGATCGCCGAACACCCCAAGCTGATGGAACGCCCGATCCTGGAAACCGCCGATAAAGCCATCATTGGCCGTCCGCCGGAGAACGTGCTGGAGATCCTGCCGTGACTGCGCCGTATGTGCTGGTGTTGTATTACAGCCGCAATGGCTCGGTGAGCGAAATGGCTCGGCAGATTGCCCGGGGCATCGAGCAAGGCGGCATGGAAGCGCGGCTGCGCACCGTACCGGCGATCTCCACCGAATGCGAAGCCGTGGCGCCGAGCATCCCGGACGAAGGCGCGCTGTACGCCAGCCTCGATGACTTGAAAAACTGCTCGGGCCTGGCCCTGGGCAGCCCGACGCGCTTCGGCAACATGGCCGCGCCGCTCAAGTATTTCCTCGATGGCACCAGCAACCTGTGGCTCACCGGTGCGCTGGTCGGCAAGCCGGCCGGGGTGTTCACCTCCACCGCCAGCCTGCATGGCGGCCAGGAAACCACGCTGATGTCGATGCTGCTGCCGCTGCTGCACCACGGCATGCTGATCACTGGCCTGCCCTACAGCGAACAGGCACTGCTCGACACCCAGGGCGGCGGCACACCGTACGGCGCCAGCCACCATGCCGGGCCGGATGGCAAGCGCCTGCTCGACCCGCATGAAATCACCCTGTGCCGGGCTCTGGGCCTGCGCCTGGCCAAGACCGCCACGCTGCTGGAGAACGGCCGTGGCCAGGAAGCCTAAGGTTCTACCGCCGCAAGCGTGGCTGGAGCCACGGGTCAAGGCGGCACGCGCGTTAAGCCTGCTGGCGTTTTTCGCCCTGGTGGGTTTGTTGTGCGGGTACTACCTGTTCGTCGCCGACCTGCACGGCGCACGCCCGTGGGTGATCCTGCTGATCGAACTGGTGCCGCTGCTGGTGCTGGCGCCGGGGATGATCATCGGCAGCACGCGCGGGCATTCGTGGATGTGCTTTGCGGTGAACCTGTATTTCATCAAGGGCGCACTGGCGGCGTATGACCCGAACCGGCAGTGGTTCGGGGTACTGGAGATGCTGGCCAGCCTGGCGGTGTTTTGCACGGCGCTGCTGTATGTGCGCTGGCGGCACCAGTTGAACCGCCGGTTGGCCACACCCTAGAACCCGGTCAGTGATTCACCGTATAGGCCAGCATCATCGACAGCTGGCACATCGGCCGCCCACTCTCGGCATGCCACTGGTTGAACGCAGCCTGCACCGTGGCCAGGTCGCGCAGGCTGGTGGGTGCCTTATCGACAATCTTCTGCGCATTCAATGCCGCGACCACGTCATAGCTCGGCACAAAGGTATCCTTGCCCACCATCCGCAAAAAGCGCGGGGCCGACAGCCCGCCCAATTGATGACCGTGCTTGCTCAGGTATTTCCATAACCCGACGATATCGGTCACCGGCCAGTCGGCGATAAATGCGCCGAAGCTGCCTTTTTCCTGCTCGATATCCAGGATCATCTGCGCATTGCGCGGCACGCTCTTGAGCTTGCCCAGGTGACGGATGATGCGCGTGTCCTGCATCAGCCGCTCCAGGTGCTCGGCACCCATCAGCACGACTTTTTCCGGGTCGAAGCCGAAGAACACCTGCTCGAAGGCCGGCCACTTGGCATCCACCACGCTGTGTTTCAAGCCGGCGCGAAACACGCGCAGCGCCAAGGTCGACAGGTAGCGATCATCACTGATCTTGCGTAACTGCGCCGGGGTCTTGGGCACCGGCAGGTGGGCGTCCAGCTCGGCCGCTGAACCGAAGCGGTTCAGACAATATTCGTGCAGCCACTTGTAATCGCGCATGCCCTCTCCTGCTGTTGAATGCTGGCAATAGAATTGAAAACGGCGCCCGCGAGCGCCGTGTGTCAGAGCGTTGAATGAGCTCAGAGGTTCACAACATTGACGAAACGCGGCGCGGCAGTCTCATCGATTTTCAGGCTGGTGAAGTCGAACAGGTTGCGGTCGGCCAATTGCGACGGCTGCACGTTCTGCAGGCTGCGGAAAATACTTTCGGTACGCCCAGGGGTCTTGCGCTCCCAATCCACCAGCATGTCCTTGACCACCTGGCGCTGCAGGTTTTCCTGGGAGCCGCACAGGTTGCACGGGATGATCGGGAATTGCTTGAAGTCGGAGTAGGCCTGGATGTCCTTCTCGTTGCAATACGCCAGCGGGCGGATCACCACGTTGCGCCCGTCATCGGCACGCAGCTTGGGCGGCATGGCCTTGAGCGAGCCGTTGAAGAACATATTGAGGAAGAAGGTCTCGACGATATCGTCGCGGTGGTGACCCAGGGCCATCTTGGTCGCCCCGATCTCATCGGCAAAGGTGTAGAGCGTGCCACGGCGCAGGCGCGAGCACAGCGAGCAGGTGGTCTTGCCTTCAGGGATCAGCTCCTTGACCACCGAATAGGTGTCTTTTTCGACGATGTGGTACTCGACGCCCAGCGCCTTGAGGTAGGCCGGCAGCACGTGCTCGGGGAAGCCCGGTTGTTTCTGGTCCATGTTGACGGCAACGATCTCGAACTTGATCGGCGCGACCTTTTGCAGGTGCAGCAGCACGTCGAGCATGGTGTAGCTGTCTTTGCCGCCGGAGAGGCAGACCATGACCTTGTCGCCGTCCTCGATCATGTTGAAATCGGCGACTGCCTCACCGGCCAGGCGGCGCAGGCGTTTTTGCAGTTTGTTCTGGTTGACCGTAAGAGTGCCCATGGCGCTTGGATCCGCTGGAGGTGTGTGACGAAAAGCCGGGTATTTTACGCAAAAAAAACAGCTAAAGGGCTAACAGTAAAAGACCCCGCCGCGATTAGGCCCCCTGTTTACAGCGCAATTTGCTCTAAAGGCCCTACGGTTATTCCGGTCATCCCTTCCTATACTGCGACTTGAGGTCGCACACATATATCCAGACCTTTGTGGCCATTTGGCCCGTGGGCGCTCCGATGGGGGGCGATGGTAATAACGACAGGAGTGACTGGCATGATCCATCACGTCGTGGGGCTGTTTACCCATCCCGACCAGGAATGGCGGGAAATTCGTGGCGATAAAGAAGAAAGCATCGGCCACATGTACCTCACTCACACCCTGATTCTCGCGGCGATCCCCGCCGTATCGGCTTTTATCGGTACCACCCAGGTCGGCTGGGTCATCGGCAACCGCTCCCCGGTCATGCTGACCCAGGAAAGTGCGCTGTGGATGACCCTCATGTCCTACGCGGCCATGCTCGGCGGCGTAGCAGTGATGGGCGCGTTCATTCACTGGATGGCCCGCACCTACGACGCCAACCCCAGCATGGCGCGGTGCGTGGCCTTTGCCACCTATACCGCGACCCCGCTGTTCATCGGCGGGCTGGCGGCGCTCTACCCGCATATGTGGCTGGGCATGGTGGTGGGCACTGCGGCGATCTGCTACACGGTGTACCTGCTGTATGTCGGCGTACCGACCTTCATGAGCATCGATCCGGATGAAGGTTTCCTGTTTTCCAGTTCGATACTGGCCGTAGGGCTGGTGGTGCTGGTGGCGATCATGGCGTTTACCGTGATTGTCTGGGGCCTGGGCGTGGGGCCGATCTACACGAACTGACCCGTTCAATGGCAAAGGCAAGGCCACCGTAAGGTGGCTTTGTACGTGATGGATGACCATTCGGCGCCTGACAGATTCGGAAACACTCGGTTTTGCGGCATACTGGACGTCTCTGGAGATATGTACAGCATGCCCGAGCAACTCAATACCCGCGTCGAAGATTGTTTCCTGCAAGCCGAATCCTTTTTCAAACGAAGCTTCAAACGCCCCCAGGTCAGCCTCAAGCTGCGGGGCCAGAAGGCCGGTGTCGCGCATTTGCACGAGAACCTGCTGCGCTTCAACCCACAGTTGTACCGAGAAAACAGCCAACACTTCCTGAAACAGACCGTGGCCCATGAGGTGGCGCACCTGATTGCCCACCAATTGTTTGGCGAGCGCATCCAGCCCCATGGAGAGGAATGGCAACTGATCATGCGTGGGGTCTACGAACTGCCGCCCGACCGTTGCCATACCTATGCCGTGAAGCGTCGCCAGGTGACCCGTTATATCTACCGGTGCCCGTGTGCCGACAGCGACTTCCCGTTTTCATCGCAGCGCCATGGCATGGTGGCTCAGGGGCGGCGGTATTTGTGCAGGCGATGTCGGCAGACCTTGGTGTTTACCGGCGAAACCAGGGTGGAATAAAGGCCTCATCGGGAGCAAGCCCCCTCCCACATTCAGGCCTGTGAATACGATCAACCTGTGGGAGGGGGCTTGCTCCCGATAGCGTCCGCCCAGCCACTACATAATCACCTTGGAGCTACGCAGCTGGCTGATGCGCTGCGGGCTCAAGCCCAGTTCCGCCAACACTTCATCACTGTGCGCGCCCACGGCGACGCCAATGTGCCGGGGCGCTGGCAACCCTTCCGAAAACTTCAACGGGCAGGCTATCTGCGCCTGGCTCGAGCCGTCGCCCCTGGGCACCTGGCTGACCAGCGCCCGCGCCTTCAGTTGCGGATGGGCCACGGCTTCGCTGAGCGTCAGCACCGGCTCCACGCAGGCATCCACCCCGGCAAACAGCTCGCACAATTGCTGGAAACTGCGCTTCTCGAACTCCACCTGCAAGGCCTGCTTAAGCGCCGGCTGCTGTTCAGGCTTCAAGCCCTGCGCGGCCAACTCCGGGCGGCCCAATGCTTCACACAATTGCTGCATGAAAGCCGGTTCCAGGCTGCCGACGGCCATCCAACGCCCATCCCGCGAGCGGTAATAGTCATAAAAACTGCCGCCATTAAGCACATGGCTCTCCCGCTCAGGCTCCACACCACACGCCAGGTAACCGGCGCCGGCCATGGCATTCAGGCTGAACGAGCAATCGGTCATGCTCACATCCAGGTATTGGCCGACCCCACTTTGCTGACGGGCGATAACGGCCGCCAGCAGCCCCACCACCGCATGCAGCGAACCGCCGCCCACGTCCGCCAACTGCACGCCCAGTGGCAACGGCCCGCTGTCCTGGCGCCCGGTGTAGCTGGCGACCCCGGCCAGCGCCAGGTAGTTGATGTCATGCCCGGCGCGGTCCTTATAGGGCCCGGTCTGGCCGTACCCGGTGATCGACACATAAATCAGCCGCGGGTTGATCGCCTTCAGCGCCTCATAGCCCAGGCCCAGGCGCTCCATCACGCCGGGGCGAAATTGTTCGAGGACAATGTCGTAGTCCTTGACCAGTTCGCGCACGATCTCCAGCGCCTGGGCCCGCTTCAAATCCAGCGCCAGGCTGCGTTTGTTGCGATTGAGATAGGCATGACTGGCCGAAGTCCCCCGGTCCTGGGGCGGCAGCACCCGCAGCAGGTCCATGCGCGTAGGGGACTCGATGCGCAGCACCTCGGCGCCCATGTCCGCCAGCATCAAGGAAGCAAACGGGCCGGGCAGCAAGGTGGAAAAATCCAGCACTTTGAGGGACGCCAAGGGACCTGACATGGAGACTCCATTTGGGTTTCGGATTCCCACAGACTAGGCAGCCTGGCGCCTACCGGCAATCGTCAGAACGATCATCGAGGGTGACCGTTTTGATCATGGCGGGCTTTTTCGTGGCGGCGGCTTTATCATTGCCCCACGTTTGCTTGCAGAGTGTTCCATGAAGTTTGCGATTGCAGTGTTTTCCGCCGCCCACGCGCCCTCCTCGCGCCGCGCCCTGCTGTTTGCACAGGCGGCGTTGGCCGGCGGGCATGAGATTGTGCGGCTGTTTTTCTATCAGGACGGCGTCTACGGCGCCTCCAATAACATCGTTGCACCCCAGGATGAGCAGGACATCGCCCGCCAATGGCGCGAGTTGGTCAATGCGCATCAACTGGACGGCGTGGTGTGCATCGCTGCCGCCTTGCGTCGTGGCGTGCTGAATGCCGAGGAAGCCACGCGCTATCAACGCAGCGCGGCCAACCTGGATGCGCCCTGGGCGTTGTCGGGCCTGGGGCAATTGCACGACGCCGCCCAGGCCGCCGACCGCCTGATCTGTTTTGGAGGGCCGTGACATGTCCAAATCCTTGTTAATGATCAGCCGCCAGGCGCCCTGGTCCGGGCCGAGCGCGCGCGAAGCGCTGGATATCGTGCTGGCCGGGGGCGCGTTTGATCTGCCGATCGGCGTGCTGTTCATGGATGACGGCGTGTTCCAACTGGCGCCGCACCAGGACGCCAAGGCCGTGCAGCAAAAAGACCTCAGCGCCAATCTGCAGGCCTTGGGCCTGTTCGGCATCGATGAGGTGTTCGCCTGCCGCCATAGCCTGGGTGAGCGCGGGCTGACGCAGCCGGCCAACGCCCAGCCACTGGACAGCGAAGCGATCTCCAGGCTGATTGACCGTTACGACCAGGTGATAACCCTCTGATGTCGACTTTACATGTGGTATCTCACTCTCCTTTTACCGATAGCCGCCTCGCCAGTTGCCTGCGCATCTGTGGCGCCGAGGATGCGATCCTGCTCTGCGGCGATGGCGCCTACGGGCTGCACAACCCGGCCCTGCGCACCAAGGGCGTGAAGGTGTTCGTGCTGGCGGAAGACATGCAGGCGCGCAATCTGCCGCTGCCGGACTGGGCCGACAGCGTGGACTACCCGGGTTTCGTGCAGCTGTCGCTCGACTACAGCAAGGTCAACACCTGGCTATGAACACCCTGACCGTAGGCGCGCGTACCCTCGAACTGGACAAGGACGGTTACCTCGTCGACCTGAACGAATGGTCCCCTGAGGTGGCCGAGGCCCTGGCCGCCGCCGAAGCCCTGGAGCTGACCCCGGACCATTGGCAGATCCTCGAGCTGCTGCGCCAGTTCTATGCCGAGTTCCAGCTGTCCCCCGCCACGCGCCCGCTGATCAAGTACACCGCCTTGAAGCTGGGCCCGCAAAAGGGCAACAGCCTGCACCTCAACACACTGTTCAACGGCACTCCCGCCAAACTCGCCGCCAAGCTGGCGGGCCTGCCCCGGCCGACGAATTGCTTATGACCGACTTTGCCCCACTGACCCTTGAAACCCCTGCCGAGCATCCGTTTGCGCAGTTCGTGCGCATCCTGGGCAAAGGCAAGCGCGGCGCGCGCAACCTCACCCGCGAAGAGGCCCGAGAAGCCATGGGCATGCTGCTCGACGAAAAAGTCGAAGACACCCAGCTCGGCGCCTTCCTGATGCTGCTGCGCCACAAGGAAGAAAGCCCGGAAGAACTCGCCGGTTTTACCGAAGCCGTGCGTGAACGCCTGGACGCCCCCGCACTGAATGTGGACATCGACTGGCCGACCTACGCCGGCAAGAAGCGCCACCTGCCGTGGTTCCTGCTGGCGGCCAAGTGCCTGGCACAAAATGGCGTGCGCATCCTCATGCACGGCGGCGGCGCACACACGGCGGGCCGGCTGTACACCGAACAATTGCTGCAAACCCTGCACATCCCGCTGTGCCGTAATTGGCAGCAGGTCGGGACCGCGTTTGAACAAGGCAACCTGGCGTTTATCCCGCTGGGCGACTGGGCGCCGCAACTGCAACGCATGATCGACCTGCGCAACACCCTCGGCCTGCGCTCGCCGATCCACTCCCTGGCGCGCCTGCTCAACCCGCTGAATGCGCGCTGCGGCCTGCAAAGCATTTTCCACCCCGGTTACCAGGGCGTGCACCGCGATGCCAGCGGCCTGCTTGGCGACCATGTGATCGTGGTCAAGGGCGACGGCGGCGAAGTCGAGATCAACCCCGACACGACCAGCCACCTCTATGGCACCACCGGTGGCGAAAGTTGGGATGAAGAATGGCCCGCCCTCTCCGACCAGCGCCACGTCAAGCCGGCAACCCTGGAGCCTGAACACTTGAAGGCCGTGTGGCGCGGCGACGTAGAGGACAGCTACCCGCAACTGGCGCTGATCGCCACCATGGCCCTGGCCTTGCGCGGCCTCGGCCACCCACGGGAACATGCGTTCGCATTGGCCCGGCAATACTGGGATGCACGGGACAAATCAATTTAATCGATCATTCACGCCCGGTCTTTGCGCTTTTAGTTCGAACTCATCCCTTTAGACTGGGCTCCAACGCTTATTAGCCAAGGAGCCAGTCATGGGTTTGCTGATCGAAGGACACTGGAAAGACCAGTGGTACGAAAGTAGCGCAGATGGCGCTTTCCAGCGCGAACAGGCCCAGCGCCGCCACTGGGTGACCGCCGATGGCCAGCCGGGGCCCAGCGGCGAAGGCGGCTTCAAGGCCGAGGCCGGTCGTTATCACCTCTATGTGTCCCTGGCCTGCCCCTGGGCCCACCGCACCTTGATCCTGCGCAAGCTCAAGGGCCTGGAAAGCGTGATCGACGTGTCCGTGGTCAGCTGGCTGATGCTGGAAAACGGCTGGACCTTCGACAAGGCCCACGGCTCCACCGGCGATAAGCTCGATGGTTTCGAATTCATGCACCAGCGCTATACCGCCGACACCGCCGACTACACCGGCCGCGTCACCGTGCCGGTGCTGTGGGACAAGCAGCTCAACCGTATCGTCAGCAATGAATCGGCAGAGATCATCCGCATGTTCAACAGCGCGTTCAACGGCCTGACCGGCAACACCCTGGACTTCTACCCCGAGCCGCTGCGGGCGACCATCGATGGGCTGAACGAGCGGATCTACCCGGCCGTGAACAATGGCGTGTACCGCGCAGGCTTTGCCACCTCACAAAAAGCGTATGAAAGCGCGTTTGATGATGTGTTTGCCGAACTGGATCACCTGGAGCAGCACCTGGGGGACCACCGCTACCTGGCCGGCGAATACCTGACCGAAGCGGATGTGCGCTTGTTCACCACGCTGATTCGTTTTGATGCGGTGTATTACAGCCACTTCAAATGCAATCTGCGGCGGATTGCCGATTATTCGAACCTGTCGAACTGGCTGAGGGAGATGTATCAGTGGCCTGGCGTGGCCGAGACGGTGGATTTCGTGCACATCAAGGGGCATTACTATGGGAGCCACCGCACGATCAACCCGACGGCGATTGTGCCGAAGGGGCCGTTGCAGGCGTTTGATGCCGGGCACGATCGAGCGCGGCTGACAGGTCAGGGTGTCTTGAGCTGAGTACGGCTGGCAAGCCCGTCTGGTGAGCGGGCTTGTCGCAATAATGTTGTCAAACCTGAGACTGGGCGCCTTCAAACCACTTCAGCTTCTCGCGCAGCACCACCACCTCACCGACGATCACCAGCGTCGGCGCATGCACTTCATGCTCCGCCACCATGCGCGGCAAGTCTGCCAGGGTGCCGGTAAACACGCGCTGGTTGGACGTGGTGCCCTGCTGGATCAACGCCGCCGGGGTATCCGCGGCACGCCCATGCTTGATCAGTTGCTCACAGATGATCGGCAAGCCAATCAAGCCCATGTAGAACACCAGGGTCTGCGACGGCCCTACCAGGTCACTCCAGGGCAGGTCCGACGTCCCGTTCTTCAAGTGCCCGGTGATAAAGCGTACCGACTGTGCGTAGTCGCGATGGGTCAGCGGAATCCCGGCATACGCCGCGCAACCACTGGCGGCGGTGATCCCCGGCACCACCTGGAACGGGATGCCGTGGGCCGCCAGTTCCTCGATTTCTTCACCGCCACGACCAAAGATGAACGGATCGCCCCCCTTGAGGCGCAGCACGCGCTTGCCTTGCCTGGCCAGGTCCACCAGTTGCTGGTTGATCTGGTCCTGCGGCACGGCGTGGTCGGCGCGGCGTTTGCCGACGTAGATGCGCTCGGCATCACGACGGCACAGCTCCAGAATCGCCGGTGCCACCAGGCGGTCGTACAGCACCACATCGGCTTGCTGCATCAGGCGCAGGGCACGGAAGGTCAGCAGGTCCGGGTCGCCCGGGCCGGCACCGACCAGATATACCTCGCCCGGCGCATAAGGCGGCGCGCCGTTGACCTTTTCGATCAACAGACGCTCAGCCTCATCGCCCTGCCCGGCCAACTGACGGTCGGCAATCGGGCCCTGGAACACTTCCTCCCAGAATGCCCGACGCTGCTGCACATCCGGGTACAAACCTTTGACCTGGGCACGAAAGCGCGCCGCCAGCCCGGCCAGTTGGCCGTAGGTGGACGGAATCCAGGTTTCCAGCTTGGCCCGGATCAAGCGCGCCAGCACCGGCGCATCGCCGCCGCTGGACACCGCGATCACCAAGGGCGAACGGTCGACAATCGCCGGGAAGATCACGCTGCACAAGGCCGGCGCGTCCACCACATTGACCGGAACGCAACGACGCTTGGCATCACTGGACACTTGCGCGTTCAGTGGCTCGTCGTCGGTCGCCGCGATGATCAGGGTGCAGCCTTCCAGGTCGGCCTCCTGATAACCGCGCAGAATCAATTCCCCGCCACTGCCCTGCACCAACTCGCGCAACTGGTCTTCGATCTGGGGAGCAACCACCCGCAGCACGGCGCCGGCGTCAGCCAGCAGGCGGGATTTGCGCAAGGCAATCTCCCCCCCACCGACGACCAGCACACGACTGCCGCGCAGGTTATGAAACAGCGGCAGGAATTCCATTTAGCGGATGACCTCGACGCCCGCCATGTAAGGCTTGAGCACTTCAGGTACGCGGATCGAACCGTCAGCCTGCTGGTAGTTTTCCAGCACCGCCACCAGGGTACGACCTACAGCCAGGCCCGAACCGTTGAGGGTGTGCACCAGCTCCGGCTTGCCGGTTTCCGGGTTACGGAAACGCGCCTGCATGCGCCGGGCCTGGAAATCACCGCAGTTGGAGCACGACGAAATCTCGCGGTACTTGTCCTGGCTGGGTACCCACACCTCGAGGTCATAGGTCTTCACGGCGCTGAAGCCCATGTCGCCGGTGCACAGCGCCAGGACGCGGTACGGCAGCTCCAGCAGCTGCAGGACGCGTTCGGCGTTGGCGGTCAGGCCTTCCAGGGCTTCCATGGATTTGGACGGCTCGACCACCTGGACCATCTCGACCTTGTCGAACTGGTGCTGGCGGATCATGCCGCGGGTGTCGCGGCCCGAGGCGCCGGCTTCGCTGCGGAAGCACGGCGTGTGGGCGACGAATTTGATCGGCAGTTGCCTGGCGTCGAGGATCTCACCGGCCACGATATTGGTCAGCGACACTTCGGCGGTCGGGATCAGATAGAAGTCGGCTTCGCCGTCGCGGCTGATCTTGAACAGCTCTTCCTCGAACTTCGGCAATTGGCCGGTGCCCTGCAGTGCCGGCGCCTGAACCAGGTAAGGCGTGTAGGCTTCTTCGTAACCGTGCTCGCCGGTGTGCAGGTTGATCATGAACTGCGCCAGAGCGCGGTGCAGGCGCGCAATCGGGCCACGCAGCAAGGCAAAGCGCGCGCCGGAAAGCTTGGCGGCGGTTTCAAAATCCAGGCCACCGGTCAATTCGCCCAGGGCGACGTGGTCCTTGATCTCGAAATCAAAGGCCGTTGGCGTGCCCCAGCGGCGCACTTCGACGTTGCCGTCTTCGTCGTCGCCAATCGGCACCGACTCATGCGGCAGATTGGGGATGCCCAGCAGGATCGAATCCAGCTCGGACTGAATGCCTTCCAGCTCGACCTTGCCGTCGGACAGCTCGGTGCCCATGCGCTCGACGTCCGCCATCAACGGCGCGATGTCTTCGCCACGTTGCTTGGCCTGACCGATGGATTTGGAACGCGCATTCCGCTCAGCCTGCAGTGCTTCGGTGCGGGTCTGGACGGTCTTGCGCTGTTCTTCCAGCGCTTCGATGCGCGCAACATCCAAGGCAAAGCCACGGGATGCCAGGCGGTCCGCTACGTCCTGAAGGTTGCTACGTAACAGTTTGGAATCGAGCATGTCGGTCTCTCGTTTATCAAAGTTTGGTCAAGGACAGGCCGGCCCAGGTGGCGAGCAGCCCGCCGAACACGCTGATGCCCAGGTACCCGAAGGCGACCAGGGCCTGCCCGCTTTCCAGCAAGCGCAGCGTATCCAGTGAAAAGGATGAAAAGGTCGTCAGACCGCCTACAAAGCCGACAATCAGGCCGGCGCGAATTTCAATCGGTACTTCCGGGCGCAACAGGAACCAGCCGTACAACAACCCGATGATCAGGCAACCCACCAGGTTGACCGCCAGGGTCGCCGCATAAAAATGCTTCGGCCAATTGGCGCTCACCCAAGTACCGGTGGCGAAACGCAATAATGTACCAGCGATGCCGGCTGCGGACACGGCAAGAATCGTCTTGAACACTACTTTCTCCGCTGTTTTGGGCTGAGGCGGTCGAGCTGGGCGAGGTGATTGAGCTTTTCACCGATCTTCAGCTCCAGGCCACGGGGCACCGGCTGGTAGAACGGCTGCGGCTCAAGCTCATCGGGGAAATAGTCTTCGCCGGCGGCATAGGCGTCCGGCTCATCATGGGCATAGCGGTATTCATCACCGTAGCCCAGTTGTTTCATCAACTTGGTCGGCGCATTGCGCAGGTGCAGCGGCACTTCGAGGGAGCCGTGTTCGGCGGCCGCACGCAGGGCGGACTTGAAGCCCATGTACACCGCATTGCTTTTCGGTGCGCAGGCCAGGTACGTGATGGCCTGGGCCACCGCCAGCTCGCCTTCCGGGCTGCCGAGGCGCTCCTGCACTTCCCAGGCGGCCAGGCACAGGCTCAGGGCGCGCGGGTCGGCGTTGCCGATGTCTTCACTGGCCATGCGCACCACGCGGCGCGCCAGGTACAGCGGGTCGCAGCCGCCGTCGATCATGCGCGCAAACCAATACAGCGCGCCGTCCGGGTTGGAGCCACGCACGGATTTGTGCAGCGCCGAAATCTGGTCGTAGAAAGCTTCGCCGCCCTTGTCGAAACGCCGACGCGTATCGCCGAGCAGGCTTTGCAGCAGGTCAACGCCAATCTCGCTGCCGTCTTCGGCCAGGTCGGAGGCGTTCTCCAACAGGTTGAGAAAGCGGCGACCGTCGCCGTCGGCAGCGCTGAGCAGGATCTTGAAGCCTTCGTCGCTGAGGCTCAGCTGACGCCTGCCCAGGCCCTTGTCTTCGCTCAAGGCGCGGTGCAACAGCTTTTGCATCGCGGCTTCGTCGAGGCTCTTGAGCACATAGACCCGCGCCCGCGAGAGCAACGCGTTGTTCAACTCAAACGAAGGGTTTTCGGTGGTGGCCCCGATAAAAATCAGCGTGCCATCCTCGACGTAGGGCAAAAACGCATCCTGCTGCGACTTGTTGAAGCGATGCACTTCGTCGACAAACAGGATGGTGCGCTTGCCGTACTGTCCGGCCTGCTGCTTGGCCACCTCGACGGCCTGGCGGATCTCCTTGACCCCGGCCAGCACGGCCGAGACCGTTTCGAAGTGTGCATCCGAGACTTTTGCCAGCAGTCGCGCCAGGGTGGTCTTACCCACGCCCGGCGGCCCCCAGAAAATCATCGAGTGCAGCGCACCCTGCTCCAGGGCTTCGCGCAACGGCTTGCCGCGAGCGAGCAGGTGTTCCTGACCGACGTACTCATCCAGGTTGGTCGAGCGCAGGCGCGCGGCCAAAGGCTGGGCAATCGGGTCACTTCGAAACAGATCCATGGGCAGCGTTTGAAACCTCTGGGCAGTTTATTCCTGGATCACGTCGGCACCCTTGGGGATGTCGAACTTGAACTTGGACGCCGGTACCGGCTGGTTGGCCTTGACCCCGGAGAACAGGATATCGGTGCGCTGGCCGACGCTGTCGACCAGGCGCATGTTATTGATCACGCCGTTGCCGAACGACAGGGACAACGTGTCAAACAGCGTGTCCTTGGATTTCGGCTTGAGGGTGAACTCGATCACATTGCTGGTCTGCTTGGAGGTGATGTCGAAGCTGTCGTTGATTTTCGACACATCGCCCGACAGCAGCAGCGCCGGCGTCTGGTTCAGGCGCGGGTCGAGCTTCTTGATGGTCGCCTGCTCCAGGTCCGGGTCCCACAGGGTGACTTTCTGGCCGTCCGAGACGATGGTCTGCTCGGCCTTGCCTTCGGTGTGCCAGTAGAACAGCCCTGGGCGCTGCACGGCCATCTCGCCGGCGGTTTCCTGCAACTGGGTGCCACCGGCATCCAGGGTGAGCTGGGAGAAGCGCGCGGTCAGGGTCTGGGATTTGTCCAACAGGTTTTTCAGGCTGGCGACGGAGGCCGGGTCAGCGTGGGCCGAAACAGCGGTCAGGGCCAGTGCCGGCAACAACAGCATGCGGATAAGACGCATGGGAGTCCTCATTGAGTCGTAAGGGCGCGCCGCGTGCTGCCACGCGGCACGGAATCAGTCGCGCATCTGCCCGGGGGCGATGACTTCGCGCGAGCCGTTGGTGTTCATTGCAGTGACCACGCCAGCGTTTTCCATGGCCTCGATCATGCGCGCGGCACGGTTGTAGCCGATCTTCAGCTTGCGCTGCACCGCAGAAATCGAGGCACGGCGGCTTTCCAGCACGAAGGCCACGGCTTCGTCGTACAGCGCGTCGGTTTCGGCATCATCGTCGCCACCGCTGCTGCCACCGTCAAAGCCGCTGCCGGCCTCTTCGACACCGGCGAGGATGTCGTCGTTGTATTCAGGGGCGCCACGCAGCTTCCAGGCCTCCACCACGCGGTGCACTTCATCGTCGGAGACGAAGGCGCCGTGGACCCGGATCGGCAGGCTGGTGCCGGGCGGCATGTAGAGCATGTCGCCGTGGCCCAGCAGTTGCTCGGCACCGCCCTGGTCGATGATGGTCCGTGAGTCGATCTTGCTCGACACCTGGAACGCCATGCGGGTCGGGATGTTGGCCTTGATCAGGCCGGTGATCACGTCCACCGACGGACGCTGGGTGGCAAGGATCAAGTGAATACCGGCCGCCCGCGCCTTCTGGGCGATACGGGCGATCAGTTCTTCGACCTTCTTGCCGACGATCATCATCATGTCGGCAAACTCGTCGACCACCACCACGATGGTCGGCAGCTTGCTCAACAGCGGTGCTTCGTCGTGGATACTTTCGCGCTTGTACAGCGGGTCGGTCAGCGGCGTGCCGGCGTCCTGGGCTTCCTTGACCTTGGCGTTGAAGCCCGACAGGTTACGCACGCCCATCTTCGCCATCAGCTTGTAGCGCCGCTCCATCTCGGCCACGCTCCAGCGCAGGGCGTTGGCGGCGTCCTTCATGTCAGTGACCACCGGGCAGAGCAGGTGCGGAATGCCTTCGTAGATCGACAGCTCGAGCATCTTCGGGTCGATCATGATCAGCTTGGCGTCTTCCGGGCCGGACTTGAACAGGATCGACAGGATCATCGCGTTCACGCCCACCGATTTACCCGAACCGGTGGTACCGGCCACCAGCAGGTGAGGCATTTTGGCAAGGTCGGTGATCACCGGCTTGCCGCCAATGTCGTGGCCCAGGGCCAGGGTGACCGGCGACTTGAAGTTGTCGTATTCGGGCGTCGACAGCACTTCGGAGAACCGCACGATCTGGCGGTCCTCGTTGGGAATCTCGATACCCACGGTGGTCTTGCCCGGGATCACTTCAACCACGCGCACGCTGGTCACGGCCAGGGAGCGCGCCAGGTCCTTGGCCAGGTTGGAAATGCGGCTGACCTTGACGCCGGCAGCCGGCTGGATTTCGTAACGGGTAATCACCGGGCCGGGATGGATCGAGTCCACCGACACCTCGACGCCGAATTCCTTGAGCTTGATTTCCAGCAGATGGCCGACGGCCGCCAGGGACTCAGGGGAATAGTTGAGCTGTTTCTTTTCGGCCGGGTCGAGGATCGAGATCGGCGGCAAGGTGCCTTCCACGGCGCTGTCGACAAACAACGGCGCCTGTTTCTCTTTCTGCACGCGGTGGCTGGGCTCGGCCGGCTTGGGCGGCGCCGGGGCGATCACTGGCGGCACCTGCTTCTCGCGGTCCGACATGTGTTTGCTCAGGGCCTGCTCGCGTTCGATCAGGCGTTCCTTGACCTTGGCCTGCTCACGGCGGTCCGGTGTGCTTGGGGCCACCACTTCGTTGACGCGGGTATCCACCTCGCGCAACTGGGCCACCATGCGCTTGCGTTCGACCCGGGCGGCCCACCAGCGGTTGGCAGCGCCCTGGAACAGCTCCAGCAGGTCGAGCGTGATCTTGCCCGTCACGTCCATCACCTTGAACCACGACAGGTCGGTGAACACGGTGAGGCCAAACAGGAACAGCGCGATAAACATCAGGGTGCTGCCCTGGATATTCAGGGTCTTGCGCGCCAGGTCGCCGAGGCTCTCGCCCAGCGCCCCACCCGCGCCCGCCGGCAGGCCGGTGGGTGCGTGGAAATGAATATGCGCCAGCGCGGCACCGGACAGCACCAGGAATACCAGGCCGATCAGGCGCCACGAAAACAGCCAGCCGCTCCACTGCCACGGCTCATGACGCTGGCGGAAGATCTGCCAGGTCTTGATCGCCAGTAACAGCGGGAAGATATAGGCGAAGTAACCCAGCACCATGAACAGGATATCGGCGCTGTAGGAGCCGGCAGGCCCACCGAAGTTCTGCACGTCTTCGATCTTGCTGTTGTGGCTCCAGCCCGGATCGTCCTTGCCATAGGTGAGCAAGGCCATCATCAGGAACAGGCACAGCGCGCCGATAGCGATCAGCGCGCCTTCCTTGAGTCGATAGTGCAGGTGCTGGCGCCAGGCCGGCACGACGGCTGCTTTAGGTGTTGCGGCGGATTTCTTCAAAACGGGTCTTTTCCTGCGCCTGTTAGCGCGTCCATCTGTTGAATAACTGCAAATACTGCCCAATCCGAGCAGCTGAAAAATGAACGAACGTCGTGGAATCTACTTTTAACACTGGGCGATTGCTGGATGAAATGGCGATAACGCCACAATGGCCGCATTGTACGGGTTTGTGTTGCGGTTGCCACGCCACTTGGCTTTCTTCAGGCAGCATAGCCAATTGTGTGTCACAACATGTTCAATTTGAGCATGCATTGTCTTTGCTGACAAAGGCTTATGAGCTGTTTTTACCAATCCAGGCAAGCTTGGCAAATGGCCTGCATGGGTCAGACCCGATTACGACCACGCCTCACGCAGAGAGTTGCAGAAACACCCGCTCATGCTTCTGCACGCCAACAGCCGATTCGGGCTGGCCCCACAGCGCTGCGTCGACAATAATCACACCCCTTGGGGCAGGCGATCCGCCTGCCACTCCCCTCCCCTTCCGCAAGCCTGGATGCCATGCTGACCTGGTTACAACGCGACTCACTGACATTCCCCCCGCTGGCCAAGGCCATGCGCGAACCCAACGGCCTGCTCGCCGCCGGCGGCGACCTGTCGGCCGAGCGACTGGTGCAAGCCTACCGCCACGGTTGCTTTCCCTGGTTCTCGGAGGGCCAGCCGATCCTCTGGTGGTCGCCGGACCCGCGCACCGTGATATTCCCCGACGAGCTGCACGTTTCCCGCAGCCTGGGCAAACTATTGCGCCAGCAGCGCTATACCGTGACCTTCGACCAGGACTTTGCCGCCGTCATCCAGGCGTGCGCCGCGCCGCGCGCGTATGCCGATGGCACCTGGATCACCGAAGGTATCCAGCGCGCCTATCTGGAACTGCATCAGCGCGGCTATGCACACTCGGTCGAGGTATGGGACGAAGGCGTGCTGGTGGGCGGACTGTATGGCCTGGCGATGGGCCAGCTGTTTTTTGGCGAATCCATGTTCAGCCGTGCCGACAATGCCTCAAAATTCGGCTTCGCTACACTGACACGGCAACTACAGGCCTGGGGCTTTGCACTGATCGATTGCCAGATGCCCAATGATCACCTGCATAGCCTGGGTGCTCGCGCCATTCCTCGCAGTGAATTTGCCGGCTTCCTACGAGACCACCTTGACCAACGCAATTCCGGGCCATGGGTTTCTTAGGCGACATCCGTACACCTGGCTTACACTTATTTCAAAGCTTATCCGAGGGTTGATCATGACCGAGTTGGCGCGTTTGAAGTTCTATGCCACTCAACCCCACTCTTGCAGCTATCTGCCCGACGAGCAGGCCACCACGCTGTTCCTCGACCCCAGCCAGCCAATGGATGTGCACGTGTATGCCGATCTCTCGGAAATGGGTTTTCGGCGCAGCGGCGATCATCTGTACCGGCCCCACTGCCAGAACTGCAATGCCTGCGTGCCGGCACGCATCCCTGTGGCGCAGTTTCTGCCGGACCGCAATCAGAAGCGCATCCTCAAGCGCAATGCCGACCTGACGGTGGCAGCTGCCAAGCCACGATTCACCGAAGAGTATTTCGACCTGTACCAGCGCTATATCGAGCAGCGCCACGCCGACGGCGATATGTTCCCACCCAGCCGCGACCAGTTTTCCACCTTCCTGGTGCGTGACCTGCCGTTCTCGCGCTTCTACGAATTTCGCGCGAACGGCCGCCTGGTGGCCGTCGCCGTGACCGATTTGCTGCCTAACGGCCTGTCAGCGGTCTACACCTTCTACGAGCCGGCCGAAGAGCGGCGCAGCCTCGGGCGCTTCGCGATCCTCTGGCAAATCGGTGAAGCACTGCGCCTGGAACTCGACGCGGTGTACCTCGGATACTGGATCAAGAACTGCAAAAAGATGAACTACAAGACCCAATATCGCCCCATAGAACTGCTGATTAATCAAAGATGGGTCACGCTTAACTAGAACCCCTTGGCTTAAACACCCTTTTTCGGGCACAATGCACGCCGCTTTTGCCTGGCGCAGTTGCACCGGGCCATTCACTGGATACCGAGGGCTTTACTGCATGTCGAAAGAAGACAGCTTCGAAATGGAAGGCACTGTCGTCGACACCCTGCCCAACACCATGTTTCGTGTGGAGTTGGAAAATGGGCACGTCGTAACCGCGCATATTTCCGGCAAGATGCGCAAGAACTACATTCGTATTCTTACCGGTGACAAAGTGCGCGTCGAGCTGACGCCCTATGACTTGAGCAAAGGGCGCATTACTTACCGCGCTCGTTAATCAAGTCAATACAGAACGCCCGGTTTATGCCGGGCGTTTTTGTGTCTGCGTTTTGGGGTTTGGGTTTGGGTTTGGGGGCATATCCGTTGCTGCGGGTGTTACTGATTAGGGTTCCGCCCTTACGGCGGGTCACTTTTTCCAGACGCCGAAAAAGTAACCAAAAAGGCTTGCCCCGGCGTACGGCACTTCGCTGAGGCTCAGTGTTCCCTCGCTACGGTGTCCATCCGGGGGCATCGCCTACGGTTTGCTTCGCTGCACCTCCTCTCGATGAATGCGGCTTCGCCGCACGGCGCTGCGCGCCTACCCCCGGATGAACACCTCCGCTCGGCCTGCCGATGGGGCAAAAGATCAAGAGCCAAAGCCAGATCAAGAGCCCCTCACCCTAGCCCTCTCCCGGAGGGAGAGGGGACTGACGGTGGTGCTTGGTAGAGCTACGCCGACGTGCGATATCGAGTCGAACTCAGATTCTGAAAGACCCACAAACCGGCTCCCTCTCCTCGGGGAGAGGGCTGGGGTGAGGGGTGAATCCAACACCGAACAAAAGCCGACCGCATGCTCCTCACCACTCAACAGGATGAGCGTTAGCTCGGCTGCGGCTTTTGATCTGTAGGGCGACGTCGGAAGGCTGAGTGGAGGGATTGATCCGGGCGTGGGAGCGCAGCGACCGTTTGGCGAAGCCAAACACAGCGAGAGGAGGT
>Ga0207696_1000089_pt1 | contig 189922 bp, 173 predicted proteins | sample KBSS54metaG_FD_184403 | JGI IMG/M metagenome (GOLD analysis project Ga0207696, IMG submission 184403) | Switchgrass rhizosphere microbial communities from Kellogg Biological Station, Michigan, USA - KBS S5-4 metaG (SPAdes) (version 2) | ecosystem: Host-associated > Plants > Roots > Rhizosphere... | reverse complement strand
TTTGCCTGGCGGCTGTAGCGCGGTGGTCCCACCTGACCCCATGCCGAACTCAGAAGTGAAACGCCGTAGCGCCGATGGTAGTGTGGGGTCTCCCCATGCGAGAGTAGGGAACTGCCAGGCATCAAATAAAAGCGAAAGGCCCGGTCGAAAGACCGGGTCTTTTGTTTTATCTGTGGTCTGTCGGTGAGTGCTCTCCTGAGGAGGACAAATCCGCCGGGAGCGGATTTGAACGTTGCGCAGCAACGGCCCGGAGGGTGGCGGGCAGGACGCCCGCCATAAACTGCCAGGCATCAAATAAGTGAAGAAGCCCATCCTGCCGGATGGGCTTTTTTGCGTCTGCAGGGAGTGAGAACTGCCGGATGCAGCGTACCGTTTTATCCAGCCCATACTGTTGTAACCGGTGTTCAGGCCTGAGAAGCGCAGCACACCTGGCTCTCCCGGCAGCACATTGCCTGCTATCCGTGCACGGGGTTGAGTAACAGGTACTGTCGCTCGAGATCGTCCACTTCTGTACATCCCATCACGTTAAACCCCATCTTCTTATAGAACCCAGATGTCAGCTTGTTAACAGGCACGACTAATCTTACGTATGGATTTTGTGAGGGGTAGAGCAGTAAAGATATTGAGAGATGATCGGTTGGAAAGTATCAGAAACTATAAAAGCAAAAACCCGCCTCTAGGGCGGGTTCTTTAAATAGTGGTGCCCGGACTCGGAATCGAACCAAGGACACGGGGATTTTCAATCCCCTGCTCTACCGACTGAGCTATCCGGGCAACGGGGCGCATTAAACCGTATTCACGTCTGCCAGTCAATCAAATTTCGGGAAAAGATGTTCAACCGCTTAATATTGCGGCAATCTGCGCGATTATGCCTGAAGTTTGCACAAAACTTCCAGGCAATTTACCTATCAGACCTTCTATCTCAATGAGCAAAGGCTGACGAAAACGTTACGCGGCCTGTATTACTCCCGCACACTACCGCAAGTTGTGCACAAGCCTTTCAGACGTTTCCAGTAACTAACGGTGCAATTGCTGCGGCAGGACCCGCTGGTGTGTCGGGCGATGAGTTGGGCGGGCGGTTAACAGAGTATATTGCACCACCGTGGCGATGGTGCGTTTTAGAGACTGATGGCGCTGTGTTTACTCATTTCGGCTTGGCGGGCATGCTTGCTTAGGTCAGCGCACCGCCCATACGGCACTGAGCAAAGCGCAGGATATCTTCAGCCAGACGGTGTGCCGTTTCGACATCAGCATGGCTACGATTCACCAGCATGCGGCTCAGACAGCCCTCCAGCACCAGTTCCATCTGTTTGGCAACCATTGCAGGGTCGTCAACTTCCAGCGTCGTCAGCAGCTCATGGGTGAAGTCATGTGCCGCCTTTTTTTGCTGATCGGCTAACTGATGGATCGGATGCCCGGGATCGGGGTAAAACGTACAGGCGGCGATAAACAGGCAGCCTGGATAGCGATTATTGCTCACGCATTCGGACAGCGCGGTGTAGCGTGCCAGTAATTTCTGTTCAGCGCTCAGGGTGTCATCCAGCAAAAGTTGACGCCGCCAGATATCCACCCGCTGGCTGAGGTAACGTAACGCATCGTACAGAATGGCCTCTTTGTCGGGCCAAAAGCGTTGTAGTTCATCAAGAGGATAATCGATACGTTCGGCCACCATTTCCAGTGTGGTATTGGCTATCCCTTGAACCTCAAGTAATTTCAGGGCTTCTCCCAGGACATCTTCACGTTGCACGGTATTCTCCTCCGTATTTCCTGTTGCAAGTGTCGCTCACGGTTGGCGATCGCGCAAATGTGCGCTGAAGGTCGCGGCATCCATAAAGCCGGTTACCCGAGCCTCCGGATGCTCTTTCCCCTCGGCGTCAAAGAACAAAATAGTCGGCAAACCTAAAACCTGTAGATGTTTCAGCAGAGCGACATCCTGGGCATTATTTGCAGTCACATCCGCCTGCAAAAGCACCGTGTCGCCTAGCGCTTGCTGAACCTGCTGATTGCTAAACGTATACTTCTCAAACTCCTTACAGGCCACGCACCAGTCAGCATACAGATCCAACATCACGGGCTTGCCTTTAGCTTGTGCCAGCGCCTGATTTAGCGCATCCACCGAAGCCACAGGCGTGAAGTTAAGGTGTGTCTGGGTTTGAGCTTGCGGCACGCCGAACGCCCAGTCCTGCAATGGCCGTACGCTTACCAGCGCTGCAGCTAACAGGATAATTTGCACGATGCGCATCCAGGCGTGCTTTGCCTGCAGGCTGGTGATAAATGCCCAGCTAAAGAATGCGACGCCCAACAGCGACCACAGGCGAACGCCCCAGTTGTCGCCAATGATGCGTTCGAGTAAGAAGACGGGGAGCGCCAGAATGACAAAGCCAAAAGCGGTTTTGACATGTTCCATCCATGGGCCACTTTTAGGCAACAGACGATTACCGAATACGGTAATTAGCATCAGAGGTAATCCCATCCCCAGCGCGTACAGATACAGTGTGCCGCCTCCCAGCCACATGTTCCCGCTCTGAGCGATATACAGCAAAATCGCGCTTAGCGGGGCCGTTGTACAAGGAGAACAGATGAGGCCGGCAATCGCCCCCATCGCAAAGACGCTACCGGGGGAACCGCCTTGCTGACGGTTACTCAACAATGTAAGGCGTGTTTGCAGCGATGAAGGGAGCTGCAGCGTGAACAAGCCAAACATCGAAAGGGCCAGCAGCGTAAAGACGACGGCAAGGCCAATCAGGACGTAAGGATGCTGTAGCGCAGCCTGGAACTGCAATCCGGCGGCCGCAACAACCAGACCCAGCGCGGTATAAGTGAGCGCCATTCCCTGAACGTAGAAAAACGTCAGCAGCAGCGCACGTCCGGTTGATAAGCGTTGCTTGCCGCCCAGCACGATACCGGAAATCAGCGGATACATCGGCAATACGCAAGGTGTAAACGCGATGCCAATTCCGATTAGCAATGCCCACAGCGCAGAGAAGGGAAGCTGGGTTGCGGGTTGTGGTCTCTCTTGCAAAGCATCGGTGGCAGGCACTGGCACAGGTGTCGCCCTGGTATCGGCAGACACTTCACTTAATGGCACCGTTTTAGTTTCAGGCGGATAGCAAAAACCGGCGTCGGCACAACCCTGGTATGTGACCGTTAATGTTGCGCCAGATTTAGCCTGATTAACCGTGACCGGGATAGTCAATTGTTTACGGTAAATCTCACTTTTGCCATAAAACTCATCTTCATGCCAGACGCCTGGCGGTAGTTTTACCTCGGCGATATCGGCCTGAGATGGCGTAATGCTTATCTGTTTGCGATACAGATAGTAGCCATCTTTAACCTGCCATGAGAGGTTCAGATCGTGTTGGTTTTGCTGAAAATCAAAAGCAAACGCCCGATCGGCAGGAACAAACTGCGAGCGGCCAGGCGCGTCAAATAATCCGGCAAAGGTAGATGTGCTGCACAGCAGCAGGATCAGCGTAAGGATGCGTTGAGCCATGAGCGGTAATCAAAGTCTCCGTGAGTGACGGGTAAAACCAGAAGTTCAGGCGTTTGGTATGGATGATGTGAATTCAGGCAATCGAGAAGGGCTTGCTGGTGTGTGACGGTGGTTTTTAAAATCATCTGGACTTCATATTCCTGCTCCAGCTTACCTTCCCAATAATAGAGGGAGGTCGCGCCAGGCAGCAGCGTCACGCAGGCAGCCAGCTTTTCCGCCAGCACTTTGGCGGCCAGATCCTGGGCGGTTGCTTCATCCGGGGCGGTACAGAGCACCACAACGGTATCGGGGATGGAAATATCCTGACTCTTTACATCAAGCATAAACACCTCGAAAGAACAGAGTAACCAGCTAAAGAGTGGTCACTATACAACGGACGAGGGAAGGATGTTAGTTAAAGCGGGATGATGAGGAGGAGGAACTGCAGGGCGCGAAGGCACCCTGCAGTAAAGTCTTACAGCATGAAGCTGCCCAGCAAGAAGCCGAAGCAGACAGCCAAAAGCACGCCCAGAGTACCTGGGATGAAGAACGGATGGTTAAAGACGAATTTACCGATGCGGGTTGTACCGGTGTCATCCATCTGCACCGCCGCAACCAGAGTTGGGTAGGTTGGCAGAATGAACAGGCCAGAAACAGCTGCGAAAGACGCAACAGCAGTCAGTGGGGAAACGTTCAGAGCCAGAGCCATCGGCATCAGTGCTTTAGCGGTTGCAGCCTGAGAGTACAGCAGCGCAGAAGCAAAGAAGAAGATGACAGCCAGCAACCACGGATGACCCTGAATTACGCTACCTGCAGTATCTTTGATCCAGTCAATGTTGTGAGATACGAAGGTATCACCCAGCCATGCAACACCCAGGATACAAATACAGGCGCTCATACCCGCTTTAAAGGTGCTGGAGTTCAGGATGGAGTCAGTTTCAACGCGGCAGACGATCGTAGTCAGCGTCGCGACGCTCAGCATGATGATCAGGATTGCGTTGGTGGTGTTCATCAGCGGTTTAGCGACCAGGCCGAGGCTTGGGCTGTTGATGATGGCGTATACAACTACGCAAATCACGCCCAGCAGGAACAACCAAACGGAGGTTTTCGCGCCAGCTTTGATTTCAACTTGTCTTTCACCACGCAGTTCAACCAAACCTTCTTCCAGACGCTTACGGTAAATCGGGTCGTCAGACAGTTTGGAGTTGAACAGCATCGTTACCAGGAAGGACATCACCAGAACGGCCAGCAGAGTGGACGGAATGACCACGGACAGCAGGTGAATGTAGCTGATGCCATGACCTTCCATTACAGAAGACATGTAAACCACAGCTGCGGAGATTGGCGACGCCGTAATCGCAATCTGTGCAGAAACCACTGCGGTAGAGAGCGGACGGCAAGGTTTGATACCTTGTTCCTTCGCGACTTCAGCGATAACCGGCAGAGTTGCCAGAGAGATGTTGCCGGTACCGGCAAAGATAGTCAGGAAATAGGTCACGATTGGTGCAAGGATCGTGATGTATTTCGGGTTTTTACGCAGCAGTTTTTCAGTTTGATGAACCAGATAGTCCAGACCACCGGCAATCTGCATGGCAGAGATGGCAGCGATAACCGCCATGATAATGGAAATAACATCGAACGGAATATTACCTGGTTTTACGCCAATAGCGGCAAGAACCAGAACACCCAGCCCACCTGCAAATCCAATACCGATACCCCCAAGTCTGGCACCTAAAAAGATTGCCAGCAAAACGATGATAAGTTCTAAAACTATCATATTAGCCTTCCTTGTTGTTTAACAAGTTGATATTAAATTGTTGTTTTTAAGTAACTTCGAGTAAGAAAAAAGGCACGTCATCATGACGTGCCTTCTCCGGTACTACCCTACACGATTACTGTTCGCTTTCATCAGTATAACGTTTTGCTTTATAAGCAGGGTGCATCAGGTTCTGTGCAGAGAAGATATCGTCCAGTTCAGACTCGGTCAACAGACCGCGTTCCAGGACAACTTCACGTACGCTCTTACCGGTTTCGGCACAAATTTTACCGACGATGTCGCCGTTGTGGTGACCGATGAACGGGTTGAGGTAAGTAACGATGCCGATGGAGTTGAATACAAACGCTTCACAGACTTCTTTGTTAGCAGTGATACCACTAACGCATTTTTCCAGCAGGTTGTAGCAAGCATTGCTCAGAATGTGAATGGATTCAAACATTGCCTGGCCAATGACCGGCTCCATTACGTTCAGCTGCAGCTGACCAGCTTCAGATGCCATAGTAACGGTGATGTCGTTACCGATGACTTTAAAGCAAACCTGGTTTACGACTTCTGGAACAACTGGGTTCACTTTTGCTGGCATGATAGAAGAACCAGCCTGCAGTTCCGGCAGGTTGATCTCGTTCAGACCAGCACGTGGGCCAGAGGAGAGCAAACGCAGGTCGTTACAGATTTTGGACATCTTAACAGCCAGACGTTTCAGTGCGCCGTGAACCATAACGTATGCGCCGCAGTCAGAAGTTGCTTCAATCAGGTCTTCTGCCGGAACACAGGCGAAGCCAGTGACTTCAGCCAGTTTCTGTACTGCCAGCGGGGAGTATTCTTTCGGCGTGTTCAGACCCGTACCGATTGCAGTTGCACCGAGGTTAACTTCCAGCAGCAGCTCAGCGGTACGACTAATGTTTTTCACTTCTTCTTTCAACAGTACGCTGAAAGCATGGAATTCCTGACCGAGGGTCATCGGTACAGCATCCTGCAGCTGGGTACGGCCCATTTTCAGGATGTCCTGGAATTCAACAGCTTTTTGTTCGAAGCCTTCACGCAGTTGGTTCAGGGCATCGATCAGTTTGATGATGGATGCGTATACCGCGATACGGAAGCCAGTTGGGTAAGCGTCGTTGGTAGACTGACATTTGTTAACGTGGTCGTTCGGGTTCAGGTACTGATATTCACCTTTCTGGTGACCCATCAGTTCCAGACCGATATTGGCCAGCACTTCGTTGGTGTTCATGTTGACGGAGGTACCCGCACCACCCTGGTAAACATCTACCGGGAATTGATCCATGCATTTTCCGTTATTCAGGACTTCATCACACGCCGCGATGATGGCATTTGCCACACTCTTAGGAATGGTTTGCAGCTCTTTGTTGGCCATTGCCGCTGCCTTTTTAACCATTACCATACCGCGAACAAATTCAGGAATGTCGCTGATTTTGTTGTTGCTAATGTAGAAGTTTTCAATCGCTCTCAGAGTGTGAACACCGTAGTAGGCGTCCGCTGGAACTTCCCTGGTACCCAACAAGTCTTCTTCGATACGAATGTTGTTTAACATGTGAACCTTCTTTTTCAAGCTGCCAATGATTTGACTAAACACACAGGATATATGTGATTTCGATTGTTTCTCGACCGACGATTATCCCCTGCATCGGTCTGATACTCGAGATCATATGCTGGTTCAGGATTTCTACCGTAATCTGGATCACTTAAAGCGTGGAATTTACCCCTTATTTATTATTCTGTGAAATGGATCACCCCTTTAGGATTAATACTAAAAATAAGTGTACAAGCGACTTGAAATTTTGCTAACCACCTCAACATCTAATTGATGTGAGTCACATAATTCATCGGGCAGGCGTTGAAAAAAACGACTGTTATTGACAGGAGAACCCTTTGCGCTGGATACCATTACTTGCCATTTTTCTCTATGTTTACATAGAGATATCTATTTTTATTCAGGTTGCCCATGTCCTGGGTGTCCTGATGACGCTGATTTTGGTTATTTTTACGTCGGTTATCGGTATGTCTCTGGTTCGTAACCAGGGATTTAAAAATTTTTTACTGATGCAACAAAAAATGGCGGCTGGTGAAAGTCCTGCTGCAGAAATGATCAAGAGCGTGTCGCTGATCATTGCTGGTCTGCTGTTGGTACTGCCCGGTTTTTTCACCGATTTCCTCGGTCTTCTTCTTTTATTACCCCCGGTGCAAAAACATCTGACGATGAAACTGCTGCCGCATTTGCGTTTTTCGCGTATGCCGGGCGGTGGTTTCAGCGCCGGAACTGGGGGCGGTGAGACCTTTGATGGCGAATTTCAGCGCAAAGACGACGATCGCAACCGTATTGATCATAAAGACGATCCTCGGGATTAAGCATCAGTATGCGGGCCGGATAAGCGTGAGCACCATCCGGCAAAATGCTTATCTGCCGGATGACGGTGTCAACGTCACCTTATCCGGCCTGCGGGGTAAAAACAGCCACAGCCCTGCCAGCATAATCAGCGCATACAGGCTCTTCCAGCCAACCATTGCCAACAGCAGCAGACACAGTAGACCGCCAATGACCGCCAGCATGCGATAATGCCCTTTCAGTAATCGACATCCCGCCAGCATGCACAGCAAATAAATCATAATAAAGATGCCGTTAGCATAGATGATTAACGCATCGAGATTGATTTTCAGCATATAGATGCACAACGTACTGATCACGCAGCAGCCCAATACGGCGTTTAGCGCATTGCGCGGAAGGTGACGGGGAGACAGACGCGCCAGATGGCTCTCCGGCTTATATTGCGCTTGCGACCAGACCAGCCGGGCGAAGCTTTGAATATAAATGTTGAGACTGGCAAAACAGGCCAGATAACCAATGATGCAGGCGACCCACAGTGCCTGTACGCCAAATAACTGCACGACGATCTCTGGCAGTGAGGCCGCCGCCGCCATTTGCTCACCGTAGGCGCCAAAATGAAGCACGACGACGGTGCATGCCCAATAAACAGAGCCCGCAAGAAGCAGGCCGATCATCAGCGCGCGCGGGAAATCCCGCTCCGGGTTTTTGAATTCAGATGCCAGATGGGCAAACGCTTCAAGGCCAACAAAACACCAGAACATCACCGACAGCGCGGCGAACAGTCCGGGGAGCTCAATCTCGGTTATCGCAGGGAAGGGGATTTCGCCAGGTTTCACATCGCCCGCCCACCAGATGGCGACAATGAGGGCAACAATCAATCCGGCAATGACCGTTTGCAGATTAGCGCTAGAGCTGGCACCGTGGGAGCCGATATACCAAACCAATGCCAGCGTACCGAGCTCTGCCAACAGAAGCTGTTCGTCATGCCAGCCAAACATTGCCTGACCAAATCCGGCGGCAATATGTAATGCCGCAGGCAAGCCGACGGGAATCACCGACAAAAATAGCCATCCGGTGACGCGCTCCAGGCGTGAGCCAAAGGCCATACCAACAAAATGCGCCACGCCACCCGCGCTGGGAAAATGACGACCCAGTACGGCAAAGACAATCGCCACGGGAAAGACTAAAACAATCAGCACCGGCCAGGCCCACAGGCTGGTGTTGCCAGCCACCAGCGCGGCTAGCGCAGGGACGGCGAAAACGCCTGTACCTAGCAATGATGTCGACAACAGGCCAATGCCCTGAGCCAGTCCCAGCTCTTGTTTCAGTCCGCTCATAAGTTGTTATCCGGTTATGCCCATTGACCGGGCTACAGCGCAGATTTTTGATGGTATCACAATCGTATTTGCTTATGACGACGTGACTGAAATCGTTATAAAATGTGATGCGCGTCGGCGTTTTGACGGAATTTTCTGCTGATATAAATTTTTTTTCGCTTGCCCCCTTGAAGGTACAAAGCCCCATCCCCATTTCTCTGGTCACTAGCCGGGAAACCGTTCACGGGCCGGCGTCACCCATAACTGATAAAGACTTTCTCAAAGGAGAGCTATCAATGAGTATTCGTCCGTTACATGATCGTGTGATCGTCAAACGTAAAGAAGTTGAATCTAAATCTGCTGGCGGCATCGTACTGACCGGTTCTGCAGCAGGTAAGTCAACTCGTGGCGAAATCATCGCTGTCGGTAAGGGCCGCATCCTGGACAACGGTACCGTACAGCCGCTGGACGTTAAAGTCGGCGATATCGTTATTTTCAACGATGGCTACGGTGTTAAATCTGAGAAGATCGACAATGAAGAAGTGTTGATCATGTCTGAAAGTGACATCCTGGCAATTGTTGAAGCCTAATCCGCGAACGACACTGAACATACGAATTTAAGGGAAAGAGAAAATGGCAGCTAAAGACGTAAAATTCGGTAACGACGCTCGTGTGAAAATGCTGCGCGGCGTAAACGTACTGGCAGATGCAGTGAAAGTTACCCTCGGTCCAAAAGGCCGTAACGTAGTTCTGGATAAATCTTTCGGTGCACCGACCATCACTAAAGATGGTGTTTCCGTAGCCCGTGAAATCGAACTGGAAGACAAGTTCGAAAACATGGGGGCGCAGATGGTGAAAGAAGTTGCCTCTAAAGCGAACGACGCTGCAGGCGACGGTACCACCACCGCAACCGTACTGGCGCAGTCCATCATCACTGAAGGTCTGAAAGCCGTTGCTGCGGGCATGAACCCGATGGACCTGAAACGTGGTATCGACAAAGCTGTCGCTGCTGCCGTTGAAGAACTGAAAGCACTGTCCGTACCGTGCTCTGACTCTAAAGCGATTGCTCAGGTTGGTACTATCTCCGCTAACTCCGACGAAACCGTAGGTAAACTGATCGCTGAAGCGATGGACAAAGTCGGTAAAGAAGGCGTGATCACCGTTGAAGACGGTACCGGTCTGCAGGACGAACTGGACGTGGTTGAAGGTATGCAGTTCGACCGTGGTTACCTGTCTCCTTACTTCATCAACAAGCCGGAAACTGGCGCAGTAGAACTGGAAAGCCCGTTCATCCTGCTGGCTGACAAGAAAATCTCCAACATCCGCGAAATGCTGCCGGTGCTGGAAGCAGTAGCAAAAGCCGGTAAACCACTGCTGATCATCGCTGAAGATGTTGAAGGCGAAGCGCTGGCAACTCTGGTTGTTAACACCATGCGCGGTATCGTGAAAGTCGCGGCGGTTAAAGCGCCGGGCTTCGGCGACCGTCGTAAAGCAATGCTGCAGGATATCGCTACTCTGACCGGTGGTACCGTTATCTCTGAAGAGATCGGTATGGAGCTGGAAAAAGCAACTCTGGAAGATCTGGGTCAGGCGAAACGCGTTGTTATCAACAAAGACACCACCACCATCATTGATGGCGTGGGTGACGAGGCTGCAATCCAGGGGCGTGTGACTCAGATTCGTCAGCAGATCGAAGAAGCAACTTCCGACTACGACCGTGAAAAACTGCAGGAGCGCGTAGCGAAACTGGCAGGCGGCGTTGCGGTTATCAAAGTTGGTGCTGCGACTGAAGTTGAAATGAAAGAGAAGAAAGCCCGCGTTGAAGATGCCCTGCACGCGACCCGTGCTGCTGTAGAAGAAGGCGTGGTTGCTGGTGGTGGTGTTGCGCTGATTCGCGTAGCGTCTAAAATTGCCGGTCTGAAAGGTCAGAACGAAGACCAGAACGTAGGTATCAAAGTTGCGCTGCGCGCAATGGAATCTCCGCTGCGTCAAATCGTACTGAACTGCGGCGAAGAGCCGTCTGTAGTGGCTAACACCGTGAAAGCGGGTGACGGTAACTACGGTTACAACGCTGCAACTGAAGAATACGGTAACATGATCGACATGGGTATTCTGGATCCAACCAAAGTAACGCGTTCAGCTCTGCAGTACGCGGCTTCTGTTGCGGGTCTGATGATCACCACCGAGTGCATGGTTACTGACCTGCCGAAAGGCGATGCGCCTGACTTAGGTGCTGCTGGTGGTATGGGCGGCATGGGTGGAATGGGCGGCATGATGTAATTTAATCTTCATACTTCAAGCCGCAGGTTTATTGGCTGCATTCGTTTACCCCAGTCACTTACTCATGTAAGTACCAGGGGATTCATGAACTTGCCGCCTGCCTGCAACTTGAATTATTTGATTAAATACGTATCTCGCGAAAAATGAGAAACCCTCGGGCAGAAATGTCCGGGGGTTTTTCTTTTGGTCATCTTTTTAGTATATGATTCAGCTACGGACATAACGTCCAGCTCATTGATTATGGGGAATGACATGCACGTGAAATATTTAGCAGGGATCGTTGGTGCCGCGCTACTGATGGCGGGTTGTAGCTCCAGCAACGAACTGAGTTCAGCCGGGCAAAGCGTACGCTTCGTCGAAGAGAAACCTGGCGCAGAGTGTCAACTGATTGGCACTGCAACCGGTACGCAAAGCAACTGGCTTTCTGGCCAGCACGGCGAAGAGGGTGGCTCTATGCGTGGCGCAGCAAACGATCTGCGTAACCAGGCTGCGGCAATGGGTGGTAACGTGATTTATGGCGTCAGCAGCCCATCACAGGGAATGCTGTCCAGCTTTGTTCCTACTGCCAGTGAAATGACCGGGCAGGTTTATAAGTGCCCAAATTGATAAATGCTGTTGATGCCTGATGGCGACGCTAAATGTCTTATCAGGCCTACGATACAAATTCGTCGGCCTGATAAGCGCAGAAACATCAGGCATTTTGAGCGTTATGCGCAGACTGAGCGCGTAAATGATGTAGCGCGCGCAGGCACTGATCCTGATTGAGCTTTTGCGCCTTATCACCCGTCAACGTTCTGACAAACACCTGGCACGGTACACCAGCAAGCTTTTTCAGCCGTGGGCTGAAATCGAGAAGACGGCGAGTAATGGCTTCGGCCTCTTTGCTGCCGGAAGGGGCGCGAGTTTTTACTACCGAACCACAGAACTGGGCTTTTCCTTGATCATCTGTATAGCGGTAAATAATCGCCAGATAATGATTAAACAGGCTTTGTTTCCATTCGGGGTGCGTATAAGAGTCGTATTCCAGATTGTCGTTTTCTTGGCAATCAACATCGTACAGCGGCAGGAAATCCAGCAGCGATGTAATTCGTAGCGCTAATTCCCGCATGCCAGCATTATTTATTGCATGAATAACAGCATGGACCAGCACCCGAATCTGTCGTTCATTAATCAGTAATTCACGCGTTTGTCCATCATGCAGTGTCAGAGAAAATGTTAAGTTTTCGCCTTTGTCATCCATTAACATCAGCGAATTTACGCGACGATTAATGTCGGCATTTTTTAGCTCATCTTCCTGAATCAAAGGAATATTTTCGTGCATCTTTTTGCTGACTTTATCGCATTCCTTCTCATATTGCGCATGCTCTTCTTCGCTAAGCTGATGTTTGACGGATAGCCTGCTTTCCAGGGCGATAAGCAGATCTCTTAGCCCAAGCGGAGAAAGAAAAAATAACGACGCTTTATTCCTTGGTTCTTTTATCTTTAATGCTAAAGCAATAAATTCATTCTTTTGACGAATAACACCGGTATTAATGCCCTTAATACTTATAGCCATAAAAGGTTCTCCCTAACCATGTATTTATTAATATTCTGGATTTTGCTCTAATTATACAAATTATGAATTAATGACTTTATAGCGCTAATTAAAATAGCACAGATTAAAAGCGTGGCTCCACTTGTGAGGATTTAAATAATAAGTAATCGTGGTGAGTGTCCGAAATCGGACACTCAATAATGGTTATTGTTGGCGTAGTTGCAGATCCAACGGCGTTTTACTTGGCTCTCCGCCAATTTCACGCGCCAGTTTGGGGACCATATAGCCGGAAACCAACGTCAGCAGTTCACGCATAATGTGACGTGCCTCATCGTCGCTGACCATAAAGTGGGCGGCACCTTGCACTTTGTCCAGTACGTGCAGGTAATAGGGCATCACCCCCGCATCAAACAGAGTGTTGCTCAGGTTCGCCAGCGTTTGTGCGTTATCGTTCACGCCACGCAGCAAAACGCTTTGGTTGAGTAGGGTGACGCCAGCGGTACGCAGTCTGACCATCGCCTGGTGAAACGCCTCATCGACCTCATTGGCGTGGTTAATGTGGTTGACCAGCAGAACCTGCAGGGAGGAGCGCGCAAAGCGCTGGGCCAGTCCTTCAGTAATGCGCGCGGGGATCACAATCGGCAAACGGCTGTGAATGCGCAGACGCTTAATGTGCGGGATGGCTTCCAGTTGCGTGAGTAACCAGTCCAGTTCATGGTCCTTGGCCATTAGCGGATCACCACCGGAGAAGATAATCTCATCCAGCTCAGGATGCGCGCTAATGTAGTCCAGGGCGACCTGCCAGTTGCGCTTATTGCCCTGGTTTTCGGCATACGGGAAGTGTCGGCGGAAGCAATAGCGACAATTTACCGCGCAACCGCCTTTAACCAACAACAGCGCCCGATTGCGATATTTATGCAGCAAACCGGGGACCACGCTGTGCTGTTCTTCCAGCGGATCGGTCGAGTAGCCAGGTGCAGCAACAAACTCTTCCTGGGAAGTAAGTACCTGACGCAAAAGCGGATCGTCCGGATTGCCTTTTTCCATACGAGCAATAAAGGCGCGTGGTACGCGCAGGGCGAAAAGTCGTCTCGCGTCGCGTCCGGCCAACAGTTTTTCATCTGCGTCTATATTCAAAAGATGCAGAAGTTCATCAGGATCGGTCACAACATCGGCAAGTTGCGATAACCAATCTTCTCTGGATGGGGTATTTAGGGTTACAATATGCGCCATTTTGTGGCTTAGCTACCAGTTAACAATTTTCAGAGGGCCTTATGGCAACGTACTATAGCAACGATTTTCGTGCTGGTCTTAAAATCATGTTGGACGGCGAACCTTATGCGGTTGAAGCCAGCGAATTCGTTAAACCAGGTAAAGGCCAGGCATTTGCGCGCGTTAAGCTGCGTCGCCTGCTGACCGGTACTCGCGTAGAGAAAACCTTCAAGTCTACCGATTCCGCTGAAGGCGCAGACGTAGCCGACATGAACCTGACCTTCCTGTATAGCGACGGTGAGTTCTGGCACTTTATGAATAACACCACTTTCGAACAGCTGGCTGCAGACGAGAAAGCGGTAGGCGATAACGCTAAATGGCTGCTGGACCAGGCTGAATGCATCGTGACCCTGTGGAACGGTCAGCCGATCTCCGTGACTCCGCCAAACTTCGTTGAGCTGGAAGTCGTTGAAACTGACCCAGGTCTGAAAGGCGATACCGCTGGTACTGGCGGCAAACCGGCTACTCTGTCTACTGGCGCAGTCGTTAAAGTTCCGCTGTTCGTACAGATCGGTGAAGTGATCAAAGTGGATACTCGCTCCGGCGAATACGTTTCTCGCGTAAAATAAGATATCTATTTGATCTTATGGCGCAGGTTGCTGCGCCATACTTTTTCCAGGGCAGGAATGATGAAACGTCTTCTCAGTCTTGTAATGCTCATCCTTTTCACCAGCACTCTCCTGGCGGGGTGTAATACCGCGCGCGGCTTCGGTGAAGACATCAAACATCTTGGCAATTCAATCTCTCACGCCGCCAGCTAACACTCTCTCATAGTCTTAAAAACGGTTGTTTATCCATCACACTTCCGGATCTTGTCTATTATTAATGAGCTATACACAAACAATATTGGCTAGAAAAGGAAGACGTTATGGTTAAAAAGACAATTGCTGCGATCTTTTCTGTGTTGGTTCTTTCTTCAGTGTTGACTGCGTGCAATACCACGAAAGGTGTTGGGCAGGATATCTCTGAGGGCGGTAGCGCAATCTCTGGTGCAGCGACAAAAGCTCAACAATAATCATGAACGGTACGACGTCACGTCGTACCGTTAATTCCCCTTCCCGGGGAGTGAGAGAAACGGCGAGAAGCGGTTCCCCATGTGCAGTTTCATGCGGATATTCCGTTTATAGGTGTAGACCGTCTTGCCATGAATGCTGAGTGCGGCGGCTATCGCATTGTTACTCACACCATCCATCCACATCGACAATACTTTCTCCTCCTGCGGCGTAAGCAGCGGAGTCGCGTTTTCGGCTATTTCTAATGTGGGGCGAAGCTGTAGCGCCTCCTGAATCGTGTGTGAGAGCGCGTTCAGTGTGGTGTGCTTGGTTAAGACCGAATAGGCGACGGATTGAGAGGAAGCCATTGAGGTGTGCTGTCTTTCAACTGATTGCAGTAAAATCAGCGGGATGACGCCGCAGCTAATGAAAAAGGGTTTAATTGGCGGACTGGTATGCGTCTCGCTAATAAAACTGTATAAATCCGCGATCACCAGATGTGGCTTCCACTGCAAAATATGCTCTTTTGCTAACAGGAGATTATTGATCCCTGACACAAGAAATGAGGAGCTGAACCTGCCAGAATGATTAAGCAAGGCCTCAATCCCTGTACGGGTAAAGTGGCACCGATCAATCACTAAAATTTTAAGCATAACCTTTTCGCATTCAGAAGAGAGGCAATCGACTTTCCGGATTCAGAAAGCCCTTCATCATAGAGAACTCCGATGAGTGCCAAATGCGGGAACTACGCCGCTAATTATGCTTAATTCTTGCTTTTAACGGGCAGCGAATAAAAAGGTTGAAATTCATTTTCTCTCGGGCAAAAATGCCATTTCACACATCAGCTTTGCAGGACGACCTGCAAACGCTTCTTTCACCGGGGACGGCCCCATTGTTCTGGAGCCTGATATGTCCTGGATCGTTTTATTAATTGCAGGTCTGCTCGAAGTTGTCTGGGCGATTGGCCTGAAATATACCCACGGTTTTACGCGTTTGACGCCAAGCATTATCACTATTGTGGCAATGATCGTCAGTATCGCCATGCTCTCCTGGGCAATGCGTACGTTGCCTGTAGGAACCGCCTATGCAGTATGGACTGGTATCGGCGCAGTCGGCGCGGCCATTACAGGGATTCTGCTGCTGGGTGAATCTGCCAGCCCGGCGCGGTTACTGAGCCTCGGGCTGATTGTTGCAGGTATTATTGGCCTCAAGCTGAGCACCCACTAAGCACCAGGCTGTTTTACCCAAATCAGCTTATTCACCTCAAACCCTTCCCGGGTCGCGATGGCCAGCATTTGCTGTTTCATTTCATCTGAAATAGTAGGGGTCCGTGAAAGGATCCACAGGTAGTCGCGATCCGGCCCGCAAACCAGCGCGTGACGATATTCCCTGTCGAGGGCAATCACGTTATACCCGCCATAGAAGGGGCCAAAAAACGAGACCTTGAGCGCAGCGCGGTTTGGGTCGCCAGTGAAGTAGGCTTTCCCCTCCGTTTTCTGCCACATTCCTCTGTCCGGGTTATAGCCCTTGTTAATAACATTGATACCGCCGTCGTCGCGCAGGCTGTAGGTAGCAGTCACTTTTTCCAGTCCGCGTTCGAATCGATGGTCGAAACGCGCAATTTCATACCAGGTGCCCAGATAGCGTGTGGCATCAAAGTTATTTACTACGGTAACACCTTTCGGGGGTGTTGGGGTGCTGCAAGCGACAACCAGAAATGCAGCCGTAACTGCAGCAACGACGGGCAGAATGCGCATGGGATTTTCCTTGCTGGATTTTTGTTAAGTGTAGATGACAGCAGGAAAAAAAGAGAAAGAAAGGAAGCCCAATATCCAGGGCCTCCTTGTCCGTTACTGCAGTTTTTCAAGAATGCGCCAGGCGGCCTCGACGCGAACAGGGTTTGGGTAGCTCTTGTTTGCCAGCATCACGATGCCAAGGTTTTTTTCTGGAACGAAAGCAACGTAGCTGCCGAATCCGCCAGTGGAGCCCGTTTTATGCACCCATGAGGCTTTCACGGCAGGCGCGGGCGGGTTTACCTCAACGGCAGGAAGCGCTGCCAGTGCCACTTTGCTGTCGCTACCGTTAATTATCGAGTCGGCTTTCACCGGCCAGTTCAGCATCTCCCAACCCAGGCCCTGGTACATATCGCCAATACGCCAGTAACGTGACTGCGCAAGCTCGATGCCCTGCTGGAGCGTTTTCTCCTGAACCTGGCTGGCGTCCATGTTGGCCTGAACCCAACGGGTCATATCGATAACGCTCGATTTCACCCCGTAGGCTTCGGCATCAAGTTGGCCAGGGGATACATGCACTGGCTTTCCTTCGCGATAACCCCAGGCATAATTTTTTTGTTCGCTCTGCGGAACCGTAATCCAGGTATGCGCCAGTTTTAAGGGGTGCAGGACGCGTTTGGTCATCGCCTCTTCGTAGCTCATGCCTGAAGGTTTCACCGCCAGGGCGCCAAACAGACCAATGCTGGAGTTAGCATAAAGACGTTTAGCGCCTGGGGCCCATTGCGGCTGCCAGTTTTGATAAAAGCGTAGTAACGCGGCTTTATCCGTAACGTCGTCCGGAACCTGAAGCGGCAGGCCACCTGCCGTGTAGGTGGCTAAGTGCAGCAGGCTGATACCCTGCCACTGCTTACCCGTCAGTTCAGGCCAGTACTGCGTGACCGGATCGCTGAGCTTAATTTCGCCGCGGGCGATAGCATCGCCGCCCAGCACACCGTTGAACGTTTTACTGACCGATCCGAGTTCAAACAGCGTTTGTTGCGTGACTGGACGGTTATTGGCGATATCGGCTTTACCCCAGGTAAAGTAATAAGGTTTCCCCTGATAGATAATCGCAACGGCCATACCCGGAATTGCCTGCTCCTGCATCAGCGGTGTGATGGTGCGGTTAACGATATCGGCAATTTGTTGTTCTGTTTTTGCGGCGGCAAACGTGGAGAAAGAAGCTGTCAGCAGCAGCGCGCAGCATATCAATTTTTTCATCATGAAATCAGTTCCGTAATTAAAAGCGAAAGGGTGTCCGGGCCCGTCAGACGTAATCAGTGTGTTTGATTTGCACCGTGTTGACAAACGGTTAAATTTAGCAGCAGATATAAGTTTTTCTAACAGGCCAGATAATGACGCGTAGCTATATTCCCCTTAACTCGCTGCGGGCTTTTGAAGCAGCGGCCAGACATCTCAGCTTTACCCGCGCTGCGATTGAGCTCAACGTGACGCATTCTGCAATAAGCCAGCATGTGAAAGCGCTGGAGCAACAGCTGAATTGTCAGCTTTTTGTGCGTGGTTCTCGAGGGTTAATGTTGACGACTGAAGGGGAAAGTCTGTTACCTGTACTTAATGACTCTTTCGATCGTATGGCGGGGATGCTGGATCGTTTTGCCACTAAACAGACTCAGGAAAAACTTAAAATTGGCGTGGTGGGGACCTTTGCGGTCGGTTGTCTTTTCCCTCTGTTGAGCGACTTTAAGCGCCACTGTCCGCATATTGATTTGCATATTTCCACCCACAATAACCGTGTGGATCCCGCCGCCGAAGGGCTGGATTATACTATTCGCTACGGAGGAGGAGCCTGGCACGATACCGATGCGCAATATTTGTGTAGCGCGCTGATATCTCCGCTGTGTTCACCGACATTGGCCTCGCAGATTAAAGCACCTGTGGACATCCTGAAATTTCCGTTATTACGATCGTATCGGCGTGATGAATGGACGCTTTGGATGCAGGCCGCCGGAGAAGCGCCTCCGTCACCGACGCACAACGTGGTGGTGTTTGACTCGTCCGTCTCAATGCTGGAAGCCGCGCAGGCGGGGATTGGTGTGGCAATTGCACCGGTAAGAATGTTCACGCATTTGCTCAGTAGTGAACGTATCGTGCAGCCTTTTCTAACGCAGATTGATCTGGGGAGTTACTGGATAACGCGTTTACAATCTCGTCCGGAGACGTCCGCGATGCGTGAGTTTTCCCGCTGGTTGACCGGGATGCTGCACTAATAAAAAGGCCCGCCATTGGCGGGCCTGATAATTAACGCATGCGATTAGATGGTCAGGATCCCAATAGCCGTTACAACGGTCAGGATAGCTGCCAGTCCGTAGAATACCCATTTGCCCGCAGGCACGTGGATTTTCAGGTCATGCATCGCGTGGTGCATACGGTGTAAACCACACCACAGCGGCAGAACGATCATCAGGAACAGAAACGCACGTCCGATGAAGCTCTGAGCGAATGCCAGTACGCGTTCATAGCTGAAAGCATCAGGAACAAAGCCCAGCGGCAGCATAATGCCGACCAGCAGGATCATCACCGGCGCAATGATTGCGCTCCACATACCGCCTGCACCAAACAGGCCCCAGAATACGGGTTCGTCAGAGCGTTTTGGATTTGGATTAATCATTCCGGACTCCTTACCAGAACAGGGCAACAAACAGTATTACTACTGTCGCAACCACAGTAACTGCCCAGAGACCTTTGATGATCGGCTCTGGCCCCATTTTTTCGTCTTTTACGATGATGTTGGCAGCTTTTGGCGCCAGCTCAAACCAGGTTTTGGTATGCAGCAGCGCTGCTGCCAGGACGATAATATTCAGGATCACCACCACCGGGTTTTGCAAAAAGGCGACAAAGCCCATCCAGGACTCTGCACCATGCTTGAGTGCAAACAGGCCGATAATAAGTTCAATGCTGAACCAGACTGCCGGAACCGCCGTGCCTTCGCGCAGCATGTAAAAACGATAAAATGGCAGCTTTTTCCACCAGGTGGACGTCATTGGTCGCACATAGGGTTTGCGTTTAGTCGTCATCGTGCACTCCTTAGCGTGGTTTCAGGGTAGCGATAAGAAAGTCTTTTGAACTTTCAACTTTACCCTGCTGAATGGCCGCAGCCGGATCGACGTGTTTCGGGCAGACTTCGGAGCAGTAGCCCACAAAAGTACAGGACCAGACGCCGTTCGGGCTGTTCAACTGAGCCATACGCTCCTTCTTACCGTGGTCGCGGCTATCTTCGTTGTAACGATGCGCCAGCGTAATCGCAGCCGGTCCAATGAACTCTGGGTTCAGGCCGAACTGCGGGCACGCGGCGTAGCACAGACCACAGTTGATGCAACCGGAGAACTGATGATACTTCGCCATCTGCGCCGGAGTCTGGGTGTTTGGACCCTGATCCGGTGTACGCGGGTTACCGATGATGTACGGTTTGATCGCTTCCAGGCTTTCGATAAAGTGCGTCATGTCGACGACCAGATCGCGCTCAATCGGGAAGTTGCCCAGCGCTTCAACCTTCATGCCGCTGGTGTAATCACGCAGGAAGGTTTTGCACGCCAGTTTAGGTACATTGTTAACCATCATGCCGCAGGAGCCGCAGATCGCCATACGGCAGGACCAGCGGTAGCTCAGGTCCGGTGCCAGGTTATCCTTGATGTAGCCCAGCGCATCCAGCAGTGACGTGGTTTCATCATAAGGAACTTCGTAGAAAGCACTGTGCGGCGCGGTATCGGTTTCCGGGTTATAGCGCACCACCTCAACTTTCAGGTTTTTCATCTCAGCCATTCGCCTTCTCCTTCTTATCGGCTGCTTCCGCTTCGCCACCGTAAACACGTTTAGCCGGTGGCAGAGTGGTGATTTTCACGTCGCTGTATTCCAGGCGAGTCGTGCCGTCAGCATCGCGGAAGGCGAGGGTGTGTTTGAGGAAGTTCACATCGTCACGCTCGGTGCAGCCTTCATCCAGACGCTGATGCGCGCCGCGGGATTCTTTACGCGCCAGAGCAGAGTGCGCCATACATTCAGCAACGTTCAGACCGTGACCCAGTTCGATGGTGTACAGCAGGTCGGTGTTGAAGACGCTGGAGGTATCAGTGATACGGACGCGCTTGAAGCGTTCCTGCAGCTCAGCCAGTTTATCAACGGTTTTCTGCATGAGTTCCGGTGTACGGTAGATACCGCAACCTTCTTCCATGGACAGGCCCATTTCGTCACGGATCTTAGACCAGTTTTCGTTACCTTCCTGGTTAACCAGATCTTTCAGACGTTTTTCAACGCCAGCAACCTGCGCATCGAGCGCGGCACTGTTTGCAGCGCCAGCCGTTGCAGCACGTTCTGCAGCCTGTTCACCGGCCATACGACCGAAGACCACCAGTTCCGCCAGGGAGTTAGAACCCAGACGGTTAGCGCCATGCAGACCAACAGAGGAACATTCGCCCACAGCGAACAGACCTTTAATGCGGGTTTCACAGTGCTGATCGGTTTCGATACCGCCCATGGTGTAGTGCGCGGTAGGACGTACCGGGATCGGCTCTTTAACCGGATCGACACCCACGTAGGCTTTCGCCAGTTCGCAGATGAACGGTAAACGTTCGAGCAGTTTTTTCTCGCCGAGGTGACGCAGGTCGAGGTGAACCACATCGCCACGCGGGGTGGAAATGGTGTTGCCTTTACGCCATTCGTGCCAGAACGCCTGAGAAACTTTGTCGCGCGGACCGAGTTCCATGTATTTGTTTTTCGGTTCGCCCAGCGGGGTTTCCGGACCCATGCCGTAATCTTGCAGATAACGGTAGCCGTTTTTGTTGACCAGGATACCGCCTTCACCACGGCAGCCTTCGGTCATCAGGATACCAGAGCCAGGCAGACCCGTCGGATGATACTGAACGAATTCCATATCACGCAGCGGAACGCCGTGGCTCAGCGCCATGCCCATACCGTCGCCAGTTACGATGCCGCCGTTGGTGTTGTAACGGTAAACACGACCTGCGCCGCCCGTTGCCATCACAACAGCATTAGCACGGATCTGCATCAGCGTGCCTTCCATCATGTTCATGGCAACCAGGCCGCGAGCATGGCCATCATCAACCAGGATATCCAGAACGAAGTGTTCGTCAAAGCGCTGAATCTGCGGGAACTGCAAAGATGTTTGGAACAGCGTATGCAACATGTGGAAGCCGGTTTTATCCGCGGCAAACCAGGTACGCTCGATTTTCATACCGCCGAAGCGACGTACGTTGACGCTACCGTCTTCACGGCGGCTCCATGGGCAGCCCCATTGTTCCAGTTGCGTCATTTCAGTTGGGCAGTGGTGGACAAAGTAATCCACGACATCCTGCTCACACAGCCAGTCTCCGCCTGCTACCGTATCGTGAAAATGGTAGTCAAAGCTGTCATGATCCTGCGCGACAGCAGCAGAGCCGCCTTCGGCAGCAACGGTATGGCTGCGCATTGGGTACACTTTTGAGATCAGTGCGATTTTAGCGTTGGGATTTGCTTGTGCGGCAGCAATTGCAGCACGTAATCCCGCGCCACCGGCGCCTATAATGGCAAGATCGGCTTGAAAGGTTTGCACGACATTCCTCCAGATTGTTGTTATTTCATTCCTGCCTGAAATCAGATGCTTCATCGGCTTCAAACAGGTTATGAACGCGTTTCCACTGCTCCTTTATAGGTACAATAGTATAGTCTCAGGGATGTGCGGGAAATTTGACGTGTTCGATTTTTTTAGCGTGTCAAAGGGGGGAATTATCATTGAATTTGATTAATTTAATTACTAAACCACCCCATGTCGCTTTTTTTATCCAATTGCCAGTGTGGATTATTGGCGTGCGAAATTTGTCTCGTTAACGCGATACGAGTAGACTTCGTGCCCTTGTCTTAAATCGGAGAAACAACCATGAGCGAAACGGCAACCTGGCAGCCGAGCGCGTCCATCCCCAATCTGTTAAAACGTGCAGCAATTATAGCGGAGATTCGCCGCTTTTTTGCCGATCGTGGCGTGCTTGAGGTTGAGACCCCTTGTATGAGTCAGGCAACGGTAACGGACATCCATCTGTTCCCGTTCGAAACGCGTTTCGTCGGCCCTGGACACTCCCAGGGAATGAATCTCTATTTAATGACCAGCCCGGAATACCATATGAAGCGCCTGCTGGTGGCAGGATGCGGCCCGGTGTATCAACTGTGCCGCAGCTTCCGTAATGAAGAGATGGGGCGTCATCATAACCCTGAATTCACCATGCTCGAGTGGTATCGTCCGCACTACGATATGTATCGCCTGATGAATGAAGTGGATGATTTGCTCCAGCAGGTGCTGGACTGCTCACCTGCGGAAAGTCTCTCTTACCAGCAAGCCTTCCAGCGCCATCTGGAGATAGACCCGCTGTCTGCGGATAAAACCCAACTGCGGGAAGTGGCGGCGAAATTGGATCTCAGCAATATCGCCGATACCGAAGAAGACCGGGACACCTTACTGCAGTTGCTGTTTACGATGGGCGTTGAGCCGCATATTGGCAAAGACAAACCGACGTTTGTGTATCATTTCCCGGCCAGCCAGGCATCACTGGCGCAAATCAGTACCGAAGATCACCGCGTGGCTGAACGTTTCGAGGTTTACTACAAAGGTATTGAGCTGGCGAATGGTTTCCATGAATTGACCGACGCGCGCGAACAGCAGCAGCGGTTTGAACAGGATAACCGCAAACGTGCCGCGCGTGGCTTGCCGCAGCAGCCTATCGACACTAACCTGCTTGAAGCGTTAAAAGTGGGTATGCCGGATTGCTCTGGTGTAGCGCTGGGCGTTGACCGTCTGGTGATGCTGGCGTTGGGCGCAGAGAGCCTGGCCGAGGTTATCGCATTTACCGTCGATCGCGCGTAACGTACTCTCCTTCAATACAAAGTGGCGGTGAAATAGCCACTTTGTAGCATATTTTTTCATTTACCCTCTAATAGCCACAATTTACTCCTGGATATTTGATATCGTTCAGGTATCAATTCTGTGTTGATTTTTCTATCGCTGAACTCTGAAAAGAGGGCAGTGCCAACCGGTGAGTGGCGTTTGTTAAACGCTTGCCAGAGTAAGGGATGGTTTAATGACCCAAACAATAAAAAAGATGAGCCTTATAGGTCTCATCCTCATGATATTTACGTCTGTTTTCGGTTTTGCGAATAGCCCCTCCGCATTCTATCTAATGGGGTATAGCGCGATTCCGTGGTATATATTTTCTGCATTATTATTCTTTATCCCATTTGCTTTAATGATGGCGGAAATGGGGGCTGCCTATCGGAAAGAAGAGGGCGGAATCTATTCGTGGATGAATAATAGCGTTGGGCCACGCTATGCGTTTATCGGCACGTTTATGTGGTTTTCTTCCTATGTGATATGGATGGTAAGCACCGCAGCGAAAGTTTGGGTACCTTTTTCAACTTTCTTATTTGGCGCAGACATGACGCAGCACTGGCGTTTTGCGGGACTTGAGCCTACGCAGGTCGTCGGGTTGCTCGCCGTCGGTTGGATGATTCTGGTAACCTGCGTGGCCTCCCGGGGTATTAATAAGATTGCTCGTATTACGGCTGTAGGCGGAATTGCCGTAATGTGTCTTAATTTAGTTCTGTTGTTAGTGAGTGTCGCTATTTTGTTATTAACTGGTGGTCACTTTGCGCAGGATATTAATTTCATCTCCTCGCCTAATCCGGGATATCAGTCCGGTCTGGCCATGTTGTCATTTGTTGTATTTGCTATTTTTGCTTACGGCGGAATAGAAGCCGTGGGGGGATTAGTTGATAAAACAGAAAAGCCAGAAAAGAACTTTGCGAAAGGCATTGTCTTTGCCGCGATTGTCATTTCTGTCGGTTATTCACTGGCCATATTTTTATGGGGCGTTAGCACCAACTGGCAGCAAGTATTAAGCAATAGCTCGGTCAACCTCGGCAATATAACGTATATCCTGATGAAAAGCCTCGGGATGACGTTAGGTAACGCGCTGCATGTTTCTCCTGAAACCGCGATGGCGACGGGGGTGTGGTTCGCGCGTATCACCGGGCTTTCTATGTTTCTCGCTTATACCGGCGCTTTTTTCACGCTCAGCTATTCGCCACTGAAAGCGATTATTCAGGGAACGCCGAAGGCGCTGTGGCCAGCGCCAATGACCAAACTGAATGCCGTGGGGATGCCGACGACGGCAATGTGGTTGCAGTGCCTGCTGGTGAGCCTGTTTATCCTGCTGGTTTCGTTTGGCGGCGATACGGCTTCAGCGTTCTATAACAAACTGACGCTGATGGCGAACGTCTCGATGACGCTGCCGTATCTGTTCCTCGCGCTGGCGTTTCCGTTCTTTAAAGCCCGTACGGGCCTGGAAAGACCGTTTGTTGTCTTTAAAACCCGAGCGGCGACGTTACTGGCCACATCGGTGGTTGTGCTGGTGGTGACGTTTGCCAATGTGTTCACCATCATCCAGCCGGTGATTGAAGCTGGGGACTGGAACAGCGCATTGTGGATGACCGGAGGCCCGATCTTCTTCTCGCTGTTGGCAATGGCGATTTATCAGAACTACAGCCGTCGTATGGTGAAACTCCCCCGGTGGGTGACAGACTAAGGAAAGATAAATATTGAATTTCCGCAAAGCCCGATAGGGATACCGTCCGGGCTTTGTTCGTATTAAATCATTTTTATAATTTATCAAAATGATATTCGTGTGTATATCTTTTGATATATTTATTATGACAATCATCTTGGGGTGATATTGTATAATTGGAAATGATTGCTGCTATGAATTTATTTTAAAAAATATAATTTCTGATTTTTCCTTTTATGCTTGTGATGTCTGTCTCATTACTGGTTGAGAATCATGGCTATTGTTAGGTCAATGTTTACATTGCCTTGGTGATTAAATTTTTATGATGATCAGCTCTCCGCCATTTTGTGAGATAGACGAATATGGTTTTCCTCATTGGAACGGGTTGGATTTTTTCCGTTGGTATGCCCTGCCTACCAATTGGCGTTTTATGACTGGGAAATCATATCTTTGGTATTATAAAACGGCTTGGTTAATTCACCATAGAACTATTATAAAACAATGTGCTTATGAAGCAAGAGTCCCAGAATTACTCCTTGCAGGTGTTGCTGTCGCAGAAGTTGGCGGAACTCCAGAGAGATTTAAAGGTGTTGGTGTTCTGCAATTTAGACAGGTAATTGAAGAAGTATTGGGAAAGAGCAGCAATGAATGGTCGAATGCTACATCTGTCGGTTCAGTTGCTATCCAGATAGGCGTTGCAGCAAGAACAATAGGTATTCACCCAGATAAACTGACTCATTTTCAGCAATTCCGCTTGTCGCAGTGTTTGCTTGATAACCACTTTAATATTCGGGTGGTAGCATTCCATTTACGCGATCTTATTTTATATGACAATCCAGATTCTGATACTATGTACTTGACAGATGAACAAATAATATTGGCTGGTTCTAGATATAATCGTGGAACCATGAGAAATAAAAAGGATATTATCCAATCTATTAGTGAACAACCCGGTTTTCCGGATCGTGAGTATAGTGAATATGGTCGTCGAATTATAGAAAAGAAAGATGCAATACTTAAAATTATGCGAGGCGGCTAATGAGTTGGAAGTCTTTTACATTGAATTTCATCTGGGGCATAGTTAGCATTATATTGATAATTATGTTTTCAACTCAGGACAAGGAATGGTTTATTGACGGCAGGGGAATCAATAATGTCTGTGATGTCATGGATTATATTGAGGACGACGATGTTCGTTCTGTGGGCATAATCTTAACACTACCTCTGTTTATTCCTTTTATCTATGCGATCGTATGGAGAAGACAGCGCGGTATCTGGCAATATTCTGTCATGGCGGCTCTCCTGCTTTTTTGGTTATGGCGTTTTATCATTAGATATCAATTATGCTGGTAAATAAGACGCTGGGTAGTGTAAGCACACCTCACGTCTTATTGTGGCATGACTTACAAACTCCCCGCCGGGCGACTGCTTCTGCCCGCAGAACTTAAGGTTCTTCCCGTTTGCTTACCGCCGAGGCTCTCCAGACGCATCTGGAACGGTGGGAACGGCATATCGATACCGTGCTCGCGGAAGCCTGCCAGAATCAGCTGGTGGATTTCGTGGCGCAGCGGCATACGATGCCCCATCTCAGCGGCATAAATACGCAGTTCGAAGATTTGAATCCCTTGCTGCAGGTCAACCAGGAAGACTTCTGGCGCCGGGTTATCGATAACCAGTGAGCAGCGTTGTGCGGCAGTAAGCAGGATCTGCGTAACCTCCTCGCTGTTAGCCTCCGACGGTGCCGGGATGGTTAATACCACACGGGTGACCGAATCCGATAACGACCAGTTGATAAACTGCTCGGTGATAAAGGCTTTGTTGGGCACGATGATCTCTTTGCGGTCCCAGTCGCTGATGGTCGTGGCGCGGGTATTAATTTTCGTCACGCTACCGGTAAGATCGCGAATCGTCACCGTGTCGCCAATGCGGATTGGTTTTTCAAACAGGATAATCAGGCCGGAAATAAAGTTGGCGAAGATCTCCTGCAAACCAAAGCCCAGACCGACACCGAGAGCCGCTACCAGCCATTGCAGTTTGGACCACTCAATACCGATCATTGAGAAGCCAACCAGACCGCCAATCAGCATCAGCAGGTACTTGGTGATGGTGGTGATGGCGTAACCGGTGCCGGGGGTTAAATCGAGATGTTGCAGCAGCGCCAGCTCCAGCAGCGCGGGCAGGTTGCGCACTAACTGGGTAGTGATGATAAACACCAGGATTGCGATAAGCACCGCGCCCAGCGTTATCGGCTCTAAACTTTCCACACCCTGCACCGTGGAGGTGACATCCCACAACGAGATGTTTTCCAGGAAGCCGAAAGCGGAATGAATTTCTGACCACAGCACAATGACCGAGAGCAGGGCGATAAGCATCAGGATAGAGCGCACCAGGCGCAGCGATTGCGCGCTGATAGCATCCAGATCCACTTCGCTTTCATCAACATCAATCGTGCCTTCAAGGCTGGTGGAATGCGCTGGTTCTTCTTCACCCCGTGCGCGCTGCGCCAGCATTTCGGCACGTCGATGCTTGGCGCGGTCAAACGCCAGCCGGCGGCGCTGGATCAGCATCCAGCGGCGGATAACGTGATACACCACCAGTAACAAGAACCAGATAGCTACGGACGTTTCCAGACGCGCCAATAAAGCTTGCGACGTGGCGAGATAGCCCACTGCCGCAGCGAGAATGGCAATCAGCGGTGCGCCCATCAGCATATTCCACAGCATGCTGTTGACCATGTTATCGCTGTTGCCTTCTTTATCGAGGTACAGCGGTATTCCGGCGCGTTTCAGGCTCAGGGTCACGACCGCCAGCGCACCGCAAATCAGAATAAAGCACAGACGCCCCAGTGAGGCGGAGAATTCCCGGTCATTGAGATTATCAAACATAATCACCGCCATGATCAGCGGCACAATCAGCCCGATACTCATCAGGTAATAGTGCATGGCTTTCGCGACGCGGTTACGCGGCCAGCCAAAGTGGGCAATGAACAGACCGTTTGGGCGCGCAAAGGTGGCGCAAATCATTACTGCCCACAGCATGGGCACCGTGGCGGTAACGCCATCGCCGATAGCGACAGCCAATGGATAAGGCCAGGCTTCCTGCAATCCGTAACCGAGCGTTGCCCACAGCACCGGCAACGGAGAAGCGACGAGTATCGACCAGAACACCGTGCGTATCGTCAGCCAGAAGTGATCCTGGGTGACTTTTCCGACCCGCGCAGATGAACGCTCCAGAAAACGGGTGAAGTGTTTGCGCGAAGAGAGGCTAAAGCCAACCAGCACCAATGCCGCGAAAAGCGGCAGCAGCGTTTCTTTGCTGGTCAGCATCATGATGCTGGCTTTGCCCAACTGATTAAACGTATCTAATGAGATCAGACGCCGCAGATCCTGGACGATGTCGACAGGCCAGGAGAGGGAGATGGGGCTAACGTCCGAGGTCCAGAACAGATAGCGGTGCGTTGCTTCGTTGACCTCTTTTAGCGCATCTTCCAGTTGGCTGTTAGAGACTTTGAGCTTGGTCAGCTCAAGGATCAGCGTATCGCCACCCTGTAACAAAGAGTTCAGCAGCTCACGTTGGGTGCGTAACTGGGCGTTGAGAATGCTGCTCTGTTCAGCGGTCAGCGGTTGTCCATCGGCCTGATGAATCTGACGCAACTGCGGCTGTTTGTTGAGGAGATCCTCATAGCGCATACGGTGCACGCGAAGCTGCGCCATTTCGGTATCCAACTGCTGAGGCTTGGGCATTTCCGGTAAACGGGATACCTGCGCGCGCAGCGCTTCTCCCAGCATATTTGAGACCCCAAGCCACTGAGACTGCTCTCGCAGCGTATTCAATGCCTGGCGCACCTGCAGCGTTTGGCTGGCGGCTTGACGCTGTTGCGAGGCGACCAGGTCCATACGTTGCGCCTGCTGGTTTAATGCCTGAGACAGTTCGCGGTTAACCTTGAACTGGTCGACAATACCTTCCGGCAGTCCCGCGCTGTTTTCCGCCAACAGTTCGGTGCTTTCCAGCGCTCGCTCTGCCTCACGCTGACGTTGACTGTTGAGCTGGTTGCGCAAAGCCTGCAGGTAAGTATCGAGCTGCTGGCTCTGTTTTTCCGCCAGCTCTGAGCGCATACGCGCCAGCTCCTGGCGGTTATTAGCGGAAAGCTGCGCCAGCTCCAGTTCATCGACCAGGGCTTTGAGTTTGGCGGATTCAGCCTGCATCGCCTGATTCTGCGCGGGATTAGAGTTGGCGGTACCAATACGTCGCTCAAGCTCATTTAGCTGGCGGCGGGCATCGGTTTGCTGTTGAGGAAGCTGGCTTAACGAGTCGGCGATTTCCCGGGCGCGATCCTGCTCCTGCTGGGCCTGACGACTCTTTTCCAACAGTTGGCTGCTGACCTGGAGGATCTCCTGGTTTAACGCATCGGTGGTGAGTCCGGTTGGCACATTGCGCGGTTCGTCGCGCAGGTTGCTAAGCTGCGCGCGTAATGTTGCGGACAGCTTGGGGAAGTTATCAATAACCTGCTGATATTGCTGGGCACGCTCGAGAGAACCTTTACGCTCCTCGAGGGCATTCAGCGCGGACTGGAGCGCCTCGACGGTTTCTGGCTGAGCAGGTTTCGCCGCTTTTGCCTGCTCCAGTTCCTGGGTGAGTTGTTTGGCATCGGGGGCCGTCGCAGCGTACGCCCCCAGGCTGAGGCACCAGGCCATCAGAAAAGTGATAATCAGGCGCACAGCAGCGATTCCTATGTTTAACTTTCGTCTTTTTTGTCGTCAACCAGCGGGCTGGCGTCGTGTTCTGCTTCGATCTCTTCTTTCGCAAGCGGGGCAGGTTCTGCCTCTGGCGTCACGAATGTCTCGGTCGAGATGGCCATTGGCTGGCCGATTTTGGTCACTGAAAGGTCCTGCAACTGCTCAACCAGGTTAACTTTGCCAGGCGCGAACAGGTTGATAACGGTGGAACCGAGCTTAAAGCGGCCCATTTCCTGACCTTTCAGCAGCGCCACCGACCCTTCGCTTTCGCCTTCCGGCCAGGTCCAGCGTTTGATGACGCCTTCACGCGGTGGGGTAATGGTGCCAGCCCATGCGGTTTCAATACTGCCAACGATGGTCGCGCCGACCAGAATCTGCACCATCGGGCCAAATTCGGTATCAAACAGACAGATTACGCGTTCGTTGCGTGCAAACAGGTTTGGAACGTTTTGCGCAGTCAGGATATTTACAGAGAAGAGATCGCCTGGCACGTACATCATTTCACGCAGGATACCGTTACACGGCATATGTACACGGTGGTAATCGCGTGGAGATAAGTAAGTGGTCACAAACGTACCGTTGCGGAATTTGTCCGCCATCTGGTAGTTGCCGGCCAGCAGTGCTTCAAGGGTATAGCTGTGCCCTTTGGCCTGCAGCAGTTTGTCTTCTTCGATGTTTCCTAACTGGTTAATCACGCCGTCAGCAGGCATGACCAGTACGTTTGGATCGGTGTTAATCGGGCGAACGTCGTCGCGCAGTGGGCGAACAAAGAAGTCGTTAAAGGTGCGATAGCTGGCGGTATCCGGCTTTTGCGCCTCTTTCATATCGACCTTGTAATATTTCACGAACAGATCGATAACCAGTTTAGTCAGCCATCCTGCTCGTTTGCTCGCACCCCAACCCGCCAGGCGAGTGAGCCATAGTTTCGGCAGAATGTATTGTAGCGAAAGCTTAAATGAGTTTAACAAGGTAGCCTCCAGGCCATAATTTGTTCCCGATCCGGCATACGGGCCGGATCCTGAAAAAAGGGGGACGATTCTAGCGATGCTTAGCTTAGTTGTCAGTTGTCTGTATCAGAAAAGTTTTTACGTGTTTTTACCTGCGCCATGCTTTCCAGGATGCGGTGATAATTTTCAAACCGAGTTTCAGCTATTGCCCCTTTTTCTACGGCCTCACGGATAGCGCAGCCTGGATCGGTATCATGCTTGCAGTCGCGGTATTTGCAGTGGCCCAGGTAGTCATGGAATTCGACAAAACCATGTGTGATTTGTTCCGGCTCCAGATGCCACAACCCGAACTCACGTACGCCAGGGGAGTCGATAACGTCGCCACCGTGCGGGAAATGATACAGGCGAGAGGCAGTGGTGGTGTGCTGTCCAAGGCCGGAGTTGTCGGAGACATCGTTGGTCAGGATCTCTTCCTGCAGACCGAGAAGATTATTGAGCAGGCTAGATTTACCAACGCCCGACTGACCGGCAAAAATGCTGATGCGATCGGTTAATGCTTCTTCAAGCGGTTTCAGGCCGTCTTTAGTACGGCTTGATACCATCAACACGCGATAGCCAATGTGGCGATAAATATCCATCTGTTCGTTAACAAAGGCCATGCCTTCGTCATCCAGCAGATCGATCTTATTCAATACGATAATCGGTTCAACGTGTAGCGTTTCACAGGCTACCAGATACCGGTCGATAATATTGAGTGACAGCTCAGGTAAGATGGCTGAGACAATAACGATCTGGTTGATGTTGGCGGCAATGGGTTTCACCCCGTCGTAAAAGTCGGGGCGTGTCAGTACCGAGGTACGCTCGTGTACCGCCTCAACGATGCCTTTGACATTCACGCCTTCTGCTGCTGCTTTTCCCGGGCGCCAGACAACGCGATCGCCGGTCACCAGCGAGCGAATTGTACGGCGGATGTTGCAGCGGTGAATCTCACCGTCAGCAGATTCCACGTCGGCATGCATGCCAAAACGGCTGATAACGATGCCTTCAGCGGTTTCGCCAAACAGGTTGTCGTCGTAGTCTGGCTTCTCCGTGGACGTTTTCAGACGACGCTGGTGATTGGCGTTCACACGGCGCTGTTGGCCTTTGGAGAGTTTATTCTTACTCAATCGGACTGACTCCTGGTCGCCCATAATGGGCAAAACATTTATGATACACGCAATTTTAGATGAATATAGTCACACTGAATGTGACGCTGAAGGGTGGAAAATAGCATGAGTGCCAATGAAAACAACCTGATTTGGATCGATCTGGAGATGACAGGTCTGGATCCCGAGCGCGATCGCATAATTGAGATAGCCACGCTGGTGACGGATGCCAACCTGAATATTCTGGCTGAAGGACCGACAATTGCGGTGCACCAGTCCGACGAACAGCTGGCATTAATGGATGACTGGAACGTACGTACGCATACCGGTAGTGGGCTAGTGGATCGCGTGAAGGCGAGCACCATGGGGGATCGTGAAGCTGAACTGGCTACGCTGGCTTTTTTGAAAGAGTGGGTTCCAGAAGGGAAATCACCTATCTGCGGCAACAGCATCGGTCAGGATCGTCGTTTCCTGTTTAAATACATGCCGGAGCTGGAGGCGTATTTCCATTATCGCTATCTTGACGTCAGTACTTTGAAAGAGCTGGCGCGTCGTTGGAAGCCGGAAATTCTTGCTGGCTTCACCAAGCAGGGAACGCATCAGGCGATGGACGATATTCGTGAATCTGTTGCTGAGCTTGCTTACTATCGCGAACATTTTATTAAGCTTTGATTTTGTGGATGGTCGGGCGGCGCTGTGGCTTACCCGACCTACGAATATCGTTCCTGCGTGCTTGCACTGAGGCTGGATTGTCGCTAAATTAGACGACTTGCCGATAAATTCAGCACTTAAACAGAAAAACGAAAAAATCGCTTTTAGGGGGGTTGCAGCTAAACGGATTTCTCGTATAATGCGCCTCCCGTAACGACAGAGAATTACACGTTACGGCAGCAGCAAAAGCAGTACAAATTTGCGGGAATAGCTCAGTTGGTAGAGCACGACCTTGCCAAGGTCGGGGTCGCGAGTTCGAGTCTCGTTTCCCGCTCCAAAATTTGAAAGTGCTTTTGTCTACAAAGCACAGACACACCCAAGCGGGAATAGCTCAGTTGGTAGAGCACGACCTTGCCAAGGTCGGGGTCGCGAGTTCGAGTCTCGTTTCCCGCTCCAAATTCTTACCCCAATAAAAATATCCACAGCGAATAAATACGTTGGGGACGTTTTGTTTCGTCATTGACATACTCTTGTAAACAGACTTATCCACAGGTTCGGGTATTATTCCTGGATTGCAAAAAACTTAGTCGGGTGAATAGTATCATTTTAACTCTTTGAAAATATTGAATTAATTATCATTTCAAATTGTTAATGCGATCACTTGACGATTTTTTCCCTCTTGAATATCAATGTGTTTTTATTTTTATACACAAGCTGTGGATGACTTAAGCGTCACGCGGCAGACCCTTTTCAATGACCCTGACCAAACGTTGTTTCTTCGGTAACTGCACTTCAACTACGCAGGCATTTCGCTTCTCGATTTGCTGAGCAACCGCCCACTCTATGTGTTCGTCGAGAAGTGGGTGCTCACCTCTGCGACTTTCCAGCGCGTGAATAACGGCTTCATCCCATGGGGCATTACCCAGCGCAACAGCGATATTTCGCAGCCAGCGCAGGTGACCAATACGACGAATAGCAGACCCCTCCGTGACTTTTAAAAACCACGCTTCGCTCCAGCTAAACAGCTCTATTAACTCCGGAGCATGAAGCTGTTTGCGTGGGTTGAAGTCATCCTCTGTCGTCAACTGCGAGTAACGGTTCCACGGGCAAATGAGCTGGCAATCATCGCAGCCGTAAATTCGATTCCCCAACAGGGGACGAAATTCTTCCGGGATCGCGCCTTCCAGTTCGATAGTGAGATAAGAGATACAGCGGCGCGCATCTACCGTGTAGGGTTCAACGATGGCTCCGGTGGGACAGATGGTCATACAGGCGACGCATTTCCCGCATCCTTCTTCTACTGGGTTGTCGACCGGCAGGGGCAAATCGATCAGTAATTCCCCGAGAAAGAAAAATGAACCAGCTTCGCGATTGAGGATAAGTGAGTGCTTACCTGTCCAGCCAAGCCCGGCTTTTTCCGCTAATGGACGCTCAAGAATGGGCGCAGAATCGACAAAAGGTCTAAAATTCAGCGAAACGCAGTGCTGTTGAATCCTCTCCCCCAGCTTTTTTAAGCGGTTACGCAGCAGTTTATGGTAGTCGCGCCCAAGCGCGTAACGGCTGACGTAACCCAGAGAAGGGTTTTTCAACGTGCTGGCAAAGGCCGCATTGGCAGGAAGATAGTTCATACGTACGCTGATGACACGTAGCGTACCGGGTAATAATTCGTGAGGTCGGGCGCGCATCATGCCGTGACGGGCCATCCAGTCCATCTCGCCGTGATAGTGTTTATCCAGCCAGGCCTGCAGTTTGGGCTCCGCTTCGCTGAGGTCGGTATCGGCAATACCGACCTGCTGAAAGCCAAGCTCCAGCCCCCACTGCTTAATATTTTGCGCTAACTGATTGAGATCGAGGGGCTCTGACATGACGGACCATACAATGAAGAAAAACCCCGCAAGTATACCACACTCCATTTGGCACGCCGATGACATCAGGCGGATGGAGCGAGAGGCGGCAGACAGTTTAGGGCTGACGTTGTACGAGCTGATGCAACGGGCGGGAGAGGCGGCGTTTCAGGTCACCCGCGAGACATATCCAAACGCTAAGCACTGGCTGGTGCTATGTGGTCATGGCAACAACGGTGGTGATGGTTACGTGGTGGCAAGGCTTGCCAAAGCCCAGGGTCTTGATATTACGTTGCTGGCGCAGGAGAGTGATAAAGCGCTCCCCGAGGAAGCACAGCAGGCACGCGACGCCTGGCTTAACGCCGGTGGTGTCATTCATGCTGCGGAAATCAATTGGCCAGATCGCGTGGACGTCATTATTGATGCGCTGTCAGGCACGGGCTTAAAACACGCGCCGCGTGAGCCTCTCTCGGTATTGATCGAACGTGCCAATCACCATCCTGCTCCTGTCGTGGCGATAGACATTCCATCCGGCTTGCTGGCGCAGACGGGCGCGGCGCCGGGCGCGGTTATCAACGCTGCGCACACCGTGACCTTTATTGCGTTAAAGCCTGGTCTGCTAACCGGTAAAGCGCGCGATGTCACCGGACGCCTGCATGTTAACGCACTCGGTCTGGACGACTGGCTGGCGGGGCAGAACGCGCCGCTGCAACGGTTTGATGCTCAACAGCTTGTACACTGGTTAACGCCGCGTCGACCCACCTCGCACAAAGGCTCCCACGGTCGGCTGGTGATCATCGGTGGTGACCACGGTACGGCTGGCGCAATACGCATGGCCGGTGAAGCGGCGCTGCGTGCAGGAGCCGGGTTGGTCAAAGTGCTAACTCGTAGTGAAAATATTGCGCCTATTCTGACTGCCAGACCGGAACTGATGGTCGATACGCTGACGCCGCAGACTCTGGAGGAGAGCCTGGCGTGGGCGGATGTTGTGGTGATAGGACCAGGGCTTGGTCAGCAGGAATGGGGTAAAAAAGCGCTGCAAAAGGTAGAGAATTTTCGCAAACCGATGCTCTGGGATGCGGATGCGCTGAACCTGCTGGCAATCAACCCCGATAAACGTCACAATCGCGTGATCACGCCGCATCCTGGTGAAGCCGCGCGACTTCTGGGCTGTTCCATCGCAGAAATTGAAGACGATCGATTACTTTGTGCACAACGTCTGGTAAAACGGTACGGAGGCGTCGTCGTGCTGAAAGGCGCGGGTACGGTTGTTGCTGCCGAACAGGCCGAATTGGGTATTATTGATACCGGCAATGCTGGAATGGCCAGCGGCGGAATGGGTGATGTGCTTTCCGGTATTATTGGCGCATTGCTCGGACAGAAGCTTACCCCGTATGATGCGGCATGTGCGGGATGTGTCGCGCACGGTGCGGCGGCGGATGTGCTGGCGGCGCGTTTTGGTACGCGCGGCATGCTGGCGACAGATCTCTTTACCACGCTACAGCGTATTGTTAACCCTGATGTGATTGACGTTTATCATGATGAATCGAGTAATTCCACTACCTGATGAGCAGGCGACTTTAGACCTGGGACTGCGGGTAGCCAAAGCCTGTGATGGCGCGACGGTAATTTATTTGTACGGCGACCTGGGGGCGGGTAAAACCACTTTCAGCCGGGGATTCCTGCAGGCGTTAGGTCACAAAGGAAATGTAAAAAGCCCCACCTATACGCTGGTTGAACCCTATTCGCTCGATAATTTGATGGTATATCACTTCGATCTGTACCGACTTGCGGACCCAGAGGAGCTGGAATTTATGGGGATCCGCGATTATTTTGCCAATGACGCCATCTGCCTGGTGGAATGGCCGCAACAAGGTAAAGGTGTACTGCCAGACCCGGACGTCGAAATACACATTGAATATCAAGCGCAAGGTCGAGAAGCGCGCATAAGCGCAGTCTCCTCATCGGGTGATTTATTGCTGGCGCGTTTAGCCGATTAACCTTAAGGGTGGCGGGATGATTTATCGCATCAGAAACTGGCTGATGGCAACACTGGTCCTGCTGTGCGCGCAGGCAGGGGCCGCCAGCCTCTCCGATCTTCAGGTGTCCAATGGCAATCAGCAAGCGCGGATTACGCTGAGCTTTATTGGCGATCCTGAATACGCAGTTTCGCAGGACGGGAAACGAACCGTCGCGTTGGATATTAAACAAACCGGTGTGATTCAGGGGTTACCGCTGCTGTTTAGCGGCAATAATCTGGTGAAATCTATCCGTTCCGGCACGCCAAAAGATGCGCAGTCTCTGCGCCTGGTGGTGGATTTAACCGAGAACGGCAAAGCCGAAGCCGTAAAACGCCAGAACGGCGGCAATTATACCGTCGTGTTTACCATCAAAGCTGATGCGCCTCCGCCGCCTCCACCACCTCCAGTGGTTGCGAAGCGTGTTGAAGCGCCGGTTATCGCCCCGCGCCCTGCCGAGCCTGCGCGTAATCCGTTTAAAGCGGAAAACGATCGCACCACGATGGTAACCAACAGTAATACCTCCACACGGCCTGCGGCGCGCGCCAGTACAAGTAACGGCGAAAAAGTAGTTATCGCCATTGATGCCGGACACGGCGGGCAGGATCCTGGCGCTATTGGTCCCGGTGGCACACGTGAGAAAAACGTCACGATTGCCGTGGCGCGCAAACTGCGCAGTTTGCTCAATGATGACCCGATGTTTAAAGGCGTACTCACCCGTGATGGCGATTACTTTATCTCGGTGATGGGGCGTTCAGACGTTGCGCGTAAACAAAACGCCAACTTCCTGGTCTCTATACATGCAGATGCCGCACCAAACCGGGATGCCACAGGTGCTTCCGTCTGGGTACTGTCAAACCGTCGGGCAAACAGTGAAATGGCCGGCTGGCTGGAACAGCACGAAAAGCAATCGGAACTGTTGGGTGGGGCGGGCGATGTGCTGGCAAACAGCCAGTCCGATCCTTATCTCAGCCAGGCCGTGTTGGATCTGCAGTTCGGTCATTCGCAACGCGTTGGGTATGATGTAGCGACCAGCATGATCGGCCAGTTAGAACGTATTGGCTCGATGCATAAGCGTCGTCCGGAACACGCCAGCCTTGGGGTATTACGTTCGCCTGATATCCCGTCAGTGCTGGTTGAAACTGGCTTTATCAGTAACAACAGCGAAGAGCGTCTGTTGGCGAGTGATGACTACCAGCAGCAGCTGGCCGAGGCAATTTACAAAGGATTGCGTAACTATTTCCAGGCGCACCCGATGCAAACCGGGCCTCAGGGCACACCGGCGCAAACCGCCAGTGCGGTATCGCCTGGTAACACGTTAACAAATTAAGGATTAGCCATGCCGATTCAGGTTCTACCGCCACAGCTGGCGAACCAGATTGCCGCAGGCGAGGTGGTAGAACGGCCTGCGTCAGTGGTGAAGGAGCTGGTGGAAAACAGTATCGATGCCGGTGCGACGCGCATTGATATTGATATTGAGCGCGGCGGCGCGAAGCTTATCCGTATTCGTGACAACGGCTGCGGGATTAAAAAAGACGAGCTGGCGCTGGCGCTGGCGCGTCATGCCACCAGTAAAATTTCCTCGCTTGACGATCTCGAAGCCATCGTGAGCCTCGGGTTTCGCGGCGAAGCGCTGGCCAGTATCAGCTCCGTTTCTCGTTTAACCCTGACGTCGCGTACGCAAGAACAACCTGAAGCCTGGCAAGCCTATGCCGAAGGGCGCGACATGGATGTGACGGTTAAACCCGCTGCGCATCCGGTGGGAACCACGCTGGAGGTGTTAGATCTGTTCTACAACACTCCGGCGCGGCGCAAGTTTATGCGCACCGAGAAAACGGAATTTAATCATATCGACGAAATAATCCGCCGCATTGCGTTGGCACGTTTTGATGTGACGATTAATTTATCGCACAACGGCAAAGTGGTGCGTCAGTACCGGGCAGTGGCTGCGGATGGGCAGCAAGAGCGCCGACTGGGCGCGATTTGCGGCACGCCGTTTCTGGAACATGCGCTGGCGATTGAATGGCAGCATGGCGATTTAACGCTGCGCGGCTGGGTGGCCGATCCTAACCACACGACGACGGCGCTGGCGGAAATCCAGTACTGCTATGTGAATGGCCGGATGATGCGAGATCGGTTGATCAACCATGCTATTCGTCAGGCCTGTGAAGATAAGCTGGGAGCCGATCAGCAGCCCGCTTTTGTGCTGTATCTGGAAATCGACCCGCATCAGGTGGATGTTAACGTACATCCCGCCAAACATGAGGTCCGTTTTCATCAATCACGCCTGGTGCATGATTTTATTTACCAGGGCGTGTTGAGCGTCCTGCAACAGCAGCTTGAAACGCCGCTGCCGTTGGCTGATGACGACGAACCCGCCCCAAGGCACATCCCGGAAAACCGCGTTGCGGCCGGGCGTAACCATTTTGCCGAACCGGCCCCGGCGCGTGAACCTGCGACACCGCGTTACTCAGCATCTGCTGGCGCTGGCAGCAGTGGTGGCCGTCAGATGGGGGCCAGTTGGCCTCATGCCCAGCCTGGATATCAAAAGCAGCAGGGTGAGATTTATCAGCAACTGCTACAGACGCCGGTTCCGCCGCGTAAAACGCCGGTTTCTGAAACGCCATCAGCACCTCTGACCGGCAACAGCCAGGGCTTTGGGCGGGTGCTAACCATTGTCGGTACGGACTGCGCATTACTCGAATGCGATGGTCATATTCGGTTGCTGGCATTGCCGGTGGCGGAACGTTGGCTACGTCAGGCGCAGTTAACGCCGGACCAGGGCGTCGTATGCGCTCAGCCGTTACTGATCCCTTTACGTCTAAAAGTGACCGCTGATGAAAAAGCGGCGCTGCAAAAAGGGCAGAGCCAACTGGCTGAGTTGGGTATTGAATTTCAACTGGATGCGCAGCATGTGACCATCCGGGCGGTGCCTTTACCCTTACGCCAACAAAATTTACAAATCTTGATTCCTGAACTGATAGGCTACCTGGCGCAGCAGTCCGAATTCGAACCGGGCAATATTGCACAGTGGATTGCACGTAATCTGATTAGCGAGCATCCGCAGTGGAGCATGGCTCAGGCGATTACGCTGTTAGCGGATGTTGAGCGGCTTTGCCCACAACTCGTGAAGGCGCCGCCGGGTGGTTTGTTACAACCTGTTGATTTACATTCGGTAATGAATGCCCTGAAACATGAGTGATACCCGTAAGGCGAGCCTGCCAAAGGCGATTTTTTTGATGGGGCCGACGGCCTCCGGTAAAACGGCACTGGCAATTGAATTGCGTAAAGTTTTGCCTGTAGAGTTGATAAGCGTTGATTCCGCCCTTATTTACAAGGGGATGGATATCGGTACAGCCAAGCCTGATGCAGATGAATTACAGGCCGCGCCGCACCGGTTGCTGGATATCCGCGATCCGTCCCAGGCGTACTCTGCTGCGGATTTTCGCCGCGATGCGTTAGCCGAGATGGCCGATATCACCGCCGCGGGGCGTATTCCGCTGCTGGTGGGCGGCACAATGTTATATTTCAAAGCCTTGCTTGAAGGGCTGTCGCCGTTACCGTCGGCAGATCCGGAAGTCAGGGCCAGAATTGAGCAGCAGGCGGCAGAGCATGGGTGGGACGCGTTACACCGACAGCTTCAGGAAATAGATCCGGTGGCTGCGGCGCGTATTCATCCAAATGATCCGCAAAGACTTTCCCGGGCACTGGAAGTTTTTTTCATTTCGGGTAAAACTTTAACGGAGCTGACGCAAACGTCAGGAGATGCTTTGCCGTATCAGGTGCATCAGTTTGCTATCGCCCCGGCGAGCCGTGAACTGCTCCATCAGCGAATTGAGCAGCGTTTTCATCAGATGTTGGCTTCAGGTTTTGAAGCAGAAGTCCGGGCGCTATTTGCCCGTGGAGATTTGCATACGGATTTGCCTTCCATTCGTTGTGTAGGGTATCGCCAGATGTGGTCATACATTGAAGGCGAAATTTCATACGATGAAATGGTTTATAGAGGTGTTTGCGCCACGAGGCAGTTGGCGAAGCGACAGGTAACCTGGTTGCGTGGTTGGGAAGGGGTGCACTGGCTTGACAGTGAAAAGCCTGACCAGGCGCGAAACGAAGTATTACAGGTTGTTGGTGCTATCGCGAACTGAATGTGTACAATTGAAACGTATCGTGCGCAATTTTTCAGAATCGAAAGGTTCAAAGTACAAATAAGCATATAAGGAAAAGAGAGAATGGCTAAGGGGCAATCTTTACAAGATCCGTTCCTGAACGCACTGCGTCGGGAACGTGTTCCAGTTTCTATTTATTTGGTGAATGGTATTAAGCTGCAAGGTCAAATCGAGTCTTTTGATCAGTTCGTGATCCTGTTGAAAAACACGGTCAGCCAGATGGTTTATAAGCACGCGATTTCTACTGTTGTCCCGTCTCGCCCGGTTTCTCATCACAGCAATAATGCCACCGGCGGCACTGGCAGCAACTACCATCACGGTAGCAACGCGCAAGGTTCATCTGCGCAACAGGACAGCGAAGAAACCGAATAAGGTTGTTAGCTGTTTTACACACGGGGAGCCAGCGATCCTGCGTTCCCCGTTGATATATATTAAGGGGTTGACGCTTGTTTGACCGTTATGATGCCGGTGAGCAGGCGGTACTGGTACACATCTATTTTTCGCAAGACAAAGATATGGAAGACCTCCAGGAGTTTGAATCTCTGGTTTCTTCCGCCGGTGTCGAAGCAATGCAGGTGATTACCGGGAGCCGTAAAGCACCGCACCCGAAGTATTTTGTTGGTGAAGGTAAGGCAATCGAAATTGCGGAAGCCGTAAAAGCGACTGGCGCTGCGGTGGTGATTTTTGATCATGCTCTAAGCCCCGCCCAGGAACGTAACCTGGAACAGTTGTGCCAGTGTCTTGTTATCGACAGGACAGGTCTTATTTTAGATATTTTTGCCCAGCGTGCGCGCACCCATGAGGGTAAGTTGCAGGTTGAGCTGGCGCAGTTGCGCCATATGGCTACTCGTCTGGTCCGTGGCTGGACCCACCTTGAAAGGCAAAAGGGCGGGATTGGTTTGCGCGGTCCGGGTGAAACCCAGCTCGAAACCGACCGTCGTTTGCTGCGTAATCGCATTTTGCAAATACAGTCGCGCCTGGAAAAAGTTGAAAAGCAACGTGAGCAGGGGCGACAGTCGCGCAAGAAAGCGGATGTCCCAACCGTATCACTGGTGGGATATACCAACGCCGGAAAATCCACCCTGTTCAACCAGATCACCGAAGCCCGGGTTTACGCAGCGGATCAACTGTTTGCGACCCTGGACCCAACGCTGCGCCGTATAGACGTAGCGGATGTCGGTGAAACCGTGCTGGCGGATACCGTAGGGTTTATCCGTCATTTGCCGCACGACCTGGTGGCGGCGTTTAAAGCCACCCTGCAGGAAACGCGTCAGGCGACATTGCTGCTGCATGTTATTGATGCTGCAGATTTTCGTGTGCAGGAAAACATCGAGGCCGTCGACACGGTGCTCGAAGAGATCGATGCGCATGAGATCCCGACTCTGCTGGTGATGAATAAAATCGATATGCTGGATGATTTTGAACCGCGTATCGACAGAGATGAAGAGAATAAACCCATTCGCGTTTGGGTTTCAGCGCAAACGGGAATAGGTATACCACAGCTTTTTCAGGCTTTGACTGAGCGACTTTCCGGTGAGGTGGCGCAGCATACGTTGCGTTTGCCGCCGCAGGAAGGGCGTCTGAGAAGCCGGTTTTACCAACTTCAGGCAATAGAAAGAGAGTGGATGGAGGAGGACGGCAGCGTAGGTCTGCAGGTTCGTATGCCGATCGTAGACTGGCGTCGCCTCTGTAAACAAGAACCGGCACTGGAAGACTATATTGTCTGACCTGACGGATATGGCCTGAAGATTTTTTCGCCTCTATACCTTGTGGGTTTTGTGCAGCATGAAGGTGGCAAGTCCTGAAATCTTCAGGAGCATAGTCAACTATGTGACTGAGATTAAGGGGCGTAGCCAACGCATCGGCAGCGCAAAATACGCAGGTATAGCATCGCATAACAAATATGGAGCACAAAAATGGCGTGGAATCAGCCCGGTAATAACGGACAAGACCGCGACCCGTGGGGAAGCAGCAAACCTGGCGGCAACCCTGAGGGAAATGGAAACAAAGGTGGTCGCGATCAGGGACCTCCCGATCTGGATGATATCTTCCGCAAACTGAGTAAAAAGCTCGGTGGTCTGGGTGGCGGTAAAGGTGCTGGTTCTGGCGGCGGTAGCTCATCGCAAGGCCCGCGTCCGCAATTGGGTGGTCGAGTCTTTACTATCGCAGCGGCAGCTATCGTCATTATCTGGGCGGCCAGCGGTTTCTACACCATTAAAGAAGCGGAACGCGGCGTGGTGACACGCTTCGGTAAATTCAGCCATTTGGTTGAACCGGGTCTGAACTGGAAACCGACCTTTGTCGACGAAGTGACCCCGGTCAACGTGGAAGCCGTGCGTGAACTTGCCGCATCCGGCGTGATGCTGACCTCTGACGAAAACGTCGTACGCGTTGAAATGAACGTGCAGTACCGCGTGACCGATCCGCAGCGTTACCTGTTTAGCGTAACCAGCGCGGATGACAGTCTGCGTCAGGCAACCGACAGCGCCCTGCGTGGGGTTATCGGTAAATACACCATGGACCGTATCCTGACCGAAGGGCGTACCGTTATTCGTAGCGATACCCAGCGTGAACTGGAAGAAACGATCCGTCCGTACAACATGGGTATCACCCTGCTGGACGTCAACTTCCAGGCAGCACGTCCGCCGGAAGAAGTAAAAGCCGCGTTTGACGATGCCATTGCAGCACGTGAAAACGAGCAGCAGTACATCCGTGAAGCAGAAGCGTACACCAACGAAGTTCAGCCACGTGCTAACGGTCAGGCGCAGCGTATTCTGGAAGAAGCGCGTGCTTACAAAACGCGAACCATCCTGGAAGCACAGGGTGAAGTGGCTCGTTTCGCAAAAATTCTGCCGGAATATAAAGCCGCACCGCAAATTACTCGCGAGCGTCTGTATATCGAAACCATGGAAAAAGTGCTGAGCAATACCCGCAAAGTCCTGGTTAACGATAAGGGCAGCAATCTGATGGTTCTGCCGCTGGATCAAATGCTGAAAGGCGGTAGTGCGCCAGCAGCAAAGAGTGACAGCAGTTCAAACCTGCTGCGTCTGCCGCCAGCAACGACGTCCGGCACTGGAGCAAGCAATACCTCGTCCACCAGTCAGGGCGATATTATGGACCAACGCCGCGCGAACGCGCAGCGTAACGACTACCAGCGTCAGGGGGAATAACGATGCGTAAGTCAGTTATTGCGATTATCATCATCGTTCTGGTAGTTCTGTTCATGTCTGTCTTTGTGGTCAAAGAAGGCGAGCGCGGGATTACTCTGCGCTTTGGTAAAGTTCTGCGTGACGATGAAAACAAGCCGCTGGTTGTTGCACCAGGCCTGCACTTCAAGATTCCGTTTATTGAATCTGTGAAGATGCTGGATGCGCGTATTCAGACCATGGACAACCAGGCCGATCGCTTTGTTACCAAAGAGAAGAAAGACCTGATCGTTGACTCCTACATTAAGTGGCGCATCAGTGACTTTAGCCGTTACTACCTGGCAACGGGCGGTGGCGATGTTTCTCAGGCAGAAGTCCTGCTGAAACGTAAGTTCTCTGACCGTCTGCGTTCTGAAATTGGTCGTCTGGACGTGAAAGACATCGTTACCGATTCCCGCGGTCGTCTGACGCTGGAAGTTCGTGATGCGCTGAACTCCGGTTCTGCTGGCACGGAAGATGAAGTCGCGACACCGGCGGCAGATAGCGCGATTGCCGAAGCGGCTGAGCGTGTTCAGGCTGAAACAAACGGTAAAGTACCGGTCATCAACCCGAACAGTATGGCGGCATTGGGCATCGAAGTGGTTGACGTGCGTATCAAGCAAATCAACCTGCCTGCTGAAGTGTCTGAGGCTATCTACAACCGTATGCGCGCTGAGCGTGAAGCGGTAGCGCGTCGCCATCGTTCACAAGGTCAGGAAGAAGCGGAAAAACTGCGTGCCACGGCGGATTATGAAGTGACTAAAACGCTGGCAGAATCTGAGCGTCAGGGCCGCATCATGCGCGGTGAAGGCGATGCAGAAGCCGCTAAACTGTTTGCCGATGCGTTCAGCCAGGATCCTGACTTCTACGCCTTCATCCGTAGCCTGCGTGCTTACGAGAAGAGCTTTGAAGGCAACCAGGACGTGATGATCATGAGCCCGGACAGCGATTTCTTCCGCTACATGAAGACACCGAGCACTACGACACGCTAATAAAGTTCCAGCGGTTTTAAACCAGCAAAACCACCGGCATCCCCAGGGATGCGGTGGTTTTCTTTTTATAAAGGACGATGGATGAATTCAACAATTTTGCTGGCGCTCGCGCTGGTTTTGGTGCTGGAAGGCCTGGGCCCTATGCTTTATCCACGCGCGTGGAAGAAAATGATTTCCGCAATGGCGCAACTTCCCGAAAATACTTTGCGTCGTTTTGGTGGAGGTCTTGTGGTTGCGGGCGTTGTGGTCTACTACATGTTGAGGAAAACGATTGGCTGATCAATAAGTAGCCTATTTTGCGGATTTTCGCATGCAAAAAGTGCTGTATATCTGAAAAAGCGGTGGTAGAATCCATTTTTAAGCAAACGGTGATTTTGAAAAATGGGTAACAACGTCGTCGTACTGGGCACCCAATGGGGTGACGAAGGTAAAGGGAAGATCGTCGATCTTCTGACTGAACGGGCTAAATATGTTGTGCGCTACCAGGGTGGTCACAACGCAGGCCATACTCTCGTAATCAACGGTGAAAAAACCGTCCTCCATCTTATTCCATCAGGTATTCTTCGCGAGAATGTCATCAGCATCATCGGTAACGGTGTTGTACTGTCTCCGTCCGCGCTGATGAAAGAAATGAAAGGACTGGAAGATCGTGGCATCCCGGTTCGCGAGCGCCTGCTGTTGTCTGAAGCTTGTCCGCTGATCCTTGATTATCACGTTGCGTTGGATAATGCTCGTGAGAAAGCGCGTGGCGAGAAAGCGATCGGTACTACCGGTCGTGGCATCGGTCCGGCTTATGAAGACAAAGTAGCTCGTCGCGGTCTGCGCGTTGGCGATCTGTTTGATAAAGCAACCTTCGCTGAAAAACTGAAAGAAGTGATGGAATATCACAACTTCCAGCTGGTGAATTTCTATAAAGTTGAAGCAGTTGACTACCAGAAAGTGCTGGATGATGTGATGGAGATTGCCGACATCCTGACCTCTATGGTTGTTGATGTTTCCGATCTGCTGGACCAGGCGCGTAAGCGTGGCGATTTCGTCATGTTCGAAGGCGCACAGGGTACCCTGCTGGATATCGACCACGGTACCTATCCGTACGTAACGTCTTCCAACACCACCGCAGGTGGCGTGGCTACCGGCTCCGGCCTGGGTCCACGTTATGTGGATTACGTTCTGGGTATCATCAAAGCTTACTCTACACGTGTAGGCGCGGGTCCGTTCCCGACTGAGCTGTTTGATGACGTTGGCGAGTTCCTGTGCAAACAAGGTAACGAGTATGGCGCGACCACCGGTCGTCGTCGTCGCACCGGTTGGCTGGACTCCGTTGCGGTACGCCGTGCAGTACAGATTAACTCCCTGTCTGGCTTCTGCCTGACCAAACTGGACGTACTGGACGGTTTGAAAGAGGTGAAAATCTGTGTCGCTTATCGTATGCCGGATGGCCGTGAAGTAACGACTACCCCGCTGGCTGCAGACGACTGGAAAGGTATCGAGCCGATCTACGAAACCATGCCGGGCTGGTCTGAATCCACCTTCGGTGTGAAGGAACGTAGCGGTCTGCCGCAGGCAGCACTGAACTACATCAAGCGTATTGAAGAACTGACCGGTGTGCCGATTGATATTATCTCAACTGGCCCAGACCGTACTGAGACCATGATCCTGCGCGACCCGTTCGACGCATAATTATGGTTATAGCGTGGCGTCGAATGGCGCTGCGCTTGCACTATCTTAGGCCGGATGAGGCGCTTTGCATCATAATCCGGCTTAAAATCACGTAAGTTCCTCGCTTTTTTCCTTCCTGAACTGAAATAAATTAGCGACCTGGCTGGTGGCTGGTTTATCATCAATGTAATTAATACCACCAGGTTTATCCGTTTTATCCCTTTTCCTGAGGTTGATGTGCAGTTAACAAGTTTCACCGATTACGGATTACGTGCGCTAATCTACATGGCGTCACTTCCCGAAGGACGTATGACCAGTATTTCTGAGGTGACAGAAGTCTACGGCGTGTCCCGTAATCATATGGTCAAAATAATCAATCAACTTAGCCGTGCGGGCTTCGTTACTGCTATTCGAGGAAAAAATGGCGGTATCCGCCTGGGTAAACCAGCTAAGGATATTGGTATTGGTGATGTGGTTCGCGAGCTGGAACCACTATCGTTGGTCAATTGTAGCAGCGAGTTTTGCCACATTACCCCAGCCTGTCGACTTAAACAGGCGCTTTCTAAGGCAGTGCAAAGTTTTCTCACGGAACTGGACAACTACACACTTGCTGATTTGGTTGAAGAGAATCAACCGCTTTATAAATTATTGCTGGTGGAGTGACGAAAATCTTCATCAGAGCTGACAATGGAGGAACCTCGATGTCACAAGATCCTTTCCAGGAACGCGAAGCAGAAAAATACGCGAATCCTATCCCGAGCCGGGAATTTATCCTCGAACATTTAACTAAACGTGAAAAACCGGCCAACCGCGATGAGCTGGCCGCTGAACTCAACATTGAAGGTGAAGAGCAGCAAGAAGCGCTGCGTCGCCGCCTGCGCGCCATGGAGCGTGACGGGCAACTGGTCTTCACTCGTCGTCAGTGCTATGCGCTGCCGGAGCGTCTTGACCTGCTGAAAGGTACCGTTATTGGCCACCGTGATGGCTACGGCTTTCTGCGCGTTGAAGGCCGCAAAGATGACCTGTACCTGTCCAGCGAGCAGATGAAAACCTGCATTCATGGCGATCAGGTGTTGGCACAGCCGCTGGGAGCGGACCGTAAAGGTCGTCGCGAAGCGCGTATTGTGCGCGTACTGGTACCGAAAACCAGCCAGATTGTCGGTCGCTACTTCACCGACGCTGGCGTTGGGTTTGTCGTCCCTGACGACAGCCGCCTGAGCTTTGATATCCTGATCCCGCCGGAAGAGGTGATGGGTGCTCGTATGGGTTTTGTGGTCGTGGTTGAGCTGACCCAGCGTCCGACGCGTCGCACTAAAGCGGTGGGTAAAATTGTTGAAGTCCTGGGCGACAACATGGGAACCAGCATGGCCGTTGATATGGCTCTGCGTACTCATGAAATCCCGTATATCTGGCCTCAGGCGGTCGAAAAACAGGTCGCCGGACTGAAAGAAGAAGTGCCGGAGGAAGCGAAAGCCGGACGTGTCGATCTGCGCTCCCTGCCGCTGGTCACTATCGATGGCGAAGATGCGCGTGACTTCGACGATGCGGTTTACTGCGAGAAGAAACGCGGCGGCGGCTGGCGTTTATGGGTGGCGATTGCTGACGTAAGCTATTACGTTCGCCCGCCGACTCCGCTGGACCAGGAAGCGCGCAGCCGTGGCACATCCGTCTACTTCCCATCGCAGGTTGTTCCGATGCTACCGGAAGTGCTGTCTAACGGATTGTGTTCGCTCAACCCGCAGGTGGACAGGCTGTGTATGGTCTGTGAAATGACCATTTCGTCGAAAGGCCGCTTAACAGGCTTTAAATTCTACGAAGCGGTTATGAGCTCCCATGCGCGTCTGACCTACACCAAGGTCTGGCACATGCTGCAGGGCGATCAGGAACTGCGTGAGCAGTACGCGCCGTTGGTTAAACACATTGAAGAGCTGCATAACCTCTACAAAGTGCTGGATAAAGCGCGTGAAGAGCGTGGCGGTATCTCGTTTGAAAGTGAAGAAGCGAAGTTTATCTTCAATGCTGAACGCCGTATTGAGCGTATTGAGCAGACGCAGCGTAATGACGCGCACAAACTGATTGAAGAGTGCATGATCATGGCGAACATCTCAGCGGCGCGATTCGTTGAGAAAGCCAAAGAGCCGGCACTGTTCCGCATTCACGATAAGCCGACGACCGAAGCGATTAATTCGTTCCGTTCGGTGTTGGCGGAGCTGGGGCTGGAGCTGCCCGGCGGTAATAAACCCGAGCCGCGTGATTACGCTGAACTGCTGGAGTCGATTGCTGACCGTCCTGACGCAGAAATGCTGCAAACTATGCTGCTGCGTTCAATGAAGCAGGCGATTTACGATCCGGAAAACCGCGGTCACTTTGGCCTTGCGTTGCAATCTTATGCACACTTCACCTCGCCGATCCGTCGTTACCCGGATCTCTCCTTGCACCGGGCGATTAAGTATCTGCTGGCGCAGGAGCAGGGCCATAAAGGCAACACCACGGAAACGGGGGGCTACCATTATTCGATGGAAGAGATGCTGCAGCTGGGTCAACACTGTTCGATGGCCGAGCGCCGTGCTGACGAAGCCACACGCGACGTCTCTGACTGGCTGAAGTGCGACTTCATGCTGGATCAGGTAGGTAATGTCTTCAAAGGCGTGATCGCCAGCGTTACCGGGTTTGGTTTCTTCGTCCGTCTTGATGAGCTGTTTATCGACGGTCTGGTGCATGTCTCCTCCCTGGATAACGACTACTATCGTTTTGACCAGGTTGGGCAGCGTCTGACGGGGGAATCCAGCGGTCAAATGTATCGCCTGGGCGATCGCGTGGAAGTTCGCGTGGAAGCGGTCAACATGGACGAGCGTAAAATCGACTTCAGTTTGATCTCCAGCGAACGTGCACCGCGCAATGAAGGTAAAACCGCGCGTGAAAGAGCGAAAAAAGGCGATGCGGGTAAAAATACCGGTAAGCGTCGTCAGATGGGCAAAAAAGTAAATTTCGAGCCGGATAGCGCTTTCCGCGGCGAGAAGAAAGGCAGAGCCAAACCTCAGGCCGATAAAAAAACGGCTGAGAAGAAAGGCGATAAAAAAGCGAAAAAGCCATCGGCAAAAACGCTTAAAATCGCTGCCGCCACCAAAGCTAAACGCGCGACGAAAAAGAAAGTCGCGCAATAACAGCCATAAACAGTAAGTCGGGCAACCTCGCGTTGCCCGCGTTACGCATAAACTATTAACGAGTACATTCATGAGTGAAATGATTTACGGCATCCATGCGGTGCAGGCTCTGCTGGAACGTGCGCCTGAGCGCTTCCAGGACGTCTTTATTCTCAAAGGTCGTGAAGATAAACGCCTGCTGCCGCTGATCCACGCACTGGAAGCACAGGGTGTTGTCATTCAGCTGGCTAACCGCCAGTTCCTGGATGAGAAAAGCGAGGGTGCGGTACATCAGGGAATTATTGCTCGCGTGAAACCGGGTCGTCAGTATCAGGAAAACGATCTGCCGGATCTGATTGCTACGCTCGATCAGCCGTTCTTTTTGATCCTCGATGGTGTTACCGATCCGCATAACCTGGGGGCATGCCTGCGTAGCGCCGATGCTGCTGGCGTCCATGCTGTTATCGTACCGAAGGATCGTTCTGCGCAGTTGAATGCAACGGCGAAAAAAGTGGCCTGCGGCGCGGCAGAAAGCGTACCGCTGATCCGTGTGACCAACCTGGCGCGCACTATGCGTATGCTGCAGGAAGAGAATATCTGGATCGTCGGAACCGCAGGTGAAGCTGACCATACTCTCTACCAGAGCAAAATGACCGGACGTCTGGCGCTGGTGATGGGCGCAGAGGGTGAGGGTATGCGTCGTTTGACCCGCGAACACTGTGACGAACTGATCAGCATCCCGATGGCTGGGAGCGTTTCGTCGCTGAACGTTTCAGTTGCGACTGGCATCTGCCTGTTTGAGGCTGTACGCCAGCGCGGCTAAACTTATTTTTCGGAAAAAGCCATCCAGATTTGGATGGCTTTTTTTTATCTTAAACAAGTATGATAAATGGTGGAAAATGATATTCATTTTATTTATTTTTAACTAACTAATATATGGGGAATATATGGCATGGACTCCGCAGTTGCTTGCTAAAGCACTACAAACTCTTCCTGAATTAAATATAAATACTGAATATAACGAACAATCATTAATGGTCAAAATGAATGATTTTGGTGATTTGTCGCTCAGTGTTCTATTCACTTCCCGCCAAATTATTATAGAAACCGTTATTTGTTCTGTTAGTAGTATTCATGATCAGGATGAATTTAATATTTTCTTATTACGTAATCAAAAAATCCTTCCTTTGTCTTCTGTGGGAATTTCTCGCGTTCAGCATGAAGAATATTACGTCGCATTTGGCGCCCTCTCGCTTAATTCATCGTTGGATGATGTGGTTCTGGAGATGACTACGCTTGCGGATAACGCGCTGGATCTCGCTGAAGTAACTGAAGAATACACTTACGAATAACAAGGAACGCTATTTATGGGAATTTTGAAAAGCCTGTTTACTCTCGGCAAGTCTGTGCTTTCGCAAGCGGAAGAGTCAATCGAAGAAGCGCAGGGGGTGCGGATGCTGGAACAGCATATTCGCGATGCGAAAGGTGAACTGGATAAAGCCGGAAAATCACGGGTTGACTTGCTGGCGCGCGTGAAGTTGAGCAACGATAAATTAAACGATCTGCGCGAGCGCAAGGCCAGTCTGGAAAACCGGGCACTTGAGGCGCTGAGTAAAAATGCTAATCCGTCTCTGATTAACGAAGTTGCGGAAGAGATTGCCCGTCTGGAGAATGTCATAACTGCCGAGGAGCAAGTGCTTACTAACCTTGAGAGCTCTCGTGATGGCGTTGAAAAAGCGGTTAATGCCACCGCGCAGCGGATTGCGCAGTTTGAACAGCAGCTTGAGGTGGTAAAGGCAACGGAAGCGATGCAGCGTGCCCAACAGGCCGTAACCACATCGACTGTCGGCGCGTCTTCCAGTGTCTCTACGGCGGCGGAGTCGCTCAAGCGTTTGCAAACACGCCAGACAGAGCGTCAGGCCCGCCTGGATGCGGCCGCACAGCTTGAGAAAGTTGCAGATGGGAGTGACCTTGACGAAAAACTGGCAGAGGCAGGCATTGGCGCAACTAATAAAAGCTCTGCTCAGGATGTTCTGGCGCGACTGCAACGGCAGCAAGGCAAGTAATGCTGTTCACTTGGGTCATCAAAATATGCCAACGGAATCTCTCAAGACTGACCTGGCCTGCTTTGATTGGGCTATTTGTAGGGCAGTACCTGTTTTGTTACCTGGTGCTGAGATTACTGGGCGAAGAGATGCTGGTTGGTCGCCTGAGCGATTTTATCTATTACTGCTCGGTCGTGGGTTCTACGCTGGGGTTTGGCGACCTTAGTCCGCAAACAGCAGAAGGGCGAGTTTTTACAGCTCTATGGCAGATCCCAGTCAGCGTTGGGTTATTCGGCGCATTAATGGGTAAGGTTATTGGCATGGTACAAGGAATGTTAGCGAAAGGAATGATGGGGATGGGGGATTATCGTCATTTGCGCAATCATATACTGGTGGTTGGCTGGCGCGGCCACCAGACGGAAAAAATGATATCGCTGCTGTTGTATGACACCCGGCGTGCTTTCGAGCGGGTGCTCCTGTGTGAATCGGATGATATTCAACATCCTTTGCAGGGGAATCACTGGGTTGATTTCATTCGTATTCGTAATTTTAATGACGCAAATGAGCATGCTCGTATGGGGTTATGCACGTGCCAGAGCGCTATCATCTTTGCCCGTACGGATGAACTTACGTTTACCATCGCACTTTCGCTGGCTGATTCGATCCCTGATCAGTGCCATGTTGTTGCTTATATGGAAGATGAGCGTTACGCAGGATTGCTTGAGGTGCATTGTCCGCGCATTGAAATTGTACGCAATCTCTCTGCTGAACAAATTTCTCGATCCATTCAGGATCCTGGTTCTTCCCAGTCGGTTGCATCCATTATGAATCCTATGCTGGGCGACACGGGTTTTGCCGTACCGATTCCGGAAGAGGTGACTTCAATTCGTTATGGCAATTTAATGCGTTATATGAAGCTCCGCCATGATGCAACCGTGTTGGGCATTAGCACCTGTAAAAATGGTCGTGGTATGGAATTGAACCCGGTCATCTCGACGGAGGTAAAAGGAGGAATGTGGCTACATCTGATTGGTAATAGCCGCATTCTGGCGAAGGAGATTGCCTGGCTGGAGATCGAGGATAAATGATGACAAGTTTTTTCCAACGTTTATTTGGTAAGGCCGCTGCTGTTGCGCCAGTTCGTGGGCCGTTGGGGTTACATCTGAATGCAGGGTTCACGATCGATACATTGGCGTTTCGCCTGTTAGAAGAAGCTTTATTGATTGAATTGCCGGGTGAAGAGTACACCGTTGCAGCCGTCAGCCACATTGATTTAGGTGGTGGAAGTCAGATTTTCCGCTACTACACGTCTGGAGAGGAGTTTTTGCAAATCAATACCTCCGGTGGAGCAGATATCGATGATATCGACGATATCAAACTCTTTGTTTATGAAGAAAGTTACGGGATTTCGCAAAAAAAACACTGGCAGTCTGCCATTAGCCCGTCAGTGATAGGTACGCCAACACTTAGCTGGCAGGAAGAACGTTGGCAGCGCTTTTTTAACGATGAAGAACCGGGGAATATTGAACCGGTTTATATGCTGGAAAAGGTGGAAAACCAGCAGCACGCCACATGGGAAGTGCACAATTTTACCATGGGCTACCAGCGACAGGTGGCAGATAATACCTGGGAATACCTGCTGTTAAACGGTGAAGAGTCGTTTAATGAGCAGGGAGAACCTGAGTGGGTATTCTCCCGGGCGTTGGGCATCGATATTTCTTTAACATCAATCAATATTATTGGTTAATTTCAGGGACGGTTACAATGCATATACTGGATTCATTATTGGCTTTTTTCGCCTATTTTTTTATTGGTGTAGCCATGGTGATAATTTTCCTTTTTATTTATTCGAAAATAACGCCGCACAATGAATGGCAACTTATCAAAAATAATAATACGGCAGCGTCGCTGGCATTTAGTGGAACCTTGCTCGGTTACGTTATTCCGCTATCCAGTGCGGCAATTAATGCTGTTAGCATTCCAGATTATTTTGCCTGGGGTGGTATTGCACTGGTAGTTCAACTCGTTATTTACGGCGGTGTGCGCTTATATATGCCGACGCTGAGTGAAAAAATCATTAATCACAATAGCGCCGCGGGATTATTTATGGGAACCGCTGCGCTGGCGGGAGGCATTTTTAACGCCGCCTGCATGACATGGTAATGGACGATCATGGCAAGAAAACGTAAATCAGGAAGCAAAAACAAGGTGGTGGGGCATTCTGCTATTACGCGGATTAACCGCCCGATTAATCCCTTTGAAAAAAAACGTAGCCGTTACAGCGGCAAATATCTGACGCTGGCTATTATGGGCGGCGCGGCATTTTTTATTCTTAAAGGATGTGCAGACGACGCCGATACCGATAATGATGGCGACGGTAAATTTTACTCAACGGTGAGTGAATGCATTGATGATGGCAATAGCGCCACCGTTTGTACCGATGGCTGGAACAACGCGAAAGCTGAATTCTATGCCAGCTTGCCAAAGCAAATGAGTAAGGAGAGTTGTCAGGCACAGTTTGGTGACTGTTATCTCGATAGCACGGCTCAGAGCTGGGTACCTGTGGTCACCGGGTTTTTACTCACCAGGATGATTCGCAAAGATCGCGATGAACAGTATGTTTACAGCAGCGGCGGTTCTTCATATGCTTCGCGCCCGGTCTGGCGTACGACTTCGGGAGAGTATGGCTGGCGTTCCGGCAGCGGAAAAAATGATACCGCTACCACCCATACTTATACGACGAAGAAAGTATCGACGGTTTCTCGTGGCGGCTATGGAAGATCATCCAGCGCACGTGGGCACTGGGGAGGTTAACGATGCTGCGACATGATGTCCCTATACGCTGGGATCTGAACCGGATCGCTTACGATCACGGTTTTGATTTTCATATCATCGACAATGAGATTTATTGGGATGAGAGCAGGGCATACCGCTTTACGCTTCGGCAAGTGGAAGAGCAGATCGAAAAGCCCACTGCGGAACTGCACCAGATGTGTCTGGACGTTGTCGAACGAGCAGTTAACGACGAACAGATTATGCAGCAACTGGCGATCCCGCCGCTGTACTGGGACGTTATTGCCGAAAGCTGGCGCAATCGTGATCCCTCTCTGTACGGCCGCATGGATTTTGTTTGGTGCGGAAATAACTCCCCGGTCAAGCTGCTGGAATACAATGCTGATACGCCAACGTCGCTCTATGAGTCGGCGTATTTTCAGTGGCTATGGCTGGAAGATGCGCGTCGTAACGGCGTTATCCCACGCGATGCCGACCAGTATAATGCCATTCAGGAACGGCTTATATCCCGTTTTGCTGAACTTTATAGCCAGGAACCCTTCTACTTCTGCTGCTGTGAAGATACCGATGAAGATCGCACTACCGTGCTGTATTTACAGGATTGCGCGCAGCAGGCAGGGCAAGAATCGCGGTTTATGTATATTGAAGAACTGGGGCTTGGCGTCGGCGGTGTGCTCACGGACCTGGATGACAATGTGATTCGTCGCGCTTTTAAGCTCTATCCCCTGGAATGGATGATGCGAGATGAAAATGGTCCCTTGCTTTGCCATCGTCGCGAGCAGTGGGTTGAACCGTTGTGGAAAAGTGTGCTCAGTAATAAAGGGTTGATGCCATTGTTGTGGCGTTTTTTCCCCAATCATCCCAACCTACTGCCAGCTTGGTTCGACGGAGAAGTACCGCAAATTGCGCAGGGTGAAAGCTATGTGCGTAAACCCATATTCTCCCGTGAAGGGGGAAACGTCACCATTTTTGATGGTCAGCAACATATCGTCGAACACGCTGAGGGCGACTACGCCGAAGAGCCGATGATCTATCAGGCATTTCAGGCGCTACCGCGTTTTGGTGATAGCTATACGCTGATTGGCAGTTGGATCGTGGATGATGAAGCGTGTGGCATGGGGATCCGCGAAGATAATACGTTGATCACGAAAGATACTTCTCGCTTTGTTCCTCACTATATTGCGGGCTAACCGTGCTTTTGTGATCTCCCTCCGTCGCGAATAATGTGGTTCTGACCATACTTAAGGTGACGGCCATTGACGGAGGGAGACACAATGCACTGGCAAACGCATACCGTTTTTAACCAACCTGTACCGCTCAATAACAGCAACTTATATCTGTCCGATGGCGCGCTGTGTGAAGCGGTTATCCGTGAAGGCGCTGGCTGGGACAGCGATCTTCTCGCCAGTATTGGTCAGCAACTAGGGACTGCCGAGTCGCTCGAGCTTGGCCGTCTGGCCAATGCTTTTCCACCCGAGTTGTTGCGCTACGACTCGCAGGGTCAGCGGCTGGATGATGTGCGTTTTCATCCTGCCTGGCATTTGCTGATGCAGGGATTGTGCGCCAATCGTGTACATAATCTGGCCTGGGAAGAAGACGCGAGGCAGGGAACATTTGTTGCCCGGGCGGCCCGTTTCATGCTGCATGCGCAGGTGGAAGCGGGCACGTTGTGTCCGGTTACCATGACTTTTGCCGCCACGCCGTTGTTACTTCAGATGTTACCTACCCCCTTTCACGACTGGTTTACGCCGCTGCTAAGCGACCGTTATGACTCGCATTTACTGCCCGGAGGGCAAAAGCGTGGTTTATTGATCGGCATGGGAATGACCGAGAAGCAGGGGGGGTCAGATGTGCTGAGCAATACCACTCAGGCAGAACGTCTTACAGACGGCTCGTATCGACTGGTGGGACATAAGTGGTTTTTCTCCGTGCCGCAAAGCGATGCCCATTTGGTACTGGCCCAGGCAAAGGGAGGCTTATCCTGCTTTTTTGTACCGCGATTTTTACCCGACGGGCAGCGTAATGCTATCCGTCTGGAGCGGCTGAAAGATAAGTTAGGCAATCGCTCCAACGCCAGCTGCGAGGTTGAATTCCACGATGCGATTGGCTGGCTATTGGGTGAAGAAGGGGAAGGTATACGTCATATCCTGAAAATGGGCGGGATGACGCGTTTTGACTGTGCGCTCGGCAGTCATGGCATGATGCGACGTGCTTTTTCCGTCGCGATTTACCATGCGCACCAGCGACAGGTTTTTGGCAAACCATTGATCGAACAACCGATGATGCGCCAGGTATTAGGTCGGATGGCGCTCCAACTGGAAGGTCAGACGGCGTTACTGTTCCGACTGGCACGGGCCTGGGACCGTCGCGCTGATGCCAAAGAATCTCTGTGGGCCAGGTTGTTCACGCCAGCAGCGAAATTCTCTGTTTGCAAGGCCGGTATGCCGTTTGTTGCAGAGGCGATGGAAGTGCTCGGCGGGATTGGCTACTGCGAGGAGAGTGAATTGCCGCGCCTGTATCGTGAGATGCCGGTAAACAGTATCTGGGAGGGCTCTGGCAACATTATGTGCCTCGATGTATTGCGGGTGCTGACAAAACAACCCGGCATATACGATATGCTCAGCGAAGCCTTTGCTGAGGTAAAAGGGCAAGACCGACATTACGATCGAATGGTACGTCAACTACAGCAGCGTTTACGTAAACCCAGTGAGGAGTTGGGACGGGAGATTACACAGCAGCTTTTCCTGCTCGGTTGCGGGGCGCAGATGTTGCGCTATGCCTCTCCGCCAGTGGCGCAGGCCTGGTGTCAAATGATGCTCGATACGCGTGGTGGACTACGATTGTCCGAGCAGGTGCTGAACGACTTGCTCCTGCGGGCAACGGGGGGATTACGGTAATAATATGCCTGATGGCGACGCTGGCGCGCCTTATCATGCCTACATTCAATGTAGGCCGGATAAGTTTACGCCATCCGGCAATCTGTTAAGCATAGAGTATGGCCTGTACGCGCCAGTTGTCGGGCTGCTGGTCTTCGTACATCTGAATGATCCGATACCATGAGGCACCCTGTTCATCCGCTTTTAACGCGACTACTCGTTCTACATCCTGCGGATTCCCTGCAATGTTACTGACAGATATCAGGCCAATTTCGTTCAGGCCTGTAACGCAGTCAGCACTGGCGAACTCGGCAGACTGCGCCGTAGTACCTACCAGTCCGGCAGAAAGCAGCAGTGAGGATAAGGCAAGTGATTGTTTCATCGTCAGCTCCATTATTCGTACCCCTACACACGGCAGGGCATTCCATCGCGATCATAAACCTCAAGCTTCCTGCTGTTGGTTTATTGTGCACAGGTAAACGCATAGCGGCGCAAAGCAATGTAAAGCTGACTAAATTCCAACCCAATGTTATTTACGATACAAAATAGCCTGTGAATACCATTGGCCTGTCACGATGGTTTCATCCACTAATAAAACCACGTAGTAATCAGCTCTAGCCGCGACGGCTTTGTCACGGATCTCAGCCAGCGCATCATCCGGAGAGCCTCTTACCAGCGCGCTGACCGTTCCTATTCGCTGTAACCCATTACTCTGGTCACGGCGGATCTCCTGCGGGTGGTCGGCAACGGGCGGTGCGGGTTGCGGCGTTCCCTGTAGCACGCTACAGGCGCTTAAAAGCATCACCAGCAATAAAGAGGCAAACCGACGCATAACTCTATCTCGTTTCCTGATAGCCATAGTGTAGTGCCTTATCAATTTCCCTTTAGGGGAATGTTCCCGAAGTGTTATCTCTCACGCGATTTTCGAATGAAAATGTTGCGAAAGCGTAACCCAGTTCTCAACATTATGAATCATTGCCGAACACATTCGCTTGCGTTAAGTATTGCTGCATGGCATACCAGAAAAAAAGAGGCGACAAATGATTGAAATTGAAACACGACAGTTGGCTGGTATCCCTGTCCTGCACGCCGTTCCGGCTGGTAAACGCGAGTGTTCACTCCCTTGCATTATTTTCTATCACGGGTTTACATCTTCAAGTCTGGTTTATAGCTATTTTGCCGTTGCTCTGGCTCAGGCCGGATTCCGGGTTGTCATGCCCGATGCGCCTGACCATGGTGCCCGCTTCAACGGTGATGCTCAGGAGCGAATGTTCCGCTTCTGGCATATATTGCAGCAAAACATGCAGGAGTTTACGACGTTACGTGCGGCGCTGGTGGCGGAAAATTGGCTATCAGATGAAAGACTTGCTGTTGCGGGGGCGTCGATGGGAGGCATGACGGCGTTGGGCATTATGGCCCGCCATCCCGAGGTTAAATGTGTAGCCAGCCTGATGGGTTCGGGCTATTTTACCCGTCTTGCACAAACGCTTTTTCCCCCTTTACGGGTCCAGACGCCAGAGCAGCAGGCAGAGTTCGATGCCGTTATCGCACCGCTCGCCGAATGGGACGTTACGCATCAACTACAACGCCTGGCCGACCGACCGTTGCTGTTGTGGCATGGACAGGAGGACGATGTGGTGCCCGCGGTTGAAACCTTCCGCTTACAGCAGGCGCTGATTCAGGCAGGGCTGGATAACAATTTAACCTGCCTGTGGGAAGCGGGCGTGCGCCACCGCATCACGCCAGAGGCGCTGGCTGCGACGGTAACGTTTTTTCGCCAGCACCTTTAAACGCGCATGATGCTTACGCCCTGAGCTTCAAGTTGTTGCAGAATCTCAGGGTTAGCGTTTTTGCCGGTAATGAGCATATCGATTTGATCGGCGCGACTGAACAGCATCCCCGCGCGTTCACCGACCTTACTGCTATCGACCAGCACCACCAGTTTACCCACTACGTTAAGCATCTTCTGCTCAGCCATCGCGGTTAGCATATCGGTTTTATACAGTCCGTCCGCGGTCAACCCTTTACCGCTGGTAAACATCCAGTGTCCGGCATACAGGCTATTTTCGCTGCCTTGCGGACTAAGCGTGATGGACTGGCTTTTGTTGTATTGCCCTCCCATGATGATCACGCTGTCATGTTCCTGGTCGATCAGATAGTTCGCCAGCGGCAGATAATTGGTGATGATCTGCACTGGCTTGCCACACATTTCACGACCAAGCAGGAAGGCGGTTGATCCGCAGTTGATCACCACGCTTTCACCCGCATTTACAAGCTGGGATGCGGCCTTGGCAATGCGAACTTTTTCATCGTGGTTCTGCGCCTGATGCAGATTCATAGGTGTCCAGCGCGGACGTTGCTGGGTGATGGCTTCTGCGCCATTGCGGACTTTCTTGAGTTTGCCGCTTTCGTCGAGTTTATTGATGTCCCGGCGTGCTGTGGCTGGTGAAATCCCCAGACGCTCAATCACGTTCTCAACGGTAACAAAGCCCAACTGCGCCAGCATATCCAGCAATATTTGATGTCTTTGTGCTTCAGTCATGAGCTATTCCGATACAAATTGATTTGAAAAGATGATATTTGAAATAGCCTGGAAATACTAAAGTAAATGGGAAAAAATGCCGGAATAGCCCGGCATTTTGTAGGGGTCACAAGAAGGATTTAAACGGCAGATCCGGTTCAATCGTGAAGCAGTCATCAAAGCCGCGCGGATAGTGATATTCAAAGTTATCTTTGTCCAGCGGCCAGGTGAACTTACCGCCCACCTGCCAGATAAACGGCTTAAAGCCATACTTCAGTCGATCTTTTTTCATCTCCCACAGTACGCGGATCTCCTGAGGGTCGGCCTGGAAGTTTGACCAGATGTCATGATGGAAAGGGATCACCACTTTCGTATTCAACGCTTCCGCCATGCGCAGCATGTCGGAGCTGGTCATTTTGTCCGTAATCCCGCGCGGATTCTCACCGTAGGAGCCGAGCGCAACGTCGATCTGGTGCTCGTTGCCATGCTTTGCGTAGTAGTTAGAGTAGTGCGAGTCTCCGCTGTGGTACAGCGTACCGCCCGGTGTTTTGAACAGGTAGTTTACCGCACGTGCATCCATACCATCCGGCAGCACACCTGCCGCTTTTTGATCGGCAGGTAACGTGATTAATGCCGTACGATCAAACGCGTCAAGCGCATGAATTTCAATATCTTTCACTTTCACCACATCGCCTGGTTTTACCACGATGCAGCGCTCTTTTGGCACACCCCAACCCATCCACAGATCCACACAGGTTTGCGGCCCGATAAATGGCACGTCATCGGCGCAGTTTTGCATGACGGCGGCCGCGACATTCACGTCGATGTGATCGTTATGATCGTGTGTCGCCAGCACCGCATCGATCTGTCGAATTGCAAACGGATCAAGAACAAACGGCGTGGTGCGCAGGTTTGGCTGCAGTTTCTTCACCCCAGCCATGCGTTGCATCTGGTGGCCGGTTTTCATTAGCGGGTTACCGTGACTCTGTTTACCCGTTCCGCACCAGAAATCGACGCAAATGTTCGTCCCGCCTTCCGACTTCAGCCAGATGCCGGTACAGCCAAGCCACCACATAGCGAATGTGCCCGGGGCGACCTGCTCCTGTTCGATCTCTTCATTCAGCCAACTTCCCCACTCCGGGAATGTGCTCAGGATCCATGATTCACGCGTGATGCTTTTTACTTTACTCATCGCATTTACCTTCATATTTATTCAGATTAAGTCAATTTATGATTTGTTTTGATTGATATTGACATCATTTTTTCAAGAAGGCAATGCGTTGATTTTTGGTGTTCAGCGGGGAAATGTGAGCAAATCACAGCGTGATAGGATGGTTTACTTGAGTGTTTGTTTTGTATTTTATTGTTTTAATAGAGTTTATTTTGGAAGTGATTAATTAGAAGTAAAGCCACTCTGCAAGTGTGTGAATTATTTGCGTACTGCATCACATTTAATCAAATTCAATCTTGTTGTGATTACTTTTGAAAATTAGAGTGAGGGCACAACATCCTGGGCATCTGTAATGAATGTTCAGCAACTTCGTCTACTGGAGATCGTTATGGAGATCCTCTACAACATCTTTACCGTCTTTTTTAATCAGGTTATGACCAACGCGCCCTTGCTGTTGGGTATTGTGACCTGTCTTGGTTACATCCTGCTGCGTAAAAGCGTCAGCGTTATTATCAAAGGCACGATCAAAACGATTATCGGTTTTATGTTGCTGCAAGCGGGATCGGGCATTCTGACCAGCACGTTTAAACCGGTGGTGGCAAAGATGTCCGAAGTTTACGGTATCAATGGTGCGATTTCCGATACCTATGCCTCCATGATGGCAACCATCGAACGTATGGGCGATGCCTATAGTTGGGTGGGTTATGCGGTGTTGTTGGCGCTGGCGCTGAATATTTGTTACGTACTGCTACGGCGTATTACCGGCATTCGCACCATCATGTTGACCGGCCACATAATGTTCCAGCAGGCGGGCCTGATTGCCGTCTCTTTCTACATCTTCGGTTACCCGATGTGGACCACCATCATCTGCACCGCGGTGCTGGTGTCGCTCTACTGGGGCATTACTTCCAATATGATGTACAAGCCGACGCAGGAAGTGACCGACGGCTGCGGTTTCTCCATCGGTCACCAGCAGCAGTTCGCTTCATGGATTGCCTATAAAGTCGCGCCTTATCTGGGTAAGAAAGAGGAGAGTGTTGAAGATCTGAAGCTGCCGGGCTGGCTGAATATCTTCCATGACAACATCGTTTCTACCGCGATTGTTATGACCCTCTTCTTCGGCGCGATCCTGCTCTCTTTCAGTATTGATGTGGTTCAGGCGATGGCGGGTAAAACTCACTGGACGGTCTATATCCTGCAGACCGGGTTTTCGTTTGCCGTCGCTATTTTCATCATCACTCAGGGCGTACGTATGTTCGTGGCTGAGCTTTCAGAAGCGTTCAACGGTATCTCTCAACGTCTGATCCCGGGTGCAGTGCTGGCTATCGACTGCGCGGCGATTTATAGCTTTGCGCCCAACGCGGTGGTCTGGGGCTTTATGTGGGGCACCATCGGCCAACTGATTGCGGTGGGCATCCTGGTGGGTTGCGGCTCTTCTATTCTGATTATCCCTGGCTTTATTCCGATGTTCTTCTCGAACGCGACTATCGGCGTGTTTGCTAACCACTTTGGCGGCTGGCGCGCGGCGCTCAAGATTTGCCTGGTGATGGGGATGATCGAAATCTTCGGCTGCGTCTGGGCGGTGAAGCTCACCGGGATGAGCGCCTGGATGGGCATGGCGGACTGGTCAATTCTGGCGCCGCCGATGATGCAGGGTTTTGCCTCCATCGGCATCGTGTTTATGGCCGTCATTATTCTGATTGCACTGGCTTATATGTTTTTCGCAGGACGCACCTTGCGCGCTGAGGAAGACGCAGAAAAACAACTGGCAGAACACTCTGCTTAATAAGGAGTTCCGATTATGACCGTACGTATTTTGGCTGTATGTGGCAATGGGCAGGGGAGTTCCATGATCATGAAGATGAAGGTGGATCAGTTTTTAACCCAGTCAAATATTGACCATACGGTAAACAGTTGCGCAGTAGGTGAATACAAAAGTGAACTGAGCGGCGCGGATATCATCATCGCTTCTACCCATATCGCCGGTGAGATTACCGTATCGGGCAATAAATATGTTGTTGGCGTACGCAACATGCTGTCTCCCGCCGATTTTGGACCAAAACTGCTGGAAGTGATCAACGCGCATTTCCCTCAGGACGTGAAGTAAGGAGGCGGCCTATGAAATTACGTGATTCGCTGGCAGACAATAACGCCATCCTTTTACAGGCCGAGGCCAGCTCCTGGCAGGAAGCGGTAAAGCTGAGCGTGGATCTGCTGGTTAAGGCTGATGTGGTTGAACCACGCTACTACCAGGCCATCCTCGACGGAGTCGAACAGTTCGGCCCGTATTTCGTGATTGCGCCCGGCCTGGCGATGCCGCACGGCCGTCCGGAGGAAGGGGTCAAGAAAACCGGTTTTGCGCTGGTGACGCTGAAAACACCGCTGGTGTTTAACCACGAAGATAACGACCCGGTCGACATCCTGATCACCATGGCGGCAGTAGACGCCAACACACATCAGGAAGTCGGCATCATGCAGATCGTGAATCTCTTTGACGATGAAGCCAATTTCGACCGTTTACGCGCCTGCCGCACCGCGCAGGAAGTGCTGGATTTAATTGATAACGCCACTGCGGTGGCTGTTTAAAAGGATACCAAAATGTCATTACCTATGTTGCAGGTTGCGCTGGATAACCAATCAATGTCTTCCGCCTATGAAACGACGCGTCTGATTGCCGAAGAGGTCGATATCATTGAGGTGGGCACGATTCTTTGCGTGGCAGAGGGGGTGCGCGCCGTACGCGATCTGAAGGCGCTTTATCCGCATAAAATTGTGCTGGCGGATGCCAAAATCGCCGACGCGGGTAAAATCCTCTCGCGCATGTGTTTCGAAGCCAATGCTGACTGGGTTACCGTCATCTGCTGCGCGGATATCAACACCACCAGGGGGGCGCTGGAGGTGGCGAAAGAATTTAATGGCGACGTGCAGATTGAACTGACTGGTTACTGGACCTGGGAGCAGGCGCAGGAGTGGCGTGACGCGGGCATTGGGCAAGTGGTATATCACCGCAGCCGTGACGCGCAGGCGGCGGGTGTGGCATGGGGAGAGGCAGATATCAGCGCCATCAAACGCCTTTCTGATATGGGCTTTAAGGTCACCGTCACCGGCGGCCTGGCGCTGGAGGATTTGCCGCTGTTCCAGGGGATCCCTATCCACGTCTTTATTGCCGGACGCAGCATTCGCGATGCCGCCTCTCCGGTAGACGCTGCGCGTCAGTTCAAACGTTCCATCGCCCAACTGTGGGGATAAGGAGCGACTATGTTGTCGAAACAGGTCCCGCTCGGTATCTATGAAAAAGCGCTCCCCGGCGGGGAGTGCTGGCTGGAACGCTTGCGGCTGGCGAAGGAACTGGGCTTTGATTTTGTTGAAATATCGGTTGATGAAACCGACGATCGCCTGGCTCGTCTTGACTGGCGCCGCGAGCAGCGACTGGCGCTGGTGGCCGCTATCGCTGAGACAGGGATACGCGTACCGTCCATGTGCCTGAGCGCTCATCGTCGTTTCCCGCTTGGCAGTGAAGATGATGCGGTGCGCGAACAGGGGCTGGAGATCATGCGTAAAGCCATTCAGTTTGCGCAGGATATCGGTATTCGCGTTATTCAACTGGCGGGTTACGACGTCTATTACCAGCAGGCCAATAACGAAACGCGTCGTCGGTTTCGCGATGGGCTGAAAGAGAGCGTGGAGATGGCGAGCCGCGCGCAGGTGACGCTGGCGATGGAAATCATGGATTATCCGCTGATGAATTCGATCAGCAAGGCACTGGGTTATGCCCACTATCTCAACAATCCGTGGTTCCAGCTGTATCCCGATATTGGCAATTTGTCGGCGTGGGATAACGACGTGCAGATGGAGCTGCAGGCTGGGATGGGTCATATCGTTGCCGTACACGTGAAGGATACCAAACCCGGTGTATTCAAAAATGTGCCGTTTGGTGAAGGGGTTGTTGAGTTCGAACGTTGTTTTGCGACGCTCAAACAGAGTGGGTACTGCGGACCATACCTGATTGAGATGTGGAGTGAAACGTCGGACAACCCGGCACGTGAAGTCGCGAAGGCGCGTGACTGGGTGAAGGCGCGAATGGTCAGCGCAGGTCTGGTGGAGGCGGTGTAATGCAAAAACTTAAACAGCAGGTTTTTGAGTCCAATATGGATTTGCCGCGCTACGGGCTGGTGACGTTCACCTGGGGGAACGTCAGCGCCATTGACCGCGAGCGCGGGCTGGTGGTGATTAAGCCTAGCGGCGTCGACTACCAAACGATGCAGGTAGATGACATGGTGGTTGTGGATCTGGCCGGCAACGTAGTGGAAGGGCGCTATCGTCCTTCTTCTGATACCGCCACCCATCTGGAGCTGTATCGCCGCTATTCTTCTCTCGGCGGCGTGGTGCACACCCACTCAACGCACGCGACGGCATGGGCGCAGGCGGGTCTGGCAATTCCCTCGTTCGGCACGACGCATGCGGATTACTTCTTTGGCGATATTCCTTGCACCAGGGCGTTAACTGAAGCTGAAGTTCAGGGCGAGTATGAGCTAAATACCGGTAAGGTGATTGTCGAAACGCTGGGGGAGGTGGAACCTTTGCATACGCCTGGCGTAGTGGTGTACCAGCATGGCCCGTTTGCCTGGGGCAAGGATGCTCACGATGCGGTACATAACGCCGTGGTGATGGAGGAAGTGGCAAAAATGGCATGGATTGCGCGTGGTATTAATCCGGCTCTTAGCCCCATCGACAGCTATCTGATGAATAAGCATTTCATGCGTAAGCACGGTCCAAACGCCTATTACGGACAGAAGTAACGACTAAGTCCTGGAGCCCAATTATTCAGGGGATGTTATTGATCTGGCTGTGGGACTTTGTTGCAAAAAAAGCCCCCTGTGAAGGGGGCAAATTAAACTGCGGCAATGTTCTCGTTGGTTATTTCTGGTGCTAGCGGTAAATATCTGCACTGGCGTGCATATTTCCGTTACTACCGGGTTCCCTGGTGAGGATCACGTGGTAGTAGGTTGCGCCTTGCGCATCGGTCTCTTCATTCAGGGCCTGAGTGGCTTCACTTTCAGTGGCGAAGTTATGATTTATGTAAATGACGCCTAAGCTCTGCACATCATCCATATTCCTGGCCTGATGATTGTCAATTTTGATGGCTGCCGTTGCATTTGCACTAAGCAAAAGCATAGCCAGAAGGGTCAAAACACGGGCTCGCATATGTACCTCCTCGACTGCGGTCTCTGGTTGCCTCTCTCCTGTGAGTGATTAGCTTCTGATGTAATTTTAACCGTTACCGGCGCAGTCGATAGCGACCATTTCTGATGCAGTTGTTCAAAAAATTACCGCATGACCATCTTTTCTTTTATTAACAGGCCGCTGGTGTGTACCGCGCGGTGAAAAATACCTGTCTTTCGCGCATAAGCACTTACCAAATAGTCAATTTAATCGGGTGAGTACGCCGTTTATAGTGAGCCGGATAATTAATATAACTTTATGATAATAAGGCAAAAACTTATGGATACTTCATTCATGGATTTCAGCTACTTTGTGATTATGTTTATGGTCGCGCTGGTGGCAGGCTTTATTAACGTGGTGTCGGGCGGCGGTGGTTTTCTCTCGATTGGCGCACTGTTAATTTCTGGTTTACCCCCGGCGAATGCGCTGGCAACCAATAAAATTCAGGCGCTGGGCAGCTCGCTGACCTCCGGGATTTATTTTTTACGCCGGGGGCATATCAACGTGCAGGAGCACAAGTATGTGTTTTTATCTGCCTTTATCGGTTCTGCGATGGGAACGACGCTTATCCAGTTCATTGAACCGGAACTGCTGAAGAAACTGCTCCCGATCCTGATTATCGCGGTCGCCATCTACTTTATTTTTGCGCCAAATCTCAGCGAACCGAAAAGAAAGCAGCAGGTATCCCTGTTTCTCTTCTCGTTGATCGGCGGGGGATGCATTGGTTTTTATGACGGCTTTCTCGGTGCCGGGGCTGGCTCCTTTTATACCCTCAGCTATATCCTGCTGTGGGGATACAGCATCGATAAGGCGCAAATTCACTCGAATTTTATTAACCTGGCGTCCAACATCGCCTCGATATTGTTCTTCATTTTTGGCGGTAAAATGATCTGGTCGCTGGGGCTGGTGATGTTTGCCGGGCAGTCCCTCGGCGCACGTCTTGGCGCGACGGTCGTACTAACGCGCGGCAAGAAAGTTATCCGACCCATGATTGTCATTGTCTCCATTTGCATCAGCGTCAAAATGCTGCTGGATATGTATTAATGGCGACACGATAAATAATCGTACAATTACCTTGAGTTTAGTGGCAGGCGCCAGTATTATGACGCGTCAATTTTTCAGCCGACCTTTAACACGTTCCTTGCCTCCCCGGGCCTCGGCTGACCCAGACAGGAGGCTGAATAATCCGTAAGGAGCAATTCGATGCGTCATTACGAAATCGTTTTTATGGTCCATCCTGACCAGAGCGAACAGGTTCCGGGTATGATCGAACGCTACACTGCTGCCATCACTGGTGCAGAAGGCACGATCCACCGTCTGGAAGACTGGGGCCGCCGTCAGCTGGCTTACCCGATCAACAAACTGCACAAAGCTCACTACGTTCTGCTGAACGTTGAAGCGCCGCAGGAAGTGATCGATGAGCTGGAAACTACCTTCCGCTTCAACGATGCCGTTATCCGCAGCATGGTTATGCGTACTAAACACGCTGTTACCGAAGCATCTCCGATGGTTAAAGCGAAAGACGAGCGTCGTGAACGTCGCGATGATTTCGCTAACGAAACCGCAGATGATGCTGAAGCTGGGGATTCTGAAGAGTAATTTCTGATGACCAACCGTCTGGCGTTGTCCGGCACCGTGTGCAGGGCTCCCCTTCGAAAGGTCAGTCCATCAGGAATTCCTCATTGCCAGTTCGTGCTTGAGCATCGTTCTGTGCAGGAGGAAGCCGGGTTTCACCGGCAGGCGTGGTGCCAAATGCCCGTTATTATTAGCGGACACGAAAACCAGGCCATTACTCACAGTATAACGGTCGGTAGCGCAGTGACCGTTCAGGGGTTCATCTCTTGCCACAAGGCAAAGAACGGCCTGAGCAAAATGGTTCTGCATGCCGAGCAGATTGAATTGATAGATTCTGGAGACTAGCCATATGGCACGTTATTTCCGTCGTCGCAAGTTCTGCCGTTTCACCGCGGAAGGCGTTCAAGAGATCGACTATAAAGATATCGCTACGCTGAAAAACTACATCACCGAAAGCGGTAAGATTGTCCCAAGCCGTATCACCGGTACCCGTGCAAAATACCAGCGTCAGCTGGCTCGCGCTATCAAACGCGCTCGCTACCTGTCCCTGCTGCCGTACACTGATCGTCATCAGTAATCGGTCACGGTCCATTAATACGACTTTGAGAGGATAAGGTAATGCAAGTTATTCTGCTTGATAAAGTAGCAAACCTGGGTAGCCTGGGTGATCAGGTTAACGTTAAAGCGGGCTATGCTCGTAACTTCCTGGTACCACAGGGTAAAGCTGTTCCTGCTACCAAGAAAAACGTTGAATTTTTCGAAGCGCGTCGCGCTGAGCTGGAAGCTAAACTGGCTGACGTTCTGTCCGCTGCTGAAGCTCGTGCTGAGAAAATCAACGCACTGGAAACCGTAACCATCGCGTCTAAAGCTGGCGACGAAGGTAAACTGTTCGGTTCCATCGGTACTCGCGACATCGCTGACGCTGTAACTGCAGCTGGCGTTGAAGTAGCTAAGAGCGAAGTTCGTCTGCCGAACGGCGTTCTGCGTACCACTGGTGAGCACGAAGTGAGCTTCCAGGTTCACAGCGAAGTGTTTGCTAAGCTGACTGTAAACGTAGTTGCAGAATAAGTTTTTATTCTGATTACCGCGTAAAAGCGCCGGCCTTGTGTCGGCGTTTTGCTTTTCTGTTCCCTCCGCTTTTCGCTCTGGCTATTCTTTATCCTTTTCGGGATAATCATAAAAATAAAACATTATTTCAAAGTGGTGATGGAATGGAACCAACGCACCAACCTCTGTTTGCGCGTAAAAATGTTGTCTACCTGAGCGCAGCGTTTTGCTGTCTGCTGTGGGGGAGCGCCTATCCGGCGATCAAAAGCGGATATGAGATCTTCCAGATTGCCACGGATGACATTCCCTCAAAAATTGTCTTTGCCGGCTATCGCTTCCTGTTTGCTGGATTATTGCTGCTATTGCTGGCGGTGGCGCAACGTAAACCGATTGGCCGGTTAAGCCCGCGTCAGTACGGTCAGCTCACGCTGTTGGGACTGACGCAAACCTCGCTGCAATACATCTTCTTCTATATTGGCCTGGCGTTCACGACGGGGGTGAAGGGGTCGATCATGAACGCGACCGGCACCTTCTTCAGCGTGCTGCTGGCCCATTTTATCTATCAGAACGACAAGCTGAGCTACAACAAAGTGCTGGGCTGTATCCTGGGCTTTACCGGCGTAATGGTGGTGAACTTTAGCAGCGGACTGGATTTTAGCTTCAGCTTGTTAGGGGACGGTTCAGTGGTGATGGCGGCCTTTATTCTTTCTGCCGCCACGTTATACGGTAAACGCATTTCTCAGACGGTAGACCCGACGGTAATGACAGGATATCAGTTGGGTGTCGGCGGTCTGGCGCTGGTTATCGGCGGCTACGCTTTTGGTGGCACGCTGACCGTACACGGCGCGTCTTCAGTGGCGATTCTGGGCTACCTGACGTTACTCTCTTCGGTCGCTTTTGCGTTGTGGAGTATTCTGCTCAAGCATAACCGCGTGGGGATGATTGCGCCGTTTAACTTCCTGATCCCGGTTTCGGGGGCGGTTCTGTCGGCGATATTCCTCGGCGAAAACATTCTCGAATGGAAATATGCGCTGGCGCTGGTGCTGGTCTGTTCCGGGATCTGGTGGGTGAACAAGATGAAGCGCTGACGCTTCACCTTGATGTCTGATGCGCTGTGTTTATCAGCGCCTACAGGTGTGCCGGTTAACGGGCGCGAATAAAACTGCCGTTAGGTTGCCGAGTAAACAGTACCTGCTGACCATTACCGGTATCAATGGTTAATCCCGTTACCACGCCGTTGGCATTCTGCCTGATTTGTACCATCTGGCCGTCTTTCAGGTTGCTCAGCGGTTTTCCGGCACCTTCAACCTGCGCCATTGCGTATACATCGGTTGGCGGGAGGTTATGGTCACGGAATACCTGCGCCAGCGTTTTGCCCGAGTCTACGCGATAGGAGCGCCACTGCTGCTCAATTCCACTATCCTGTTGGAAAGGTTGCGTCTGCGGCTGAGATTGCTGAGCCTGCGGCTGCGCGTCTGGTTCTCCTTCCTGGATTGGCTCTGGGGCAAGCGGAGCGACCTGGCCCGGATCGTTTTGCGGGGCGACCAACTGTGCCTGCAGTTGAGCTTCGGTCGGCGGCTGCGACTGTGACTGTAAATCCAGCTGGGCAGTACGCGTAACCACAGGGGCATCGCTGGTGTCACTGGAGGGCAGCAGGAAGCCTATCACCAGCACGATAGCAGCAATTATAATGCCGCGTCGGTGCATAGGCGGTAGCGGATCCATAATGCGAAAATTGTCCGGTGCATGCCAGATTTTCGCCAGGGTTGGTTTTAATTCAAAGCGCCCGGGCATGGCTTTCCTCCTGCTCCGCGTCTCGTTCCTCGATCATAGAGTATAGATGGCTAATGCTATGATGTTCGTCATATTACCCGCTTTCGTGACGTCAACGCGGGGTATTCCTATTGTTTATGTTTCCTCGCGATTTGTCATCTGTTCCCGAGACAAAGTTTTACCGGATGCGGCATGGCTGATATGCTGCCCGCTACTTTACATCCGATGAAAGGAAATATGATGGCTAACCCGACTTTTGACACTATCGAAGCGCAAGCAAGCTACGGCATTGGTTTGCAGGTAGGACAACAGCTGAGTGAATCCGGACTGGAAGGACTGTTGCCTGAAGCGCTGGTAGCGGGTATCGCTGACGCGCTGGAAGGTAAGCACCCGGCAGTGCCGGTTGATGTTGTGCATCGCGCACTGCGTGAAATCCACGAACGCGCTGATGCAGTACGTCGCGAGCGTTTCCAGGCTATGGCGGCTGATGGCGTCAAATATCTGGAAGAAAACCGTGAGAAAGACGGTGTGAACAGCACTGAATCCGGTTTGCAGTTCCGTGTGCTGACTCAGGGCGAAGGTGCTATTCCTGCGCGTACTGACCGCGTTCGCGTGCACTACACCGGTAAACTGATCGACGGTACCGTGTTTGACAGCTCTGTCGCACGCGGCGAACCGGCTGAATTCCCGGTTAACGGCGTGATCCCTGGCTGGATTGAAGCGCTGACCCTGATGCCGGTAGGTTCCAAATGGGAACTGACTATTCCTCAGGAACTGGCTTACGGCGAGCGTGGCGCTGGCGCGTCCATTCCTCCGTTCAGCACGCTGGTGTTCGACGTTGAGCTGCTTGAGATCCTGTAAGCAGTGACTTCTGTTCCCTCCGAGGCCGGGGGGAACAAAAAAATAGCGTGAAAAGCTATAGTTACGTGGTTGTCGATATTTTATTTTGCAAATGCCTCGTTAGCGTGTATTTTTGTGAGCTGATTCGCGCTATCAGAGTGATATGACACTCACTTTAAACATTAAATTAACATTATATCTAAATCTTAGTATTCATCCCGCCAATTCTTACCTAATATCGATGAGTCCTGATAATCAGGAACGTCGTATCATAGACACACTAAAGGCCGTAGAGCCTGAACAACACAGACAGGTACAGGAAGAAAAAACATGGTAGATCAGGTAAAAGTCGACGCCGCTGAAGAGGCTTCGTCTGAACAGTCGCTACGGCGCAATCTCACAAACCGTCATATTCAACTTATTGCCATTGGTGGTGCTATTGGTACCGGCCTGTTTATGGGCTCTGGTAAAACCATCAGCCTCGCCGGACCGTCGATCATCTTTGTGTATATGATTATCGGTTTCATGCTGTTTTTCGTGATGCGTGCAATGGGTGAATTGCTGCTCTCGAATCTGGAGTACAAATCTTTTAGTGATTTCGCCTCTGATCTGCTCGGGCCATGGGCCGGGTATTTTACCGGCTGGACTTACTGGTTCTGCTGGGTTGTTACCGGGATGGCAGACGTTGTCGCCATTACGGCGTATGCGCAATTCTGGTTCCCCGAACTTTCAGACTGGGTTGCCTCGCTGGCGGTGATCGTGCTGCTGCTGAGCCTCAACCTTGCCACTGTAAAAATGTTCGGAGAGATGGAGTTCTGGTTTGCGATGATCAAAATCGTCGCCATCATCGGCCTGATTGTCGTTGGTCTGGTGATGGTGTTGACGCACTTCCAGTCGCCAACCGGCGTTCAGGCATCGTTCACGCATCTGTGGAATGACGGTGGCTGGTTCCCGAAAGGTCTGAGCGGCTTCTTTGCTGGCTTCCAGATAGCCGTGTTCGCGTTTGTGGGTATTGAGCTGGTGGGAACGACCGCTGCAGAAACCAAGGACCCAGAGAAATCTCTGCCGCGCGCCATTAACTCGATTCCGATCCGTATCATCATGTTCTACGTTTTTGCGCTGATCGTGATTATGTCCGTAACACCGTGGAGCTCGGTAGTGCCAACCAAGAGCCCATTCGTTGAACTGTTTGTGCTGGTCGGTCTGCCTGCCGCGGCGAGCCTGATCAACTTTGTGGTGCTGACTTCAGCTGCTTCTTCCGCAAACAGTGGCGTGTTCTCTACCAGCCGTATGCTGTTCGGCCTGGCACAGGAAGGCGTAGCGCCTAAAGCATTTGCCAAACTGTCTAAACGCGCAGTTCCGGCGAAAGGTTTAACCTTCTCCTGTATCTGTCTGCTGGGCGGCGTGGTGATGCTTTACGTGAACCCGAGCGTGATTGGCGCGTTCACCATGATCACCACCGTGTCGGCGATTTTGTTCATGTTCGTCTGGACCATCATTCTTTGCTCGTACCTGGTGTACCGCAAGCAGCGTCCGCACCTGCATGAAAAATCAATCTACAAGATGCCGCTAGGCAAGCTGATGTGCTGGGTATGTATGGCGTTCTTCGTCTTCGTACTGGTACTGCTGACGCTGGAAGATGATACCCGTCAGGCGCTGATCGTGACGCCGCTGTGGTTCATCGCGCTGGGTCTGGGTTGGTTGTTTATCGGTAAGAAACGTATGGCAGGTATGCGTTAATTTTAGTGCCCGGTAGCGCGATGCTTACCGGGCCTGAATTCCGTAGGCCGGATACGCGTTAGCGCTATCCGGCGATATCTTTACTCCCCGGCGAGAGCTCGCGGGAACAACACATTATTTTCCAGACTGATGTGTTCCATCAAGTCGTCGATCATCTCGTTAATGCCGTTATACATGGCTTTCCAGGTGGTGCAGGCTTCTGGCGGCGGCGTCACGTTATGGGTGATGTGTTTGATCACTTCGACCAGTTCACCGGCATCGTCATGTTCGCTTTCCATCACGCTGATTGGTCCCATCGCCTGGCTACCCATGCCCTGTTTGATCATCGGGAACAGGATCTGCTCTTCTTTCATCATGTGGCTGGACAGCTCTTCATGCAGCATGGTCAGATTTTTCGCCAGACCGCGTGGTACGTTCGGTTTGTCTGCGTGAACGCGTTCAACTTTCGTGGCCTGCAGGATCAGTTCCGGTAGCTGTTCGCGGTGTCTGTCGTGATAACGCACGATGATATGATCGATGATTTCAGCCAGTGCCACGGTACGCCAGTCTTTCTCCAGCGGCTGTTCAGCCAACTGCGCGAGCTGTGCCTCAATAACGTCTAAATCCAGCTCTTTACGCGCAGCAGCGCGTGCCAGCGTTTGCTTACCGCCGCAGCAGTAATCCATATCGTATTTACGAAACAGGGCCGAAGCGCGAGGAATAGAGAGCGCCAGTTCACCTAAAGGTTGATCGCGATAAGACATTGCCGTTACCTCATTCTCAATAATATAAGATGTATTTTAAATGCAACTTATGGCGAAGGATATAACCCTTTCGGGGTGGGGTGTTTTGTGAGGAATGTCACGAAAATTTCTTGTTTCGTTAAGGTGCTGAATCTTATTAGAAAGGAGAGGGATGGCGAAAAAAGCCGCGCGACAGGATTAAATAAGCGCACGCCGCTGCCGATAGTTAGACCTCAGACAATACCTGCATAATAAAAGGCTACAGATGTTTAAACGAATCAAAGTGATAACCCTACTTATCACCGTGTTACTCGCCCTGGGCGCGATGCAGCTCATCTCCGCGGGCGTCTTTCTTGGCGCGCTCAATAACGATAAGCAAAACTTTAACGTCTCTCAGCTTTCCAGCCAGAACGTGGCCGAGTTTACCGATGCGTGGATTAGCCTGAACCAGGCTCGCGTCACGCTCAACCGGGGCATGTTGCGTTTACAGGGAACGATGGCTAGCGAGATTAACGGCGGTCAGTTGAAGGAACTGGTGAACACGGCAAATCGCCTGTTGGCCGAATCGAAAGAGCATTACGATAAATACTACGCCCTGCCGGAAACGCCGGGGCTTGATGAACATCTGGCCGATCGACTGGAAGAGCAGTACGGCATCTATTCTGCGACGCTGGCTAAAATGAACGCGCTGCTGGCTGAAGGTAAGCTGGAAGAGATGTTCAAGCAGAATGCCGAGCAAAAGCAAACGGCCATGCAGGAAGTCTATCGGGAATGGCGTAGCGCGCAAACGGCGCTGGCCACTGCCGGAGTGCAGGACAATGAGAGTGATTACCAGAAGATAATCTGGCTGTTATCCGCCGTGATGCTGATTGTCATCACCGTGATTATCGCCAGCTGGCTGGCGATGCAGCGAGTGCTGCTCAAGCCTCTCCACGAAGTGATGGGACATATTCGCCACATTGCTGCGGGTGATTTGACGCACAGCATCAACGCCGATGGCAGCAATGAGATGGCGCTGCTGGCAGTCAACGTTCGCGACATGCAGCAGGCGCTGGCGAACACAGTCAGCGTGGTGCGTGACGGGGCTGACACCATCTATACCGGCGCAGGTGAAATTGCCGCCGGCAGTAACGATCTCTCTTCACGTACCGAGCAGCAGGCCGCCTCTCTGGAAGAGACTGCTGCCAGCATGGAACAACTCACCGCTACCGTGAAACAGAACGCGGATAACGCGCGTCAGGCGACCAGTCTGGCAAAAAATGCCTCACAGACGGCGCAGAAAGGCGGCACCGTGGTTGATGGCGTAGTGCGTACGATGGATGAAATTGCCACCAGTTCCAGCAAAATCGCGCAAATTACCAATGTTATCGACGGCATTGCCTTCCAGACCAATATTCTGGCGCTGAACGCGGCAGTAGAAGCGGCGCGTGCGGGCGAGCAGGGGCGCGGGTTTGCCGTGGTCGCTGGCGAGGTCCGTACACTGGCACAGCGTAGCGCTCAGGCGGCGAAAGAGATTAAGGCGCTGATTGATGACTCGGGGAATCGGGTGAATGCCGGTACGGCGCTGGTGCATGAAGCGGGTGAAACGATGGCGGAAATTGTGAGCGCCGTGACCCGTGTGACCGACATCATGGGCGAGATAGCCTCGGCTTCTGATGAACAGAGCCGGGGTATCGATCAGGTAGGTCAGGCAGTTGCCGAGATGGATCGCGTGACGCAGCAAAACGCCTCGCTGGTGGAGGAGTCCGCTTCCGCCGCCGCCGCGCTCGAAGAGCAGGCAGCACGACTGAATCAGACCGTAGCGGTGTTTAAAGTTTAACGTCTACTCCGACCAACAAAATAATATCTTGTAGGTCGGATTAGCGCAGCGTCGTCCGGGCCATTATGATTGTGGAACCACGACGACGCTTGGTTTCTGTGGTTTGGCTCTGACGGCTATCACCACCCCAACAATCAGCAGCGCAATGCCGCTTACCGTCAGCAGCGGCGGGAATTCCTGGCGCAGGATAAAGGTGTACACCAGGCCAGCCAGCGTTTCGAAGACAATCAGCGGGCCGAGGATCACCGTCGGCAATTTTTGGCTGGCGACGTTCCAGCACAGTGCGCCAACCCACGAACACAATACCGCAATCGCTATCATCAGGCCGATAAACACGCCCGGACGCGGGCCGAAGGGCAGGGCAAAGTCCGGCGTTTGCCCGTTCAGCCACAGGCAGGCTGCAATATAACCGAGCAGAGAAACAGGCAACGTTACCAGTGCCTGGGCCGTCGCCCACATCATCGGGTGCTTATCTGGATTCTCGCGCAGCCAGCGGGCATTACGCAGCGCATACCACGCCCAACACACTACCGAGATCAGCGCCAGCGCGATTCCAGAACCATAACGCCAGCCGCTAAAGTCGGGTAAGCCTTGATTCAGCTCCGAGATATTCACGCACAGCAGACCGATACCAATCAGCACCAGCGCAGGCGACAGACGCCACCATGATAATTTGCCGTCGCGCTGGCTGTAGAGCAGGTTAGCGAAGACCGGGATCACAACCGGCAATGTACCAATAATCATCGTTGAAACCGGCGCGCCAGTGCGCTGGATAGCGCTTGCCAGGCAAACGTAATAAATCAGATTACCCATCATCGTTAGCGCCAGCGCAGTGACCCAGTCTTTACGCGTCAACTGACGCAAGCGCACACGCCCCAGCCAGGCAATCGGCAATGCTATTAGCCCCAGCGCCAGATAGCGCCCCATCGACTGCAATACCGCCGGATATTCCGGTACGATCAGCGGCCCAACAAAAATTAATCCCCACATCAGCCCAGCCAGCAGGGCATACAACACGCCGCTAATCATTTTTGACATCCACATCGCTTAACAATAAGTCGAGTGTAGGCAGGAAAAATGCAGCCGTATTGTATGAGATTGCTGTTCAACGCCGGACGACTTGTTTCTGATAACGTACCGGCGTAATACCATAGCGATGGGTAAACGCGCGGGTGAGATGCGACTGGTCGGTGAGGCCGGTTGCGGCAGCGACCTCCGCGGCGGGCATTCCGTGAGTGAGAAAACCTTTGGCTCGCCACAGGCGGATCGCCATCAGCATCTGGTGCGGCGTGACGTGGAAATGAGATTTAAACTGGCGCTGAAAATGCCAGGGACTCAGCGCTGCAACCCGCGCCAGTTCGTCGAGCGTGACCGGGTGCATATAATTATCGTGCAAATACTCGCGTACCCGCTCAAAGCGATGCGATCCCTCCGGTAATACCGGCGCATGGCGGGCCAGCGGCTGGAACGTGTCGATCAGATCGAGTAATAGCCCTTTTTGCGCCAGCGGATCCTCAGTGTTCCACAGGCCATGGATCAGCGAGCAGATCTGGCGCGAGCGTAGCGGATCGTGACGCGTTACGTCATGAAACCACCAGTGGCGGATCCCGGTGACTTCTTCCAGAAGCTCGGGCTCAAGATAGATCATCCGATAGCGCCAGCCGTCGGCGGTTTCCGCTTCGCCGGTATGTAGCTCATCGGGATTCATGGTGACGACGGAATGGGCGGGGGCCACGTACTGCGTGCCGCGATAGCGAAAACGTTCGGCTCCGGCTTCTATCGCGCCAATACCAAACGCTTCATGGGTGTGGGGTTCAAAGGCGTAACGCGAGATGTGCGCATGATACAGCTCAACGCCCGGCACCTGTGCCAGATGGCGAAAGCGGGCGCTGTCTTTCTCATCAATAAACTGCTCAGGTACACCTTGCACGTCTTCTCTCCCCACGCATCATCATGTCATTATCAGAGAGGATGCGCGGGGATGCCACCACAATTAACTAATTTTTAACACTTACACGATGCCTTTGACGCTGTCTGCCAGCGACGTGGTTGGGCGACCAATCAGTTTGCTCAGCGTATGGCTGTCGTCGAAGAGGCCACCTTTGGAGGCACCAACGTCTGAGTCAGCCAGCATGTCCGCCAGTCCGGCAGGCAGACCAACACCTTTCAGCGCGGCGGCAAAATCAGCTTCGCTCAGATTTTGATACACCACTTTTTTACCGCTCTGTTTTGCCAGTTCGGCCGCCAGCTGGCTCAGGGTCCAGCCTGCGTCGCCCGCCAGTTCATAGATTTTACCGGCATGACCGTCTTCACTGATGACGCGCGCGGCGGCAGCGGCATAGTCGGCACGGGTCGCCGAGGCGATTTTGCCTTCTCCCGCCGCCCCAATAAACACGCCGTGTTCCAGCGCGGCTGGTGCGCTGGCGAGATAGTTTTCGGTGTACCAACCGTTACGCAGCAGCGCGTACGCGATACCGGATTCAGCCAGCATCTTCTCGGTTGCGACATGCTCATCAGCCAGCCCCAGCGGGGAGCGATCGGCGTGCAGCAGGCTGGTGTAGGCGATAAATTTCACGTGGGCCGCTTTCGCCGCGTTAATCACGTTGCGATGCTGCGGGGCACGTTGTCCCACTTCGCTGGAGGAGATTAGCAGTAACTTGTCTATCCCCTGTAAGGCCGTGGTAAAGGCAGCTTCATCGCTGTAATCCGCCTGACGAACGGTAATGCCCTGCTGGCTAAGCGCCGTCGCTTTAGCAGGATTACGCACAATAGCCACAATCTGGCTGGCAGGAACGGTTTTCAGTAGCGTTTCAATAACGTGTTGGCCCAGTTGGCCAGTGGCACCAGTAATCGCGATCATAGGATAACTCCTTTGGTATTGGTCTTGTGTTTAATCACATTAACACCTAAACTTACTTTTAGTAAGTACATACAAAAAGGTTAGTATGAAAATGACAGCTTTGACGCTCTCCCAGCAATTACGTGATGGCAATTTGTTTGCCGAGCAGTGTCCCTCCCGCGAGGTGTTAAAACACGTCACCAGCCGCTGGGGTGTATTGATTCTGGTGGCGCTGCGCGACGGTACGCACCGCTTCAGCGATTTGCGCCGTAAGATGGGCGGCGTCAGTGAAAAAATGCTGGCGCAATCCCTGCAGGCCTTAGAACAGGACGGGTTTATCAATCGGGTGTCATATCCGGTGGTACCGCCGCATGTGGAGTATAGCCTGACACCGTTGGGTGAGCAGGTGAGCGAAAAAGTCGCAGCGCTGGCGGACTGGATAGAGGTGAATTTGCCGCAGGTTTTGGCAAATCATACCGTTAAGAACGAAGACGTCCCGGCATCGACGTAAACGACCCGGTCGGGCTTGCCGGATGGCGCAGTGCCACCCGGCGTGGTCTTACTTACTCAAATCCAACTGATAAATGGCGAAGCCGATGTCATCGGTAGCGACTTTCTTCAGTGGATACTGGCCTTTCTCTTTGATAAACGCAGCGGCTTTATCAGACGGTGATGTTTCAAAGCGAATATCCAGTTGTGTCTCGCTGTGAATCGGCGCCAGACGCCAGTTGTTATCTGCCGCCGGATGAATTTCGCCTGCGCTCTTTGTCTGGGAACCTATCCATGCTGCCAGCACCGAGCGGTTTTCATCTGGTGATGCAAACGCGATGTGGCTGTCGCCGGTCCCGGCAAACTTACCGCCGTAGGCGCGGTAGTTGTTGGTCGCGACGAGGAAGGTTGCGTTCGGATCGATCGGTTTGCCGTTAAAGGTCAGATTTTTAATACGCTCCGCTTGCGGGTTAATCGTCTGGCATTCACCGTCATAGCGAGCGGGTTGTGAAACATCAATCTGATAATTCACGCCGTCAATCACGTCGAAGTTATAGGTACGGAAGCCATCCCAGTTAATTAACGACTGTGGTTTGCTGCTGTGGATATCAATCTGATTAAACTGCCCGGCGGAACATTCCAGCCACTCTTTCACCTCTTTACCGCTGGCTTTCACCACGACCAGGGTATTGGGATAGAGATACAAATCAGCGGCGTTACGGAAGGTAAGCTGACCTTTTTCGACTTCGACAAAGCTGGCCGGATCGTTCTTGCGTCCACCGACTTTAAACGGTGCAGCGGCGGAAAGTACCGGTAGTTTCGCCAGGTCCGGATCGCCCTGGATAAAATGTTCCACATAGGCTTTCTGCGCATTATTCACCACCTGCACGGTCGGGTCGTCCTGAACCAGCGCCAGATAGCTGTACATGTTGTCGGCAGATTTACCGATTGGCTTGCTGACAAACTCACGCGTGGCATCGTGATCGGCTTTTAGGATCTCAACAATTTTTTGGTCTTCGCCAGCCAGTGATTTTTTGGCCGCGGCGTCATAAATCGGGCGCGCCTGCGCTTTCCCCTGCGTAACCTGCCATTTACCGCTGTCGTTATTCAGCACTAAATCCACCACCCCCAGGTGATCGCCCCACATGCCCGGCATCACCGCAGGAACGCCATTGAGCGTACCTGTTGTGATATCTGCGCCTTTGATGTTGGCAAAGTCTTTCCCCGGGAAAACGGCGTGAGCGTGACCAAACATAATGGCATCCACGCCCGGAACTTCACTGAGGTAGTAAACGGAGTTTTCCGCCATCGCCTGGTATGGGTCGGCAGAAAGCCCGGAGTGAGCAACCACCACCACGACATCGGCACCTTTGGCTCGCATTTCCGGCACGTATTTACGTGCGGTTTCCGTAATGTCATTCACCGTCACTTTGCCGCTGAGGTTGGCTTTATCCCAGGTCATGATCTGCGGCGGCACAAAACCGATATAGCCAATTTTCAGCGTCTGCTTGTTTCCTTCCTGATCGACAACCTCAGTCTCTTTGATCAGATAAGGAGTAAGCAGCGGCTTTTTGGTCTTAACGTCGATGATATTGGCGTTAACGTATGGGAACTTCGCCCCGGCTAGCGCGTTGTGCAGATACTCAAGACCGTAGTTAAATTCATGGTTGCCAAGGTTACCCACTGCGTAATCCAGCGTATTCAGTGCCTTATATACCGGATGCGTTTCGCCCGCTTTCAGCCCCTTGGCCGCCATATAATCCCCGAGCGGGCTGCCCTGAATCAGATCACCGTTATCAACCAGCACGCTGTTTTTGACTTCACCACGTGCTGCGTTGATCAGGCTTGCCGTACGAACCAGGCCAAATTTTTCAGTCGGCGTATCTTTGTAATAATCGAAATCCATCATATTGCTATGTAAATCAGTGGTTTCCATTATGCGCAGATCGACGGTCGCGGCATTGACGCTGGCTGCAATCAGCGTGGCCAGAAACGTTGCACTAAACTTAATCATCAGGGGCATCCTTTTAAGATCTAAGCCACAAAAGAAAATGTATATAAATCTTCTTGCTTACAGAACTGTGAATCATGACATGAATATAGCGTTTAAAACCGCAGACGCTATCACAGTTGGCGGATCCTTTGGCGATCGGGTATAAGTAAAACAACGAGTTAACACCACGACAGAAACGAGGTGGAGAATGTTAGAACATGTATGCCAGCTTGCACGGAATGCGGGCGATGCCATTATGCAGGTCTACGATGGAATCAAACCGATGGAGATTACCAGCAAGCAGGACGATTCTCCGGTCACGGCGGCGGATATCGCCGCGCATACGGTGATCCTCGAAGGATTACTGGCGCTGACGCCGGATATTCCGGTCCTGTCTGAAGAAGCGCCTCCTGGCTGGGATGTTCGCCAGCACTGGCAGCGCTACTGGCTGGTAGACCCGCTGGACGGTACCAAAGAGTTCATTAAGCGTAACGGTGAATTCACCGTCAATATTGCGCTTATCGAGCAAGGAAAGCCGGTACTGGGCGTGGTTTACGCGCCGGTGATGAAAGTGATGTACAGCGCGGCAGAAGGTAAAGCGTGGAAAGAAGAGTGCGGCGTGCGCAAACAAATCCATGTTCGCGACGCGCGTCCGCCGTTGGTGGTGATTAGCCGCTCGCATGCTGACAATGAGTTAAAAGAGTATCTGCAACAGTTGGGTGAGCACCAGACCACGTCGATTGGCTCATCGCTGAAGTTCTGCCTGGTGGCGGAAGGGCAGGCGCAGCTGTACCCACGTTTTGGGCCAACTAACGTATGGGACACCGCCGCTGGCCACGCCGTTGCCGCTGCAGCCGGGGCGCACGTTCACGACTGGCAGGGGAAATCTCTGGATTACACCCCACGTGAATCATTCCTCAACCCCGGCTTCCGCGTCGCTATTTACTGAGTAATTTGTGCAGCAGGGCAATAACCTGCTGCACCTCTTCCTGCGTCAACGCACCATCTTTTGCCCACTGAACGCGTCCGTCCTTATCAAGTACGGCGATAGCGGAGCTCTCTTCATCCAGTTGCCAGGCTTTACGCGCAATGCCATTGCTGTCGACAATAAATTGTGACCACGGGTAGAGCTTCTTATTGCTCTCCAGACTGCTGCGCACAAACATACCGGAGCCAGGAATGGCGTCATCGGTGTTGACGATCGTGGTGGTCTGGTATTTGTCGTGCGGCAGGTTGGCCGCTTTGATTGCCTCGATCAGCGTAGCATTTTTCTCTTTGGCGGAGGTGCGTCCGGCAATGTGTTGCACAATTCGCACTTTCCCTGGCAGCTGCGCGCTATTCCAACTTTTGTAGCTAAACTTATCGTTATCGAGAATCAGTTCGCCGCGATCGGCGATCCCCACCGGCGGTACGCGCTGGTTGGTTTCAAACGAATGCGCACAGGCAATCATCGGCAGCAGCAGGCACGACAGCGCCAGCAGTTTTTGTAAGGTCATAGGTTTTCCTTCTTTCTTTATTTTGCAGGTGATCCGACCACTTGGGTCTGGAATTTAATCATATGTGCGATTGATGCTTTTTCCCGCAAGCGCGATGCCAGTTTGCGGACGGGCGCACAAATCCTGCGAAAAATGAAGGCTTATACTGAAGACAGCGAAGCGTTGAAAAGATAATTCTGAATATTTGTAACCTGAAGGTAAATAAACTTATACACGCTGGAAACATGAGCGAGATAGTCTATAGTCATAGGGCATTAAAATTTGCGCCTGAGGATTGTCGGACCGATTGTGGTACCGCAAAGGCGTAATGCTCAGCAGGAGACAACAATGAAAATTTTCCAACGATACAACCCGCTGCAGGTGGCGAAGTACGTGAAGATCCTGTTTCGTGGACGGTTATATATCAAGGATGTAGGCGCTTTTGAATTTGATAAGGGTAAGATTCTTATCCCAAAAGTGAAGGACAAACTGCATTTTTCCGTGATGTCCGAAGTTAACCGTCAGGTCTTGCGTCTGCAAACTGAGATGGCTTGATCAAAGTGCTATGCGGTAGTTAAAAAAACGGCTCCTGAATGGGAGCCGTTGATGTTTCTGCAGGACGTTAAGACGCCTTTGCCTCTTCTTTTGCATCCGGCAGTTTCGGTACCAGTACGGTAGGTTTACTGTCCAGACGCGTCACCAGCAGCTGATCAATCTTGTAGTTATCGATATCCACCACTTCAAATTTGTAGCCTGAATACTTCACCGAGTCGGTGCGTTTCGGGATTTTACGCAGCATGAACATCATAAAGCCGCCGATGGTTTCATAGTTGCCGGACTGCGGGAACTCATCGATATCCAGGACGCGCATAACGTCATCAATCGGCGTACCGCCATCGACTAACCATGAGTTTTCATCGCGCGCCACGATCTGCTCTTCCAGACCCTGACCGACTAAATCGCCCATCAGCGTAGTCATAACGTCGTTGAGCGTGATAATCCCCACCACCAGCGCGTACTCGTTCATGATGACGGCAAAGTCTTCGCCTGCGGTTTTGAAGCTTTCCAGCGCTTCAGAGAGCGTCAGCGTATCCGGCACAATCAGCGTATTGCGGATCTGTACGCCACTGTTCAGCGCCATGCTTTGGTTCGCCAGTACGCGGTTGAGGAGATCCTTTGAATCGACATAGCCAATGATGTGGTCGATATCTTCGTTACACACCAGGAATTTGGAGTGTGGGTGTTCCGCCACCTTGTTCTTCAGGCTTTGCTCATCTTCGTGGAGATCGAACCAGATAATATTCTCGCGCGAGGTCATGGAAGACGGTACGGTACGGGATTCCAGTTCGAACACATTTTCAATCAGCTCATGTTCCTGCTTACGCAGAACCCCTGCCAACGCACCCGCTTCGACCACGGCGTAAATATCGTCCGAGGTGATGTCGTCTTTACGCACCATCGGGATCTTAAACAGACGGAAGATGTTATTTGCCAGACCGTTAAAGAACCACACCAGCGGGCGGAAGACGAGCAGGCAGAAGCGCATCGGGTTGATGATACGCAAAGCCACAGCTTCTGGCGCAATCATACCGATGCGTTTCGGAGTTAAATCCGCGAACAGGATGAACAGGCCAGTAACCAGCGAGAACGACAGAATAAAGCTTAACTGTTCGGACAGCTCTGGAGTGAAGTACTTCGAGAAAAGGCTGTAAAACGCCGGGGAGAATGCCGCATCACCGACAATACCACCGAGAATTGCGACCGCGTTAAGGCCAATTTGCACGACGGTAAAAAACATGCCGGGGTTTTCCTGCATCTTCAAAACACGTTGTGCGTTTACGTTGCCTTCATCGGCAAGCAGTTTAAGTTTTATTTTGCGTGATGCAGCAAGCGAGATCTCGGATATCGAGAAAAACGCACTCACGGCGATCAGGCAGAGAATGACTAAAATACTGTTTAACATATCTTATCCGACCGTTAAGGCCAGATCCTCGGAAGGGAGAAGTTGATAAATCCATGTGAAAACCGGCTCGTGGCGTTGAGCCGGTAAATTCAGAAGCTAGTATAGCGTAAGGTACTGTAAAGTCGCCAGAGGAGCTTTTTTGGCCTTATTCTGCGGGGTTAAGCCTACGTACCATCTGCATCTCACTTTCGCTATAAGGCGAACCATCCGGCTTCAGCACATCATGAAACCATAGCGATGCCGTCGCTTCGTCAAGCGGGATATCCGGCCACGGCAACCAGGTTTGCGTTTTCCCTTGTACCAACCCCCAGTGAAAGCTGGAAACACGCTGGGCGCTAAACAGCGGTAGCTGCTCTTCTATTCGGCTATCAACATGGCGTGCCAGCCACTCGGTACAAAAGAGCGGCCTGCCAAATTCGGCCAACTGCGACAGAAGAGTCAACTGGCCTGGGGTATCGACGTAGGCATGGTAGCTAATCACATCGGAAAGCCGCAGCGCGGCGATATCAACAGGATGCGTAAACGCATTCCCGCACGCAGTGCGATCGTCAATATGCCAGGCCGCTACGGTCAACGGTTGAGACGGTGACTCCTGCCGTGCCCAGCCAAACAGATGGGTCATCAAGGTTAAGGCGTAAATTTCCAGCCTGTCGTCATAGTGGGTAAATTCGCCAGTATGACAAAAAATCCCGCCGTTGCCTGGCTCATTATATAAATCCCAGACGCTGATACGTGAGTCATGGCGAAAGTAACGGATGATATCTCTGACGTAGGCTTCAATTTGCGGCCAACAGCGTCGGTCCAGCACGCAGGCACGGCCTGGGCTACCCGCTGCCTGGCTATTGTGAACGCCGGGAACTGGGGCCTTTTGCTGGCCGATAACGGGCTCATCACCGGAAAAAGCGCAGTCGTCGAGCAGCGTCAGCATCACTTTTATGCCGTGGCTACGGGCAATGTTCAGGAAGAGATCAATGCGCTCGAGCAGCCCATCGCGGTCATGCTGCCAGACGGTAAACGGTAAATTTGTTCGTAGCTGGTTATAGCCATACTGGCTGGCCCATCCGAGTTCCTGATCGATAGTGCTGCTATCGAAACTCTCTGCCTGCCACATTTCGAGCCAGTTAACCGCGGTGCGCGGCAAGTAGTTAAAACCGCAGCCCCAGGGTTGATCTTGATACCAGCTTTGCGCTCGTGTTTTGCTCCATGGGTTATACATGATGCGCTCCTTATTCGGCATCTGAGAGACTGACGCGTCCTGCCGTACGCTGCGTGGCGCTGCCACCCCAAACTTCATCGTATTCGTAGCCGGTAAGCTGTTTTATCACCACCCGGGTTTCTTCATCGCAGTCGCGATAGTTGCCACCCAGCTTGCGGCGGGCGATCTCTTTGAGCAGAACTTTGTGGGTTTCGCGGGTAAGTTTAAATTTGTAGGTGGCGTAGAAACTCACCGCCAGCAGCGCCGCAGTAGCAAAGATCATCAATCCGATAATGGCGTGTAATGCGCTTTCCGGCTGCGCGCCGCTGCCTTTTACAAAGCCTGCCTCTTCCAGCACCATGCCGATAAGCAAAATAGCGATTGCCACCGTACTTTTACGGGTGAGTACCATAACACCCGCAAAAATCCCTTCGCGGCGCTGTTGGGTCACCATCTCATCGATATCAGGAATAAAGCTGTAGATATTCCACGGGATATAGTAAAGACCGGAACGTGCCATACCAAGCAGAATAAATATCGCAGAGAACAGAATATTGGATACCTGGGTTTCGGTGTAATAAATAACAAATAAAAATACCAATACGCTAAATATACAGGTGTAAGCGAGGCGTAGTGCTGCTGATGGGGTTATATTGAGTTTGTTCAGTAATAGCATAAACCCATAGGTGCCAAAAACTGAAGCGAAGGCGGCAATACTTAACCAGCCAGAAACGGAGGCTACATCCTGACTCAAGCAATAAACTACGTAATAGGTAAATACTGACCCGAATACATCCATAGCGGTAAATGAGAAAATATAAATAATAATATGCAGGCGAAATGCCCGGATCCTGAAAGAAGAAAACAGATCGAGTATCAAATATTTAAGGTGATTCAGTATCCCGCTATTGCGCTGCAGGTTAGCTTGAAATGTCTCTTCCTGAACGTCTTTGGCCTCCCACGTGCAGCGCCAGGTTATGAACACGGCGAGGCAGAACACGACGGAAAATATCAGCCCGGTTAGTGTATAGGTAAATGGGTTATCTTTGCCCGTAAACTGCATCAGGATACCGGGTACCGATACGGCAAGGAATCCGCCCAGCTGCGAGCAGATCATGCGCATACCGGAGAGGCGGCTGCGTTCTTCGTAGCGGTTAGTCATTTCTGCGGCCAGGGTTTCCCACGGCACTAGCACCATCGCTGACAGCAGCTCAATCGACAGATAGGTTCCCAGGTAGTACCAGTAACCCATGTCGGTCAGCCATAGCAGGGCATAGAGAAACATTAAAGGACAACTGAGTAATAAAAAGAAGCGGCGACGGCCAAATCTTCGACCTAGCCAGGTGTTGCCAAAGTTATCGGTGATATAACCCATAATTGGGCTAAGTACAGCATCAATCACGCGGGCAATGGCAAATATTGATCCTGCTTCCAGCACGCTTAAACCGCAGTAGGTTGTGTAAAAAAATAAAAGCCATGTTCCGATAATGGCGAAAGCACCGCCGCCAAATAAATCAGTAATGCCATAGCCGATCGCTACACCATAACTGACTCTGCGTTCAGTTGGTTTGACCATAATATTTTCCAGTATGTAGGGTATGCGTAATCCGGTATTATCCGGCTGTTGTTATTTAATTCTTCAGCGCTGAGTTAATTTTAATTATTAATGGTTATCCATTGTCGTGTTTTAGATGAATGATAAATAGCATCGACTATCGCCAGTGATTTTCGGGCTTCATTAATATTGATATATTCTGTCTGACCTCCATGAGTAATAGCATGATAAAACTGACGAATAGCCTGTTGGTGGCCCAGGCCCCAGTAACTTTTGACGTGGCCGTCCGGCGAACCATCGCAATCCAGCTTCAGGCGTCGGTCCGCTGTAACGCGCCACAGGGTGTTATCGGTGAGCTGGAGCATGCCTTGCTCGCAATGGATCTCCAGCAGCAGCGGTGAATCGAGGGTGTTACAGTTGCTGGCGTAAAACAGACCGCGGGCGCCGTTGGCAAAGTGCAGGGTCGCCATTGCGCTGTCTTCGGCTTCAGTGACGTCCGCCAGTTCACTGCTATCCACTACGCCTTTCAAACGCGTCACGCCGCCTGCGAACCACTGCATCAGATCGAGGGTATGAATAGCCTGGTTGATTAGTAAACTGCCGCCTTCGCTGGCAAAACGCCCACGCCACGGACTTTCGCTGTAATAAGCCCGGGAGCGCGACCAGGTCAAAACCGCTTTAATACTTAGCATTCTGCCGAGCGTATTTTTCGCCAGTTCGTCGCGGATACGTAAACTGGTTGGATTAAGGCGGTTTTGATAGCACACGCCCAGTAAGCCTTGGGCAGACGCCGCCGCGTAAGCTATGTCTGCTACCTCTGTGCAATTCAACCCTACCGGTTTTTCGCAAAACACATGTTTCCCGGCGGCAAGCGCGGCCGTAATCATGTTTTTGTGCTCGAAGTGAGGCGTACAGATATGGACGACGTCAATGTCATTATCCAGCAGCATTTCCCGGTAATTCTGGTAATAGCGGCAGTTATACGCGATGGCCTGTTGCAAACCGTTGGCGCTATCAATATCGACCAGCGCGCGCAGTGTGACCCCCGGCAAAAGCCGGAGGGCGTTTACGTGGCTGCTGTGGATAGCCCCCGCGCCGATGATGGCGGCATTTAGCGTTGTCATGTCACCTCCGGTTATGTGCGGGCATTCGCCAGCATTTGTGCCTTCACGCACAGTTCTGCGGCTTTAAAGGCGTGGGCCTGAGTCATGGCGTTTTCCGTGCGATTCAGACAATCGAGAATGAATTCGCCGAAGAAAGGAAAACCAACTTTGCCCGCGACTGGGTAGCGGAATTCCCCTTCTTTATTCACCAGATACACCACATCCTGTTCACCTCGGGTGATATCCACATACTTGCGGATCTCAATGTAGCCTTCGGTACCCAGCAAGGTCAGGCGTCCATCCCCCCAGCTACTGAGCCCCTGCGGCGTGAACCAGTCGCAGCGGAAGTAGCCGGTCGCCCCGTTGTCGCCCGCCAGCATGGCATCGCCAAAGTCTTCGAACTGCGGATACTGCGGATGATTGACGTTACGCACATGGCTGGCGACGATATGCGCCTCGCTATTGCCGGTATAAAAGAGAAATTGTTCGATTTGATGGCTGCCGATGTCGCACAGAATGCCGCCAAAATAGCGTTTGTCGTAAAACCAGTTCGGGCGACCGTTGCCTTCGCGGTGCGGACCGGTGCCCAGAGTTTGCATCACGCGCCCAATAGCCCCTTGATGGATTAGCTGGCCGGCAAACACGGCGCTTTCAACGTGCAGACGCTCGCTGTAATAGACCGCGTATTTACGTCCGGTCTTCGCCACCATTGCTTTGGCGTCTTCCAGCTGTGCGAGGGTGGTTAACGGAGCCTTGTCGGTGAAGTAGTCTTTACCAGCCGCCATTACCTTCAGCCCCAGCGGGCAGCGTTCAGAGGGAATTGCCGCCCCGGCAACCAGCCGGACCTCGCGATCGTTCAGGATAGTCTCGAGCGAATCGGCAACCTGCGCTTGCGGATAATGCTGCAGAAATTGATCTATTTTGAGCGGGTCGGGATCGTAAACCCATTTCAGCGTGGCACCTGCTTCAATCAACCCGTTGCACATGCCGTAGATATGACCGTGATCGAGTGAGGACGCGGCAATGACAAACTCGCCAGGCTCAACGACCGGCTGAGGCTTCCCGGTAGGGGCGTAGTGCATTCCATCTTGCTTGTTCATTTTTTAACTCCTGAATCTAAGTCTTTACCCAGGGGGATAGCGCCCACCTCCGTGAAATTGCTCACGGAGGCGGATTTCTCATAAAAATGTGGGGCGATTTCAATCAGCCCGCTGGTGCGATAAAACGCATCGGTGTGGTGGATGGGCAGTGTTACCACCGTGCGGGTGATGGCGGATTTATAGATAGCGGTAATCAGCTCCAGCGAGCGCTTGCCTTGTTCGCCATCGACCAGGGGACATGTCCGTTTGTCGATGGCGTTAAGCAGGTTATCGATTTGTCCGGTATGTAGCGTCCATTGCAGTGCTGGCGTAGCGCGAAAAAGTGTCTCCAGATGCTGTTCCAGTTCGCCGTTATTGTTTGGTTGCGGGAAGCCGTTATCCGCCGACTGGCTGGCATGAACCTGCCACGGCGCAGAAATACGCGCCTTTTCGCCTTGAATGACAATCTTTTGGTCTTCGCCGTGATGCACCACGGAGGCGGTCACCTGTGTCAGTGCCCCGTTGGGGTATTTGAGGATAGCCGCGCTAAGGTCTTCGACTTCCGCATTGTCATGAGCAACGTTAGTCATCATCGCCACCACTTCGGCCGGGAAACCCAGCATCCATTGAATGGCGTCAATGTGGTGCACTGCGTGATTCAGCGTGCAGCCGCCGCCTTCTTTCTGCCACGTGCCGCGCCACCATAAGTCGTAATAGCAGTGTCCGCGCCACCAGAATGAATCCACCTGCGCATGGCAAATCTTGCCCGCCAGCCCGGAATCAACAACGGTTTTCAGACGCCAGAAGGCATCGGTAAAGCGGTTTTGCGCGATGACCGATAAGGTTTTCCCGCTGGCCTTTTGCGCGGCGATCATCGCATCGCACTCTTCGAGTGAGGCGGCCATCGGTTTTTCGCACAGCACATGTTTTCCGGCCTGCAGCGCATCAATGCTGATAGCTGCGTGCACGTACGGCGGAGTGCAGACATCGACCACATCTACTTCGATGCCCGCGTCCAGCATCGCCTGATGACTGTGGTAGACCCGCGTTTCGCCCAGGCCATAGCGTGATTTCTTCTCTTCGGCTTTCTCCGGGTAGATATCAACCAGGGCGACAATCCGGCAACGATCGGTGAACTGTAAATACCCCTGAATGTGGTTGTGGGAGATATTCCCGGTTCCAACAATGGCAATATTCAGCATGATTTTCTCCTGCGCGTTACCAGCTACCGGAAGCGTCCAGCGTGCGGCTGGCCGTGGTTTTTTCCACTGAAGAGGCGATACGTTGTTGGAGCAACTGGAAGTAACGCTGTTCATCGATCGGTAGCTCGACCCAGTCATCGGTCCAGGTAGAGAGGTGCATCGCATTGGAAAGCGTCAGGCCGTGAATGCCTTCCAGACCGGGGGCAATCAGCGGCTCGCCGTGCAGAATCGCGGCGGTGAAATTGCGGGTAATGACATAGTGCTCGCTGCATTCTGGTTCGGTAGGGATAGTCACCTCCCAGCATTCCGGCTCACCAAAACCGTTTTGCCAGCGGGCGTTAAAGTCGGTTTCGGATTCCCGTAGTTTCCAGAAGCGCAGGCGGCCTTCTTCCACTACCACTTTTCCCCGGCTGCCGACAATTTCCAGGCGATTTGTGCCGGGTGTTTCGGCGACGGTGGTGATGAACACGCCGGTCGCGCCGTTGGCGTATTCCGCGTAGGCCGTGACGTCATCTTCAACTTCAATCTGGCGGTGTTTGCCAAACTGGCAAAAGGCACGCAAGCGTACCGGCATGCCGACCAGCCATTGCCATAAATCGAGTTGGTGCGGATCCTGATTAAGCAGCACGCCGCCGCCTTCACCTTTCCAGGTCGCGCGCCAGCCGCCGGAGTTGTAATAGCTCTGCGAACGATACCAGTTGGTAATGATCCAGTTAGAGCGACGCAGCTCGCCGAGTTCGCCACTGTCGATCAGATCTTTAACTTTCTGATACAGCGGATTGGGGCGCTGGTTGTACATCAAGCCGAACACCACATCGCATTCGCGCGCACAGGCGTTCATCTCTTGTACCTGCGCGGTGTAGACCCCAGCAGGCTTCTCGCACAGCGTATGGATGCCAAGACGCATGGCCATCATCGATAAACCTGGATGGTCATAGTGCGGTGTGGCGACGATAACGGCGTCGATCAGCCCACTTTCCAGCATCTCACGCGCATCGCTGAACAGTGTCACCTCTTCACCGACCAGCCGTTGGATCGCCGCATGCTGATCAGGATTGTTATCGCATACTGCGGCGAGCGCTGCTTCTTGTACCGTTCCGGCCAGCAGGTAGCGCGCGTGGACGGTACCAATGTTGCCAACCCCAATAATGCCAAAGCGTATTTTTTTCATGTCGTGCCTTTTTCATGAGAAAGAAGGGATATGCGGAACATATGAAACGCCTGGAATATCGACAATGTGATTTTGTGAGAACGGTTGCAGGATGAAAAAGAAGTTCATCCAGTCATTGAAAAAGTGTTTTAGAGTCAATGAACTACGTTTGCAAAAAATTGCAAAGATTGATTGCGAGTGAGGTCACAGAATGTCTGGCAAGCTAAAAATGGACGAAATTGCTGCCCTGACAGGGTACTCGGTGAGTACGGTGTCGAGAGTACTTAGCGGAAAGTCATATACCAGCGACAACGCGCGCGATGCGATTGTCAGCTGCGCGCGCAGGCTGGGCGTTCTGGACTCGCTGTCCAGTGGACGGCTATTGATCAACGGCATCGCCATTTTCGCCCCGTTGCGTACCTTTACCGCCCGTGGCGATGCATTTTACCTCGAAGTGACGCGCGGAATTGCTGAGGCGATAGCGCCGCATGATGTCTATCTGAGTTACTGCGGACTGGATGAGCAACGCGCGGACATAAAGGTCTTTCAGGAAAAGGCCAACAGTAAAAATATCAATGCCATTATTCTCATCGGCATTGATGACCCGACCGTGCATAAACTGGCGCTACTGCTGGATAAACCCTGCGTGTTGATTAACTCGCAGGACAAAGAAGGGTTACTGGATGCGGTATCCCCCGATCACCGGGCAATTGGCAACCGTGCTGTGCAATATCTTTTTGATCAGGGGCATCGGCGTATTCTCCATGTCACCAGCCTGCGCCGGGAAACCTTGTACTGGCGTCTGGAGGGCATTAAGGAGGTCTACCGACAATATCAGATACCGTTTGATACCGGGCGTGATCTGCTGGTGACGGAAGGGTTTTCTGAAGATGAATCAGAACGTGCGATGGACCACTGGCTACGTGAGACGCCGCGTGAAGCGTGGCCAGAGGTCATTTTCTGCGCCGGGGCATCAATGTCGACGGGCATCCAGCGGGTGCTGGAAAAAGGTGGAGTGGAGATACCCGGTGAGATGTCGCTGATGACGACGGATGTTCAGGAGCTGGATGCGCATATCGTCGCCGCGGTAACCAGTATCACTATCCCCTGTCGGGCACTGGGCGTGGAGGCGGTGCATCTGCTGCAGAACCGTCTAAATCGCCCCTCTGCGCCCGTGTTTAACCTGTTGTTGAAGGGAAAGGTGACGGATCGGGGAACCGTTACCCACGCAACGCGCCATGCCGCGCGGGTGACGGTAGCGCGCTAATCGCGGATCAACGTTCTGGCGGCAGACAAACGCCAATCCCGCCAATACCGCAGTACCCATAAGGATTTTTATGCAGATACTGCTGGTGGTCGTCCTCGGCATAGTAGAACGGGGTTGCGGTAGTGATTTCCGTTGTAATGGTGCGCTCGTCGCCAGCGGCGGTCATTGCTGCCTGAAAACGCTCAAGGCTTGCCCGTGCCGCGACGGTTTGCTCCGGCGTTAACGGGTAAATGGCGGAGCGATACTGCGTCCCCTGGTCGTTCCCCTGACGCATGCCCTGCGCCGGGTCGTGATTTTCCCAGAACACCTGCAGCAGTTGCTCGTAGCTGATAACATGCGGGTCATAGACGACGCGTACCGCTTCGGCGTGTCCGGTATCGCCGGAACACACTTCCCGATAGGTTGGGTTAGGGGTGTAGCCGCCGGTATATCCGGCCGCTGTGCTGTATACCCCGGGTAATGACCAGAATAAACGTTCAACGCCCCAGAAACATCCCATGGCGAAAAAGGCTATCTCCATACCGTCGGGCACGTTGGTCATCGAATGTTGGTTAACCGCATGCAGCGTTGCCACTGGCATCGGGGTGTTGCGTCCAGGTAGGGCATCTGCTTGAGTAACAAGATGCTTTCTATCAAATAAACTCATGGCCGTTCTCCCGAAATCAGTCATTTGGGTTAAGGTTGTAACGAGACGCGTCTTTGCCCACAATAAACGGCGTGAATACGTCTAGAGTTAAACATAAGAAATATTTGGGTTGTCGTCTGTTTTTCAACTCTTATTGTTGATTTTTTGTTAAGCCGAGGAACGGCATAGTATTTTTTTCCAGGGGTGGGAAAAAAGGATATTCAGGAGAAAATGTGCCACATATCCGTCAGTTATGTTGGGTGGGATTACTGTGCTTAAGTGGCTCCGCCGCCGCAGCGAATGTTCGCTTACAGGTCGAAGGATTATCAGGACCGCTGGAGAAAAACGTCCGCGCGCAGCTATCCACGATTCAAAGTGATGAAGTCACTCCAGACCGACGCTTTCGTGCGCGCGTTGATGATGCCATCCGCGAAGGGCTAAAAGCGCTGGGCTACTTTGAGCCCACCATTGATTTTGAGCTGCGTCCGCCGCCGGCGAAAGGACGCCAGGTGCTGATTGCCAAAGTGACCCCTGGTGAGCCGGTGCTGATTGGCGGCACCGAAGTGATTCTGCGCGGTGGCGCACGTACGGATAAAGATTACCTGGATCTGCTGAAAACGCGACCGGCAATCGGCACCGTGCTGAATCAGGGGGACTATGATAACTTCAAAAAATCACTCACCAGCGTGGCGTTGCGCAAAGGCTATTTCGACAGTGAATTTAATAAAAGCCAGCTTGGGATAGCGCTCGAACGCCGCCAGGCATTCTGGGATATCGATTACAACAGCGGGGAACGCTATCGCTTTGGGCATGTCACTTTTGAAGGCTCGCAAATTCGCGATGAGTACCTACAAAATCTGGTGCCCTTTAAAGAGGGTGAAGAGTACGAGTCGAAAGATCTGGGCGAACTGAACCGTCGTCTGTCGGCGACCGGATGGTTTAATTCCGTTGTCGTCGCACCGGAATTTGATAAAGCCCGTGAAACCAAAGTGCTGCCGCTGAAAGGCGTGGTGTCGCCGCGAACTGAAAACACCATCGAAACCGGGGTCGGTTACTCAACTGACGTCGGTCCACGGGTGAAGACCTCGTGGAAAAAGCCGTGGATGAACTCCTATGGCCACAGCCTGACCACCAGCGCCAGCATCTCTGCGCCAGAGCAGGTTCTTGATTTCAGTTATAAAATGCCGCTATTAAAGAACCCGCTGGAGCAGTATTACCTGGTGCAGGGGGGCTTTAAGCGTACCGATTTAAACGATACCGAGCAGGACTCCACTACGCTTGCGGTTTCCCGCTACTGGGATCTCTCCAGCGGCTGGCAGCGCGCGATTAACCTGCGCTGGAGCCTCGACCACTTTACCCAGGGTAACGTCACTAACACCACCATGCTGCTCTATCCGGGCGTGATGATCAGCCGGACGCGCTCGCGCGGCGGTCTGATGCCAGTCTGGGGCGACTCCCAACGTTATTCCATCGATTACTCCAACACGGCCTGGGGTTCAGACGTTGATTTCTCCGTCTTCCAGGCACAAAACGTCTGGATCCGCACGCTGTACGATCGTCATCGCTTTGTAATGCGCGGCAACCTCGGCTGGATCGAAACCGGGGACTTCGACAAAGTACCGCCGGATCTGCGTTTCTTCGCCGGGGGCGATCGCAGCATTCGCGGCTACAAATACAAATCTATTTCGCCTGAAGGCAGCGACGGCAAGCTGAAAGGGGCCTCGAAGCTGGCGACCGGCTCGTTGGAATATCAGTACAACGTGACCGGAAAATGGTGGGGCGCGATGTTTGTCGATAGCGGCGAAGCGGTCAGCGATATCCGCAGAAGTGATTTCAAAACCGGTGCCGGGGTCGGCGTACGCTGGCAATCGCCAGTGGGACCCATCAAGCTCGACTTTGCTGTCCCTGTGGGCGACAAAGATGAACATGGTTTACAGTTTTACATCGGTCTGGGGCCTGAATTATGAGTTTATGGAAGAAGATAAGCCTCGGCGTGCTGATTTTTATCCTGCTGTTGTTAGGCACGGTGGCGTTCCTCGTCGGCACTACTTCGGGCCTGCATCTGATCTTCAAAGCGGCGAATCGTTGGGTTCCGGGGCTGGAGATTGGTCAGGTCACCGGCGGCTGGCGGGATTTATCGCTCAAAAATATTCGTTATGACCAGCCTGGCGTGGCGGTGAATGCTGGCGAAGTGCATCTGGCCGTGGGGCTTAACTGCCTGTGGGACAGCAGCCTGTGCGTCAACGATCTGTCGCTGAAAAATATCAACGTGGCGATCGACAGCAAAAAGATGCCGCCATCAGCGCCGGTTGAAGAGGAAGAGAGCGGTCCGCTTAACCTTTCCACACCTTACCCAATCACGCTTTCGCGCGTGGCGCTGAACAACATCAATATCAAAATCGATGACACCACGGTTTCGGTGCTGGAATTTACCTCCGGCCTGAACTGGCAGGAAAAAACGCTGACCCTGAAGCCAACGTCATTACAGGGGCTGCTGATTGCCCTGCCTAAAGTGGCGGAAGTGGCGCAGGAAGAGGTTGTCGAACCAAAGATTCAGAATCCGCAACCGGATGAAAAACCGCTCGGCGAAACGCTAAAAGATCTGTTCTCAAAGCCGGTGCTGCCGGAAATGACCGATGTCCATCTGCCGCTCAATCTCAACATTGAAGCGTTTCGCGGCGAGCAGTTGCGCGTGACCGGGGATACGGATTTAACGGTACATAACATGCTGCTGAAAGTGAGCAGCATTGACGGCAACATGAAACTCGATGCACTGGATATCGACTCGAATCAGGGGACGGTAAAAGCCAGCGGCACGGCGCAACTGACCGACACGTGGCCGGTCGATATTACGTTAAACAGCACGCTCAACGTGGACCCGTTAAAAGGCGAAAAGGTGAAGCTGAAGGTCGGCGGCGCGCTGCGTGAACAGCTGGAAGTCGGCGTAAATCTGTCTGGTCCGGTGGATATGGATCTGCGGGCGCAGGCGCGTCTGGCGGAAGCCGGATTGCCGCTCAACCTTGAGGTGGTGAGTAAGCAGGTTTACTGGCCGTTTACCGGCGACAAGCAGTTCCAGGCTGATGACATCAAGCTCAAACTGACCGGTAAGATGACCGACTATACGCTGTCGATGCGTACCGCTGTGAAAGGTCAGGATATTCCTCCGGCTACCATCACGCTGGACGCCAAAGGCAACGAACAGCAGATCAATCTCGACAAACTCAGCGTTGCGGCGCTGGAAGGGAAAACTGAGCTGAAAGCGCTGGTGGACTGGCAGCAGGCGATCAGCTGGCGCGGGGAGCTAACGCTGGATGGCATCAACACGGCGAAAGCGATCCCGGAGTGGCCATCAAAACTGAATGGCCTGGTGAAAACTCGCGGCAGTCTGTACGGCGGAAGCTGGCAGATGGAGGTGCCCGAGCTGAAGCTGACCGGCAACGTGAAGCAGAACAAGGTTAATGTGCACGGTTCGCTGAAGGGTAACAGCTACCTGCAGTGGACGATCCCGGGCCTGCATCTGGAACTGGGACGCAACAGCGCGGATGTGAAAGGGGAACTGGGGGTCAAAGACCTCAATCTCGACGCGACGATTGATGCCCCGAGCCTGGATAACGCGCTACCGGGACTGGGCGGTACGGCGAAAGGGCTGGTAAAAGTTCGCGGTACGGTTGAAGCGCCACAACTGCTGGCGGATATCACCGCCCGGGGGCTGCGCTGGCAGGAGCTGTCCGTCGCTCAGGTGCGCGTCGAAGGCGACGTGAAATCGGCAGAGCAAATCGCTGGTAATCTCAACGTTCGCGTAGAGCGGATTGTACAGCCTGACGTGAATATTGGCCTGGTGACGCTCAATGCCAAAGGTAGCGAAAAGCAGCATGAGCTGCAGCTGCGCATTCAGGGGGAACCGGTCTCCGGGCAGCTCTCCCTGGCAGGTAGCTTTGATCGCAAAGAGCAGCGCTGGAAAGGTGCGTTAAGCGATACCCGCTTCCAGACGCCGGTCGGTCCGTGGTCCCTTAACCGCCCTGTCGCGCTGGATTATCGCAATCAGGAACAGAAAATCAGCATTGGGCCGCACTGCTGGAACAACCCGAATGCGGAACTGTGCGTACCGCAAACCATTGATGCCGGTGCACAAGGACGCGCGGTGGTGAGCCTTAACCGCTTCGACCTGGCGATGCTAAAACCGTTTATGCCGGATACAACCCAGGCCAGCGGCGTTATCACTGGCAAAGCTGATATTAGCTGGGACACCACCAAAGAGGGGCTGCCGCAGGGGCAGGTTACGCTGAGCGGACGTAACGTGAAGGTCACGCAAAGCGTGAACGATGCGCCGCTCCCGGTGGCGTTTGAAACGCTGAATCTGACCGCCGACCTGCACAATAACCGTGCCGAGCTGGGCTGGCTGATTCGCCTGACCAACAACGGGCAGTTTGACGGCCAGGTGCAGGTGACGGATCCGCAAGGACGCCGCAGTCTCGGCGGCAACGTCAACATCCGCAACTTCAATCTGGCGATGGTGAACCCCATTTTCTCGCGCGGTGAAAAAGCGGCAGGGGTGATCAACGCCAACCTACGTCTGGGCGGTGATGTGCAAAGCCCGCAACTGCTCGGACAGCTGCAGCTGAGCGGTCTGGATATCGACGGTAACTTTATGCCGTTTGACATGCAGCCAAGCCAGTTAGCCGTTAACTTCACCGGAACACGCTCAACGCTGGCGGGCGTGGTGCGTACGCAGCAGGGCGAAATTAACCTGAGCGGCGATGCCGACTGGAGTCAGATAGACAACTGGCGGGCGCGCGTTGCGGCTAAAGGCAGCAGGGTTCGTATTACCGTGCCGCCGATGGTCCGCCTGGACGTATCGCCGGACGTGGTCTTTGAAGCCACGCCGAGCCTGTTTACCCTCGATGGCAACGTGGATGTGCCGTGGGCGCGTATCGTGGTACACGACCTGCCGGAGAGCGCGGTAGGGGTTTCCAGCGATATGGTCATGCTTAACAACAATCTGCAACCGGAGAAACCGCAGACAGCAGGTATTCCGATCAACAGCAACCTGAACATCCATGTTGGTAACAACGTGCGTATTGACGCCTTTGGTTTGAAAGCGCGTCTGACGGGCGATCTGAAAGTGGTGCAGGATAAGCAGGGGCTGGGGCTGAACGGACAAATTAATATTCCGAGCGGGCGTTTCCATGCCTATGGTCAGGATCTGATTGTGCGTAAGGGTGAGCTGTTGTTCTCCGGCCCGCCGGATCAGCCGTTACTCAACATCGAAGCAATTCGTAACCCGGAAGCCACCGAAGACGACGTGATCGCCGGGGTTCGCGTCACGGGCTCCGCCGATGAACCGAAGGCGGAAATCTTCTCCGACCCGGCGATGTCGCAGCAAATGGCGCTTTCCTACCTGCTACGCGGACAAGGACTGGATAGCGAACAGAGCGACAGCGCGGCAATGACTTCAATGCTTATTGGTCTGGGGGTTGCACAAAGTGGTCAGGTTGTGGGTAAAATCGGGGAGACATTTGGCGTAAGCAATCTGGCACTGGACACACAAGGGGTGGGTGATTCATCTCAGGTGGTTGTCAGCGGATACGTACTGCCAGGTCTGCAGGTGAAATATGGTGTGGGTATATTTGACTCCTTAGCGACACTCACGCTACGTTATCGTCTGATGCCTAAGCTATATCTGGAAGCAGTGTCTGGCGTAGATCAGGCACTTGATTTGCTCTATCAGTTCGAGTTTTAGCAATGCGAATATTTGTCTACGGCAGTTTACGAACCAAACAAGGCAACAGCCACTGGATGACCAATGCCCTGTTGCTGGGAAATTTCAGTATCGACAACTACCAGTTGTATAGCCTGGGCCACTATCCAGGCGCCGTTCCAGGAGAGGGAACAGTACACGGGGAAGTTTATCGTATTGATAACGCCACGCTGGCAGAGCTTGACGCTCTGCGTACCCGCGGCGGTGAATACGCACGCCAGTTAATTCAAACGCCGTACGGAAGTGCATGGATGTACGTGTACCAACGTCCGGTTGATGGCTTAACGCTGATTGAAAGCGGTAACTGGTTAGACCGAGACCAGTACTGATATGAACACGCCACCCTCGGGTGGCGTTGTTTTATTCTGGATTTAAAACTCCACGCGCGCGCCGAGGTTATAGCGGCGTCCTTCCACCTGTGCGGATTCGTTCCACGCGGTTGTCAGTTTCGGATCCTCATCCAGCACGTTGTAGACCCCAGCCATCAGTTGCGTGTGCTTATTGAGCTGATAACGTAGGCCTACGTCCACCATCGTGTAGTCATCGTATTTATAGTTATTGCCGCTGTTGCGGTTACTGCTGCGATAATTCACCGTACTCCATACGTCCAGGCTTTGCGTTGCCGCCCAGTTCAGCGACAGATTCGCCATATGGCGCGGATAATCGTTGAGCGCGTAGCCTTTGTTAACGCCGCTTTTTTGTTCGCTGTGGTTCCAGGTGTAGTTAGCGTTGGCTTTTACATCGGCGGTAATCTGCCAGTCGGCATTCAGTTCTATACCGTATACATCCGCCTCGCTGACGTTGAAGTATTTACTGACGGAATCCGCGTTGTAGCCGTTGACGGAGCACTGGTTCGTCGACGTGGTTTCACAAATAGTTTGTTCAGCAATTTTGTCTTTGAACTGCGTATAGAAGACGGTGCTGTCGAGCGATAGCGCATCTCCCGTCCAGTAGAGGCCCAGTTCAGAGTTAACGCTTTGTTCAGGTTTCAGGTCGTCGTTACCAACGGTGAGGAAGGGATAAGGTACGGTTGAGCCGTAAGGGGTTACGAAGTTGCTGGACGTCGCGCGCAGCTCCGGTTTTTTATAGCCTGCGGAAACGCCGCCTTTCAGCGCCCAGTCATTGCTAAAGGCCCAGTTACCGTACATTTTCGGCGTAATATGTGTGCCAAAATTGTCATCCTGGTCCATCCTCGCTGACGTGGTCAGGATGAAATCGCCAATGCTCCAGCCGTCTTCAGCAAACAATGCCCAACCGTTACGGCTGATTTTGGTCACCGGGTCAGATCCGGGCAGCGTTTTGTTGGCCACATCAAAGCGGTCATTCAGCTCTTCGCGCGTGAAATTCGCCCCAACGGTCAGTTTATGGGTGTCGAGCGTGAAAGTGGTTTGCGAATTGGCGACGTAGTTCTCCATCTGCACATACTGCGGGGACTGTCCGTCATAAACGTACTTCGAACGGCCTTTTTCATAGTTTATGTAGTTGGTCGTCGCGATGGTGTCGTCTGCATACCAGCCGGTATGCGTCAGGGTGGCGGCGTTACGATCGAACAGCCATGACCACGGCGCACCGCGTTTCTGGGTACGGTTTTTTTCCTGCTCACCGGTGACCACGTTGAGATCGAACAGGTTATTCTCGCTGGCGGCCAGGCCCAATGTCATATCAACGGATTTACGATTGTGTTTGCCAAAATAGTTATTGCGATCGTCATCGCGACGGTCAAGCCAGTCGGCCGCCACGCTAAGGCCGAGAACATCGGGCACAATCGGCCCCATGGTAAACAAATTCATCTGGCTGGTATTACCTAAATACTGGTGTTCCTGCAGCCAGGTATTGGCAGCAATTGCCGTGGTCCACTCTTTTGCGCCGTACGGTTTTTTGGTAATGACGTTAACCACACCGCCGATGGCGTCTGAACCGTACAGCGAGGACATCGGCCCACGGATAACTTCGATACGCTCAATGGCCTCCATTGGCGGTAAGAAGTTGGCTTCAGTACCAATATCATGTCCGTAAGGGCGAGATTCACCGGTATTTTGTTTGACGCTGTTGACCATAAAAGCGGTATAGGACGGGTCCATGCCGCGGATCATAATGCTACCGGCATTCATGCCACTGCTGTTGGTGACCGAGACGCCGGGAAGGTTTTTAATGGCTTCACCGATGCTACGGTCCGGCTGAATATCCAGCGTGTTACGATCGATAACTGAAATAGTGGCCGGCGCTTCGCGTTTTTGCTGCGAGAATCCGGATGCGGTGATCACCATTTCATCTTCGCTAGTGCGTGAGGTCTCGGTGAGTTCTTCTGCCTGGGTGGGGAAAATAACACCGCCTGAGAATGCAACGATCCCTGTCAGCGTAATAAGTTGACGCGTTTTCATAATATAGACACCTGAAAAGTAAAAAATAAAAACATCACCTTGCAGCTCAAAAAAGCTGCAAGGTGCAGATAGTTTTTTAATTATTAATATTTAGAGAGATCGATTTTCAGCACGTAGTCGGGCTTCATACCTGTCATTTTTTCCGACTGTTTGACGCTGACGTACAGGGTGTTAGCATCTGCCGAGAGCGCCAGACTGTTAGGTAAGGCATTGGTTTCAATGCTTTGTTTTACCTGATAGGTCTTGCTGTTCACAATGCTGATGCGTTTAGCATTACGGTGGGTGATATAAACTTCCTGGCGTTTTTCGTTATATATCACTGCCAGCGAGTTAATAACCTTAATTGGTGCAATAACCTTACCGGTATTAAGATCAACAACCAGTACGTCCGCTAAATCCGGATCGGTCAGGAATGCGCGGTTATTTTTTGCATCCAGGGCAATATTCAGGAAAAAATGTTTTTTATCTGGCTCAATGGTAAAGCGATTAATAATTTGATGGTTGGTGGTATCCAGCGTAATAAGTTCGTTTCGGCCATTCACAACATACAGGCGGTTCTTATTTGCATCCACGGCCATGCCGGTCGGGTACTGGCCCATGTTCTCGAGGGTGGCGATTTTCTCGCGCTTTTGTGTGTCCACCACCCAGACTATGCCTTTTTCAGCCACGCCAGAAACGTACAGACGGTGGTGCTGTTTATCGAGCACCATTTCACGCGTATGAACAATATCTTTCGGGTTTTTGGCTTCGCTCAGTTGCAGTATCGCCAGCTCTTTACCGCTGCGGGTATCGACTAGCGTTACTGAACCTTCCAGCGTGTTGCCGACATACAGCACCTGGTTTTCTTCATCCAGCGCGGTGGCAAAGGCACGACGGCTGGTGTCGATGACTTCAGTCGTCGTGAGTTTCTCCAGATCGAGTTTATAGATAAGCCCGCTGGTTTTATCTTTATCAAACGACGGCGACGAGGCGACAAAAAGCACATTCTGCTGGCTATCAACCGCCAGTTCATACACGCCGTTACCGACATCGCGAGTCAGAAAATCTTTCTCAGGTAGCGTCTGCGCCACGCTGGACAGGCTGGTAAATAACAGCGCTGTGGCGAGTGCCACGCAGGAATAGCGTTTCAGGGACTTCACATTTTGGAGGTTCATTGACTTTTATTCACATTTATTTACATGCTGAGAATGATAATGAGATCTAATATCATTCGCAATTAAGATAAATGAAATGTGACTACCCATTCTGGTAGGTGTATATAACCATGCTTTATGTATGGGTGTTTGCAGCAAAAATCACGATAGCTCAGTTGACGTTACTGCAATTAGGTTATGTTAATCAATATATCTAATTATTCCTAAATTAATATTCTTCGTATTTATGGTTATAAAAAATATATTTAATTTGATCTGCCTGGCATAAATAATTTAACTCCATATGCAATGTTACTCAGGATTTAAGTTTACTAACATGGAGGATAGTAATGGAATGAGTAATATTGTTTATCTTAAAGTTATTGGTGAGCAACAAGGTGATATTTCTGATAAATGTGGGACGACTGATTCAGTTGGTAATCGGTGGCAACAGAACCATGTGGATGAAATATTTGTATTTTCTCTGGGGGCAGGGATAACGAATAGAGGCAAAGGTGCGAACCTACAGGGATTAACATTCAGCAAGCAAATAGATAAAAGTTCACCACTGCTAGCAAATGCAATTAATAACAACGAAAATCTTTTTTTAGAGTTTTGGTTTTATCGAATAAACAGATATGGTCAATGGGAGAAATATTATTATATTCAGCTCAGAGGTGCATCGATATCAAGTATTCAGATGAGAGTTATAAAAGACGAGATAGATACAGAAACAATATCTGTTGATTATGATTATATTCTCAGTAAACACCTGATAAGTAATACCGAGTTTAGCTATCTGGCTTTACCTGCGGACGACAATAAGCTGTTTGTTCCTGCGCCAAAACCCCAGACTCAAACCCTTAACAGTGCAGGTGTGGGCCGATTGCTGGCAGCGGGAGGTATTTATAACGGTAACATCGAGGGGTTCAGGGACACTGCAGAAAAACTGGGTGGTGATGCCGTCAAAGGCTACGATCAGATTCTTAATGAGAAAACGGTTAGCACTGCCATTATAGCGGCCTCAATTGCCGCAGCTTATGGGCTTGGGAGGATGGAGTTAGAATCGGAGATTCGGGTACTTCAGGAATTGGAGCATTTTGGTGCCAGAGGAATATCATCAGGGCGTCCTTTTAACCCCGATTTAGCTGGAGGACCTATTGAGAATTTAACCACGGATGGTGTCACTATCAACCATGATGGTATAGCTGTCGTAGAAAAGCATGTGTCGCGGTTCAAGCATGATCCTGCCAATGATGTGATGATTAAACGCTTGAAGGACATTGCTGATGGTAAAATCCTCCATGAACAAGTTGATTTGAATTACTATACTCATGAGTGTCGGGAGTTCCAGCGCTATTGCAATTTAGGTTGGGATACTGGCGAACCGGAAGGCTTTGAGGGATATGAGCTTTGGAATAATGCTCATACCGCTACTCTGGAAGAGTATAAGCTTAAAGCTTCAGACTTATATCACCCGGATGCGATACTAGATGATTAATGAAATTGAATTTAACGTACTGAAAGTCATGGCTGAAAAAGACAAAAACTGGAATTGTTATCTTCTTGATCGGGTACTTTCGGTAAGAGATATTCCAGGTTTTGGTAATGTAGTCCGAATTGTTAATAGCCTGGCTACTCAAGGTTTTGTAGAGATCATTGATATCGAAAATGCTACTCAACCCGATTATCGGGTTACTAATGAGGGGCGTGAGTATGTAAAAAAACATCATTCAGGAGAATAGGCGTAGAATGATTAATGCCAATCAGTTGCTTAACTGACTGGCTTTACACCCTAGTGTGGCGTTGTTTTATGTGATGTCAATCTGTCAATCTGTCGTCCTGGAGTATCAGGACGTATTTCTCTCTTTCTTCATCACATAAAAATGCCTATTCAATAAAGCATTAACAAATATAATCTATTATTTCACTCAAAAACATCATCGTGGGTTATTGTAAGGAAATATGATGTCGTTAGCAGAAATAATTTTATTTCAGTTGCATTCTCATTCTGAAAAAATAATTATCCTGGTAAGGATAGTAATGGAATGAGTAATATTGTTTATCTCAAGCTGATTGGTGAGCAACAAGGTGATATTTCTGATAGATGTGGGACGACTGATTCAGTTGGTAATCGGTGGCAACAGAACCATGTGGATGAAATATTTGTATTTTCTCTGGGGGCAGGGATAACGAATAGAGGCAAAGGTGCGAACCTACAGGGATTAACATTCAGCAAGCAAATAGATAAAAGTTCACCACTGCTAGCAAATGCAATTAATAACAACGAAAATCTTTTTTTAGAGTTTTGGTTTTATCGAATAAACAGATATGGTCAATGGGAGAAATATTATTATATTCAGCTCAGAGGTGCATCGATATCAAGTATTCAGATGAGAGTTATAAAAGACGAGATAGATACAGAAACAATATCTGTTGATTATGATTATATTCTCAGTAAACACCTGATAAGTAATACCGAGTTTAGCTATCTGGCTTTACCTATGGACGACAATAAGCTGTTTGTTCCTGCGCCAAAACCCCAGACTCAAACCCTTAACAGCGCTAGCGTAGGGCGACTGCTGGCAGCGGGAGGTATATATAACGGCAATATCGAGGGGTTCCATCAGACCGCGCAGCAGCTTGGCGGCGATGCGCCAGCGGGTTACGATCAGATAATGGATAACAAAGGTTTAATTATTGCAGGAGCTTCTGTTGCTGCGGGTCTTGGCCTCGGTCGCTTGGGACCAATGAATGAGCTTTCCGAGCTAAAAAACCTTCATGTTTTAGGCAAAGTTGAAGGTGAGTATTCAGCAATAGCACCGGGTCCTCTCAGTGACCGATTTGCAGAAACGTTCTCCGGTGGGGTTTATAAAGAGATCACGCTATCTAGCGATACGGTGTTTTATCGCGGAGGACAGAACGGTACTGATCTTGGTCGATTTTTTAGCTACGAAAAGCCGCAGGGAGTTCTCCAGGCTCGTATTGATAAAGCAATACTCCCGGAATGGCCTGATGGCAGCAAATCCATTATTGATAGTTATTACGAGACAAAAATACCATCTGGAACAAAAGTTTATGTTGGTGAAGTGGGCTACCAAGCAGACATATACTCTGGCGGGACTGAGCAGGTTGTTATTCCCGCACCATGGGAGATTCCGGGCGTAGAAACATTGAACTTCGGTGGATTGAAATGAGAACAAAAATTAAAGAGTTATTGGTACAAATCACTTCATTACTTTTGGAGAACAACCAAAACGGCTGGGCCGAAAAGTTTGATTGTTTTAGCCAAAAACTCGATACCGATTATGACAACACCCTAATGGAGATCAAACTTACGTTTGGAGGCGCAGGCTCATTTAACGATGTAGTCTTACACAAAGATGGAAAAATTCTTATAAGCGAAAACAGGGAATTGAGTAACCTTCAGGATCAACTCTACGATGCTTTGAAAAAAGAAATGATCACCCACTAAAGCTAAACCGATAACACATATTTACCATAACGCCCGTTACGGGCAGCGAATGGCCGTAGACATGCCGATATTAGGTGCTAACGGTGAGACTGTGATAGTGCGCAGCGGTTGGATATATGAACATGATGCCATCGTTCCGCGCATGACGACGATTTTTGTTAAGTGAGATACAGGCTATGAGAAGAGCTTGAAGTGGTTGTATTAGCAGAAGATTTGCCGGATGAAGGGCGAACTACTGCGATGACTGATATTTTACCTGAGCAGGTAATGGATTATGTCCCGCCTTAAGGGTAAGAATATCTATGGTTATACTCACCCTGATGGTGATATCGATTTGTACTTGGATGCTTTTACAGATATTGAGCCATTAATAAAAACGTTAGGGCATGAAAGAACGCATACCATGCAAATCTATCATGGATGAAGCACTTACCAAAAGATGACGGTAGTTATACTTCATTTGACTGCCCAGTATTTGGTGAAAATGGCCTTTCTTATCAATACATTGGTTTCGATAATAGTGATATTGGCTGGAAGGTTATTTGGTGTGAAACCTGTCATTCAGGAGTATAGGTTTCGAGAACCAAAATACCTGAAAGGGCTAGTAGGTTAATAGATGTTCAAGAACATTTCTTTGAAACGAAGCCTGAACTGAAGCTAATTGTTTGAATAGTATCAATAAAAGCCCCTCGTAAAGTGAGGGGCTTCAATAGGTTATGCTGACCTTAGAAAGCCAACTTACTTTTTCGCGCGCTCGAAAGAAGCAACGATTTCAGCTTTAGCGGCTTCAGCGTTGTCCCAACCGTCAACTTTTACCCATTTGCCCGCTTCGAGATCTTTGTAGTGTTCGAAGAAGTGGGTGATCTGCGCTTTCAGCAGTTCCGGCAGGTCGGTCACATCTTTGATGTGATCGTATTCTTTGCTCAGCTTAGTGTGCGGAACCGCAACCAGTTTCGCATCTTCACCGGATTCGTCAGTCATTTTCAGCACGCCAACCGGACGGCAGCGGATCACTGAACCTGGCTCCAGCGGGTACGGAGTCGGGACAAGAACGTCTACCGGGTCACCGTCCAGAGACAGGGTGTGGTTGATGTAACCGTAGTTGCACGGATAGAACATCGCGGTGGACATGAAGCGGTCAACGAACAGGGCGCCGCTCTCTTTGTCAACTTCGTATTTGATCGGATCTGCATTCGCAGGGATCTCGATAACAACGTAGATATCTTCCGGCAGGTCTTTACCGGCAGGGACGTTGAGTAAGCTCATGTCTGTTTCCTTTAAATAAGCTATGGCAAACAAGTGGCGGGTATTATAGCCAACTCGCGCTGAATGTCTCCGCTTGTTTTCGCTTTCTCTGCGCTCATTTTCTTCTTTTTACCCCTCTCTCGTGACAGAAAAATCCATATCTTCAGCCGCATTTTTCATAGCGAGATGAAAGCGATTACAAAGTTGTGATTAACGTTTTATTTACTTTTTTGAAGTGTGATGTAACGCAATTCGTTACATGCTCAATTGTCTATAGTTTTTTCGCGACGGTTTATTAACCAACAATAATCACCCTACGAGGACGCACTTATGTGGAAGCGCTTACTTTTAGTCACAGCAGTTTCGGCAGCCATGTCGTCTATGGCAATGGCAGCCCCTTTAACCGTAGGATTTTCGCAAGTTGGCTCTGAATCCGGCTGGCGCGCCGCAGAAACCAACGTTGCGAAAAGCGAGGCTGAAAAGCGTGGTATTACGCTGAAAATCGCTGACGGCCAGCAAAAGCAGGAAAACCAGATTAAAGCAGTTCGCTCATTTGTTGCGCAGGGCGTTGACGCCATCTTTATTGCGCCGGTCGTGGCAACGGGTTGGGAACCGGTTTTAAAAGAAGCTAAAGATGCCGACATTCCGGTCTTTTTGCTCGATCGTTCCATCGATGTAAAAGACAAATCTCTCTATATGACCACGGTCACCGCCGACAACGTGCTGGAAGGTAAATTGATCGGCGACTGGTTGATTAAACAAGTGAACGGCAAGCCGTGTAACGTCGTTGAGCTGCAAGGGACTGTCGGGGCCAGCGTGGCCATCGATCGTAAAAAAGGGTTTGCTGAAGCCATCGCCAGCGCACCAAACATTAAGATTATCCGCTCACAGTCCGGCGACTTCACCCGCAGTAAAGGGAAAGAAGTGATGGAGAGCTTTATCAAAGCGGAAAACAATGGCAAGAACATCTGCATGGTTTACGCCCACAACGATGACATGGTGATCGGGGCAATCCAGGCGATTAAAGAAGCAGGCCTGAAACCCGGCAAAGATATTCTGACCGGTTCCATCGACGGTGTACCGGATATCTACAAAGCAATGATTGACGGTGAAGCCAACGCCAGCGTCGAGCTGACGCCGAATATGGCAGGCCCGGCATTCGACGCGCTGGAGAAATTCAAAAAAGACGGCACGATGCCTGAAAAGCTGACCATTACCAAGTCGATCCTCTATCTGCCGGATACGGCGAAAGAAGAGTTAGAGAAGAAGAAAAACATGGGCTACTAGTTTTGCTGCCGGTCTTCCGTAGGCCTGATGGCGTTGCGCTTATCAGGCCGACGAAAAGGCCGTGATTTCGTACCGGAGGAATGCCATGACCACCGACCCCCATCAGGAAATCCTCCGCACCGAAGGATTAAGCAAATTCTTTCCCGGCGTCAAAGCGCTGGATAACGTGGATTTCAGCTTGCGTCGCGGTGAGATTATGGCGCTGCTGGGAGAAAACGGAGCCGGTAAATCGACGCTCATCAAAGCGCTGACCGGCGTTTACCATGCCGATCGCGGCACGATCTGGCTCGAAGGCCAGCCTATCTCCCCCAAAAATACTGCCCATGCCCAGCAGTTGGGGATCGGTACCGTGTATCAGGAAGTGAACCTGCTGCCCAATATGTCGGTAGCGGATAACTTGTTTATTGGCCGTGAACCGCGGCGTTTTGGCCTGCTGCTGCGCAAGCAGATGGAAAAACGCGCGACGGAGTTGATGGCGTCATACGGTTTTTCCCTCGACGTGCGCGAGCCACTGAACCGCTTTTCCGTGGCGATGCAGCAGATCGTCGCCATCTGTCGGGCGATCGATCTCTCCGCGAAAGTGCTGATCCTCGATGAGCCCACCGCCAGTCTTGATACCCAGGAGGTAGAAATGCTGTTCGGCCTGATGCGGCATCTGCGCGATCGGGGCGTCAGTCTGATCTTCGTTACCCACTTCCTCGATCAGGTCTATCAGGTCAGCGATCGCATCACCGTCCTGCGTAACGGCGGCTTCGTTGGCTGCCGTGAAACCCGCGAACTGCCACAGATCGAACTGGTCAAAATGATGCTGGGTCGCGAACTGGATACCCATGCGCTACAGCGTGCGGGCCGTACGTTGCTGAGTGATAAACCAGTGGCGGCCTTTAGCGACTTTGGCAAGAAAGGCACCATCGCGCCGTTTGATCTACAGGTGCGTCCTGGTGAGATCGTCGGTCTCGCTGGACTGCTGGGATCCGGGCGAACGGAAACGGCGGAGGTGATCTTCGGTATTAAACCCGCCGACAGCGGCAGTGCGCTGATCAAAGGCAAAGCGCAGACCTTGCGATCGCCGCATCAGGCTTCGTGTCTGGGGATCGGCTTCTGTCCGGAGGATCGCAAAACGGATGGCATTATCGCCGCCGCCTCGGTGCGGGAAAACATCATTCTGGCATTACAGGCGCAGCGTGGCTGGCTGCGGCCTATTCCGCGGAAAGAACAAAATGAGATTGCCGAGCGTTTTATCCGCCAGCTCGGAATTCGCACCCCCAACGCTGAACAGCCGATCGAATTCCTCTCTGGCGGCAATCAGCAAAAAGTATTGCTCTCGCGCTGGTTACTGACCAAACCGCAGTTCCTGATCCTCGATGAACCCACGCGTGGGATCGACGTCGGCGCGCATGCCGAGATCATCCGCCTGATCGAAACGCTGTGCGCGGATGGTCTGGCGCTGCTGGTGATTTCATCCGAACTGGAAGAGTTAGTGGGCTATGCCGATCGGGTCATTATTATGCGCGATCGCAAACAGGTGGCCGAGATCCCGCTGGCTGAACTGTCCGTGCCGGCGATCATGAACGCCATTGCGGCCTAAGGAGACTATGGTGATGCCTCAATCTCTCCCTCAATCCACTCCGCCGCAACGGCGATTCCGCTGGCCAAAGGGCATGCCACAACTGGTGGCGCTACTGCTGGTGCTGCTGGTGGATAGCCTGGTCGCGCCGCACTTTTATCAGGTGATTTTGCAAGATGGTCGGCTGTTCGGTAGCCCGATTGATATTCTCAACCGTGCCGCCCCCGTGGCGCTGTTAGCGATTGGCATGACGCTGGTGATTGCCACCGGCGGCATCGACCTTTCCGTAGGCGCCGTCATGGCCATTGCCGGTGCCACCACCGCGGCGATGACGGTGGCCGGGCACAGTTTGCCGGTGGTGCTGCTTGCCGCCTTAGGCTCCGGCATTCTGGCAGGGTTATGGAACGGGATTCTGGTGGCAATCCTCAAAATCCAACCGTTCGTTGCCACGCTAATCCTGATGGTGGCCGGGCGCGGAGTGGCGCAGCTTATCACCTCCGGGCAAATCGTCACCTTCAATTCGCCCGAACTGTCGTGGTTTGGCAGCGGCTCGCTCTTACTGTTCCCCACGCCAGTGATCATTGCCCTGCTAACGCTGGTGGTGTTCTGGCTACTGACGCGTAAAACGGCGCTGGGGATGTTTATTGAAGCGGTAGGCATCAACATTCGTGCGGCAAAAAACGCCGGGGTGAACACGCGCATTATCGTGATGCTCACCTATGTGCTGAGCGGTCTGTGTGCGGCTATCGCCGGCATTATCGTCACGGCGGATATCCGCGGGGCAGATGCCAATAACGCCGGATTGTGGCTGGAACTGGATGCCATCCTGGCGGTAGTTATTGGCGGCGGCTCGCTGATGGGCGGGCGCTTTAATCTGCTGCTGTCGGTGGTCGGGGCATTGATTATTCAGGGCATGAACACCGGGATTTTACTGTCGGGCTTCCCGCCAGAACTAAATCAAGTGGTCAAAGCCGTGGTGGTGTTGTGTGTGCTGGTCGTGCAATCACAACGCTTTATCAGCCTGATAAAAGGAGTGCGTGGTCATGATAAAACGTAATTTACCGCTGATGATCACCCTCGGCGTGTTTGTGCTGGGTTACCTCTACTGCCTGACACAGTTTCCGGCTTTTGCTTCAACCAGAGTTATCTGCAATATCCTGACCGATAACGCTTTTCTGGGCATCATCGCCGTGGGCATGACTTTCGTGATTCTCTCTGGCGGGATCGACCTGTCCGTTGGCTCGGTGATCGCGTTTACCGGCGTATTTCTGGCGAAGGCCATTGGCTACTGGGGTATATCTCCGCTGCTGGCGTTTCCCCTGATTCTGCTGATGGGCTGCGCGTTTGGCGCGTTTATGGGGTTACTGATTGATGCGCTGAAGATCCCGGCATTCATTATTACCCTGGCGGGAATGTTCTTCCTGCGCGGCGTCAGCTATCTGGTGTCTGAAGAGTCGATCCCAATTAACCATCCGGTTTATGACATGCTCTCAAGCCTGGCATGGAAAATTCCCGGCGGCGGTCGCCTGAGTGCAATGGGATTGCTGATGCTGGCGGTAGTCGTCATTGGCATATTCCTGGCGCACCGTACGCGCTTTGGTAATCAGGTTTACGCGATTGGCGGCAACGCCACCTCTGCCAACCTGATGGGGATCTCAACCCGCAGCACGACCATCCGTATCTATATGCTGTCGACCGGGCTTGCGACGCTTGCTGGCATTGTCTTTTCAATTTACACCCAGGCGGGTTATGCGCTGGCGGGCGTCGGCGTTGAACTGGATGCGATTGCCTCAGTCGTGATTGGCGGAACCCTGTTGAGCGGCGGGGTTGGTACGGTGTTAGGAACGTTGTTTGGTGTCGCCATTCAGGGGTTGATCCAGACCTACATTAATTTTGATGGCACATTAAGTTCCTGGTGGACGAAGATCGCGATTGGCATTTTATTGTTTATTTTTATTGCCTTACAGCGCGGCCTGACGGTACTTTGGGAAAATCGTCAAAGCTCGCCAGTAACCAGAGTGGGGATGGCGGCAACACCAAAGTAACATCCTGATTTTTCACTAAACATTTAAATACCTAAACTTTTTCCGGTTGTAGTCGATAGGTTCTGTACAGGTCTGTTTTAACCCTACAACCGGAAATATAACGATGCCAAAATCCCTTTCAATTCGATCAAGTTTGTTGGTGTTATTGTCTCTGCTGACGTTCCTTCTGTTGCTGACCGGCGGTATGGGGCTGTATGCCTCTACCCGTATCATTACTTCGTTGATTTACCACGGTATTATGAGTGCCTCGATGTTGGCTGCCCTCGCGTTGCTGGCGGTGATTTGGTTCATGTTGCGAAATAAGTTTCTCAAGCCGCTGGATAATATGGTTGAGCAACTGGAACGCCTGGCGACGGGGGATTTGTCGCCGGTTACCGCGCTGTCGGCCAGCGCCGAATTCAACTGTCTGAACGCGGCAATGGATGAAATGCGCCATGCGCTGGGCGACTCGGTACAGCGTGTCCGCGATGCCAGTTTACAAATTGATATTGGTAGCCGTGAGCTGACGGCCGGGAACCAGCATCTGGCGCAACGTACTGAATCGACAGCCACTTCGCTGGAGCAGACCGCCGCCAGTATGGAAGAACTCACGGCGACCGTGAAACAGAATGCGCAGAACGCGGAACAGGCACACCAGTTGGCAAAATCGGTGTCGGATACCGCCGATCGCGGCAGTGAGATGGTGTGCTATGTGATTGAGAAAATGCGCGATATTTCCGGCAGTTCCAGCCGAATCGCCGACATCCTCAGCGTAATCGACGGTATTGCTTTCCAGACCAATATCCTTGCGCTCAATGCTTCTGTTGAAGCGGCGCGTGCCGGTGAGCAAGGGCGGGGCTTTGCGGTCGTTGCAGGTGAAGTGCGTAATCTGGCCAGCCGCAGCGCTGAGGCGGCAAAAGAGATCCGCACGTTAATCAGCGATTCACACACCCACGTGGGAGAAGGCAGTGAGCTGGCGCAGCAGGCGGGCGAAACCATGGATGAGATTGCCAATGAAGTGATGCGCATGACCAAACTGATGCGTGAAATTGCCAGCGCGTCGCAGGAACAGAGTCGCGGTATTGAGCAGGTGAATATCGCGGTGATTCAGATGGATGAAACGGCGCAGCAAAATGCGGCGCTGGTACAGCAATCTTCAGCGGCTACCCGCTCGCTGGAAGAGCAGTCACATGCGCTGCTCGAAGCAATGGCGGCGTTTAAAGTACAAACGGCGTAGGGGATAAATTTGCCGGATGATGGCGTTAACACGTCTCATCCGGCAAAGCGTATTACGCGTCCGGGAATTCGCGGATAAAGCGTTCTACATCTTCAACCATATGGTCGTTACCTACGAAGAAGGAGCGACGCTGGTGCAGGCTTTCCGGGGTGATATCCAGAATGCGATCCTTACCATCGCTCGCTTTGCCGCCCGCCTGCTCGGCCAGGAAGGCCATCGGATTGCATTCGTACAGCAGACGCAGCTTCCCTTGCGGGTGGCTGGCGGTGCTTGGGTACAGGTAGATCCCGCCTTTGAGCAGATTACGATGGAAATCCGCAACCAGAGAGCCAATGTAGCGCGAGGTGTACGGGCGCTGAGTTGACTTATCTTCTTCCTGGCAGAATTTAATGTACTTCTTCACGCCGTTCGGGAATTTAATATAGTTGCCTTCGTTAATGGAGTACGTGCTGCCTTTCGCTGGGAAGCGCATACGTTCCTGGCTGAGGCAGAATACGCCCAGAGAAGGATCGTAGGTGAAGGCGTGTACGCCACAGCCGGTGGTATACACCAGCATGGTGGAAGAACCATAAACAACGTAGCCCGCAGCAACCTGCTTGTTGCCTGGTTGCAGGAAATCCTCTTCCGTGACCGGCGTGCCGACTGGGGTTACGCGGCGATAAATAGAGAAAATCGTACCGACAGAGACGTTAACATCGATGTTGGATGAGCCATCCAGAGGATCCATCAGCACAACATATTTTGCGTGTTCACAGCCTTCAAAGACGACGATTTCATCTTCTTCTTCCGAGGCAATGCCCGCCACAATGTCGCGCGCCTTCAGTGCAGCTTTCAGTTTTTCGTTCGCGAACAGATCGAGTTTTTGCTGAACCTCTCCCTGCACGTTCTCAGCACCGCTGGCACCCAGGATATCGACCAGACCGGCCTTGTTGATATCGCGGTGGATGATCTTGGCGCCCAGCTTTATTGCCGACAACAAAGCAGTGAGTTCACCGGTAGCATGAGAAAACTCGTGCTGCTTTTCGACAATAAATTCACCTAACGTTTTCATAACACTTTCCCTGCAATTTATGTGGAGTAAAGCGACCGCAACAATATTAACAAATATTTCCATTGCCGCGCTTAGGTGAATCGCGCCAGCAAACTACGGAATATCCTGAAATGCGTTTCTCACTTGCCGGACATGTGCGTAAAATGGCCCCCAGATTAAAAAAGGATAGTGACGTATGCGCATTCATATTTTGGGAATTTGTGGCACTTTCATGGGCGGTCTGGCGATGCTGGCGCGCTCACTCGGTCATGAAGTAACCGGTTCGGACGCCAATGTGTATCCGCCGATGAGTACCTTACTTGAGAAGCAAGGCATTGATCTGATTCAGGGTTACGATGCCAGCCAGCTCGATCCGCAGCCGGACCTGGTGATCATTGGCAATGCCATGACCAGGGGTAATCCGTGTGTGGAAGCGGTGCTGGAAAAGAACATTCCGTACATGTCCGGCCCGCAGTGGCTGCATGACTTTGTATTGCGCGATCGTTGGGTACTGGCGGTTGCGGGGACGCACGGCAAAACCACCACCGCCGGAATGGCGACCTGGATCCTCGAAGCCTGCGGCTATAAGCCTGGCTTTGTTATCGGCGGCGTACCGGGTAACTTTGAGGTTTCCGCGCGTCTGGGTGAGAGCGACTTCTTCGTTATTGAAGCGGATGAGTACGATTGCGCCTTCTTCGATAAGCGTTCTAAATTCGTACATTACTGCCCGCGTACGCTGATCCTCAACAACCTTGAGTTCGATCACGCGGATATCTTTGACGATCTGAAAGCGATCCAGAAACAGTTCCACCACCTGGTGCGTATCGTGCCGGGCCAGGGACGCATTATCTACCCGGAAAACGACATCAATCTGAAACAGACGATGGCGATGGGCTGCTGGAGCGAACAAGAGCTGGTTGGTGAACAAGGTCACTGGCAGGCGAAAAAGCTGACCACTGATGCATCCGAATGGGAAGTGTGGCTGGACGGTGAAAATGTTGGCGTGGTGAAGTGGGGCCTGGTAGGCGAACACAACATGCACAACGGTCTGATGGCGATTGCTGCCGCGCGCCATGTTGGCGTCGTGCCTGCGGATGCAGCCAATGCGCTGGGCTCGTTTATCAACGCCCGTCGTCGTCTTGAGCTGCGCGGCGAAGCCAATGGCGTGACGGTGTATGACGATTTCGCCCATCACCCAACGGCCATTCTGGCAACGCTTGCGGCGCTGCGCGGTAAAGTAGGTGGCACGGCGCGCATCATCGCGGTGCTGGAACCACGCTCGAACACCATGAAAATGGGCCTGTGCAAAGATGACCTGGCGCCGTCGTTAGGGCGTGCGGACGAAGTGTTCCTGCTGCAACCCCCGCATATTCCGTGGCAGGTAGCAGAAGTCGCTGAAGCCTGCGTTCAGCCTGCGCACTGGAGCGGCGATGTGGATGCGCTGGCAGATATGGTGGTGAAAACTGCACAGCCTGGCGATCACATCCTGGTGATGAGTAACGGCGGGTTTGGTGGCATCCATCAAAAACTGCTGGATGGCCTGGCGAAGAAAGCCCAGGCAGAAGAAGAGTAAAAAAATGCCCGGTGGCGCTACGCTTACCGGGCCTACGAACCGTTGTGGGCCGGATAAGGTGTTTACACCGTTATCCGGCACTTTCTCAGGAGCACGATCTCCGTTGCCATCCGGCCTTCTGGTTACGCCATACTTCTCAACGGAATGGGAAGCCTCCATATGGAAATTTATAACTCAGATCGCAGAAATTAATTTCTAAATCATAAAATCTATTTCCGCTTTTCCCTTGCTAATATCCCCTCGAGAGCCAATGTGGCGCAAGTGCCACATAATAAAAGGTGCGCTCCATGCGAAAAAATTTAACCAATAATGAACTGCGAGTTTATAAATTCTGTCAGGAGAACCCTGCTGATGTTTATAAAATGAAAATTCATGAACTGGCAGATCGCGTTTATACTACCGCGCCATCTATTTCTAAGTTGGTAAAGAAATTAGGCTTTAATAATTTCCAGGAGTTTAAGGTCAACATTCGGGACGTATTCTCCAGAACGCAAAACTCGCAGCACCATAACGCGTTTGTTAGCGAATATATACAAGAAATGCAGGATGCTTTAACCAGAGTGTCTGAGAATAAAGTCAAAGTCTTTTGTGATTTTTTGTCCGACTGCAATACGATTATTACCTGGGGATACGGTACATCAGATAGCGTGGCGAACTATGTTAGCTATAATTTGATGGTGCTGGGCTTTAATATCCTCAATGAAACAGACTACACCAACTGTAATGTCCGCAGCCGCTTTCTGACCGCTAACGATTGTATGCTGATTGTTTCCAACAGCGGTGAGTCAGAAATGCTGGAAGAGATAATTTTTAATGCCAGAAAAAACGGCATCAAGGTGGCCGCGATTACCAGCCGGGAAAACTCTACGCTGGCGCTTAAGGCCGATGCAGTCTTGATCTACAAAAACGCCATTATTAAAGATACTGCTTTCGAAAATATAAGCTATCCGATACAGATAGCCATCGTAGATATTATGCTTTTCCATTTATCCAATGTCAGAAAAGTGTCGTTGAAATTTAATTCAAAAGTAGAAGACTAATGAAAAAACTAAAACTAGTGGTGATTGGCGCGGGTAGCAGCTATACGCCAGAACTGATTGAAGGGGTAATTAAAAACTACCACCAGCTTCCCATCTCTTACATCGCTTTTGTCGACGTTGAAATGGGTAAAGAGAAAATGAACATCATTTTCGATCTCACCAAAAGAATGCTTGCCAAAGCAAATTTACCAATTGATGTCATCCAAACTTTTGACCGCAAAACAGCGCTGCTGGGTGCCGACTTCGTGGTGACTCAACTGCGCGTCGGTGGTATCGATGCCCGAATCGTTGATGAAAAACTGCCGAAGTCATACGGTTTTATTGGCCAGGAAACCAACGGCGCGGGCGGGATGTTCAAAGCTCTACGCACCATTCCGGTCATCATTGAAATAGCGAATGAAATGAAGGCGATTTGTCCAAACGCCTGGCTGATTAACTTCACCAATCCAGCTTCCATGGTGACAGAAGCGGTACTCAAATACAGCCACAACAATCGGGTCATCGGCCTGTGCAATGGTCCTGTCAATATGACCCATCAGGTGGCCGGGCTGCTGAATGCCAACGTAGAGGATTTATACGTCGAGTTCAAAGGCTCCAACCATATGAACTTTATTACCAAAATTTTGCATAACGGCGTCGACCGTACCCGCGAAGCCATCGAGATAATCAACGCCGCCGACGTTGATGCACTGAGCTTTAAAAACATCAGCAATGAGCAGTTTAATAAAGAGCTGCTGGCCGCCACCAATCTGATCCCCTCTTCCTATTTAAAATACTACCTCAAGACGACTGAAATGCTGGCCGAGCAGGAAGCAGCCGAGCAATCACGGGGTGAGATCGTCAAAAATATCGAAGCCGAACTGTTTAAAAAATACAGCGACGTTACGCTTCAGGATAAGCCTAAAGAGCTGGAAGCCCGCGGCGGTGCGCTTTATTCCACCGCCGCGCTGAACGTTATTCGCGCTATTTACCTCGACGATAAGAGCATTCAAACCGTCAACGTTCGTAACGGCGGTGCTATCACTAATTTACCGGAAGAGGCAGTAGTTGAAGTGAACTGTGTGCTTACCCGTAATGGCCCGATTCCGATATGTACTGGCGAGATCCCATCTCCTGCGAAAGGGATTGTTTCCATGATGAAAGACTATGAAGCGCAGATCGTCAAAGCCGCCGCCACCGGCGATTATCAAGCGCTTATTTCTGGCTTTATTTTCAACCCATTATGCTCAAGCGATACTTCGGGTGTGGCGTTAGTCAAAGAGATGCTGCTGGCCAATAAAAAGTATCTTCCTTTATTCGCCAAAAAGATTGAATCACTTTAATAGCGAGAAGAAACGGATGAAATGTACAACGTTTGATACCAATGCCGCGCTGGCTGAACAGGTCGTTAGTGAGCTATCCGCGCTCAAACCACATTCTCGCGTGCTGATCCCCTCCGGTAGCACGCCTCACTGGATTTACGAAGCACTGGCAGCGACACCGTTTGCCGAACGCCTTACCTTCTTTGCGCTGGATGAGTGGGTCAACGTGCCCAGCGAATCAGATGGCAGCTGCCTGAACATGATTAATCAGGACTTTGTGCACAAATGTGCCTATCCGGTGCGGTTAGTCCATTTCAATCCGTTTGCCTCTACGGCACAAAATATTGCCCATTACCAAACCGCGCTCAACGGTGAAGAGTTTGACTATGTAATTCTGGGCGTGGGAATGAACGGGCATATCGGCTTAAACGAGCCGGGCGTGCCGTTTGATGAGGATTATCTACAAACTCAACTGGATGACGTAACAATTAAGGTCGCCAGCCATAAATACTTCTCCGGAGATGTCACCCTCACCGAGGGTATTACCGTCGGGCTGAATAAAATCATCAAAGCTGGAAAGGTGATTGTCATCATCAACCACGATACGAAAAAAGATATTTATCAGGAGATTGTTAACGGCGATGCGCACCACACTCAGGTTCCTGCCATCTATATCAAGCAGTTCCCGCAGGTTAATTATTACGTGACAAAAAACCTTATAGGGTAAGCGGGCATGAGCATAACCTCTCTACTCGAACAAAAGATGTTGCCACTGGCCGAGAAAATCTCGTCAAACATCTACCTGACCGCACTAAAAAATGCGTTTATTGCCCTGATTCCCTTTTTGATTGTCGGTTCATTTTTCGTATTGTTAACCAACTTTCCTGTTAACGGCTATCACGAGTTTATGAGTTCGCTGTTAGGGGAAGGCGTGCTGGATAAGCTCAATTACGGGATTAACGCCAGCTACGGATTAATGACGCTGCTGGTGATTATCACCTTCTCAAAGGAGTTAGTTGATAAGCTTAATCTCAGCCAAAGTTCCGCTATTTTACCGGTGGCGATCTTCTTCTTAATGTCGCCTGGTCATATTACGACAGGATCGGGAGAAATCGTCGCCGATGCTTACGCGCTGCTCGACTTTAGCTCTGAATCGATGTTCTTAGGGATTATCGTCACTGTGGTCACCATCAAGGTGGTTCAGTTTCTGGAATACAGGGCTTTCACCATCAAGATGCCTGCGAGTGTCCCGCCAGAGATTGCCAGGTCGTTTAAATCGCTGGTACCTATCTTCTTAGTGCTACTGTTCTGGATTATCGTCAAGGTGCTGTTTGAGAACACGCCTTTTGGTACGCCGGGGAAATTTATCAGCGTCATGCTGCAACAGCCGTTGCTGTATCTGGGGAATTCCCTCTTATCGCAACTGATTGCTGAGATGATGATCAGTTTCTTCTGGTTCTTTGGGATCCATGGCGACTCTATCATGACATCCGTAATGGGGCCTATCTGGCAAACGCTCAGTGCGCAGAACCTGGCGCAAACTCAGGCCGGGCTGGTAGCGACCAACATCATTACTCAGCAGTTCAGGGATGTCTATTTGATTGCCGGCGGTACGGGCTTTACCGGAGCGCTGTTGATTAGCATCTTTATGGTTGCCAAAAGTACGCGATTAAAGCAGCTCTCACGGCTGGCGGCACCGGCGGCAATTTTTAACATTAATGAGCCGGTTATTTTTGGTTTGCCAATCGTGCTTAATCCGCTGATGCTTATCCCGTTTATCATTACTCCAATGGTGCTGTGTACGGTTACTTATGTGGTTATCGCACTCGGCTGGGTTCCCCCCACCTCTGGTATCTCCATTCCCTGGACAACGCCGATCTTTATTTCTGGTTTCCTCACCACCGGGATTTCAGGCATTGTGTTACAGGCCGTGAATCTGGTTATCGCCACCGCGATTTATACACCGTTCGTGAAGATTTTAGATAAGCAGTATCTGCATGAAGAGAGTCAGTCAGAGAACGCTATGGGCGAAATGCAGCCCCAGCAGTAAGGGCACAGAATCCAGGCCGGATGAAGTATTTACATCATCCGGCACTTTCTGCAGACGAAGAGATTAGATTTCGTTTTCCGCCAGTTCACGCAGATACTGGAAAATCTGACGTGCTGATTTCGGCGGCTTGTTGCCTTCTTGCTCTTTCTTCGCATTGCGAACCAGAGAACGAAGCTGCTGGCGATCGGCGTTTGGCCACAGGTTCAGCACTTCCGCTACCGCATCATCACCTTCGGCGATCAGGCGATCGCGCAGTTGCTCAAGCTTGTGAAACAGTACAACCTGTTGGTTGTGACGGTTTTTCAGCTTGTCCAGCGCCTGACGGATAGGATCAACATCGCGCTGGCGCAACATTTTGCCAATCAGCTGCAGCTGGCGGCGGCGACCTTCCATCTTAATACGCTGGGCCAACTCAATCGCGGCACGTAAATCCGCGTCGAGCGGGATTTTATCCAGCGCGTTTTTCCCCAGTTTTACCAGTTCCACACCCAGGTGTTTTAACTCCTCGGCGTCACGTTTTATTTCACTTTTACTGACCCAGATAATTTCATCGTCTTCGTCTTCGATGTCATCACCGGGAACGTCGTCGAGCCAGTCTTCGGGCTGCTTAGTCATGTCAGGCTCCTTAAAAAAAGAGGCTAATGTTACCAGTTAAGATGCGCACTGAAAAACGGTTCTCTGTTAGACTTCAGAGAAACTCTCTCTACATTATGGCATTTGCGATGAAAGTAATCTCACAAGTTGAAGCGCAGCGTAAGATTCTGGAAGAAGCGGTCTCGACGGCACTGGAATTAGCGTCAGGTAAGTCGGATGGCGCGGAAGTCGCTGTGAGCAAGACCACGGGTATTAGCGTCAGCACCCGTTATGGTGAAGTGGAGAACGTAGAATTCAATAGCGATGGCGCGCTGGGGATTACGGTTTATCACCAAAACCGTAAGGGCAGCGCATCGTCCACCGATTTAAGCCCGCAGGCGATTGCACGTACCGTGCAGGCCGCGCTGGATATTGCACGTTACACCTCACCGGACCCGTGCGCCGGCGTGGCAGATAAAGAACTGCTGGCCTTTGATGCGCCCGATTTGGATCTGTTCCACCCGGCGGAAGTGTCCCCTGACGAAGCTATCGAACTGGCAGCCCGCGCGGAACAGTCGGCGCTACAGGCCGATAAGCGTATCACCAATACCGAAGGCGGCAGTTTTAACAGCCACTATGGCATCAAAGTGTTTGGTAACAGCCACGGGATGCTGCAGGGCTACTGCTCTACGCGTCACTCTCTTTCCAGCTGCGTCATCGCGGAAGAAAATGGCGATATGGAGCGTGATTACGCCTACACCATTGGCCGGGCGATGGGCGATCTGCAAACGCCGGAATGGGTGGGGGCAGACTGTGCTCGCCGCACCTTATCTCGCCTCTCTCCGCGTAAACTTTCCACCATGAAAGCGCCGGTGATTTTTGCCAACGAAGTGGCGACTGGGCTGTTCGGACATCTGGTCGGCGCGATTGCCGGTGGTTCGGTGTACCGTAAATCCACCTTCCTGCTCGACTCGCTGGGCAAACAAATTCTGCCGGAATGGCTGACTATTGAAGAACATCCGCACCTGCTGAAAGGGCTGGCGTCGTCGCCGTTCGACAGCGAAGGCGTACGGACCGAACGCCGTGACATTATTAAAGACGGTGTGCTGACCCAATGGCTGCTGACCAACTATTCCGCACGTAAGCTGGGACTGAAGAGCACCGGTCATGCGGGCGGGATCCACAACTGGCGAATTCCGGGACAGGGTCTAAGCTTCGAGCAGTTGCTCAAAGAGATGGGCACAGGTCTTGTGGTTACCGAGCTGATGGGGCAGGGCGTAAGCGGCATTACCGGCGATTACTCGCGCGGCGCGGCGGGTTTTTGGGTCGAAAACGGCGAAATTCAGTATCCGGTGAGTGAAATTACCATCGCCGGGAACTTAAAAGAGATGTGGCGCAATATTGTGACCGTAGGCAACGATATTGAATCGCGCAGTAATATTCAGTGTGGTTCGGTATTGTTACCGGAGATGAAAATCGCCGGGCAATGATACTCGTTAAGGCGTTAATTTTTTTAATAATAAAAAAGGAGGTGAGCAATGCGTAAACACCTGTTAGCGATCGTCGCGGCTTCAACGCTGGTTCTTGGTTCTTCTGCGTTTGCAGCCGATCTCGAAGATGACATGGGGATCCTCAACGACAACCTGAAGATCGTCGAAAAAACGGACAATGCGACTGAACTGAAAGACGCGTTGACCAAAATGCGTGCAGCCGCGCTGGATGCTCAAAAGGGAACGCCGCCGAAGCTGGAGAGCAAATCCCCGGACAGTGCGGAGATGAAAGATTTCCGCCACGGCTTTGATACGCTGATCGGTCAGATTGACGGCGCGCTTAAACTGGCGAACGAAGGTAAAGTCAAAGAGGCGAAAGCCGTTGCGGAAGACCTGAAAAAAACGCGCAACGAAAACCACAAGAAGTTCCGCTAATCTACTCTATCCGGCCTGCATAACCGTAGGCCGGATAAGACGCTGCGCCCCTGCATCCCATAAGTAAACGCTATCCCCATCACATTTTTTCATTTTTATCGTCCATTCATTGTTCGCATTTCCTTCCATTTTGCTGCTCACTCTTGCGATCTCAATCACATTCTTCCAGTGATTAATCGTGGTCCCGGCCCTTTTTGCGGCACAGATCACTATCGCTGCGCCCCTTTCCACTTCGAAGTGGAAAACAACTCGCTACAAACTTTTAACCCCCACCGCTAAGTTAACCTCAGAGCCACTAGTGGGGTAAGACGAGTGAATAACGGAGCTGTAATGAATGACATGGGGGAATCGGTGGAACTGGCCGACCGCATGCTGGCGCAGGTGTATGCCTTGCTGCGTGAACGCCACATTATTCCCAACGCTGTACAGGAACAGATGCTGACGTCGCATGTTCGCGCCATGGCGCACCGCTCGGTAACGGGTGAACCCTTACCAGAAGTCGATGCCAGCTTGTTTGATGAAATTTCTGCCGAATCAATGGCGCTTGCCCGTGACGTGGTCGCTGAGTTTGGCAATCTTCCTGAGGAAGAGGCCTGGCTGCTGTCGGTGCACTTCGAAGTCGCGAAAGACAACCTTTAAGGAGCAAAAGATGGAACAGATTACCGTAGTGATTGGCGATCGTCTGGGTAAAGGCCAGAAAGTGGCGGCAGGCGTTGAGAAAGCGGGCGGCCGTGCGGTTGTGGTGCCGGGCGTTGCGGCAGATATGAAGCTGGGTGACGTGATGAAAGCGGAAAACGCCACCTTTGGTATCTCGTTTTGCGGCAGTGGCGGCGCGGGTGCGATTACCGCGCAGACCAAATACGGCTACAAGGCGAAATACGGCATGCGCTCGGTTGATGAAGGGGTCACTGCCATCAACGAAGGTTGCAACGTGCTGGGGTTCGGTTTTATGGACAAAGAAGAACTCGGTGAGCGCCTGGTACAGGCGTGGCAAAAGAAACACGGCGCTTAAGCATGAAAGAACAATTCACCACCACGGTGAGAGTCACTGGCAAGGGCGAGGCCAAAGCGCGCGCCTTTGCCGATGCCCTGAACCACGTTCAGGCTGCGGTGATGAAAGCGTCGCCGCATATCTTACTGCGTATTGAGCCACAGGATGTGCAGGTTGTTCAAGCGCGTGAATCGGTGCGCAAAGAGGCATTTTTATTCCTCTTTTTGCGCCGGGAAAGACGCACCTTCAGCGTGGAGCTGGACGTGACCGTCAACGTGACTGCCATCAATCTCGACAAGGTGGATTTCGTTACGCAACGCTGATTCTTTATTAAAAGGCATAATTATGTTCCTGATAATATTAATAAAATCGCTCATCATCGGCGGCCTGGTTGGCGTCGGTGTCGGCGCTGGGGCTGCACGCATGTTTCATGCGCCTACCACTCAAGGGATGGGCGCGTTTCGTACTCTGGGAGAACTGAATTCCTGCGAAGGGGATCCGGCTTCTCACTTCTCGTTCGGCCTGGGCTTTTTCTTTAACGCCTGGGCTTCCTCCGTTGCGGCGGGGGCGTTCACTCAGGACGTCGACCATCGCATCATCCCCAACTGGGGCGCTGCTGCGCTGATGGTTAAAAACCGCAACGTCGGTGAAACGCTGCACGATCCCAAGCGCATGGCGATTGCCTGCGGTGTTATCGGGATGATCGTCGTGACCTTCCTGAACCTCACAGCGTCATCCGTACCGGAAGCGTTGCAGGTGACCGCCGTCAAGGTGCTGGTGCCTGCGGCTAACCTGCTGGTTAACACCGTGATGCCAGTAATCTTCTGGCTGGCGGCGATCGATGCCGGTAAAAAATCAGGCTTCTGGGCCACCGTCTTTGGCGGTGCGGCGCAACTGATTATGGGCAACGCCGTTCCGGGTCTGGTCCTTGGCATTCTGATCGGTAAAGGCGTGGAAGAGAGCGGCTGGAACCACGTCACTAAAGTGATGATGGTGGCTATCGTCGCGCTGTTTGTCCTGAGCGGCTTCTTCCGCGGCTTCGACATGAAGATGATCGAATCCTTCCATCTGACTGTGCCTAACTGGCTCGAACTGATCCACAACTCGCTCAGCGGCAAATAACGGAGGCCATCATGGAACAGAATAAAGGTTTTTGGTTCGCTGACTGGTCGTTCCCGATCTTCGTTGGCCTGCTCTCCTCTGGCGTATTTGCCGGAACGCACATGTACTACCTGTACGGGATTGGCGCATTTAACGAAGTCGCTTTTGTGGCGATGCTGAAGGCGGGAATGGACACCGGCTCCTACGGGGCGGTGGCGGCATTTGGTGCAAGCTTCCTGTTTGCCCGCATCATTGAAGGTTCGCTGGTGGGGATTCTGGATATTGGCGGGGCGATTCAGACCGGGGTCGGGTTAGGTGTTCCGGCGCTGCTGTTGGGCGCAGGTATTATCTTCCCGGTTGCCAACTTCGCAGCGTCGCTGGTCACCGGTCTGGTGATTGGTCTGGCGATTGGCTACATCATTATTCTGGCGCGTAAGTTCACCATCAATCAGAGCGACTCGACCTACGGTGCGGATGTCATGATGGGGGCCGGTAACGCCTCCGGCCGCTTCCTCGGACCATTGATTATCCTCAGCGCGATGACAGCGTCTATCCCTATCGGCATCGGTTCACTGGCGGGCGCGCTGCTGTTTTACCTGTGGCAGAAACCGATCACCGGCGGGGCGATCCTTGGGGCGATGATCCTCGGGTCCATCTTCCCGATTGCCATTAGCTAACTGTTGATTTGTAGGCCGGATGAGGCGGTTGCGCCGCCATCCGGCAAAGGAGAGAGCGATGTTTGATTTACTCCTGCGCCGTGCGCGCCTCGTTGACGATACGGTGAGCGATATTGCGCTCAAAGACGGCAAAATTGCGGCGTTGGGCGACGTTGATGGCCCGGCGCTGAAAACCATCGAACTGGGCGGCGAGTACTACGTCAGCGCAGGTTGGATTGATTCCCACGTTCACTGCTATCCGAAATCCCCGATTTATCACGACCAGCCGGACAGCGTCGGTATAGCTACCGGCGTTACCACGGTGGTGGATGCGGGCAGTACCGGGGCGGATGATATCGATGATTTTTATACCCTGACCCGGGAAGCGGCCACCGAAGTGTATGCGCTGCTGAATATCTCCCGCGTTGGGCTTATCGCCCAGAACGAGCTGGCTAATATGGCCAACATTGATGCCGATGCGGTGCGACAGGCGGTGAAGCGCCATCCTGATTTTATCGTCGGCCTGAAGGCGCGCATGAGCAGCAGCGTGGTCGGTGAAAACGGCATTACGCCGCTGGAGCGCGCCAAAGCGATGCAAGCGCAGAACGGTGACCTGCCGCTGATGGTGCACATCGGCAACAATCCGCCGGAGCTGGATGAGATCGCCGAACGCCTGACCGCGGGCGACATCATTACCCACTGCTACAACGGTAAGCCGAACCGCATTCTGACGCCGCAAGGCGAGCTGCGGGCGTCAGTGACGCGGGCGATTTCACGCGGTGTGCGTCTGGACGTTGGGCATGGCACTGCCAGCCTGAGCTTTGCGGTGGCAAAACGCGCTATCGGTCTGGGCATTTTGCCGCACACCATCAGCTCCGATATTTATTGTCGCAACCGTATCAGCGGCCCGGTGTATTCCCTGGCGAATGTGATGTCGAAATTTCTCGCTATTGGGATGTCGCTACCGCAGGTCGTTGAGTGCGTTACTGCCAATGCCGCCGATGGTCTGCGCCTGAAACAGAAAGGGCGACTGCAGGTTGGTCTGGATGCCGATTTAACCCTCTTTACGCTTAAGCGCCAGCCAACCGTGCTGGTAGATGCAGAAAACGACAGCCTGCAGGCTGAACAACTGCTGGTGCCGCTTGCCGCAATACGTGCGGGCAAGGGCTATATGACCGAACAAGGGAGCGCGGAACATGCCTTCGATTTTTGAGAAATACAATTTAAAACAGGTGATTAACACCTCAGGCCGCATGACGGCGCTCGGCGTTTCTACGCCACGACCAGAAGTGGTTCAGGCCGCAATGGCGGGGATGAATCAATATTTTGAGATGAAAGACCTGGTCAATAAGACCGGTGACTACATTGCGAAATTGCTGGAGGTGGAAGGGGCTACCGTCGTCTCCTGCGCTTCGGCCGGAATCGCCCTGTCAGTGGCTGGAGTGCTGGTTAAGGACAGCGACTGGCTGCTGGAGAACCTGCACGTCGCGCCGATCGAGAACAACGAAATCGTGCTGCCCAGAGGCCACAACGTCAACTTTGGCGCTCCGGTTGGCACCATGGTGGCGCTCGGCGGCGGCAAGCTAGTGGAAGCGGGTTATGCCAACGAATGTTCCGCCACTCAGCTGGCGGCGGCCATTACGCCACGCACGGCGGCCATTCTGTATATCAAATCTCACCACTGCGTCCAGAAAAGTATGCTCAGCGTGGAACAGGCTGCGGTGGTGGCGCGTACGCATAATCTGCCGCTAATCGTGGATGCGGCGGCGGAAGAGGATTTGCAGTGCTACTACCGGGTTGGTGCGGATCTGGTGATTTATAGCGGTGCGAAAGCGATTGAAGGGCCAACCAGCGGCCTGGTGATTGGCAAAACCCAATACGTTGAGTGGGTGAAGCGCCAGACCGCGGGGATTGGCCGGGCGATGAAGGTGGGTAAAGAGGGGATTCTTGGCCTGACCTGCGCCATCGAACTGTATCTGAACGCGCAGAAAGAGAGCGGCGCGGAGATGGTCGAGAAAATGACGCCGTTCATTAATGCGTTAAACCAGCTTCACGGCGTAAGCGCCCGCGTGGTGTGGGACAGCGCAGGGCGCGACATCGCGCGCACGGAAATTAAGTTTGACGAAGCGGCAACCGGCATCGCCACAGGTGAACTGGTCGACGCGCTCAAGCAGGGAGAGTACGCGATTTACTTCCGTGGTTACAAAGCTAACGAAGGCATTATCGAAGCCGATGTGCGCAGCGTGGATCGCGCGCAACTGGAGATTGTGGCCCGTCGAATTGGTGAAGTGATTTCGCAGGAGAAAAAAGCATGAAACTGACCCCTAACTTTTATCGCGACCGCGTCTGCCTGAACGTACTGGCGGGCTCCAAAGAAAATGCCCGGGATATTTACGCGGCGGCGGAAGGACACGTGCTGGTTGGTGTGTTGTCAAAAAATTACCCGGATGTCGCAAGCGCGGTTGCGGATATGCGTGAATACGCAGCGCTTATCGACAATGCCCTCTCCGTGGGGCTGGGGGCGGGCGATCCAAACCAGTCGGCGATGGTCAGTGAAATCTCCCGTCAGGTGCAGCCACAGCATGTTAATCAGGTCTTTACCGGCGTGGCGACCAGCCGCGCGCTGCTGGGTCAGCAGGAGACGGTGGTTAACGGTCTGGTCTCGCCAACTGGCACACCGGGCAGGGTGAAAATCTCCACCGGTCCGCTGAGCAGCCAGACGCCTGACGGCATTGTGCCGGTAGAAACCGCGATTGCGTTGCTCAAAGACATGGGGGGGAGCTCGATTAAATACTTCCCAATGGGTGGCCTGAAGTGCCGTGAGGAGTACATTGCAGTCGCCCAGGCCTGCGCCCGTCATGACTTCTGGCTGGAGCCCACCGGCGGTATCGATCTGGATAATTTCACTGAAATTTTGCAGATCGCCCTGGATGCCGGAGTGAGCAAAATCATTCCTCACATCTATAGTTCGATTATTGATAAGGTGAGTGGTAACACCCGACCGGACGACGTGCGCCAACTGATGGCGATGACCCGGGCCTGCGTAGGCTAACTGACTGATGAGGAAACTGACGTGCGATTCCCCAACCAACGTTTAGCGCAGCTGTTTGGCATGCTGCAAAACGAAGCGCTTCCACAGGACGAGCTGGCGCAGCGGTTGTCGGTTTCCACACGCACCGTACGGGCGGATATCACTGCGCTAAACGCGCTGCTCACCCAGTACGGCGCGCAGTTTGTCCTCAGCCGGGGTAACGGTTATCAACTCAAAATTGACGACCCGGCACGTTTTCATGCCCTGCAAACGCAGCGACCAGACGCGTTGCTGCGCATCCCGCGCACCAGCCAGGAGCGGGTGCACTGGCTGGTGGTTCGTTTTCTGACGTCGGCCTTTTCGCTGAAGCTGGAGGATTTGGCTGATGAATGGTTTATCAGCCGCGCGACGCTGCAAAACGATATGGCTGAGGTGCGCGAGCATCTGCAACGTTATCATCTGACGCTGGAAACGCGCCCCCGTCACGGTATGAAGCTGTTTGGCAGCGAGATGGCGATCCGCGCCTGTTTGACCGATCTGCTATGGACGCTGGCGCAGCAGGATCCACAGCACCCGCTAGTGACGCAAGAGGCACTAAATGCCGGGATCCCTGAACAGCTACAACCTGTTTTGCAGGATATTTTTGCCCGTTTTCACATTCGCCTGACCGATGAGGGTGAGCTGTTTTTGCGGTTGTACTGCGCGGTGGCGGTACGGCGGATTAGCGAAGGGTATCCCCTCCCGGAGTTTGCCGCAGAAGAAGCCGAGCAATCGGTGTGCCTGGCCACGCGGGAAATCGCAGCGGTATTGCACCGACTGGCGGATAAACCGCTTACCGTTTCCGAAGAGAACTGGCTGCAGGTGCATATCGCCGCCCGCCAGGTACAAGAGGTCGCCCCCAGCGCCATCAATGCGGATGATGACGAAGCGCTGGTCAATTACATCCTGCGGTTTATCAACAGCCAGTACAACTACAACCTGTTGAATGACAAACAGTTACATGCTGACCTTCTGACGCATATTAAGACGATGATCACCCGGGTGCGTTACCAGATAATGATCCCCAATCCGCTACTGGAAAATATTAAACAGCACTACCCGATGGCGTGGGACATGACGCTGGCCGCCGTCTCGGGATGGGGAAAATATACGCCGTACACCATCAGTGAAAATGAGATTGGCTTCCTTGTGCTGCATATTGGCGTCGGGCTGGAGCGTAGTTACAACATCGGTTACCAGAGGCAGCCGAAAGTTCTGCTGGTATGCGATGCTGGAAATGCGATGGTGCGGATGATTGAGGCGGTGCTGGCGCGTAAGTATCCGCAGATAGAAATCGTCGATACCGTGACGCTACGCGACTACGAACAGCGGGAAAGTATCAGCGAAGATTTCGTCATCTCTACCGCGCGGGTTGGTGAAAAAGATAAGCCTGTGGTGATGATTGCACCGTTCCCTACCGATTATCAACTGGAGCAAATTGGCAAACTGGTGCTGGTCGACAGAACCCGTCCGTGGATGTTGAACAAATTCTTCGATGCCGCCCATTTTCGTGTGATCGACGAGCCAATGGATCAACAAACGTTGTTCAACGTTTTATGTCGCCAGTTGCAGGATGAAGGCTTTGTCGATGCGGAGTTTCTTGATTCGGTGGTTGAACGTGAGGCCATCGTCAGCACCATGCTGGGTGACAGCATTGCCCTGCCGCACGCCCTCGGTCTGCTGGCAAAGAAAACGGTGGTCTACACCATCCTTGCCCCGCAGGGTATCGTCTGGGGGGATGAAACGGCGCATGTGATCTTCCTGCTCGCCATCAGCAAAAGCGAATACGAAGAAGCGATGGCGATCTACGATATTTTCGTCACCTTCCTGCGCGAGCGGGCGATGACGCGACTCTGCGCATGCCGGAATTTCAGCGAGTTCAAAACGGTTGCAATGGAGTGTGTGAGCCGTTTTTGAGAGGCGGAAAACAGAACCTCTACTGCTGGAAATTATCGCAAATGATGTACAACCTGGTTGCTGCTCCCGCGCCAGATCAGTGCCGGGTCTTTGAGATCCTGCACGTATTTGCCATCGACCAACACGTTGATGAGATCCACCACCTGCATTTGCGCGGCATCGAGTTCATCGAGCTTGTAGCCTGTCCACACCCAGATGTCTTTTCCCGGACACTCAGCGCGAATGCGCTGCACCAGTTGCAGAATATCCGGCACGTTTTGTGGATGCAGCGGATCGCCGCCGGAGAGCGAGATCCCCTGACGGTGAATACGCGTGTCGTTCAGATCGGCAATGATCTTGTCTTCCATCTCTTTGCTAAACGGCTGGCCGGAGTTCAGCCGCCAGGTGCTTTTGTTATAGCAACCGGGGCATTCATGCACGCATCCTGAAACAAACAGGGTACAGCGAGTGCCGGGACCATTAACGATGTCGACAGGGTAATACTGATGGTAATTCATTTTCGCTTCTCATCCGTTTATCAATTCGCGCCATAGCTGCGTTCGTGCGCCCGAGTCACTTACTTATGTAAGCTCCCCGGGACTTACTCATTTGCTGCCTTGCTATGACGTGAATTGCGTTGCGGAAATAATGGCCCGAAAAGCGTCGCATCGCCGGGCAATAAAATCGTCTAAATTAACCGATCTGCCCGTTCCCTAAATGCTTAACGCGGCGCTTCACTTCTTCCTGCTTACCGGCGTTAAACGGACGTGCGTCCGGGCTGCCTAAATAACCGCAGACGCGGCGGGTGACCGATACGCGGGCGGCGTCGTGGTTACCACATTTCGGGCAGGTAAAGCCTTTGCTGGTGCACTCAAATTCACCGGTAAAGCCGCACTCGTAGCATTCATCGATTGGCGTGTTGGTCCCGTAATACGGCACGTGCTGATAGCTGTAATCCCAGACGTCTTCCAGCGCTTTCAGGTTGTGCTGAATATTCGGGTATTCGCCGTAGCAAATGAAGCCCCCGCTTGCCAGCGGCGGGTACGGCGCTTCGAAATCGATCTTGTCGTACGGGTTAACCTTCTTCTCCACGTCGAGGTGGAAGCTGTTGGTGTAGTAGCCTTTGTCGGTCACGCCCGGGACCACGCCAAATTCGGCGGTATCCAGACGGCAGAAACGGTCGCACAGGTTTTCACTTGGCGTGCTGTACAGGCTAAAACCGTAGCCAGTCTCGTCTTTCCACTGATCTACCGCCTGACGCAGGCGTTCCACAATGGCGATACCTTTGGCGCGCAGCTGCTCGCTGTCATACACATGCTTGTCGCCAAACAGCGCATTGATGGTTTCGTGAATACCGATGTAGCCCAGAGAGATGGATGCGCGACCATTTTTAAAGATTTCTGACACGTCATCGTCCGCTTTCAGACGCACGCCGCAGGCCCCTTCCATATACAGAATTGGCGCCACGCGGGCCTTCACGCCTTCCAGGCGCGCAATGCGGGTCATCAGCGCTTTACGCGCCAGCACCAGACGATCGTCGAGCAGTTTCCAGAAGGTGGCTTCATCGCCATGCGCTTCCAGCGCGATACGCGGCAGGTTAAGGCTGATAACGCCGAGGTTGTTACGTCCGTCGTGAATCTGTTCGCCGTTCTCGTTTTCCCACACGCCGAGGAAGCTGCGACAGCCCATTGGCGTTTTGAACGAGCCGGTCACTTTGACCACCTGATCGTAGTTCAGGATGTCCGGATACATACGCTTGCTCGCGCACTCCAGTGCCAGCTGTTTGATGTCGTAGTTCGGATCGCCAAACTTGTGGTTCAGACCGTCACGAATCGCGAACACCAGTTTCGGGAACACTGCGGTTTTACGATTTTTACCCAGGCCGGCAATACGGTTACGCAGAATGGACTGCTGGATCAAACGCGATTCCCAGCTGGTTCCCAGACCAAAACCAAAGGTCACGAACGGCGTCTGACCGTTGGCGGTATGCAGGGTATTCACTTCATACTCGAGAGACTGGAATGCGTCGTAGCACTCTTTCTCGGTACGGGAATGGGCATAACCGTCGGCGTCCGGGATCTGCCACTCTTCAGCGGTTTTACGATGTTTATTAAAGCTCTCGGTAACGAACGGCGCGAGAACTTCATCAATACGGTTAATGGTGGTGCCGCCATAAATATGGCTGGCGACCTGCGCGATAATTTGCGCGGTGACGGCGGTCGCGGTAGAGATGGATTTTGGCGGTTCAATCTCCGCGTTACCCATCTTAAAGCCCTGCGTCAGCATGCCTTTCAGGTCGATCAGCATGCAGTTAAACATTGGGAAGAACGGAGAGTAGTCGAGATCGTGATAGTGAATATCACCACGCTCGTGCGCCTGGACGACATCACGCGGCAGCAGGTGCTGACGCGCATAGTGTTTGGCAACGATACCGGCCAGCAGGTCGCGCTGGGTCGGGATCACTTTGCTGTCTTTGTTGGCATTTTCATTCAGCAGAGCAGAGTTGGTTTGCTCTACCAGACCACGAATTTCCTGGTTCAGACGGCCACGTTTTTCACGCTGGATATCACGGTCGTGGCGATATTCGATGTACGCACGGGCGAGTTGTTTGTACGGGCCAGACATTAGCTGGTTTTCTACCGCTGTCTGGATCTCGTTGATATCGACCTTGCTGCGCTCATTCATCTGGCTACTAACGACTTCTGCGACGGTGGCACAGTAATCTGCGTCATCGACTCCCGCTGCTTTAGCTGCACGCAGAATGGCTTCTTTGATGCGCTCTGATTTAAACGGCACTTTACAGCCATCTCGTTTCATCACATGCGGTGTCATGATCACTCCATATTTATAAGAACAGGTTATCCACAGAGGTTGGGGAGGCCATCAGGGCTTTATTCATCTCTATTGCCAATGACTTCCCGCAATCCTGACCCACTTTATCCACAATTCCACCGTGAGGCGGTGCACTGTAGTTGTAGCAATTGTAGTCGATTAATACAACATATTGGGTCGGCGTGCATTTTAAGTTCTATATGTAGTGATTTGCATCAAGGATGTTTACGATTTATTTGATGTAGCGCAAAGTAAAAATCGGAGCGTACAGATGACGGGCACTACAGCCGATTGTAAATTGTGGGCAGAAAATTCTGATTAATTATTCAACAAAAACAGAAAGGTATAGCCGGGCAGGCATCAGCTGCCCGGAATACGCTATTACGACAGCGACTGCACCCAGTGAATACCTGCGTTAATGAAGGCAGCTGAGGCGACGAGACCCAGAATGAGCGGTACAAGACGATGACTTTTCACGCGGTTTTCTGGTGTTTCCTCCGCTGGCGTAGCGCCAGGCGAGAGCAGCGCCAGTACCTCTTCGGCAGACGTAGCGTTAAGCATGGCGCTTCGCATCTCATCTTCAACCAGCGACGAGGTAAGCTGGGTTAATAGTTGCATATGCGTGGTGCCTGCTTCCGTGGGCGGGATCGCCAGCAGGAACACTAACCGTACGGTTTCTGGCCCTTCAAGACCGGGCCACAGTATTGGCTCGGGAAAGAGGGCGACGCAGAACGACGCCTGCACGACGGACTCACATTTTCCATGAGGGACGGCCAGTTCTTCTCCCAGCGCGGTCGGTCCTTCTTTTTCACGGCGCAGAACGCTGTCAATAAAAGCGTCTTTATGGGTAATGAGTCCGCATTCGAACAGTGCCGAAGACATATGCCGGATGATCGCATCGGGAGAAGATTGCGGCGGATCGATAAAAATGAGTTCAGAGCGAGTCAGTGCTGACAGTTCCATGTTATGCCTCCGGTTGCGTTGTGGTACGGATCCAGACGGTTTGCCAGCCCGTTAGCTCGCAAACGCCGTTAAAGGCTTTTCCCGACAAAAGATCTATTCCTCCGATGGGGAGAGAAAGTGATTGTGGGAGACCGGTGACATTTACCACGCAGTACACCGTTTCCCCCTCTGTCGAATGGTGGCGTTTAACACCAAAAAACGCATCAGGTAGTTCAAGAACGCGCTGTGTGGCGAAAGGTGAAAAAGCCGGATGTTGCTTACGTATACGCAGTAAGTTCGTCAATGCGGCATAGATCCTGGCCTGTTTTGACTCAGGCGTAATAAGTGTGTTGTGAAGGGGGGCAAAATCCAGCTTTTCACGGTTAATGCGGCGATTTATCCCTGACGCGTTCAACCCTGCAATATCATTTTCGCTACCGAGAAGGCTGTGGTAGTAAATTGCAGGTACGCCCCGCAACATAAAGAGGATGGCGTGAGCGGCGGCAAATCTGGCGACCTGCGTGTCGGGAGCTTCTCCCGGTTCGCTCAACGCACTCAGAAAGTTAATATTCATCTCGTACGGCGACTGGCTGCCGTCCGGATTGGTGCGCCAGGAAATACGCCCTTGCTTGCGCTCCACTTCACTGACCAGAAACGTTTTTTCTTCCGTAGAGAGAATATTTTCAACGGGTCGCAATCCGATGCCGTCGTGGCTGGCGAGGAAATTGAAAAACGTGGTGTTGTCAGGAAAGGTGTCCTGCTCCAGCCTTTGCGCCCACTGGCGTAGCCAGCGTGCGTTGCCACGCAGGAAGGCGTGCAGCGTTAGCGGCGGTAACGGGAATTGATACACCATATGAGCCTCATCCCCGCAGCCCAGATAGCTGATATTTTCCTGATGCGGCACATTGGTTTCGGTAATCAACAGACAGTCAGGCCAGATCTCTTCCAGAATCGCCCGCCAGAGTTTGATGATCAGATGAGTTTGCGGTAGATGAATACAGCGGCTGTTTTTCTCTTTCCACAAAAAACCTACGGCATCGAGTCGAATCGCCCGAGCGCCGCGGGAGGCGTATTCCAAAAGAATATCAATACTTTCCAGTAAAACATCAGGTTCACGAAAATTGAGATCGATCTGATCGGCGCTGAATGTGGTCCAGATGTGTGCCGTTTCCCCTGTTGCTCGCTTGAAAGGGGTGAGCAGCGGCAGCGTCCTGGGACGCGTCACCTGGTGGTAGTCGTCATCCGGATCGGCGTTAATAAAGTAGTTTTGATAGCGTGGCTCACCGCGCAGATAGCCCTGGAACCAACGGCTTTGCTGTGAAATATGGTTTATCACAAAATCGAACATTAGATTGAAGTCGCCCGCCAGCGCGGCAATATCTGACCACTGCCCAAGATTGGGATCAACTTGTCGGTAATCCACCACGCTGAAACCGTCATCGGAAGTCCAGGGGAACATCGGCAGCAGGTGAATGTCACTGATCGTCCCCTTCAACCACAGTTTTGCAAACTGGTGGAGAATCGACAGGGGATTTGCCCCTTGCGAGCTGATGCTATCGCCATAGGCGATCATCCAGATACGGCTTTGATCTAACGCAACTGCTGTTGGCGTTTTCGGTTTCCAGCGTTGAGCAAGTTGCTCGATTTTTGCGGCGATTTCCTGATGATCTGCATGCGGGTAGAGCTGTGTCAGCGTCTCGCGGATAAATGCTTTATGTGGGGAGATATTCATACTTTTACGTCACGCTCCGGCAGTGAGAAAAGAAAATCGCATGTAGCGAAAGGCGCAATTTCGCGGCAGCGTTCAACGGATTCTTCCAGATAGTTAATCTGCGGTATCTTTTGCAGTAATGGCGGAAGTTCAACAGGATGCTCACCGGCATTGAAAATACGTAATATTGTTCCATTTATCGTCTGGGCGTGTGGCAGCGCCGAAAGGATGAGCGGTTCAGGCAGCGTTAGCAGGCTGCAGGTCTCTGGCAGGGAACGCGGCATGAAATTAAGCGTGAAGCGCTCCAGACGGTTGTCCAGCGTGTTTAGCTTCTGGTTCTGCCAGCTGAAAGGCTGGCGTAACGCTCGAGCCTCAAGGCGACGTAATGTCATATGATCGGCTCGTTTGGCGAGAGATAACGTCAGGCTAAAATGTAGGAGCTTGTGGAGCTGAGCCTCTGGCGTGTAAATAACGGTGTTATTGATGCCGGAAGCGCGTCCGGGTCGCCACGCCAGATCGTCGCGTCCCAGAACGCCAGTCGATTTGAAGAGCGTCAGTGCTACCTGCGATGTTGTATTTTGCAGGATCTGATACTCCTTCATGCCCAGACTGTTAACGATCATCGCGTTGTCGTTTTCCGCAATAGCAATAATGCCCTCGCTGGTTTCGATATCGACAGGTTTCTCACGATAGTTTTGCTGCCAGTTCGCAGGGGCGTCGGCAATGGGGCGGTGAATAATGCCGAAAGGCTGCGAAGCTATTGATTCGTGGGTGTGAATATCGCTGTTGATCAGCAGGCGCAGGCGGTGGTCGCAAACGTTGTTTTCCAGGCGGGTATCAATAAAAAGATGGGCTTCTCCCTGACGGAGTTCGCAAACAACCTGTAACCGGCACTCTTGTGGCGCGCGTTGACTTAATGAATAAGGCAGGTTGAGCGTGATGCCCAACGTTAAGCGCTCAACGTGCTGGCTCTTTTCACAGGCATCAAGCGTGAAGTGATTGAACTTTTGCGGGATATCACCTTCCAGCGGCGAAAAATCATAGCTATCGCCTGCATCCGCACAATCTTCGAAAGTTAGCAGATCGGAGATAGTCCTGCCGGTACGCTTATCCCGCAGCGTCAGCGTTCCGCCAGCAAGCGTTAGCCGGTAGTGGTCATTTTCAATGTAGTTTTCAGCACAAGGACGTAGCGTAGAAACCGCGCATGCGCCCTCGCGAACGCTGATATTAATATAACCCAGCGCGGGCAGTGCCTGCGTATCGATAGCGACCTGCGAGCGGTAATAGGGCGGTAGCTCAACCTCTTTTTCTCCCTGCGGCGTAACCTGAATCTCGCGTCCACCGGAAAGCTCTGTTTGTTCAAGAATGCTAAATGAAAGAGTCCGCCCACCAGCGCAGAGTTCAAAGGATGGCGCGCTGGTGTATAGCGTGGCGTTGATAATCCCGGACCAGGGCGTCGCGCCAGGGTTCACCACAAAGAGATCGTTCTCCTGACTGCTGGCAATGGCCAGTTCTTTGATAACCAGATTCCACAGGCTTTGGCTGAGCTGTTCCGTTTGTTCCAGTCGATGCAGAATATCCCGGTTGGTGGCATCGCTGTTGCATCCGCCGATAGAGTCATGGGCATGGTTGCGTAACAGGTTTTTCCAGATTTGATCAACCCACTGGAGGTTGACGTCAATACCATGATGGCGGGCCAACGCGATTGTCGGTTCCAGCTTGCTCAACAAAAATTGTTCGACATCGTAATTTATCTTTTTAATGTCGTAGCGAACGGAGCCGATGGTTTTGTGGATCCGGGTATAGCGCGGGGATTTCAGTTCTCCCTGCCAGCAGGTAAATCCATCGGCTTGCTGACGAAGCGTATCAACATACGCCTCCAGCGACGAGATATGGAACCGATCGCCTTCAGATGAGCGCTCGCTGACCGTCTGCAGAATCTCTGGCAGCAGGGGATCAATATTGACCTGATCGCCACCGCAGGGCAGGAGTAAGTCATGCAGACCGGAGCGTTGGCGGATGAGATTCACCATCGGAAAGATTTTTTCTTGCAGGTGGGCATCGTCCGGCTGAATATTTTTGGCCGCCCCGTAGCCAAACGGCATTGCGCAGGCGATGACCTGCGAACCTGACGGCGCTCGCCAGATAAACTGGCTCTGTGCAACCTGCGTGTCATGATCAATACCGCGCCAGAACACGATGTTATCCAGATTGCATCCGCGAAGCAGCGTCGGAAGCTGGCTGTTATGACCAAAGGTATCGGGGAGATAGCCCACCATCATGGCGTGGCCCAGTTTACGCGCGGACAGTATGCCGTACTTCAGGTTGCGGATAATCGATTCGCCGTGAACGTTAAACGTATCCGTCTGGGTGTACCACGGGCCAATATAAAGCCGTTTGTTTTTGACGAGTTGCTTCAGGCGGTCCGCATATTGCGGATTGACGGCCAGAAAATCCTCAACAACCGCGGTTTGTCCGTCGAAATGGTAACAGGTGTAATCGGCGTTACGTTCTAATGTGTCGATAACATCGGCAAAATTTCGTGATGCCAGGATATTGCTGTCCTGTAGTGTGAAATACCACTCTTGATCCCAGTGCGTGTGGGCGATGACATGGATATGACTCATTTTACTTTCCTGAATTTGTTGCCAGTTTCGGGCTGAAGAAAAGCACGCCCAACGCGCACACCAGAGAGCCTGCGAAAACGCTGATCAGATACCCCGTAACGTTGGTAGCTAGCGGCCATCCCCAAATAGCGGGCAGCGGTAAGGATTGTTTGACGCCTAACGTTGTAGCAATCAGTGCGCCAGACATCGCGCCGACCATAAAGACGGGAATCAGGCGTGGGTTTTTCAGAATAAAGGGGATCGCCCCTTCGGAAATGCCAATGAATCCCAGTAGTAGTGAGGTGCTACCGATGGTTTTTTCTTCACTATTGAACACATCAGGAAGACCGAAGCGGTTATTGAGCAATGCGGCAATGCCGACGCCGATTGAAGGGATGACGATAGCCAACTCTCTGGCCGTTAAATCGAAGGTCTCGCTCACGCCGTTAAGTCCCAGCGCCACCGATCCCGCCGCTTTGTTAATTGGTCCGCCGAGGTCGAAAGCGGTACCTGCTGCGATCATCAGAGAATAAAAATTGCGTCCGGAGTCCCCGGCAGAAGTAAAAAAAGTCACCATCGCCTGATTCAGTGCGCCAAAAATGGGGTTAATCAGATACTGCATCACAATAACCAGCGTGATACCGGTGCACAGTGGCACGATCAACATGGTTTTGATGGTAGTGATTTGCTGGCGTACTTTTATCGTATCGTTAAGCCATTGCACCAGGTGGCCGACAAAAAAGCCGATGGCGATTGCACCAAAAAATCCCGAAGGCATAAAACCTTCGAGATTAAAAAAGCGCTTGTAGACTTCGTCAGACATAATTCCGCCGATAAGGCCGGGTATCAGCGCAGGTTTCCCGGCAATCGAAAAGGCGAGATACATAGCGAATACTGGGTACATGAACTTGATAACCATAAAGCCCAGTTTATCCAGCACCTCAAACGGCGTACCGGCGATGGGGATAAATTGCCCGGTTATTTTAGCCACCGCCATGAGCAACCCGCCCAGAACGACGACAGGCAACATATAGCTGATTGCCGCCATAATATGGCCAATAAATATTTGCCATGCGGAACGACGCTCTTCCGATTCGTCAGTTATCTGGGTGGATCCTTTGCTTAAGGCTAGCGCCTGGCGAATATAGCGCTCGGTATTTTTAATCAGTTCCTGTGTACGAATTTTAAGATGCTGCGTGTTTTCGAATCGTTCAGCATCCTGGATGGGAACGTCCGTTGCCAGTATGACAGCGTCAGCGCTGGCGATATCTTGCCGGGAAAGCTTATTTTTGACTCCGTCGCTTCCTTGTGTTTCTACTTTAACGTTAAAGCCATTTTCTTTCGCCCATGTGACAATTTTGTTGGCCGCCATAAATGTATGGGCGATACCTGTAGGGCATGCCGTTACTGCAACAATTTTTAGTTTTGTCATTGTGAAATCTCTGAAAATAGGACTGCGAAAATTATAAAGAGAATTAAACAAACCAATAAACGTTTGGTGATACTTATTGCGTATGGACATACCTGTATCATGATAGTGTGATTCGTATTGCAGTGTCTGGCCTAGGATACGGGTATGATTATTCTATCTGTAGTTAAAGAGTGCTATTTCATGAATTCTTTTCAAGGTAGTGAAAGATTAATATTTGAATATATACAGTGTCATGCACATGAAATTTCTGGCATTTCCGCTAAAGTGATTGCTACCGAGACCTTCACTACGACGACGTCCGTGAATCGGGTGTGTAAGAAAATGGGGTATCAAAGCTATACGGAACTACGCTATAAATTTTCACGAGACCGACGCGTTGCCGAGCCGGTAAAATATAGTATTGGCAACGAAAAAGAAGAAGTAATTATACAATTGTGTAACCAGTTGAGTAATTCAAGTCATATATTTTTATATTCACGTGGTGCATCGCTGACCAGTTTGAATTACCTTTCTCGTTTTCTCTCACTGGCGAGTCTGCCCCATTTAATTCTCAATGATATTCATCAGCTTACTCGGGTCTCCCGAGGAACACTGGTGTTGATCAGTAAATCGGGAGAAACCGCTTCTTTAGTTGAAATGGCAAGAAATGCGTTGCGTAAAGGGCTAAAAATAATTGCGATTACCAGAAGAGAATCTTCGTTAGCGGCGCTGGCTACTTTGTGTTGGCCCCTCGACATTGATATCGATGCGATTTCCTTGTATCAACGGGAAGGCCAACTGGAGCTGCTGACCGTTGTTGACCGCATCGGTTGCTATTTGTTGCAACACGATGCGGCGTAAAACATCAGAGTTGCTTAACGATGCCCAGACGCACGGCATAATCATTTTCATGATTTCCGTTGTCATTGATATAGGTTTTATCAAGAGACACTAGCTCAACATACGGCGTCCAACCATCGTCCAGTTTATAATTGAATGCCACGGTATGTTCCCAGTACGTATCATCACCCGTTCCCTGGTCGACCCCGTCCTGCCAGCGGAAACGGGGATTATAAGACATACCAAACTTGCCAATATTATAAGCAAACCAGATATCGAATTGGTGAGATTCGCGGCGGGTATACCCGCTGCCGTCTAATTCTCTGTCACTGTGTGAGTCATTTACGGTGTTATAACGATAACGAGCGGAGAGATTAATCCCATTGTCAAAAGATTTCCATCCCTGAATAAAAGGGCGGTAATGTGTGTTGCTCGTGGTAAATACCGTAACTAAGCCTGGTGCAATAGCATAACCGTCACCTAAGTCAAAACGCCAGCGTGTTTCTATTTCTTGAGCAGCTTCAGTAACACCTTTATCATCGGGGTCGTTACGATCGGTATCGCCAAAAAATGTGTCATTGTGATTTTGTGCAGCTTCAACAGAAAAATAAAAACCATTATCAGCTTGGTGCATGACCTTAATTCTTGAATCATTAACGTCAGAGTTAGTGTTATGACCAAAACGTAAATCAACAGCAGTATTCCCACACCATCCCTGGCTGCTAATCAGTAATGCTGAAAGAGTACATGTCCTAATAAGTTTTTTCATAATATCCTGCCGGGTTATATAATAAGAGGCAGGTGTATTTTTGTTTTATTCTCCAGCGCTTGTAAATTTTATCATGGTACATTTCAGGTATCGCTATACGTCACACCTGGATTGCATAATAAAAGATACGGATAAAGATGCTTATCCGTATCTTTGCGGCGTTACTTTTGCAACCACCAGACGGCTTCAAAAGGACGCAGCGTCATGTCTGCGGGTTGGCTGGCGACCTCGGCATAGTTGTGCATCAGCACCTGCCAGTTGCCGTCGGTCTGGGTCGGCTGCCAGCTCTGATAGGTATCGCTCAGATTAGCAATGACCAGCAGCCGCTGTCCTTGCCATTCACGTTGATAGCACCACAGATGCGGGCTGTCCGGTAGCAGATCCTGATAGTCGCCCCAGGTGATAACCGGCTCTGCTTTACGCAATGCGATCAGCTTCTGATAGGTATAGAACACCGAGTCGGTATCGCGCAGCGCTGCCGCCACGTTGATATCCGCTGCGTTGTCGCACAGATTGATCCACGGCTCACCCTGGGTGAAGCCCGCGTGTTTGCTGGCATCCCACTGCATCGGCGTGCGGCTGTTATCGCGCGATTTACTGGCGAGGATCGCCAGCAGCTCTTGCGCATCGCGCCCCTGGCCGTTCAGGGCGGCAAACATGTTATGGCTTTCCACATCGCGATAATCGGTAATCTGGCGGAAGTGCGGATTGGTCATGCCGATCTCTTCACCCTGGTAGATGTAGGGCGTGCCCTGCATACCGTGCAGCACCATCGCCAGCATTTTTGCGGCCTGAACGCGGTATTTACCTTCATCGCCAAAACGCGACACGATGCGTGGCTGGTCGTGGTTACACCAGAACAGCGCGTTCCAGGCCTGATTGTGCATGCCTTGCTGCCAGTGGCGGAACAGGGTTTTGAGTGCCACATAGTCGGGTTTGGCTAACGTCCACTTCTCACCGTTGGGGTAATCCACTTTCAGGTGGTGGAAGTTGAAGGTCATCGACAGTTCGCTGCCATCGAGTGCGGCGTACTGCTGGCAGTTTTCCAGCGTGGTGGAAGACATTTCGCCGACCGTCATCAGGCCGCGGGGCGTGAAGACGTCGCGATTCATTTCACGTAAAAACGCATGCGCGCGCGGGCCGTCGGTATAAAAACGCCGCCCATCGCCGTCGGGATCGCTCGGGAAGTCCTGATTTTTAGAGATAAGATTCACCACGTCGAGACGCAGCCCGTCCACGCCGCGATCGGCCCAGAACTCGCACACTTTTTTTAGCTCGGCGCGGACCGTCGGGTTCTCCCAGTTCAGGTCTGCCTGCTCCGGAGCAAAGAGGTGCAGATAGTACTGCTCGCTTTCGGCGTGCCAGCCCCAGGCGCTGCCGCCAAATTTGGAGTGCCAGTTATTCGGGAGACTGTCTGGCGTACCGTCGCGCCAGAGGTAAAACTGACGATACGGGCTGTCTTTATCCAGCGCCTCGCGAAACCAGGGGTGCTGGGTTGAAGTGTGGTTAAACACCATATCGAGAATAATACGGATGCCGCGCGCTTTCGCCTGTGCCACCAGTTCGTCAAAGTCTGCAAGCGTTCCGTAGGCCGGATCGACAGACATGTAATCCGCGACGTCGTAGCCGTTATCAACCTGCGGCGAAATATAGAACGGCGTTAGCCAGATGGCATCAACCCCCAGCGTTTGCAGATAGTCGAGACGCTGCGTCACGCCGCGTAAATCGCCGGTGCCGCTGCCGGTGGTGTCCTGAAAACTCTTGGGGTAAACCTGATAGATGACGCCGTTTTGCCACCAGTGGGGAATATTCATGGTTGTTTCCTGGAAATACGATGGGGCGCAACTGCGCCCCGAAGAAAAGTTAGACAATTTGTAGTGTGCCCATACGGTGTTTACGCTGATAAACGAATGAGGTCAGTACCATGGGGATAACAATCGCAATGACCATTGCCATGCCAAATACCTGCCAGTAAGTCGGCTGGATGGAGAGGATGCCCGGCAAACCGCCGACGCCAATTCCGTTCGCCAACACACCGTTCAGGCCGCACAGCAGTCCGGCGAGACCGGAACCGATCATCGCGCACAGCATTGGGAAGCGGTATTTCAGGTTGATCCCGTACATGGCCGGTTCAGTGACCCCGAGATAGGCGGAAATCGCGGCAGGAACGGAGATTTCACGTTCATTGTGTTTGCGACTGGAGATGATGATCCCGACTACCGCAGAGGCCTGAGCGATATTCGACAGTGCGATCAGCGGCCATACCGGCGTACCGCCCATGCTCTGAATCATCTGCATGTCGATAGCCAGCGTGGTCTGATGCACGCCGGTTATCACCAGCGGGGCATACAGGAAGCCGAACAGCGCCGCGCCAATCGGGGCAAAGCTGCCGGTCAACAGGTGACGGACCGCAAACGCGACACCGTCGCCGATCATGCGGCCAAACGGACCAATAAAGGCGTGCGCGAGGAATACCGCGAGGATCAACGAGCACACCGGGACGATCACCAGATACAGATAATCCGGGACGATGCGTTTCATGCGTGTTTCAATAAACCCGAGCGCCAGACCGGCCAGCAGTGCCGGAATAACCTGCGCCTGATAGCCCACTTTCTCAATGCTGAACAGGCCGAAGTTCCACACTTCCGGTACCTGTTGACCGAGTAGATAGGCGTTCATTAGCTGCGGTGAAACCAGGGTCACACCCAGCACAATACCGAGGATCGGCGTTCCGCCCATTTTCTTCACTGCTGACCAGCAGATCCCGACCGGCAGATAGAAGAAGATCGCTTCGCCAATTAGCCACAGGAAGTCGTAAAGGGTTTTCAGCGAAGGGTACATCTGCGCCAGCGTCTGCCCGTTGCTCATGGGCAGATCGCCAATCACATTACGGAACCCCAAGATCAAGCCGCCGCTAATCAGCGCTGGCAGCAGCGGGAAGAAGATCTCCGCAAAATGAGAAATCAGCTGTTCGTGCCATTTCATATTCTGCCGCGCGGCTTTTTTCGCCTGCTCTTTGTCGGCGCTGGCCTGACCGGTTGTCGCCAGCAGCGCTTTGTAGTAATCGCCCACTTCGGTGCCAATCACTACCTGAAACTGCCCGGCGTTGGTGAAGCAGCCTTTGACCATCGGCAACTGTTCGATCTCTTTTGGCCTGGCATTCGCAGGCTGATTCAGCACAAAACGCAGGCGAGTAATGCAGTGACTTACCGTGGCGATATTGTCGCGCCCGCCTACCAGCTCAATCAGCCGGTCGATGTCTGCTTGTTTTATTTTGCTCATGATGATGTGTGTTCCCCGTAGGCCGGATAAGACGTTTTAGCATCGCCATCTGGCAACTCTCTCGTTGCTGTGGCCAGAGTATATCGTCGATGATTTTTTAAAAATGGGAACGTTCCCGAAACGCAGCGAAGATCACAAATTAACGCTCAGAAAGCGATCAGGAGAGGGTGGAAGGAATAACGATTTGTCGTAGTTCGCTACGGCCATTGATCTGCTCGATCAGCTGCGAGGCCGCTTGTCGTCCGGCTTCGGCATATCCTGGATCGACGGTGATAATTTCCGGATGGAGGAATTTCATCAGCGGCGTACTGCCCACGCTCGCCAGCTGTAGATTCTCAATTCGCTGCTCTTGCAGATATTTGCTGACACCAAGGGCGAGGGTATCCGTCGCGCAGACTAAGGCAGTGGTTTCCGGGGTGATGACGTTGGCGGCCTGCTCATAACCCTGCTTCATGGCAAGACCCGGTAGCGCGGCTACAGGATGCAGTTTGTGTTTCTTACAGAACGCCAGGTAGGCTTCATGGCGGCGCTTACCGGTGGTCACGTCGCTATGGGGAACGCCAAGAAAGCTGATATAGCGATGCTCGCGATCGTATAAACGCTGCATCAGGGTGCGAATGGCGCCTTCATCGTCATAGCAGACGGAGGCAAAGCCTTTGGCATCTCTTGCCAGCAGCACCAGCGAATCCTGCCAGGAGGCGAGCATGGATTCAGTTATGCCGGTAAAACCAAACAGCACCACGCCGTCAATATTGCGGCGTCTGAGCATGCCGAGATGCTCTTCAACCAGTTCGGGCGAGAACTGGCTTTCCATCATGATCGGATCGTAACCCTGCTCATAAAAGGCGGGCAGCATGGTTTGCACGGCGAGATTTTCCGAAAGCGAGTCCAGACGCGTGACGATGATCGCCACCACCTTGTCACTTTGTCCACGCATGGCGCGTGCGGAGCGGGAAGGGGAAAAACCGTGCTGATTCATCACCGCTTCAACGCGTTCGCGGGTGCGTTCGCTCACGCCGCTTTCATTGTTAAGCACACGGGAAACGGTTGATTTTCCCACACCGCTTAAGCGGGCGATGTCTTTAATTGTCAGCCGGTTTTGCATCCTGTTTTCCCGTGTTGCGTGTGAAGTTATGCCAAATAGAGAATAACTTTACTCAAGCGCAGCGCAATGGGCAAAGTCTGGTATACGTTTGGTTTAGTTTCCATGGTTTATCATACTGCCATAATTGCCACAAACCTTATGGTTTTCTGCGTATAATCCGCAGCGCAAATCATTCACTTACCGGAGGCTATATGGATCCCGATCCCACCCCTCTCCCGAGATGGAGAAACTCCCCTTTCCGGTAAGCCTGTCTTTCACTGTCTTACCGGAGCAGTAAGACAGTGACGTTCTGACGTCCCTGTTGTGAATTTAATATTGCCATCAGGTAAGGCTTTGCCACGCCTGAAGGATTTACTGCGCCTGTTGAGACTGGCGCAGAGGGACTGCCTATGTTCAAAAATATGACTCGCCAGCTATTTGCCCGGCTAAACCGCCATTTACCACATCGTCTGGTGCATCGCGATCCGTTGCCTAATGCCCAGACCGTTGCCAGCACGCCGATCCCACCATCGCTGAGCGAACATTGTCTGAAAATGGCGCTGATGGACGAAGCCGCGCTGTGGAAAACGTTTGGCGCGCACCCGGAAGGATTAAACGCCGCAGAAGTGGAAAACGCTCGCGAATTACATGGCGAGAACCAACTGCCGGCGCAGAAGCCGTCGCCGTGGTGGGTGCATCTGTGGGTCTGCTACCGCAACCCGTTTAATATTTTGTTGACCATCCTCGGTGCGATTTCCTATGCCACCGAAGATCTGTTTGCCGCTGGCGTCATTGCTCTGATGGTCGTCATCTCTACGCTGCTGAATTTTGTGCAGGAGGCGCGTTCCACCAAAGCGGCAGATGCGCTGAAAGCGATGGTCAGTAACACCGCTACGGTGCTGCGCGTTATCAACGAGAAAGGAGAGAACGGCTGGGTTGAACTGCCGATCGACCAGTTAGTTCCCGGCGATATCATTAAGCTGGCGGCAGGGGATATGATCCCGGCCGATCTGCGTGTGGTGCAGGCTCGTGACCTGTTCGTGGCCCAGGCTTCGCTGACCGGTGAATCGCTGCCGGTGGAGAAAGTCGCAACCAGCCGCGACCCGCAGCAAAGCAACCCGCTCGAATGCGATACCCTGTGCTTTATGGGCACCAACGTGGTGAGCGGCACGGCGCAGGCCATCGTGATTGCGACCGGAGCCAATACCTGGTTCGGGCAACTGGCGGGCCGTGTCAGCGAGCAGGAAAGCGAGCAGAATGCTTTCCAGAAAGGGATCAGCCGCGTCAGCATGCTGCTGATCCGTTTTATGCTGGTGATGGCGCCGATTGTGCTCATCATCAACGGCTATACCAAAGGCGACTGGTGGGAAGCGGCGCTGTTTGCCCTGTCTGTCGCGGTGGGGCTGACCCCGGAAATGCTGCCGATGATCGTCACCTCGACGCTGGCGCGTGGGGCGGTGAAGCTGTCAAAACAAAAGGTCATCGTCAAACACCTCGACGCCATTCAGAACTTTGGCGCGATGGATATCCTGTGTACCGATAAAACGGGCACCCTGACACAAGACAAAATTGTACTTGAGAATCATACAGATATATCTGGTAAGCCCAGCGAGCACGTCCTGCATTCTGCGTGGTTGAACAGTCATTACCAGACCGGGTTGAAGAATCTGCTGGATACGGCAGTGCTGGAAGGCGTGGACGAAGAATCAGCCCGCCAGCTCTCTACCCGCTGGCAGAAAATTGATGAGATCCCGTTTGACTTCGAACGCCGCCGCATGTCGGTGGTGGTCGCTGAAGAAACCGATGTGCATCAACTGGTGTGCAAAGGTGCGCTGCAGGAGATCCTCAGCGTCTGCACCCAGGTGCGCTACAGCGGTGAGGTTGTCCCGTTAGATGACAACATGCTGCGTCGGGTGAAGCGCGTCACGGATACGCTGAATCGCCAGGGGCTGCGCGTGGTGGCAGTGGCGACGAAATACCTGCCAGCGCGTGAGGGCGATTACCAGCGTATTGATGAATCAGATCTGATCCTCGAAGGCTATATTGCGTTCCTCGATCCGCCGAAAGAGACCACCGCGCCAGCGCTCAAAGCGCTGAAAGCCAGCGGTATTACGGTGAAAATCCTGACTGGCGATAGCGAGCTGGTGGCGGCGAAAGTGTGTCACGAAGTGGGGCTGGATGCGGGCGATGTGGTTATCGGTAGCAACATTGAAGGGTTAAGCGACGATGAGCTGGCAACGCTGGCCCAGCGCACCACGCTGTTTGCTCGTCTGACACCGATGCACAAAGAGCGCATTGTCACGCTGCTCAAGCGCGAAGGTCATGTGGTTGGCTTTATGGGGGATGGCATTAACGATGCCCCGGCGCTGCGCGCGGCGGACATTGGTATCTCCGTTGACGGCGCGGTTGATATTGCGCGTGAAGCGGCTGATATCATCCTGCTGGAAAAGAGCCTGATGGTGCTGGAAGAAGGGGTGATCGAAGGACGCCGTACTTTTTCTAACATGCTGAAGTATATCAAAATGACGGCCAGTTCTAACTTCGGTAACGTGTTTAGCGTGCTGGTGGCGAGCGCCTTCTTACCGTTCCTGCCGATGTTGCCGCTGCACTTACTGATTCAGAACCTGCTGTACGATGTATCCCAGGTGGCGATTCCGTTTGATAACGTCGACGAAGAGCAGATCAAAAAGCCGCAGCGCTGGAATCCCAGCGAGTTGGGGCGCTTTATGATCTTCTTTGGACCGATCAGCTCGATCTTCGACATTCTGACATTTTGCCTGATGTGGTTCGTCTTCCATGCGAATACGCCAGAACATCAGACGTTGTTCCAGTCTGGCTGGTTCGTGGTAGGCCTGCTGTCGCAAACGCTGATTGTGCATATGATCCGTACCCGCCGCGTGCCGTTCATCCAAAGCCGCGCCGCATGGCCGCTGATGCTGATGACGCTGGTGGTCATGGTGGTAGGCATTGCATTACCGTTCTCGCCGCTGGCCAACTATCTGCAATTGCAGGCGCTGCCGCTGAGCTACTTCCCGTGGCTGATTGCGATTCTGGCGGGCTACATGACGTTAACCCAGCTCGTGAAAGGTTTTTATAGCCGCCGCTACGGCTGGCAGTAATCCTCAACTTCTTTGCAGGAGGGTGTTAATACTCTCCTGCATTTCTCTTTTTCATTCGAAAGATATTCTCCCGAAATATTGGTGTTTTATTTTTATTGAAATGCTAACGCGGGTAATTAGTATCAAATTGCCTTCTTTGCGTTGTTTTTTTATCAATAAAACGATCTGCGTTGCAAAAATGAAACAGCGTGCTAAAAATTATAAGCATCTGCGATTTTTTGTGAACGCAGTCATCGAAATAAATTGTTACACCAGTTAGTCTGCGCAGGTAACGTCGTTAAGAAAGTTTCTCGCTGCCCGTTTTTAATTCCGGCAGTCATTTGCTCTGCAAGCTATTCCTGTTAATGGATATTATGAACTTCTGGAGAAGGACAAATGAAACTGACAAAAAACCTGTTAAGTCTGTGTATTGGCGCGTCTGTATTACTGGCGAGTCATGCAACGCTGGCACAAACCTTTCGCGCCGCAGATGTGCATCCGGCTGATTACCCGAACGTTGTTGCAGTGAAACATATGGGGGAGAAACTTAGCGCCGCGACCGAAGGTCGTCTGGAGATCAAAACATTTCCTGGTGGTGTGTTAGGCGATGAAAAACAGATGATTGAACAGGCGCAATTAGGCGCCATTGATATTATTCGCGTCTCAATGACGCCAGTTGCCGCAATTCTCCCTGAAATAAACGTGTTTACCCTGCCATATATTTTCCGCGATGAGGACCATATGCATAAGGTTCTCGACGGCATGATTGGTCAGGAGATTGGCGACCGTCTGACAGCCAATACCAAATCACGACTGGTGTTCCTTGGCTGGATGGATGCCGGAACGCGCAACCTGATCACCAAGAATCCGGTAGTGAAACCGGAAGATTTGCACGGCATGAAAATCCGCGTTCAGGCCAGTCCGATAGCGCTGGATACCCTAAAAGCGATGGGCGCTAACTCCATTGTGATGGGCGTCAGTGAAGTATTTAGCGGCATGCAGACCGGCGTTATTGATGGTACGGAAAATAACCCGCCAACGTTTGTTGCGCATAACTATTTGCCGGTCGTGAAAAACTATACCTGGAGTAAACACTTTATTATTCCTGAGCTTTTTCTGTTCTCGAAAGCCAAATGGGATAAGTTAAAAAAAGAAGACCAGGAACTCATTATTAAACTCGCTAAAGAAGCCCAGGTAGAGCAACGTAAACTTTGGCAGGATTATAATGCGAAATCGCTGGAGACCATGAAAGCCAACGGTGTTCAGTTCCACGATATTGATACGGACTATTTCTATAAAGCCACGCAGTCAGTACGGGATAATTACGGTAAAGACCACCAGGATTTGATCAAACGTATTCAGGATGTGAAGTAATTCATCGGGTGGAGGATATCAATCCTCCGCCTGAGTCTTTTGATTAATTCGAGGTGATGATTATGGGTGAATGCTATTCATCGGTAATGGATTTTCTTTATCGAGTGTCAATGTGGATTGCCGGTATCGCATTATTGGTTATGGTCGCCATTATCCCTATTGGCATATTCGCGCGTTATGTCCTGAATAACGCGCTGTCATGGCCTGAGCCAGTCGCCATTCTTTGTATGGTGACATTCACCTTTATTGGCGCGGCGGTGAGCTATCGCGCAGGTTCGCATATCGCGGTAAGCATGGTGACTGACCGTCTGGGGGAATCTTCCCGCCGTTACTGCTCGGTAGTCGCAGACGTTATGTTAATGGCGATAAGCCTGTTCATTCTGTGGTACGGCTCCATGCTATGCCTCGAACTGTGGGAACAGCCCGTGGCGGAATTCCCAATTTTAAGCGCCGGGCAAAACTATCTCCCGTTGCCGATTGGCTCTGCTATTACGCTGCTGTTTATCGTTGAGAAGATCTGCCGTGGCTCGCAGTACCAACGTCCTGTTGTCATGCTGGGATCGACCAGCTAGTTACCGCCCCCATTTCAGAAAGGAAAGCAGATGGATGCATTTATTCTCGTCTTTACGCTCGGCATTATGCTGGCGATTGGGGTACCGGTAGCGTACGCGGTTGGCATTAGCGCCATCATTGGGGCCTGGTACATTGATATTCCGCTGGAAGCGGTGATGATCCAACTGACCAGTGGGGTGAACAAGTTTTCGCTACTGGCGATCCCGTTCTTTATTTTGGCCGGGGCTATTATGGCCGAAGGGGGCATTGCGCGGCGGCTGGTAAACTTTGCCTATATTTTCGTTGGCTTTATTCGCGGCGGTCTGTCGCTGGTCAACATTGTGGCATCGACCTTTTTTGGCGCAATTTCTGGATCGTCGGTGGCCGATACCGCGTCTATCGGTTCGGTAATGATCCCGGAGATGGATAAAAAAGGTTATCCGCGCGACTTTGCTGCAGCGGTCACTGCCAGCGGCTCGGTGCAGGCGATCCTCACGCCGCCGAGCCATAACTCGGTTATCTACTCGCTGGCAACGGGCGGGACGGTGTCGATTGCCGCGCTGTTCATCGCCGGGATCCTACCGGGCCTGCTGTTAAGCTTCAGTCTGATGGTGATGTGTGTCGCTTTTGCGCACAAACGCGGTTATCCAAAAGGGGAGCGCGTACCGTTTCGCCAGGCGCTGAAGATATTCGTCGATACGCTGTGGGGCTTAATGACCGTTGTGATCATCATGGGCGGTATCTTGTCAGGTATCTTTACCGCGACGGAATCTGCGGCGATTGCCTGTCTGTGGGCCTTCTTTGTCACCATGTTTATCTATCGTGACTATAAATGGTCTGAACTGCCGAAGCTGATGTTCCGTACGGTGAAAACGGTCACTATCGTCATGATCCTGATAGGTTTTGCCGCCGCGTTCGGTGCCGTCATGACCTATATGCAGTTGCCGATGCGTATCACCGAAGCTTTCACCAGCATCTCGGACAACAAATACGTTATCCTGATGTGCATTAACATCATGCTGTTGCTGATCGGTACTCTGATGGATATGGCGCCGCTGATCCTGATTTTGACGCCGGTTTTGCTACCGGTGACCAACGCGCTCGGCATTGATCCGGTCCATTTTGGGATGATCATGCTGGTGAATTTAGGGATCGGCCTGATAACGCCGCCGGTAGGGTCGGTGCTGTTTGTGGCCAGTGCGGTGAGTAAGCAGAAAATTGAGCAGGTGGTGAAGGCGATGCTGCCGTTCTACTTCGTGCTGTTCCTGGTGCTGATGATCGTCACGTACATTCCGGCGATTTCGCTGTTCCTGCCGAGACTGTTTGGTGTGATGTGATAAATGCCCGGTGGCGCTCGCGCTTACCGGGCCTGCAAACTATGCTTGCGTAGGCCGGATAAGGCGAAGCCGCCATCCGGCACAAAAAGACTTAGCGACGAACGGCGATCGCTTCAATCTCGATTTTCACGTCTTTCGGCAGACGGGCAACTTCCACGCAAGAACGCGCCGGGAAAGTGGCGTTGTGCTCGGTGAAGAACGCTTCGTAGGTCGCGTTTACGGTTGCGAAATCGTTCAGGTCTTTAACGAAGACGGTAGTTTTTACGATGTCGCCCACTTTCAGGCCTGCTGCTTCAACGATAGCTTGTACGTTTTCCAGCGACTGACGCGCCTGAGCGGACACGTCTTCCGATACGGCACCGGTTTTCGGATCGACCGGGATCTGACCGGAAGTGATTACCATGCTACCCAGGTCAACGCCCTGAACGTATGGGCCGATTGCTGCTGGTGCATTTTCCGTCGCGATAGTCTTGCTCATGATTTCTCCTGAATTACAGCGGTAATAGAATGTTCCCGGCCATTATAGGGAGCCGGGAAATCATTACCAACACCAATTAGTTGGCCAGCACCACATAATGCGAAAACTCTTTTTCACAGTATTTGCATTTGAGTGCGATGTCGTCAGCGCGCTTTTTCACTGAAAAACTGGACGATACTGGTTCAGCATGGCTGATGCAGTTGCTGTTCGGGCAAACCAGCACGTTATCGATACGTTCAGGCAGGCTCGGACGTGATTTACCCACCACGTCATAATCGTCAATGCGGTTTACCGTTGCCTGCGGAGCGTACAGGGAGAGCTGGTTTACCTGCTCGTCGGTCAGGAACGTATTTTCGATTTTAATCAGGTCTTTACGGCCCATTTCGCCAGACGGCAGGTTCAGGCCGATGGTGATACGCTGGTCAGTTTCAGTCAGTTTGAACAACGTCAGCAGCTTAAAACCAACCTGTGCGGGAATATGGTCAATTACGGTGCCACGTTTGATGGCTTCAACCTGCAGTTTGTTATCGTGTGTCATCTCTTTTTCTCCCTTACAGTGCCAGTTCGCTATTCAGTACCAGTGCCAGTAACGCCTGGCGGGCGAAGATGCCGTTGCCAGCCTGCTGGAAATACCAGGCGTGCGGCGTCTTGTCGACGTCGGTGGTGATTTCATCGATGCGCGGCAGCGGATGCAGCACCTTCATGTTCGCTCTGGCACCGTTCAGATCGCTGGCACGCAGAACAAACTGTGCTTTCACATTGGCGTATTCGGACGGGTCCAGACGCTCTTTTTGTACGCGGGTCATGTAGAGGATATCGACCTCCGCCATTACCTCTTCGATAGTGCCATGCAGGCTCCAGGCGATACCTTTTTCATTCAGCATATCCAGAATGTATTGCGGCATGGCCAGCGCGTCCGGGGCGATGAAGTAGAAGCGGTTACCTTCGAACTTTGCCAGCGCCTGGGTCAGGGAGTGGACGGTACGGCCATATTTCAGGTCACCCACCATGGCGATTTGCAGATTGTCCAGGCGACCCTGCGTTTCCTGAATGGTAAACAGATCCAGCAGCGTTTGGGTGGGATGCTGGTTGGAACCGTCGCCGGCGTTCAGTACCGGCACGTTACCGGAGAACTCGGTTGCCAAACGCGCGGCACCTTCCTGCGGATGACGCATCACGATGGCGTCGACATAGGTGCTGATGACGGAAATGGTGTCGGCCAGAGTTTCGCCTTTTTTGCCAAGCGACGTGTTGCTGCTGTCAGAGAAACCCACCACGCTGGCGCCCAGACGGTGCATGGAGGTTTCAAAAGATAAACGGGTGCGGGTTGACGCTTCAAAGAAGCAACTGGCGATGACCTTATGTTTTAACAGCTCGGGCTGCGGGTTAGCTTTTAATTTCGCCGCCGTCGCGAGGACCAGATTAAGGTCATCGCGGCTGAGGTCGTTTATGGAAATGATGTGTTTTTGATAGAGCGGGTTAGCCATGTTTATCTCCTGACGCCTGGGCAAAAAAAAAGCCCCTCAATTGAGGGGCTCGGAATGGGTGATCAACGGAAAGAAAAACGGCAGGCCAGCGTCCTTTTTCAGACGCGGTAAGACAAAATGTCGTACACACTGAACCATACATCCTCCCGGCAAATTGTCCGCGATTATACTCAGCTCCGTTATGGGATCAAGCGAAAAATGCACTATTTATTCATCGCAAACGGTTCTTGTGAATTTTAATTCATTTTGAATAGATAATTAATCTGTTTGTGGATCAGGCCCGTTCGCTGCACCACCCGCGGTGCGACCCAGACAATACTGCTACCGGCAATGACGCCGAGAATTTCTGGCAACGCGTGATAATCGAGGATTCTGGCTACGGCGCGACCATAGCCTGCTGCCGTGTGGATGAGGATAAACTCGCTATTGTGTTCCACGCTGACCACCATTTCAGCAATCGATCGGGCAGCATCAGGCGCGGGTCGTGATTGCGGATTTACAGAATAAATTTTTTGCCCTTTTGTATTTCTTATTTTTATAGCACCGAGCAGTTTCAGCAGACGAGATACCGTTGACTGGCTAATCCCGGTGAAACCATGGTGTTGTAGATCGCGGCGAAGCGCTTCCTGAGACAGGTAGCTTTTTTCGCTAATCAGGCGCTGACAAATCGCCAACTGTTTCTGCTCTTTGGTCGAGTAATCATCGAATTCCTTCATAAAAACACCCTAAATTTATCATTTGTATCAATGCGATGGCGAAATTCACCACATTTGCAGTATCAATAACGGCTCAAACGGGCGGTTGTGCAGAAAAACGAGAGCGCGCTCAAAAAAGCCGTCGGGATCCGACGGCCAACAGGACTACAGCATCGCGCCGATACTCAGAACAACCATGTTCAGCACCGTCAGAATTAGCAGCAGTGGTGCGACCCATTTCAGGTAGCGCACATAAGGAACACGAGCGATGGCCAACCCACCCATTACAACCGCTGAGGTGGGGGTAATCAGATTCACAATGCCGGAAGCGGATTGATACGCGGTGACGACCAGATCCCTTTGCACATGGGCGAAGTCAGCCAGCGGGGCCATAATGGGCATCGTGAGCACCGCCAGGCCAGACGAGGAAGGGACCAGGAAGGAGAGCAAGACTTCCAGCCAGTAAGTCACATTGATGAAAATGGTGGTGGACAGACCGGAGACTAAATTTTCGGCGCTGTGCAAAATGGTGTGGGTGATCATGCCGTTGTCCATCACCACGACGATACCGCGCGCAATGCCGATAATCAGCGCCACGCCGAGCAGATCCCGTGCCCCGTCAATGAAGGTACTGGTGAATGCTTCTTCACTCATGCGGGCAATCACGCCGACGATAATCGCAGATGCCAGAAAAACCCCAGATATTTCCGCCATCCACCAGCCGAGCACCGCGACGCCATAAATCATCACTGCAAAGGCGGCGGCGAATATCAGCAGGATCCACTTACGCGTAGCCGTGAATTCAAGATTGGTATTGGCGCGACTACCGAGAAAATGGGCACGGTTTTCCTCCATTTTATCGGCCACGATGGAAAGCTCAGGATGGCTGCGAACTTTCCGTGCATAGCGCATGACCCATATCACACAGATTACATAGCCGACGACCAGCAGCAGAATGCGCATCAGCATTCCCTGGGTGAAGGGGATCCCGGCGGCGTTAGCGGCGATAACCGTTGCGAAAGGGTTGATTGTTGAACCGAGGGTGCCGATGCCTGCGCCAAGCAAAACGGTTGCAGCAGCAACCAGTGGATCAAAGCGCGCAGCCATCATGACCGGAACCAATAAGGTGTAGAAAGGGAGTGATTCTTCCGCCATGCCGTAAATCGTGCCTCCGGCGGCGAAAAGTCCCATCAGGATGGGGATCATCCACTCTTCTTTGCCGTTCAGCCTGACCGTCACGCGTTCGATTCCTGCGTCGATGGCGCCCGTTTTGTTTACCACGCCGAGAAACCCGCCAATAATCAGGACAAACAACGCCACATCAATCGCGCCTGCGGTGTAGGTTTCGTGGTTATAAAGCCCGTCAATCGGAGCCAGCAGTACAGCCGTTAAACCTTGTGGATGCGCCTCTGTTGGGGCATAGGTACCGGCAACCGGCACTTCTTTGCCCAGGGTGGCATTCATCGCCATCTGGTATTTCCCGGCAGGGACAATCCAGGTCATAACGGCGACGAGCGCAATGAGAATAAACAGGATGGTATACGCGCTGGGAAATTTGAATTTGCCCATGATGTTCTCCGGATAGCTTGGGCATATGCCGCCATGCGACACATGCCCGCTGGGGTTAGTCGCCGAGTGTCGCTACCATGACCGCTTTGATGGTATGCATCCGGTTTTCTGCTTCGTCGAAGACGATGGAATGCGCTGACTCAAATACCTCCTCCGTGACTTCAAGCCCTTTCAGGCCGTAAGCCGCTTCGATTTCACGGCCCACTTTGGTGTGCTCGTTATGGAAGGCGGGCAGGCAGTGCATGAATTTCACATTGGGATTGCCGGTCGCATCGATGACCTGCTGGTTAATTTGATAAGGCGTCATCAGGCTGACGCGTTCTGCCCACGCCTCTTTGGGTTCTCCCATCGAAACCCAGACATCGGTGTAGAGAAAGTCCACGTCGTAAACGCCTTCCTCAACATCCTCTGTGAGCGTAATGCGCGCGCCCGTCACGCTGGCGATTTCACGGCATTCGGCAACCAGTGCCTCGTCCGGCCAGAAGGATTTCGGTGCGACCAGACGAATATCCATCCCCATTTTCGCCGCGCCGACCATCAGCGAATTGCCCATGTTATTGCGGGCGTCACCAAGGTAAGCGAAGCTCAGTTCGGGTAAGGTTTTACCCGGGGCGTGTTCCAGCATGGTCATCAGATCCGCGAGGATCTGCGTAGGGTGGAATTCATTCGTCAGCCCGTTCCAGACCGGCACACCAGCGAACTGCCCCAGTTCTTCCACGATCTTCTGGCCGTAGCCGCGGTATTCAATACCGTCATACATGCGACCTAACACGCGGGCGGTATCTTTCATCGACTCTTTATGACCAATCTGCGAGCCGCTTGGGCCAAGGTAGGTCACCTGTGCGCCCTGATCGAAAGCGCCGACTTCAAAGGCGCAGCGGGTGCGAGTTGACGTTTTTTCGAAGATTAGCGCGATATTTTTACCGACCAGCGTTTGCCTTTCGCGTCCGGCTTTTTTCGCCGTTTTTAACTCGATAGCCAGATCGATCAGGTACTGGATTTCCGTTGGGGTGTAGTCCAGCAATTTGAGAAAATTGCGATTTTTCAGGTTAACAGTCATGAAAATTTCCTTATGTAGGCTGGATAAGGCTTCGCTTTACCCAGCAAAAAAGCCTTAAGCGTTAACATCAGTGGCTTCGCGCCGAATTAGCGTGCCTTTGTCACCGGCGAGAATGGCCGAACCGTCAGCCAACGAGCCGATGCCTGCAATCCCGTGGCAGTGAGAGACAAATTCCGCGCAGGCGGTGACTTTGGGGCCCATTGAACCGGCGTCGAATTGCATTTCGCCGAGCCGTTCCGGCGTAACCTGGGCCAGCGGGCGCTGGGTAGGTTTGCCCCAGTCGAGATACACCGCATCGGCATCGGTCAGGATCAGCAGCGCATCGGCGTGGATTTGTTTGGCGAGCAGGGCGGCGGAGAGATCTTTGTCGATCACAGCTTCAATACCGTGGTAGCCATCGGCTTTTTCCACCACCGGTACGCCGCCACCGCCGTTGCAGATAACCAGATGATCGCGGGCGATCAGTGTGCGAATGGCGTCACTTTCCACGATACGTTTGGGTTGTGGAGAGGGCACAACACGGCGGAATGCTTTACCATCGGCTTTGAAAACCCAGCCTTTTTCCGCCTGTAACGCGTGGGCCTGGGGTTCGTCATAAATCGGCCCGATATATTTGGTGGGATTGCTGAAGGCCGGATCGTGGGCATCGACTTCAACCTGAGTCAGCAGGACACTAATTTCACGCTGTGGGAGCTGGTTTTTCAGGGCCTGTTGCAGCATATAGCCAATCATTCCCTGACTTTCTGCGCCGAGAATATCGAGCGGATAGGGGGTGACGTTGGCATAAGCACTGTTTTGTAACGCCAAAAGTCCAACCTGCGGGCCATTGCCGTGTACCAGAATTACGCGCCACTGCTGCGTGAGTTGAGCGAGAGTTCTTGCCGCCAGCTCAATATTCTTGCGTTGGATGTCGGCTTCCAGCGGTTCGCCGCGTTTGAGTAGCGCATTGCCGCCCAGCGCCACAACCAGGGTAGGTTTGTTTTCCATAACGTCTCCTTAAATACCGTCGCGTTCCAGCGGGCAACTCATGCAGCGCGCACCGCCGCGCCCACGTCCCAGTTCGTCGCCAGGAATGGGTAAAACAGTGATGCCAGCTTTGTCGTATTTCTCGTTGGTCCAGATGTTGCGTTCGTAGCCCACCACAACCCCAGGGCGCAGCGTCAGAACATTGTTCGCGTCATTCCACTGTTCGCGTTCAGCTTCGAAGGCGTCGCCACCGGTGGTGATCAGATTGATCTGGTCGAGGCCAAGTGCTTTTTCGAGGGCATGTACCAGCGTACTTTCCTGGGTGCGTTTCAGGCCGCCACGCCCGTCTGGTGTCAGGGTCCAGCACTGGACATCCGGGCGCACCACTTCCGGGTAGACGGAGAAGGTATCGATATCGATGTGGGTCATGACGGTATCGAGGTGCATACAGGAGCGATGTTTCGGCAGTTCGACTGCGATGACGCGTTCTGCCTGGCGATGCTTAAATAGCGACTGGGCAAGGAACTCAATGCCCTGCGGCGTGGTACGTTCCGACATACCGATGAGAACTGCGCCGCGACCAATGACCAGCACATCCCCACCTTCTAATGTTGCGTGGTCGTAATTAATATTTTCATCGCCGAAATATTTAATAAACTCACCATCGGCAAATTGTGGATGCCAACGGTAAATCGCCCGCAAGTTATTAGTTTCTCGTTGACGTGCAGTTTTTGCCATCGGATTAATGGATACGCCGTTATATATCCAGCATGAGGTGTCGCGGGTAAATAAGTGGTTTGGTAATGGCTTCATAATAAAGTCATTAATATCGTGAGTATCGACCACCATATTTTTGATTGAGGCAGGAATTTCTCCGTATGTCAGCCCACCGCTTAAATGGCGGGCGAGCTCCCGGTGCTGCATATCTGCAAGCCAGGCGCGAATATCCGTGGCGAAAGCGGGGCCAAGGCGATAATCAGAAATTTGTGTATCCAGTAGCCAGCTTTTGGCATCGGGGATATCCAGAGTTTGTGTCAATAAATCAGTGAGTAACAGAACCTCAATTCCCTGTTGACGTAACGTGTTGGCGAAAATGTCATGCTCTTCTCCTGCACGTTCTACCGAAAGAACATCATCAAAAAGCAGTTCCTGGCAATTTGATGGCGTCAGCCTTTTTAGGCTGAGGTTAGGGCGATGTAGCATTACGCTACGTAATTGACCGATTTCAGACCCGACATAATGCTTTTCCATCATTATTCCTTTAATACGATTTTAAAAAATAAAGAGGAGGTGCCTGCAAATAATGTTTATTGCAGTCATGGTTTTTCAGCTGATTTCAGAATCTATATTTAGATCTTATCTGATAGAGAAACGTGATTCATTTCACAGTCAGGTCGATGTTTGGCATTTGTTGTTTAATTTATGAGATGGCTCTGAGAATTTAAAAAATAAAAACATGAATAATTGAATTACTACGCAGGAATATGTCTTGTTATTTAACTGTGTTAATTTTATGTACATATCTAAATATTTAATAAATTAAATAGTACGTTGATTTTTATATGTTTTTCTATATTTAATGAATTTTTATGCGAATCTATTATTTTATTATTTGTGCTGTAAGGTTTATTTCAAAATAAATATGACGATGAAGAAAGATAACGAAGGAGACGTAAACTGTGATCGATAGCTGGTTTTTCTAACAAAGCTTTCTGTAACAGTGAGTTAGTGACTGAGTTGAAAAGTATGAGACGAAAGTTATGCAGAGTTTATGCATAACCTGTTGCTGGCTATTAGCAATTATTTAACATCATCAGCGATAAACATGCGTTGACGCAAAATATCGGCAAATAGCAGTGGTATGGCAGACCGTTTTTTCGTATAACAACTAAAATGAAACGATGTTTTAATTAAGGGGTTTGAAATGATTGTCGGCAATATTCACAACCTGGATGCCTGGCTGCCGGAAGAGCTGCGTCAGGCGATTGAGCACATTAAAGCGCACGTGACGGATGCGACGGAAAAGGGTAAGCACGACATCGACGGCGAACGTCTGTTCTATCTGATTGCTGAAGATATGACGGAGCCGTTTGCGCAGCGCCGCGCCGAATATCACGCTCGCTATCTGGATATTCAGATCCTGCTCAAAGGTCAGGAAGGCATGACTTTCAGCACGCAGCCTGCGGGCGCACCGGAAACTGACTGGTTGGCGGATAAAGATATCGCCTTCCTGCCGGAAGGCGAACAGGAGAAAACGGTGGTGCTGAACGAAGGTGACTTCGTCGTCTTTTATCCGGGTGAAGTGCATAAACCGCTGTGCGCGGTCGGCGCTCCGGCGCTGGTACGCAAAGCCGTGGTGAAAATGCGGGTAGCATAAACCGGTTTGCCGGGGGCGACTTACCCGGCCTAAGGAAGTACGATGGTAGGCCGGATAGGGTGCGTCAGCATCGCCATCCGGCAATTCAATCGCGCAACGCTATGATTTGGAAAGCGTCGCGACCATCACCGCTTTGATGGTGTGCATTCGGTTTTCCGCCTGATCAAATACGATACTGGCGGGTGACTCAAACACCTCGTCGGTCACTTCCATGCCGCCGTGCAGACCATATTCCTGCGCCATTTGTTTGCCAAGCGTGGTTTGATCGTCATGGAACGCGGGCAGGCAGTGCAGGAATTTCACCTGCGGATTGCCGGTCAACGCCATCATCGCGCTATTAACCTGGTACTTACGCAGTTGCGTAATACGTTCGGCCCATTTCTCTTTCGCTTCGCCCATCGATACCCAGACGTCGGTATAGATGAAGTCCGCGCCTTTCACGCCTGTGGCGACATCTTCGGTTAGAGTAATATTGCCGCCGTTTTTCTGTGCCAGCGCTTTGCACTCCGCAACGAGGCTTTCCTCCGGCCAGCAGGCCTGGGGCGCGACCAGGCGCAGATCCAGTCCGGTTAACGCAGCGGCTTCCAGCATGGAATTGCCCATATTGTTGCGGGCATCGCCGGTGTAGACCAGCGCCATCTCATTAAACGCTTTACCCGGCAGGTGTTCCTGCATCGTGAGTAAATCCGCCAGCAACTGGGTGGGGTGAAATTCGTTGGTTAATCCGTTCCAAACCGGAACTCCGGCATATTCCGCCAGCGTCTCGACAATTTCCTGACCGTGGCCCCGATACTGAATACCGTCGTACATACGACCGAGTACGCGGGCGGTGTCTTTGAGCGACTCTTTATGACCAATCTGGCTGCCGCTCGGCCCGAGATACGTCACGCGCGCGCCCTGATCATATGCGGCAACTTCGAAAGAGCAACGGGTGCGGGTTGAGTCTTTTTCGAAGATGAGCGCGATGTTTTTACCGGTGAGTTTAGCGACCTCGGTACCGTTTTTCTTATCCGTCTTGAGCTGCGCGGCGAGCTGGAGCAGTGACGTGAGTTCAGCAGAGGTGAAATCAAGCAGTTTCAAAAAATGTTTCTGATAAAACGCAGACATAGTTCCCTCACATGGCTTAGGCCATTTATTGAATTAAAATTCAATTTATATGGATGTTTATTCATTTGCAACCTTGTTTAACAAATCTTTCCTGGAAAGGTGGAGGCAATGACAGCGGTATGTGACAATAAGAGTATCGGCAGGACATTATGAGGAATGAGCCATGGCAAACCCGGAACTACTGGAAGAACAGCGTGAAGAAACGCGCTTGATTATTGAAGAGTTACTCGAAGATGGCAGCGATCCAGACGCGCTGTACACCATCGAGCATCACCTTTCCGCGGACGACTTTGAAACCCTGGAAAAAGCGGCAGTAGAAGCCTTCAAGCTGGGTTATGAAGTGACCGAGCCGGAAGAGCTGGAAGTGGAAGAGGGCGACACGGTTATTTGCTGTGACATCCTGAGCGAATGTGCTCTGAATGCCGAGTTGATCGACGCTCAGGTTGAGCAACTGATGAACCTGGCTGAAAAATTTGATGTGGAATACGACGGTTGGGGCACCTATTTTGAAGACCCGAACGGCGAAGAAGGTGAAGACGGCGACGATGAAGATCTCGTCGACGAAGATGATGACGGCGTGCGTCACTAAGTCATCTGCTGACCTACGGTAGCGTCTGCTGCCGTAGGCCAAGGATAACGTATGGATTACCTGCAAATACTCTCCCCGATCCACAACTTCCTGCACTGTAAAACGCCCCAGGCCTGGCTTGATAAAGCGCGAGCCCCGGCGAATCTCCCTCTGTTACTGACGGATCATCTCGTCTGCGAGCTGAAAGCGGCGCAAACGGCCATGCTGCTGGTGCGTAAGTATGTTGCAGATAAACAGGGATCGCAGGCGCTACTGGACTGGCTGAAACCCTATGAAGCGTATGCTTTCAGAGAAGGGGATGAACCGGATTTTATCGCGCTGAATAAACAGATAAGCAAAAGCGTAATGCCGCAAACTGACGACCCGTGGGGGCGCAAGCTGATCGACAGCATGGTTTTGCTGATCAAAGAAGAGCTGCACCACTTCTGGCAGGTGCGTGAGGCGATGATGAGCCGCAACATTCCCTACGTCAAAATTACCGCCAGCCGTTATGCCAAAGGCATGCTCAAAGAGGTGCGAACCCACGAGCCATTAACGCTAATCGATAAACTGATTTGCGGGGCTTATATTGAGGCGCGTTCTTGTGAACGGTTCGCCGCGCTGGCGCCGTATTTGGATGACGATTTACAGGCATTTTATCTTTCGCTGCTGCGATCCGAGGCGCGGCACTATCAAGACTATCTGGCGCTGGCACAGCAGGTTTCTGCCGACGATATCAGTAGTCGGGTGCGGTTCTTTGGCGAAGTAGAAGCCGCATTGATTACTTCTCCCGACGATGAATTCCGCTTCCACAGCGGCGTGCCAGCCTGACTCTCTTCTCTGACGCGCGGCGCTAATCGTCGCGCGGTTTTACCTTTCCTGTTTCCATTAGCAAAATCTGGTGGCTGGAAATCGCTCGCTGCTGCCGTAATAATCAAAACACACGAAGGGGAAATATATCCCCGCAACAGAGACTGTTTTGCATAAGGATGGTTAATGAACTGGGCACACGTATTGTTGGCGGGTTATATCGGGGCGGTGATTGCTATCGTCGTTGGCATGTTTCGCAAAAAAGGCTGGCTGGGAAAGATCTCCGGCGCGGTGGTTTTTGTGGTAGCGATTGTCGCGTGGAATCTGTTTGATGTGCACTACCTGATCCCGCGCGAAAGCCCTGATTATGGGCTGACGGACGCGCAGAAATTTGAAAATGCGATGCTGGCAATGCCTGTTTATCAGGTACTTAAAGAGCAAGAACCCGCGTTATGGCAGAACATCCTCAACCAGGCAACGCAACTGAAAGAAGCTGGGAAAAGCGAACAACAGATTATCGACGCTATTCAGCCGCAAATCCTGCAGGTACAGATGGCGCGTTTGCAGCAGGCACCCGATGCCAATGTGATTGAGTATATGAAAATTAACCTAGAGCAGATTGCTGCGGTGGCAAAAGTGGGCGATGACGAGTGTTTTCGCTTTCTGTTCCCGGCGGTGAAAGGCGGGATTAACCCGGTGCGTATTATTCCGCGGGAGCTGATGAATCGTCGTATGGCCAGCGACATGAGTATGATGCACGCGGCTTATGGCCCGAACAAACATACGGTTACGGCGCAAGAGAAACAGCTGGCGCTTCAGGATCTGCAATCCATCGGCCCGGGATTGGTACAGCGCTTTGGACCGGATATCCAGATTATGGCTGATCCGAGTAAAGGTGTGGGCAAAGAGAAAGTCGCTTGTGAAATGGTGCAGGATTTATGGTCACAGGTGCTGACGCTGCCAACCGCTCGCGCGGCTGGCGTCATTCGGCTGATGCTCTCCGCCGAAATGCAGTAACACAACCATTGCCCCTCCGGCTGAAGTCAGAGGGGTTTTAACATCCGCACTTCGCAATCTACGTGCCCGGTGCAGCCCAGCGCTTCGCTGATATGCTCAAACCCTAAATGTTCATACAGGCGGATTGCCTCGGTCAGAAACGCCGTGGTCTCCAGATAGCACTGTTTGAAACCCTGTTCACGGGCATGTTCGATGGCCATCAGCGCCAGCTTTTTCGCCAGCCCCTGACCGCGTGCGCTCGACAGGAAGTACATCTTTTGCAGTTCGCAAATGTCCGGTTCGCTACATCCTAACGGCGCAACGCCGCCGCCGCCCACGACTTCACCGTTTTGCTCAACCACCCAGTAGGCCGCGCCCGGCTGGCTGTAAACCTGGAATAGTTCATCCAGATTAGGGTCGGCAACGGTATAGCCCTTATCGGCAGTAAGCCCGTATTCAGCGGAAACTTTGCGGATCACCGCAGCGATAGCGGCATTATCTGCTGCGGTGATTCGGCGCAGCGTAAGCGTGGAGGGTAGCACAACATTCATAATATGGCTCAATTCTAAAAATACACTTATATATTTATTTAATACCACTCTCTTCTGTCGGGTGCAAGACGTTCCTCAATCAGAAAAAATTAAAATACATTGGCTAATTAAAAATAGTATTGTAAACGAACCAGTAAATAAACACTGGTTTTTATTTTTTATCTTAATGGAATTTATATTAGGGATATTGTTCATGAATGATTTTGTTGGTGGCCGGGAAAATCAACGGCACACATTTATTTTTATCGGTAAAGGATGGCAGTACTTTATTATTTGCATTGTCAATTTTTTGCTGTGTTGTATTACTCTGGGTATTTATACACCGTGGGCGATAGTGAAATGTCGGCGTTATATTTACGAGAATATGACTCTCAATGGCCAACCCTTTACCTATAAGGCGACAGGTGGCGCGATATTCGTAAGCTTCTTGTCGATTATGGTGGTTTATGGTGCCAGCATGAGTTCTATTGCTAACGGCAGCCCTCTCGTTGGTTTTACTTTGATTGGTTTACTGGTAGCTGTCCTTCCATTAATGACCATAAAAAGCCTGCAGTATCAGGCGATGATGACGTCGCTTAACGGTGTGCGTTTTGGTTTTGACTGCTCACAATTACATGCATGGCTTTTTTTACTGGTTGTGCCAGTGGTGCTTGCTGCGGTGAACTGGGGAGTGATTTATCTTCTGATACTTGCCACCGACTGGATTGAGGGCAGTACTGGAATGCTTATCAGAATAGCATTTATCGCGTTGGTGGGAATTGTGGGCATGGGTATCACCTACGGTATTACCTATGCAAAATGGATGCAGTTAGTGGGTAATGGCGGTAATTTTGGTATTCACCGCTTTACTATTAACGTCAATATGAAAGCAAGCATAGTGGGGTGTATTAAAGCCGTGCTGGTACTGCTGCCATTTATTGTTGTGATTGTCTGGCTAATTGCCCCTATTTTTCTGCAAATGGTGATGTTGGCTGTGTTAGGCGTGGCCGACGACGAATTTATCCTGGAGAATCAGAGCAGAATAATGGCGAGTTATTTTCTCTATTTCGCAGGAATTATTGTGGTTGGAAGCTATTTATACACCACGCTACGTAATCTGTTCATGAATAACCTGGCGCTGGCCGAGGGTAAAATCCGCTTTCATTCTTCCGTCACTGCACATGGCCTGATCTGGCGTTTTGTTCTGGTGTTGTTTATTTCAGGCATCACGTTTGGGCTAGCTTATCCGTGGATGAAAATGTGGCTGGTCAGTTGGCTGGCCAGTAACTCCCATGTACAAGGGGATTTGGATGCGCTGGAACTGACTGACCATACAGAGGCGTTGGAAACAGGTCCGGCGATGTGGGTATCACGTGGTGTGATGACCTACTTCCCGTTCATCTGATACAACAAGGCCGGAGCATGCTCCGGCCTTTAATACGTGTATAACGTCAACAGCTATTACAGCGCGGCGATGACCGCCTGCTGTTCTATCAGCTTCGCTTTCGCTTCCGCATAACCATCCAGCTTCTCACGCTCTTTGGCGATAACTGCTTCCGGTGCGCGAGCAACGAAACCTTCGTTAGAAAGTTTGCCTTCGATACGGGCAATCTCACCTTCGATTTTCGCCACTTCTTTCGCCAGACGCGCCAGCTCATCTTCTTTATTGATGAGGCCAGCCATCGGGATCAGCAGCTCGGCGCCGTCGATGATTTTGGTCACGGAAACCGGACCTTTGTCATCGGCTGGCAGTACGGTGATGCTTTCCAGACGCGCCAGGTTCAGCAGGAAGCTGCGGTTATCGTTCACACGGCGCATCGCATCAGCGCTGCAACCACGCAGCAGCAGTTCGAGCGGTTTACCTGGGGCGATGTTCATTTCCGCACGGATGTTACGTACGGCAACGATCGCCTGCTTCAGCCATTCGGTATCAGCCAGTGCGGCTTCATCAACCTGTGCGGCGTTATATTCCGGGAACGGTTGCAGCATGATGGTGTCGGCGGTAATACCGGAAATCACCTTCACGCGCTGCCAGATGGTCTCGGTGATGAACGGGATGATCGGATGCGCCAGGCGCAGCAGACCTTCCAGAACGGTGACCAGCGTATTGCGGGTACCGCGCAGTTCAGACTCGGAACCGCCGTTCATGACCGGCTTGGTCAGCTCCAGATACCAGTCGCAGAACTGGTTCCAGGTGAATTCGTACAGAATGCCCGCGGCGATGTCGAAGCGGAAGTTGTCCAGCGCTTCGCGGTACGCTTTGATGGTCTGGTTGAATTCAGCAAGGATCCAGCGATCCGCCAGCGACAGGGTCATTTCGCCGCCGTTGAAGCCGCAATCCTGGTCTTCGGTGTTCATCAGCACGAAGCGGCTGGCGTTCCACAGCTTGTTACAGAAGTTACGATAACCTTCCAGACGCTTCATATCCCAGTTGATGTCGCGACCGGTAGAGGCCAGCGCCGCCAGGGTGAAGCGCAGTGCGTCGGTGCCGTGCGGCTCGATGCCGTCCGGGAACTGCTTCTCGGTACGCTTGGCAATCTTCTCTGCCAGCTGCGGCTGCATCATGTTGCCGGTACGTTTCTCCAGCAGTTCTGCCAGGGAGATACCGTCGACCATATCCAGCGGGTCAATGACGTTGCCCTTGGATTTGGACATCTTCTGGCCTTCGTCGTCGCGGATCAGACCGGTCATGTAGACGGTCTTAAACGGCACCTGCGGCTTGCCGTTTTCATCTTTGATGAAGTGCATGGTCATCATGATCATGCGGGCAATCCAGAAGAAGATGATGTCGAAACCGGAAACCATCACGCTGGTTGGGTGGAACTGACGCAGCGCGTCGGTGTTTTCCGGCCAGCCCAGGGTAGAGAAGGTCCACAGTGCGGAGGAGAACCAGGTATCGAGAACGTCTTCGTCCTGGCGAAGCTGAACGTCGGCACCGAGGTTGTTTTCCTGACGTACTTCGTCTTCGGTACGGCCAACGTAGACGTTGCCGTCGTTGTCATACCATGCCGGGATACGGTGACCCCACCACAGCTGACGGGAAATACACCAGTCCTGAATATCGCGCATCCAGGAGAAGTACATGTTTTCGTACTGCTTCGGTACGAACTGAATGTCGCCGTTTTCAACCGCTTCAACCGCCGGTTTCGCCAGCACGTCGGCACGGACGTACCACTGGTCGGTCAGCATCGGTTCAATAACCACGCCGCCACGGTCGCCGTAAGGTACGGTCAGGTCGTGCGGTTTAATTTCTTCCAGCAGGCCCAGCGCATCAACGGCGGCAACCACCGCTTTACGCGCGGCAAAGCGTTCCAGCTTCTGGAACTCGGCCGGGATTTCATTGGAGTAAACGTCGGACTCTTCGCCTTTGGTGTCGTACACTTCCGCGGTTTCACGGATGTCGCCGTCAAAGGTCAGAATATTGATCATCGGCAGGCCGTGACGTTTTCCGACTTCGTAGTCGTTAAAGTCGTGCGCCGGGGTGATCTTCACGCAGCCGGTGCCTTTTTCCATATCAGCGTGTTCATCGCCGACGATGGGAATGCGGCGGTTAACCAGCGGCAGAACAACAAACTTGCCAATCAGATCTTTATAACGCGGATCTTCCGGGTTGACGGCCACGCCGGTATCGCCCAGTACGGTTTCCGGACGGGTGGTGGCGACGACCAGGTAATCTTTACCATCAGCGGTTTTCGCACCGTCGGCCAGCGGATAGCGGATGTGCCACATTGAGCCTTTCGACTCGCGGTTTTCCACTTCCAGGTCGGAAATCGCGGTGCGCAGTTTCGGGTCCCAGTTCACCAGGCGCTTGCCACGATAAATCAGGTCTTCTTTGTACAGGCGAACGAAGACTTCTTTCACGGCATTGGAAAGACCTTCGTCCATAGTGAAGCGCTCGCGCTCCCAGTCAACGGAGTTGCCGAGACGGCGCATCTGGCGGGTGATGGTGCCGCCGGATTCCGCTTTCCACTGCCAGATTTTGTCGATAAACGCTTCGCGACCGTAGTCGTGGCGGGTTTTACCTTCTTCAGCGGCAATCTTACGCTCAACCACCATCTGGGTTGCGATACCCGCGTGATCGGTACCGGCCTGCCACAGGGTGTTTTTACCCTGCATGCGCTGGTAGCGGATCATGGTATCCATGATGGTTTGCTGGAAAGCATGACCCATATGCAAACTGCCGGTGACGTTCGGCGGCGGGATCATGATGCAGAAGGACTCTTTGCTTTCATCGCCGTTAGGTTTGAAATAGCCCTGCTTTTCCCAGTGCTCGTAAAGCGGCTGTTCGATATCTTGTGGGTTGTATGTCTTTTCCATTATTTCCAGGTTGCCGTATTCAGGTTAAAACCAGCCACGCGGTAAGCTTTGTAGCGATCGCGTGCCGATTGTTTCAAAGAATCTTCGTAAGGAACGAAGTCTATCACTTCTGTGAAAGCGGTGGCAAAATCTGCAAAGCCAACGCGCAAACTGATAAGCAGGTCGCGCGGGCTGCTGTTGCGTTTCTCCGGCCAGGCAATCTCTACCGGTGCGCCGCCTCTGGGGCCTTCACCTGCCAGATTATGCGGAACAAAGCTTTCTGCCGGTCTTGCCCACAGGGCTTCATCCAGTCGAAGAGCCTGCTTTTCGTTTTCGCAGGCGATCAGCACGCGCTTGCCAGCACGCCAACGTTCTGCGGCAATTTCACACACCAACTGCTCGACGGCGCTTAAGCCATCGTGTTGCGTGTCATTGTCCAGAAGATAGAAAGTTGCGTTTCTCATATATGGGGCTTCTTCTGGTGAATTTAAATGCGTTGCCATGATGCACAACCGTAGGCCGGATGGCGTTGCGCTTATCCGGCCTACGGGTCTTATTGCTTGTGCTTACCGCCTTACTCTTCGCCGTTAAAACCGGCACGATTGAGCAGGAACTGCGACAGCAGCGCCACCGGACGACCGGTTGCGCCTTTGGCTTTCCCTGAACGCCATGCGGTACCGGCGATATCGAGGTGCGCCCAGTTGTACTTACGGGTAAAGCGTGACAGGAAGCAGCCCGCGGTAATGGCGCCGCCAGGACGTCCGCCGATGTTCGCCATATCCGCAAAGTTGGACTCTAGCTGCTCCTGGTATTCATCACCCAGCGGCAAACGCCACGCGCGGTCGCCAGCCTGTTCGGACGCACCGATCAGCTCATGCGCCAGCGGGTTGTGGTTCGACATCAGGCCGGTGATGTGATGGCCCAGCGCAATCACGCACGCGCCGGTCAGGGTTGCGACGTCAATCACCGCTTCTGGCTCAAAGCGCTCGACGTAGGTTAATACGTCGCACAGGACCAGACGGCCTTCGGCATCGGTATTGAGTACTTCAACGGTCTGACCAGACATGGTGGTCAGCACGTCGCCTGGACGATACGCACGGCCACCCGGCATGTTTTCGCAGCCTGCCAGCACGCCGACGACGTTGATTGGCAGTTGAAGCTCGGCCACCATGCGCATCACGCCATATACCGCTGCCGCGCCGCACATGTCGTATTTCATCTCATCCATGCCTTCGGCTGGTTTGATGGAGATACCGCCAGAGTCAAAGGTTAACCCTTTACCGACCAGCACGATCGGACGTGCGTCTTCGGACGGATTGCCTTTGTACTCGATGACCGACATCAGCGACTCATTCTGCGAGCCGTGACCGACGGCCAGATAAGAGTGCATGCCCAGCTCTTTCATCTGCTGCTCGCCGATCACGCGGGTTACAACATTTTTGCTGTAGCTGTCTGCCAGCTGGCGCGCCTGAGAGGCGAGGTAGGCGGCGTTACAGATGTTCGGCGGCATGTTGCCGAGATCTTTTGCTGCTTTAATGCCGGCGGCGATCGCCAGACCGTGCTGGATCGCACGTTCACCGCTGGTCAGTTCCCGGCGGGTCGGTACGTTGAAGACCATTTTACGCAGCGGACGACGCGGCTCGCTTTTGTTGGTCTTCAGTTGATCAAAGCTGTACAGCGTTTCCTGTGCTGTCTCAACGGCCTGACGCACTTTCCAGTAGTTATTGCGCCCTTTGACGTGCAGCTCAGTCAGGAAGCAGACGGCTTCCATTGAGCCAGTATCATTCAGCGTATTGATGGTTTTCTGAATGACCTGCTTGTACTGGCGCTCATCAAGCTCGCGCTCTTTGCCACAACCAATGAGGAGAATTCGCTCAGACAGAACGTTAGGAACATGGTGCAGCAACAGGGTTTGACCTGGTTTGCCTTCCAGTTCGCCACGACGCAGCAGTGCGCTGATGTACCCGTCGCTGATCTTGTCGAGCTGCTCTGCAATCGGAGAGAGACGGCGTGGTTCAAAGACACCCACGACGATGCACGCACTCCGCTGTTTCTCCGGGCTACCGCTTTTTACACTGAACTCCATGCACTACGCTCCTGAATCTTAAAGACAACGGCGGTGGCTACGGATAGAATTGCAAGCTTTCGTAACTCATACCCGCTGTTGCGGTGACTTCGTGTTAATCTTAACGTTATTACGGCATTGGCACGTCAGAACAATTTCTGAGAGGTGGATCCGTTGAGTATAATGATCTTAGCGACGATTTCGACGACTCAAGAGAATAAATGACGTTTAAGCCATGAAACAAGCTAAATTCCGGCAAAAGACGGGTTTTTACGGGCGTATTTAAAGTGATAATCATAAGATATCTGGTTCGGGAAACGCTCAAAAGCCAACTTGCGATCCTATTCATCCTGCTTTTGATCTTCTTTTGTCAAAAGTTAGTCAGGATCCTTGGTGCGGCGGTTGACGGTGATATCCCGGCGAATCTGGTGCTCTCGCTGCTGGGGCTGGGCGTGCCAGAAATGGCGCAACTTATCTTGCCATTAAGCCTGTTCCTCGGGCTGCTGATGACGCTGGGCAAACTGTATACCGAAAGTGAAATTACGGTCATGCACGCCTGCGGGCTGAGCAAGGCTGTCTTAGTGAAAGCGGCGATGGTGCTGGCGCTGTTTACCAGTATTATTGCGGCGGTCAACGTGATGTGGGCCGGACCGTGGTCCTCCAGACATCAGGACGAAGTCCTGGCGGAGGCGAAAGCGAACCCCGGTATGGCGGCGCTTGCTCAGGGGCAATTCCAGCAGGCGACTAACGGCGGCTCGGTGCTGTTTATCGAAAGCGTTGACGGCAGTAACTTCAACGATGTGTTCCTCGCGCAAATCCGCCCGAAAGGTAACGCCCGTCCTTCGGTGGTGGTAGCGGACTCCGGTCATCTTACTCAATTGCGCGATGGCTCTCAGGTCGTGACGCTGAACCAGGGGACGCGTTTTGAAGGGACCGCGCTGCTGCGCGATTTCCGCATTACCGACTTCCAGAATTATCAGGCGATTATCGGTCATCAGGCCGTGGCGCTGGATCCAAACGATACCGACCAGATGACCATGCGTACGCTATGGACGACCGACACTGATCGCGCCCGTGCGGAGCTGACCTGGCGTATCACGTTAGTATTCACCGTATTTATGATGGCGCTGATGGTTGTACCGCTGAGCGTGGTTAACCCGCGTCAGGGTCGCGTACTGTCCATGCTGCCAGCAATGCTGCTTTATTTGCTGTTCTTCCTGGTTCAGACATCGCTGAAGTCGAATGGCGGCAAAGGCAAGCTGGATCCGGTGTTCTGGATGTGGACGGTTAACCTGGCGTATCTGGCGCTGGCGATTGTGCTTAACCTCTGGGATACGGTGCCGATGCGCCGCTTACGTGCCCGTTTTATGCGTAAAGGAGCGGTATAATGCAGCCTTTTGGTGTACTTGACCGCTATATCGGTAAAACCATTTTCACCACCATCATGATGACGTTGTTCATGCTGGTGTCGCTCTCCGGGATCATCAAGTTTGTCGACCAGCTGAAAAAAGCCGGGCAGGGGAGCTACGATGCGATGGGCGCCGGGCTGTATACCCTGCTCAGCGCGCCGAAAGATATCCAGATCTTCTTCCCGATGGCGGCGCTGCTGGGTGCTTTGCTCGGGCTGGGCATGCTGGCGCAGCGCAGTGAACTGGTGGTCATGCAGGCTTCTGGCTTTACCCGTATGCAGGTGGCGTTGTCGGTGATGAAAACCGCGATTCCGCTGGTGTTGCTGACGATGGCCATCGGCGAATGGGTGGCGCCGCAGGGCGAACAGATGGCGCGTAACTACCGTGCGCAGCAGATGTACGGCGGCTCGCTGCTCTCTACCCAGCAAGGTTTGTGGGCGAAAGATGGCGATAGCTTTGTCTACATTGAGCGGGTGAAAGGTGACGCCGAGTTAGGCGGAATTAGCATCTACTCCTTTAACGACAAGCGCCGTCTGCAGTCCGTTCGCTATGCCGCAAGCGCGACGTTTGACCCGGAGCAGAAGGTCTGGCGTTTGTCGCAGGTGGATGAATCCAACCTGACCGATCCGAAGCAAATCACTGGCTCGCAGACGGTGAGCGGCACCTGGAAAACCAACCTTACACCCGACAAGCTCGGCGTCGTGGCGTTGGATCCTGATGCGCTCTCGATTAGTGGTCTGCATAACTACGTGAAGTACCTGAAGTCGAGCGGCCAGGACGCCGGACGCTACCAGCTCAATATGTGGAGCAAAGTCTTCCAGCCGCTGTCTGTGGCGGTAATGATGCTGATGGCGCTGTCGTTTATCTTTGGTCCGCTGCGTAGCGTCCCGATGGGCGTGCGCGTGGTGACAGGGATTAGCTTCGGCTTTGTGTTCTATGTGCTGGACCAAATCTTTGGCCCGCTGACGCTGGTGTACGGCATTCCGCCGATTATCGGCGCGTTGCTGCCAAGCGCCAGCTTCTTCCTGATAAGCCTGTGGCTGATGCTGCGTAAGTCCTGATATTCGCCCCTCCCGCTGTGCGGGAGGGGCGCCTTCCTGCTAGCGTTTTCTCCCGCCCATCAAACTCCCCAACATGCCGCGGATTATCTGATTGGTGACCTGCCGCGCTGCGCTTTTCGCCACGCTCTGTACCACGCCATCGCGCTTGCCGCCGCGCGGTCCGGTGCTGCCAAACAGAATATCCTTCAACCCACCGAGAATACCGCCGTCCACATCGATCGCTTTACCGTTGGCGGGAGGTGTATTTTGCTGCTCGGTGCTGGCCTGCACGCCTTGCTGTAAACGCTCATAGGCGGACTCGCGGTCGACCTGTTCTTCATATTTACCGTACAGCGAGGAGTGATTAATCAGCCCGTTACGCTCGTCATCCGTCACCGGTCCCATCCGCGAGCACGGCGCAATCACCATCGCCCGTTCAACCACCGACGGGCTGCCTTTGGCGTCCAGAAACGACACCAGCGCCTCGCCGGTTCCCAGTTCCTGAATGGCTTTTTCGGTATCAAATGCCGGGTTGGCGCGCATGGTTTGTGCCGCGGTTTTCACCGCTTTCTGATCCTTCGGTGTGAACGCGCGCAGGGCGTGCTGCACGCGGTTCCCCAACTGACCGAGCACGTTGTCTGGAATATCTGACGGGTTTTGCGAGACGAACCACACGCCGACCCCTTTCGAGCGGATCAGGCGGATCACCTGTTCGATTTTATCCAGCAGCACCTGCGGAGCGTCGTTGAACAGCAGGTGAGCTTCATCGAAGAAGAACACCAGTTTTGGCTTCTCCAGATCGCCTGCTTCCGGCAGCTGTTCGTACAGTTCGGAGAGCATCCACAGCAGGCTGGCGGCGTACAGTTTGGGCATCTGGTAGAGCTTCTCTGCGCTGAGGATGTTGATCATCCCTTTGCCGCTGGCGTCAGTTCGCATCCAGTCTTTGATGTCCAGCATCGGTTCGCCAAAGAAGTGCGCCGCCCCCTGTTGCTCCAGCGACAGCAGTCCACGCTGGATTGCCCCGACCGAGGCGCTGCTGATATTGCCATATTGATTCTGGAAGGATTTGGCGTTATCGCCGATGTACTGGGTAATGGCTCGCAGGTCTTTGAAATCGAGCAGCAGCAGACCCTGGTCATCAGCAATGCGGAAGATAATATCCAGCACGCCGGACTGTACGTCGTTGAGGTTCAGCAAACGGGCCAGCAGCAGCGGGCCGAGGTCAGATACTGTGGCCCGCACGGGGTGACCTTTTTCGCCGAAGATATCCCACACCGTGACCGGATTAGCATGCGGTTGCCAGTCGGTAATGCCGATATTTTTCAGGCGGGCGAGCAGCTTTTCAGAGGCCTGCCCTTCCTCGGCCACGCCGGTTAAGTCGCCTTTCACATCGGCCATAAATACCGGTACGCCAATTTCAGACAGCGATTCGGCCAGCTTCTGTAGCGTGACGGTTTTACCGGTCCCGGTCGCGCCGGTAATCAGCCCGTGACGGTTGGCCATGCCTGGCAGTAAAAACAGTTCGGTGTCCGGCGTGCGGGCAATTAGCAGGGGTGTGCTCATTGAGATTTCCTCCATTTATCTTGCCTGGAGTATAGGCAATGTCCATCAAAGAGAGTATGCGATGGCCAGAGAAAATGACTTAAAGCGTATTGCCGTGATAAATCTGGTACCCCAAATCCACGGTGTTGTGGTTATGGTCGTTGTTCTTGATTTTGCTCAGCAACATCTGCGCTGCCATGCGGCCAATGTCAAAACGCGGGGTGATCACGCTGGCGAGGCTTGGGATCATCTGCCTGCCCATTTCCAGCCCGTGAAAACCGGCAATTGAGATCTGTTCCGGAACGGCCAGATCGCGCTCGCGGCACAGCAGCAGCGCGCCCATTGCAATATCGTCGTTGGTGCAAAAAACGCCGTCTAAATCCGGATGCGCGGCGAGCGCGTCCCGCATCATCTGGGTGCCGAGATGGATGGACGAAATAGAACGCGGATTGACGCGCAGCGGCGCCAGACCCCGGCGCGTCATGGCATCGCAATAGCCGCGATAGCGCTGTTCATCGCGGACGTCGTCTTTCGAACCGAGATAGAGGATTTTGCGCCGCTGGCGTTTATCCAGCATGGTGCTGACCATATCAAACGCCGCCTGACGGTTATCGAAGCCTACTTCCATGTCCAGACGATCGCCCTGAATATCCATCAGCTCCACCACCGGAATGTTGGCTGAACGCAGAAACTTCACCGTGCGCAGGGTGTGATATTTCTCGGACAGGATAATGCCGTCGATATTATACGACAGCAGATTGATCACCGACTCTTCCTCGGATTCCCGGTCGTAATTGTAGTTGGCGATCAGCGTCTGATAGTTATGGTCCGAGGTGACCGACTCAATGCCGGCCAGAATGTCTGCGAACAGCTGGTTTTGAAACGAGGGGATCAGCACGCCAAGCGTATAGCTTTGCGCATTCAGCAGCATCGCGGGCGCGCGGTTGGGGATGTAATTAATCTCCTCCATAATCTGCGCGATGCGTTCGCCGGTTTCCTTTGCGACCTTTTTTGGCGAGCGAATGTAGCGGCTCACCGTCATTTTGGTCACGCCCGCCAGCGTGGCGATGTCTTGCAAAGAAATTCTGTGGTTCCTCATTTTCTCTCCAGTGCCGGGGAGCGCGGATCTGTGCTCCCCGGTGATGACCGTCTTAATGCAGAATGGCGTTCAGCGCCAGAACCCCCAGCAGCCCCATAATGGAAATCAGCGTCTCCATTACCGTCCAGGTACGCAACGTTTCCCCGACGCTGAGATTAAAATAGCCTTTAAACAGCCAGAATCCCGGATCGTTAACGTGGGAGGCAATCACGCTGCCCGCGCCGGTAGCCAGCACCATCAGCGCCGGGTCGGCATGAGTGACGTTGATAATCGGCAGCACCACGCCTGCGGTGGTGATCGCCGCCACGGTGGCTGAACCGAGCGCGATACGCAGCAAGGCAGCGACCGTCCAGCACATCAGCAGCGGAGAAAGCGACGTGCCGGTCATCAGGTGCGAGATATATTGCCCCACGCCGCTGTCGACCAGAACCTGCTTAAACGCGCCGCCCCCGGCGATGATAAACACAATCATCGCAATCGCACCGATAGAGTCGCCAATGATATCCATAATTTGCTCGATCGTACGTCCGTTACGTCGGCCAAGGGTAAAAATGGCGAGCACGATAGCGATAAACAACGCGACCGCAGGGTTACCGATAAATTCAAAGAACACCCGTACGCTGTTGGTTTTCGGCAGCGTGATTTCGCACACTGCGGCGACCGCCATCAGTATGACCGGGATTACCGCGGCAAAGATACTGTTCCAGAATGACGGCATCTCTTCTTCGGTGAACAGATGCGGGTTGAATAACCCTTCCGGCGGCGCTTTCTCAAAGCGGGTCAGCAGCTTAGAAAACAGCGGCCCGGCAACAATCACCGTCGGGATAGTAATAATAAAGCCGTACAGCAGGGTGGTGCCGAGATTAGCCTCGAAAATGGTGGCAATCGCGGTCGGCCCCGGATGCGGCGGCAGAAAACAGTGGGTCACGGACAGCGCAGCTACCATCGGGACGCCAACATACAGCAGCGGCAGGCCGGAAGAGGCCACCACCGTAAACACCAGCGGCAGCAGCAGAACAAAGCCGACTTCGAAAAACATCGCCAGACCCACCACCAGACCGGTGATCACCAGCGCCCACTGCACGCGTTTCTTACCAAACGTGCCAATTAACGTGGTGGCGATGCGCTGAGCCGCGCCGGTATCGGAAATCAGCTTACCGAGCATTGCACCGAAGCCAAGGATCATCGCCAGACCGCCGAGCGTCCCGCCGATCCCATTTTGTATTGAGTGCAAAACGGCCTGGGCATCCATCCCTTCGGCAAAACCGACGACCGCCGCCACCAGGACCAGAGCAATAAAGCCGTTAACTTTAAAACCAATCATCAGGACCAGGAGCAGCGCGACGCCTGCCGCAATTATTATTAATGGCATAATCGTTTCTCTTATATCCCCGTCATACTGCAAGTTACTGGTGTGTTGGCTGCGCTCACTCACCCGAATCACTTACTCAAGTTAGCTCATCGGGTATATTCACTTGCCGCCGTCCTGCAACTCGAATTATTTAGGGGTGGCCAAAAATGCAGCGCCTGGGCGCTGCGTGATGTTGCGTTGTGTTGTATCAGACGGCGACCAGCATGCCGCCATCGACAAACAACAGGTGCCCGTTAACAAAATCGGATGCTTTGGAAGAGAGGAAGACCGCCGCGCCAATCAGCTCCTGCGGATCGCCCCAGCGCGCGGCTGGCGTACGTTTGCACAGCCAGGCGGTGAAGGCTTCATCCTCGACCAGCGCTTTGGTCATCTCGGTTTTGAAGTAGCCCGGTGCGATACCGTTGACCTGGATATTGTGGCGCGCCAGCTCAACGCACATACCGCGGGTGAGCATTTTCACCGCGCCTTTCGAGGCGGCATACGGCGTGATGGTGTCGCGGCCCAGTTCGCTCTGCATGGAGCAGATGTTGATGACCTTCCCGGCCTGACGTTCCACCATGCGACGCGTTACTGCCTGCGAGACCAGGAACACCGCCGTCTGGTTAACGGCAATCACATCGTTCCAGTCCTGCTCCGGGAACTCGGTAAACGGATGGCGGCGCTGAATACCGGCGTTATTCACCAGCACATCGATTGGGCCAATGTCTTTTTCGATATGGTCGATGGCGGCATCAATGTCCTGTTTCTGCGTAACATTGAAGGGCGCGGCAACGGCGCGGATCCCTTCCTGTTGCAGTTTGGCGACGGCAGCCTCCGCGCGCTCCGGCGTAATATCATTGACGATAATCTGCGCGCCATATTTACCCAGCCCGGTCGCCAGTAAATAACCAATACCCTGGGCCGAACCGGTGATCAGAATATTTTTGCCATCCAGTGAAAAAAGATCGTTCATTATGTTCTTCCTTATTTTGTTTCAGCAAAAACGAGCTGGACTTTCGCCGCCTGGGTTTTATCCCCGGCAAAGATCAGCGCCTGTTCAAGCTCGGTAAACGGATATTCAGCGCTGAGTAACGGCAGTGGATCGATAACGTTATTCGCCAGCCACGACACCGCAGTGTTGAACTCGGTGGTAAAGCGGAACGAGCCTTTGAGCGCGATCTCTTTGCCGATCAACATCATCATCGGGAAGTCCGGTACCGCACCGCCCATGCCGACCTGCACCATCACGCCTTTCGCGCGGGTGACCTCCAGGCAGGTGGTGATTGAGGACGGATGGCCAGAGACTTCGAAGCTGACGTCGAAGTAGCCTTTTTCTTTTTTCCACTCATCGAGCGAGTCCTGCTGCGGGTTAATCAGCGTGTCAGCACCCATCTGCTGGGCCAGCGACAGCGAGCGCGGGCTGATATCAGCACAGACAATTTCTGCTGCGCCGAGCGTTTTCACCGCGCTGACGATCAGGCAGCCGATAGGCCCCACGCCGGAGATAAACACGCGTTTTCCCTGCAGGTCTCCTGCTTCATGCGCGGCGTGGATCGCGACTGCCAGCGGTTCGGCAAAGGCCATGACTTTTTCATCGGCGTGCTGGGGGTAGGGGATGCACTGCGCGGTATCGACGGTTTTAAATCGGGTAAAGCCGCCGTCAACGTGGGGAAAATACATGGCGCTGCCAAAAAAGCGCATTTCCGTGCACTGGTTTTCGTCGTGCTGCAGACAGTATTTACAGTGGCCACAGGGTTTCGACGGATTAATAGCCACCGACTGACCTTCATGTAATTCTTTTGAGTCGCTGTGCACCACTTTACCAATAACTTCATGGCCTAAAATCATCGGTGCTTTAACGGTAAAATTACCGACTTTTCCTTCCTGATAATAATGTAAGTCGGAACCACAAATTCCGCCGCGGGTAATTTGCACCAGCGTTCCTTTATTATTCCATTCAATATTTTGGTCGGTAATGGCAACAGTTTTCTTACCCGCGACAACGCAGGATTGGGTTTTGACTTGCATAAATGCCTCACTGGTCAGGTAGTAACCTCGGCAGCATTTAAACGGTTTTGATTGTTATTATTTGTGATAAAGATCACGCTGGAAAATTGTTACACTACAATGTTACGCATAACGTGATGCGCCTTGTAAATCTGCTCAGCCACGCCGAAAAAAGGTGAATTCTGCAATGTGGAAGGCGTAGTATCGCGCCATGGAATATGAATCTGGAGTTTTTCAATGGCCGGGGAAAGTTATATTTTGATGGGCGTTTCGGGTAGTGGTAAATCTTTAATTGGCAGCAAAATTGCTGCAGTATTATCGGCCAAATTCATTGATGGTGACGATCTCCATCCGGCCAAAAATATTGATAAAATGTCTGAAGGTATTCCATTAACCGATGAAGACCGACTACCGTGGTTAGCGCGATTAAATGACGCTTCATACAGTTTATATAAAAAGAATGAGACCGGGTTTATTGTCTGCTCGTCATTAAAAAAACAGTATCGCGATATATTGCGGCAGGGCAGTCCGAATGTGCATTTTTTGTGGCTGGACGGCGATTACGAGACCATTCTGGCGCGCATGCAGCGCCGGGCAGGGCATTTTATGCCGGTGGGATTACTCAAAAGCCAGTTCGATGCGCTGGAGTGCCCGCAGGAGGACGAACGTGATATTGCCCGCATCGACGTGAACCATGACATCGAGCATGTGACGGAACAGTGCCGCCAGGCGGTGCTCGCGTTTCGTAACGGGCAATAAGCTCAGCCCCTTGCGGGACTGAGCCTTGCATCAGAAGTCGGCTTTCAGCACCACGCGGTAGCGGGCTTTGCCGTCACGCACGTGCTGGATAGCGTCGTTAATTTGCGACATCGGGTACAGTTCGGTGGTGGGCGACACCTTGCTGCGTCCGGCAAACTTCATCAGCTTGCGCAGTTCGAACGGCGTACCGGTTGCCGAACCGGAGATGCTGCGATCGCCGGCAATTAAGGTGAACGCTGGCACCGGCAGCGGCTTCAGCACCGCGCCGACGGTATGGAAGTTACCGCCGTAGGCCAGTGCTTCAAAATAAGGCTGCCAGTCGAGATCGACGTTAACCGTGTTAATAATGAGATCGAACTGGCCCGCCAGCGCTTTTAGCGCATCCGGATCGCGGCTGTTAACCACCTTATCCGCTCCCATCGCCAGCACTTCCTGCTCTTTCGCCGGATTGGAGCTGAACGCGGTCACTTCGCACCCCATCGCGTGTAACAGCTTAATGGCGATATGCCCCAGGCCGCCGATGCCGATCACCCCAACGCGGCTGGTGGCGGTGATATGGTGCATCAGCAGCGGTTTGAACACCGTGATACCGCCGCACAACAAGGGACCCGCCGCCGCCAGATCGATGCTCTCCGGCAGCGGGATCACCCACTGCCAGTCGGCCCGCAGCTTCTCGGCAAAGCCACCGCGATTGAGAATAGTGGGAACGGAACCTTCCAGACAGTTAATCTGATTGCCGCTGATACAGGCGTCGCAGTACCCGCAGCTGCGCGCCGTCCAGCCAATGCCGACACGCTGACCAACCTTCAGACCTTTATCTTGCGCCGCGCTGCCAAGCGCCGCCACGCGACCAATCACCTCATGCCCGGCAACAAGTGGATACTGAGAGAACCCCCATTCGTTGTCGATCATCGACAAATCGGAATGGCAGATACCGCAGTAATCGACCTGGACTTCGACATCTTCCGGCTTAAGCTCGCCCGCATCATATTCATAGAGTTCGAGTTCGCTGCCCGCCGCTTTTGCGGCGTAGCTTTTTATCATCGACATCGTGTTTCCCTCAGTGTGGTGTTGAACTGGAAGTGTAGAGCATGGGGAAACGGGACGCTTCGCAGAAGGGGGGATTAATAAGGGGGCAAACTGTGACGATGGTTGCAGGTGAGAGAGGGAATGCTGAAATTTTCAACACTTAGCGAGTCAGGCACACGCTGGTGCTTGCATGGTGGCGCATGACAGGTATAATCCACAACGTTTTCCGCATCCCTTCCGTGCCGGAGTGGCGAAATCGGTAGACGCAGTTGATTCAAAATCAACCGTAGAAATACGTGCCGGTTCGAGTCCGGCCTTCGGCACCATACAAAGCTTTTTTCAAGTATACTAATCTCTAGTTTAGTCCATAAAAATGGAATGTAAGCACATTTTCTGTCTTGCTTAGTCTGTCCACGTCTACCCTTTTCTGTTCATATATGCCAACGAATGGTATCGTCGGTGTCCGACAAATCTTTCAAACTGACGTTGAGTAAGTTATGCACGGGCTGCTCAATCTCAGTCGATTGAATCGGCTCGGATAATCTAGATACATTTGAGCCGTTGATGGACAAATTCAACTCATTTAAGTCTGTAACGAATTTTTCCGATAAGAAATCTGAACTGAGTTAACACCGGATAAAGCCTCGAGGTTGAACTCTAAGGTCAGGCGCAGGGGGATCTATCCGGCAGTGTTCAACTGTTGTGAAACGTATTCGTATCCACAGTTTTGGACTGATAAGATCTGGGGCCAGCTTATCAATATTTGACGTTATCATGGCGCCCTAATAGGCTATTTAATTAAGTAGCTCAAGATGTCTACGGGCTAGGGATTTCCGTACAATACGATAGCTACCCTAAACATTTCTCAACGTTTTTTGGCGTGGTGGTGCGTATGCATGAAAAAGCTACGCGGGCAGTAATTTCTGCATTCATTGAGTAACGCAGCAGTTATGAACCGCATGAAATAGTACATTTGACACTAATGCGCTCAACTGTACCCAAAGAGGATATCTAGGCCAGAATTTGTCAGTATATCAAGAGCGTTGATGTAAACGTGTTAGAACCCAGTGTTCATAAATCTAAATATATTAAACTAGCATAGTTAGAAAATAAATAATGCCCCAGAATATTGACTCTGGGGCAAGGAATTATAATTTTACTAATTTTTTATTAGTAAGTTCAATAAACAACAAAAATCAACTCCAGTTAGGTATGCGTCCTTGATACTCAGCATTATTCTGTTTGATTAAAATAATATGAGTTTGGTTACTTTTATCAATGCCAACAATAATGTTGTCACCTTCACAAGCTTGTTCCATAACATAATTATCTCGAAAATAGAGGCGAAACTCGCTTCTGTCCGGGGAATTCTCTCTAGCATCATACCAAGTGATAGTATCTTTGCAGAATGTATCCGTTCCTCTAATAGAAAATATTACTTCCTTAGTGAATCTAGCTTTACCAAATATCTGTTTTAGTTGAGAAACTCCGTTAAATTCGTGTTGATTTGAGGCGTCTCGATTGGCTTCAACTGCGGTTAAAGTTTTAATACATGATTGCTTAAGGTAAATCGGGGACGTAGTCATTATCAACCTCTTGTTAATAATAATTAAATATATGTTAGGTTTAATAAATAAGTTTAAAGTCTATGGATGAAATAATATAACGACTATATACTAAACAACTAAGTTGCCGAGTCAAGTCGGCAATGATATATATAACAAATATTCTTAGTAACCATATGATAAACTTAACTTATATACTTTTTATAGATCTGATATAAAGTTGAGAAAACATGACATGGATCAATATGCGTATAGTTTTTAATCAAAATATAAAGGTCAAATAAATATAATCAAGTAATAAATTTTTTTATTACTTTAATTCAATTTTTGAGCAGGGAGATAATCCCTCTAAAAGACAGCAATTAAAATATTTTGTTGGGTTAACTTCGTCAAGAGGTGTATATAAATAAAATAAATTATATCCGGTAACATTAATTAATCTGTCCAAATTATATTTTTATAATTTTCATGGCTTTAATTTTTAGTCGAGTTATTACATATGAAGAAGTTTTTCAGATAGGTCTACAAGCTTTTTTCCAGATACATAGAATTCAATGAGCATCATTGGATTGAGATATTCACATTTGATGGGGGGATACTGAACGTCCTGTTGCTCTCTTGTGATTGGATCTTCAATATGTGCTGATTCTACGATTCCAGATATTCCTGGAAATATAAAATAGTTATAGATTGTAGCTTCTGGGTATATATCTTTTAATGCTGAGGCATAAAAAAATTGTTTGATGAGGTCTGGCCATCCAGGCAGGTTTGCTACATTGTTCGCACCATAGTATTTTGCATCAATAATGGCGAATACATTTTCATCAGAATTCATCAAAACAGTGTCAGTACGACCTCCTTTTTGTACTGCAATTTTGAATTCACTATCTATTTTATAACTAGGCTTAGCCAGCCTACGATTGATATCAAATTTCCAAAGCATGCAAGAATCAATCATATGTTCCCACATTGTGTGAAATCTATTTATGCCAATAACGATATTGTTATCCGAATATTTATTTTTATTTGATAAATACATTGATAGATCTTTCATGAGTTTTAAATCTTTGTCTGCATAGATTAATCTCATTTCCTTTTCTAATATTTGTAATTTAGTTTTGATATCCCCAGAGGAATGGTTTATATGAACAAGTTCAGAGGAAATTGTTGAAGTTGTATCGAAGATAATCCATCCAACGAGATCATTTAACTCACGAATGACTTCCGCGTGAATGCGAGATACTTCATCATCATGATGGGTAGTTCTTTTCCTACCAAGAGTATTCAAATATATAAAAGAGTTTGAAACAGGATAATTTTGAACTCTACGAATAGTTCGCTTCCAATCTGTTTTTCCTATGTTTTTTTTGATGGAAGATTCCCTCCTTATATAAATACCATTCTTGATATAGTCATCGAGAAGTGTAAATGCTAAACTAATTAATGAATCTCCTATAACGTTTTCAGAGACACCATCTGAAACTGAAGTACGATCTCTATTCAAGGTATATTTATAGATTGCACGGATAAGAGATGCGCCAAGTTTTAGTGGATCCTCATCTCTTGTCGCTCCACTATTTCTTGGTAAAAATATATCGACTCTGTTTTTTTGTACCACAATGCCACAAAAATCTAGTCTGTCTTGTTCTTTATAAATTAGGTTTTCTGTGTTTAATATATTACGGACATGTTTAGGTAAACTATTAACTACACACTTATCCTCATGTAGAACTATATTCATTATTATTCGACCTCTTCTGGTTGAATAGTTCCAGCTGATATAAGTGTTTCCTCTAGGCTACTTTCGAAAACAGATTTACCTTCCGAGAATGCGGCAACTAGTTGCCCGAAACTTGTGATGCTGATACCTCCAATCTCTGTTGCGAAGATATTAGACCTTTTACCGTGTCGTAAAACATCGTCCCATAGATAGACGAAGAGTTTGTAACGAAGTGAATCATTTGCAGAGCTAGGATCGCTTAGGTCTCCTAATGATAAAAAGCGATGACCAAGCAGACGATCTTCGGGGATACCCAACACTGTGAGCCTTTCATTGATTATTTTTGAAAAATCACTCCATTCGACCTGATAAATATCGCCCTGTAAAGGAAGATAAAGTACCCCTGGGGTTGCTTTTGAATAGTCAATCGGGATATATCGAATAGCCCAGCGACGTTTAAATGCAGTATCCAAGAAATTAACTCCTTGATCGCTGCTATTCATTGTTGCCAAGATAGTTAAATTTACTGGTAAAGATAATTTATCGATGCATTGTGTAAGATGACTATTTATGTAATCTAACATATCTGGGTCGATATCTATTTCATAGTTACAGTCTGGGTCGAGTAACTGAAATAAATCACCGAATACTGCTGCCGCGGGTGCTCTATTAATCTCCTCAATTATTAAAAAAACTCTCTGATTTGGATTGTTTTTCGCTTGGATAAATGCATTAGTGAAAGCTCCAGGGCGAAATTCATAACTAATAGTTTGTGATTCACCATTACTTCTCATCCTTGGTTTTAAACTTCCTACTAAATCACTATACTGTGTGTCAGGGTGGAATACTGTACGAAATTTTTGCGCTTCAGCAGTCAACTGTTCAATCGTATAACTTTTCCCAGTGCCAGGAGCACCAAGATAAATAGTATTCTTTATTCTTTTAGAAATTACACTGGATGTTATGGTTGAACTTTTTAATGACATAGGTGTGAATATAGTACAATCAGATATTACTTGCTCAAGATATTCTATTGTGATTAGGATATCTTGTTCACTGAACGATGTTCGTTCGTCAAGCTCTTGCGGAATTTTATTAGTAGCAATATGTATAAATCTGGATACAACATTAAAAAAAAGCTTGGATTGTTCTTGCGCCGCTACTTTGGCGCGAGGATGGGTAAAAACGTTTAAGCCTAACACGCGGACCATTTTTTCAAAATATTTCCATTCAATACATTGAATGTTGCCTATAGGGGAAATACTGACAAATGTCTGTTGGTCTGCTATCAGCTCATTTCTTATCGGAGTTGGTGTTTGTACAGTATAATTTATAAATTGCTTAGCTTTATCACTAGCTTGGATATCTTTCAGTGACTGAAGGATGCATTGGAAAGAGATATCATGCACTTTCCCTGATGAATTACTCACCTCAAAAAAAGAACCAGTTCCGAGAAAATTTACATTAAAAACTGAGCTAGCATTCCACTGAACATTTTTATCATACAATTGCTGCAATTGAGACTGTGACATAGCCATCCTCCATTAGCTGTATTGATTGATCATTTGTACAGTGTTACGATTACCAGGACAAAAACCGGATAAAAATGACCTATCATGAACAATCAGAATAAATCGCATCATATCAAAGAACTGAGAAAAAGATTAGGGCTCGGACGCACAGAATTCGCCAACCTACTAGGGCTAGGCTCTGCTGGCGAACGGACTGTCCGTGGTTGGGAAGAAGGGGAACATACCCCTTCATCCACAAAATGGCAGGCTATACTAGCTGTTGAAAAACAAATGACTGAATACTTACAGAATGCCCCTTTCCGGCAAAAAGCAACATGTGAATCAAAATTTACATTTATTGATCTGTTTGCTGGTATCGGTGGAATTCGACTACCTTACCAGCGGTTGGGGGGGCAATGCGTCTTTTCTTCTGAATGGGATAAATTCTCGCAGAAGACATACTTGACTAACTTTGGTGAGATGCCACATGGAGACATCACTAAGATTAAAGCAACGGATATTCCTGATCACGATATCCTTCTTGGTGGTTTCCCTTGCCAGGCATTTTCCCAGGCAGGACTTAAAAAAGGATTTAGTGATACTCGCGGGACTATGTTCTTCGAGATTCAACGGATTCTTGCAACTAAACGCCCAAAAGCATTTATGCTTGAAAATGTCAAACAACTCCAAGGCCATGATAAAGGCCGTACGCTAAAGACGATTCTGGATATTCTCAGAGGGCAAAGCGCCCATTCAATACCTGATGATATTCCGATTAGCGAAGATGCTCGGACTGCGTTATCGGAGAAACTCAATTATTGGGTTGATTATAAAGTACTTCGTGCAGGCGATTTCGGTGCACCACAAAATCGTGAACGGATATTTATTGTCGGCTTTGATAAGGATTATTTTAGTGGGGTTGATTTTGATAATATCTTTAATTGGCCAAAACCCCCAATGACACCAACAAAAGTTGGTGATATTTTAGAGGATCTGAGCAATATTTCTGAGCTTGATGATAGATATACAATATCTGACAAACTTTGGATCGGCCATCAGAAACGAAAACTTGAGCATGAAAAGAAAGGAAATGGTTTCGGTTATTCACTTTTTAATGAAAATAGTGAATACACTAATACAATTAGTGCACGTTACTATAAAGATGGTTCTGAGATATTAATTGATCAGTCTCATCTTAATAAAAATCCGAGAAAGCTAACTCCGCGTGAGTGTGCTCGGCTCCAAGGGTTTCCTGATGATTATATTGTTGATGCTGTTTCACAAGGTCAGATTTATAAACAGTTTGGCAATTCGGTATGTATTAATGTGATTGATGCTGTTGCGAAAGAAATGGTTGGCGCAATATCTGAAGCAGATAAGCTTAGAGCCAGTAATATAAAGATGAAAAAAACTGTTAGTTAAGTATGTAGAGGAGTGAAAGCACCTTGCTATTTATATGTAAGAATTAATGGTAAGGTGTTTTATAAAAAAATTAGTTAATAAGGTATGTATTGAAAAATATGTAACTCCTGTATTTTTGATAAAAGGAATTCTACGTGGCGCTGTACTGCATCTCTGATAAAAACCTTACTGCATTAACAAAAACGACATTTACTATTGAAGGCTTGCAAGAACGTTATGACTTGCAAGAGGCTCTCAAGAAAAATATCGATATTGTCGCACCAGACTGTCTCGTTATATCGGAAGAGTTTTCAGACTGGGAAGACAGTAGGCGAAGAATAGATCTATTAGCCATCGATAAGCAGGCGAATTTAGTTGTCATTGAATTAAAACGTGATGAAGTCGGTGCACATATGGAATTGCAGGCATTAAGATATGCCGCGATGATTTCTACTATGAGTTTTGCGAAAGCATGTGAGTATTACCAAGCTTATCTGCAAAAGCATGACTTAGATATAGATGCTAAAGCACAAATACTCGAATTTGTTGAACTGGAAGATACTGAACTTGTGGATTTTGGCAAAGATATCAGAATTATTCTTGCTTCAGCCGATTTTAGTAAAGAGTTGACGACAACAGCTATCTGGTTGAGAGATAAAGGAGTGGATATTCGTTGTGTCCGCTTGACGCCGTATAACTTCAACGGTGAAGTCTTAATCAATGCGGAGCAGATAATTCCTGTTCCGGAGCTTGAAGAGTATCAGGTGAGGTTCAGAGAAAAGCGCGTAGAGCAGATTGCAAGCAGCCAGAAATCAGAGCGAGATTACTCTGAATATAGGTATAAGGGGCTGGTTTTTAATAAAAGAAAACTTGCTCTTGAGCTTTTTACCGACTGGATCGCGAAGCATAACCCAAGCGATTTTAGTGAGCTGACAGCAAAATTAAGTGAAATATTAAAAAGTAGAACAATAGCATTAGCAGATCATATCCCTGAAGGGCGTAAGAACAGGTTTCATATGAATGATGATGCGATGATTGAGTTACCATCAGGCGAGCTTGTAGCTATTTCAAACCAATGGGGACTTGGAAATATTGAGCGATTAATCGATTTTGTTCGTCGTGATGGATTCAATATTGAAAAGATAGAGTAGTTGCTGAATATGGACAGCCAAAATAAGATCCTCAGGTACCATTCTCCTGAATCTCGCAGTCGAGCTATAAACGCCCTCTACACTAGCTGTCAAACTTGTAAGTAGGAAAACGATTGCTATTTATTGCCGCAGGTCAATTCCCTTTTTGCTCGCGATCGCACATAATACGACCCCGGTTTGCACACCGGGAATCCAGGAGAGTTCATGTACTACCCCTTCGTTCGTAAAGCCCTTTTCCAGCTCGATCCAGAGCGCGCTCATGAATTGACATTCCAGCAATTACGTCGCATTACCGGC